>Ga0307307_10000194_pt1 | contig 12855 bp, 15 predicted proteins | sample ER_DNA_194_FD_194505 | JGI IMG/M metagenome (GOLD analysis project Ga0307307, IMG submission 194505) | Bulk soil microbial communities from the East River watershed near Crested Butte, Colorado, United States - ER_DNA_194 | ecosystem: Environmental > Terrestrial > Soil > Floodplain | place...
CTCATTTCGGCGGGTTGCTGGCGCTCTGAGACCTGCGGCCATTCAGCTACTGACGATGCCGTCGCCAAACCGAAACAGCGGATCCGCGGTGTCGAACGGCACGTCGCTTCTACTTTCCGCGACGGCTCTCATCGACGACGGTAGGTCGAACGGCAGTCGCCCGCGGGCGTGCGCTGCGCCGAGCAACACGTCGGCGACTGCGTCGTCGCGTGCTCCGAACTCGACCAACAGGGCGGCTGCTGCGTCGGCGATCTCAGGCACGACGGCCGGGCGGTCGAGGAAGAGTACGACGATCGTCGGCACCTGCCGGCAGATCGCGACGATCCGTTCGCATTCCTGTGGGGCAAACTCCAGCGATCCAGCGTGGAAGAACGACTCGAACCCGCCGGGGCGCGGTTCGTACGGTGCGTTGATCCGAAGGAGGGCCAGGTCCGCGTCGGCCGGATCATCGACCAGCCGGCCCAACCGGGCAGCGGCGGCTGGCGCAATGTTCTCGACATAGACCGCCTGGTCACGGGCCAAGGGCAGGGCTGCCGGGCCTGAGTCTGCGGCGCTGAGCCGGACGATCGCTGCCCGTTGCGCGGCCTCGCCCTCGGCCACGAAATCAGCTCGGCCAATGGTCGCCACCGCGCGGTCGACCTCAAGGAAGGGCTGATCGAACAGCCCGAGCACAAACTTCTCCCGCAGCAGCCGGCGGATCGACTGGTCAATGCGCTCCTCGCTGACCCGCCCGGAACGGACCGCCTCTACCACCAACTCCGGCCTGGACTCGCCGCCGAACTGGTCACAGCCAGCATCGATGATCTTGACGACCCGGTCGAGCTCGCTCAGGTGCTCGACGCCCCACGCACGGGCCGGCATCGGCTGGCCCATGATGACGCTATCGCTGATGAGTCCCCAGTCGGTGCAGACAATGCCGTCGAAGCCGAGCTCGTTGCGCAGCAGCTCGGTGATCACTCCGTGGCTGAAGGCGAAACCGACCTCTTCCCAATCTGTGCCGATCGGCATGCCGTAGTAAGGCATCATCTGCGACGTCCCAGCCGCGATCGCGGCGCGGAACGGTTTGAGGTGGTACTCAGACTGTGCGCCCGGGTAGACCTGCTCGCGGCCGTACGCGAAGTGCGGGTCTTCGCCATCCTGCTGCGGTCCCCCGCCGGGAAAATGTTTGGTCATGGTGGCGACCGAAGCCGGGCCGAGCTGGGTGCCCTGGAAGCCTCGGATGTAGGCAGTGACCAGCCGTGCGGTCAGGTCGGCGTCCTCACCGAAGGTCATCCCAATCCGGGCCCAGCGGGGTTCGGTGGCCAGGTCGATCTGCGGGTGCAGCGCCACCCGAATGCCGGCGGCGAGGTATTCCTGCCGGGCGACGTCGGCGTATCGCTGCACCAGGTCGGAGTCGCCGAGGGCGGCGAAGCCGAGCGACTGCGGCCATCGCGAAAACACGCCAGCGAGCGCTTCGGTGCCGGGATTATTGCTGAAGGAATGCCGAGGATCGGTCGACAGAGTCACCGGAATGCCGGGCCCGGTCGCCAGCGCCAGCTCCTGCACCCGGTTGTGCCAGGCCACCAAATCGCGGATGTTGTTCACACCTCCGGCGAGATTGAAGTGGTTGAGCCGCATCTCACGGATGGCTGCCTCAGTGGCCGGGCGGCCGAACGGGTTATCGGCCCCAGCCAACTGTCCGCCCGGCATCATCACGACGATGTCGTGAAACATCAGTCCTGCTTTGTCCTCGAGCGTGAGCCGGGCAAGCAGGTCCGCGACCCGGTTCTGCACGCTGTTCGACGGATCTTGATAGGGCTCGACCACGGTGTCTCCTTCGGTGGTACTCACTGGCATTGTCCCCTTCGCGGTAACGTCCAGCCATGCAGCGGCAAGCCCGAGCCCCGCAGACACAGCCGTTTGGTGCCGAGGCATTCGAAGTGGCAGATACGACCGTGCTGCGTTGGCTGGGCATGGCTGGATTCTTGATCAACAGTCACGGCACGGCATTGATGGTCGATCCCCTGCTGGGCGGTTTCGACATGCCGGTGATGATCGACTTTCCGATCGCCGCCGCCGACGTTCCCCGGCTGGATGCCATGCTGGTCACGCACAGCGACAACGACCATTACAGCGTCCCCACATGTCGTGATCTTGCTGAGGTCACCCGTGAGTACCACTCGACCCGGTACGTGGCTTCGCTGATGCAGCAGGAAGGCTTCCCGGCGTACGGCCACGACATCGGCGAGCATTTCGTGATCGGCCCGGTCCGCGTGCAGGTCACACCAGCCGACCACGCCTGGCAGAACGCATCCCCGGGCGCCAGCGACCGGATCTTCCAGCCAGAGGACTGTTGCGGGTTCTGGATCGACACCCCGGACGGCACTATCTGGGCTCCTGGCGATTCACGGCTCATCCCTGACCATCACCTGCATATGCCGACCCCCGATGCCATGTTGTTCGACTTCTCCGATAGCGAGTGGCACTTCGGGCTCGACGGTGCGATCGAGATGGCGAACGCCTACCCGCATACCCCATTGCTGCTGTACCACTGGGGCTGCGTGGATGCTCCCGACTTCCCACCGTTCAACGCCGACCCGGACTCATTGGCGGACCGGGTCGAAAATCCGGAACGCGTCGAGCTCCTGGCGCCCGGCGAGCCCTTCGTGCTGGGGCGACTGCCCAGCTGATCACTTACGTCGAGACTCGGTCGGCGAGGACCTCTTTCGCCACCATGATCGCCGACATGGCTCGCGGCCACCCGGCGTAAGGGCGAGGTGGATGATCACTCGACCTGGCTGATTCCCTAGCTCACCGCTTTCTTCACGATCGCGGCGATCGTTGCCTCGTCGGCTGCAGTCAACTTCAGCAGGGCGAAGGCGGTCGGCCACATGGCGCCATCGTCGAGGTTCGCCGCGTCGTTGAAGCCGAACGTCGCATACCTCGCTTTGAACTTCTGTGCGGGTTGGAAGAAGCAGACGACCTTGCCGTCCTTGGCATACGCGGGCATCCCGTACCAGAGTTTCGGCGAGAGCTCTGGCGCACTGGCCTTGATAACGGCATGGAGCCGCTCGGCCATCTGGCGATCCGATTCCGTCATCTCGGCTATCTTCGCGAGCACGGCGCTTTCCTCGTCCGTCTTCTTCCCGCGTGGGCCGCGGCGCGCATCGGCCTTCAGCTCTTTGGCGCGCTCCTTCATCGCGCCCCGTTCCTCGTCGGTGAACCCTTCGTACTTCTTCTCGGTCGCCGCAGTGCCCTGGGCCGACTTCTGCGTGTCATTCATGCCGGTTTTCTCCCTTCGGCTCTGATGGGTAGACCCCTCATGCTAGGCAGCCGCCGCGCGGTGGCTTCTCCGAAGCTGATCGTTCGTTAGCTGAGCGCTTGCGTGTTCAGCGATCGCTCCCAGTGCCGAACTCGATCTCTTGGCGATCTTCCACGGGGTAATAGCCGAGGCGTTGGTAGATGTCGTTGGACGTCGAATTCGACAAATCGGCAAAGAGAACCGGAATTCCACCGTCGTCAAGGATGTCGCGTGTCGCAGCAGCGGTGACGGACGAGCCGTAACCCCTTCCTCGCCAGCGCCTCGGCGTGTACACCGGCCCAACTCGAGCAGATCCGGCGACAATCGGGCGCCGCGTCGCCAGCGACACAACCACGCCGTTCGCGTCGAGCCACAGCCAACAGCCACGGGTTTCCAGGGCGGCGTCAACCGCATCGTCGGTGCCGCCCCAATGTGCGTCCGCGTCCCGTGCGAATGACTGGTACCAGCGCCGCAGCAACTCACGATCGCCGCTGCCTGCCCGACGGGGCTCGCCTGGAACATCTGCGGGTGCCGTGAGAGTGTCCAAGCGGTACAAGCGGATGGCTTTGCTACCAACAACTCTTCCAGACAGCCTGGCAGCAATCGCCTCTGCGGTAGATACGGCACCGTTGACCCCGACCAGCTCCGGCAGGCTGTCAATCACGGCGGCCAACTCATCGAAGTCGCTCAGCGGCCAAACCCCATCGAGAACCACCGGGTAACGGCGATCGGAGCGCACCGCAACGGCGGAACCGTCGGGGGTGGCGGCGCACCAGCATCCGGCGCTGGTGGTCCTGAGAGCCAGGCGCATGGTCCCGAGGATTGTCGCCCGAACAGGATCATCTGCTAGGCGCCGATCCAACAGACGACCGACCTCGTCCGCATCCCAAGTCATCTGTACAGCCACGCCTTCATCATCCGGCGCGTTCGACGCCGCCGGCCAAAACGCTCGGACGAGACTGCGCGGCCGCATTCAACGTTCGCTCGCGTGTTGTCTAGGCTGCGCAGTGAATCCCCTAGCAAGAGTTGGAGCACTCGTGAGTGTGCTGATCGGGACTTACACCCTCAGCAATGGAAACCAGATCCCCAAGATCGGGTTCGGCACGTGGTTGCTCAAGGAGGGCGAGGAGTGCTACAACGCCGTCGCCGACGCTCTGCGGCTGGGCTACCGCCACATCGACACTGCCCGCGCCTACGAGAACGAGGCGTCGGTCGGACGAGCGGTGCGCGACTCGGGCATTCCGCGAGGAGATCTACCTGACCTCTAAGTTGCCGGCCGAGGCGAAGGCTTATGACAAGGCGCTCGAGGAGTTCGAGACCACCATGAGCGAGATCGGGCTCGACTATCTCGACCTCTACCTCATCCACGCGCCATGGCCGTGGGACGAGGTCGGCAAGAATTGCCGAGAGGAGAACCGGCAGATCTGGAAGGCCATGGAGGAATTCCTGGCCAGCGGTCGGGTAAAGGCCATCGGTGTGTCGAACTTCGGGCCCGAGGACCTCGACAGCCTCCTCCCGGCGTGTCAGACCAAGCCGATGGTCAGCCAGATCCGCTGGTTCATCGGACTCGACCCGTCCGACACCGTTCAGACCTGTGCCGAGCACGACATCGTCGTCGAGGCCTACTCCCGGCTTCGCACACGGCCTGATCGTCAATCATCCCGAGATCGCAGACATCGCGGCCCGCTATGGCGTCAGCGCACCACAACTGTGCATCCGCTACCTACTGCAGAAGGGTGCGGTCGTGTTACCCAAGGCGACCAAGACCGCACACATCGAGCAGAACGCCGAACTCGACTTCGAGATTTCGGCCGCCGACATTGGCGACCTCGACGCCATGCGCGACACCGACAAACACCAGGACGCGATGGAGTTCCGCTGGTCGTAAGGCCGGTTCGGCCTTCGTACGGAGCGCGGAAGCTGATCAGTGTGTCAGTACCGCTTTGGTGACCACGATGATCAGCGCAAGTAGGGCCAGTGCGATACCGGCCAGCACCGTACTCAATGAGGTGGGTTCGGTGCGTAGCCGGGCCACCACGATGCCGACCGCCGCGATCCGGGCGACCAGCAGCAGTTCGGCGAGCAGGACGGCCGCTGACGACGAGAACCCAAACAGAGCCAGCAATAGCAGCGCGGCCGGGATGATCCCGGATGTCAGGATCGGTCCGGAGTCTCGGGCCGCGTGCCGCACGGTGCGCCACGACCACGTCGAGGTAATGACATCAGCGAAGACGTGCGCCAGAAACGTCGTCACGGCCGTGGCCAGCACCGTTACGACGCTACGTCCGGTGATCGGGTGGAGGCTAACCTGCACCACGGCAGCCAGCACCAGGATGTTGCCATAGATGAAAGCTGTCGTGCGGTGCTGCCCGACCTCGGAGGGCAGCGGCGTACGGCGGTCGAACCAGCGCCTTCTGGGGACGGTAGAAGCGGCCTGCGCGGACGAGTTCATGGTTTCAATCCTCTCGAAGGTGCCCGACCCTCTCGAAGGTGCTCGACGACCAGGCGATTTCGAGACGGCGCGGCACTTGGGCAGCCATTGGAGGAAACTCTTCGCGATTTTCCTCGTGGTCCGACAAGCTCACTCCATGGGCGGTGAGGATGCCGAGCTCCAAGCGCACTACGCGCTAGGCAAGGAGTGGGACAGACTGGGCGATCCGACCGGTGTAGTCGAGTTTGAGCGCACGAAGGAGATTCTGCAGCGGCGGCTTCCTGCCGCACCAGCTGTAATCGCTGACATCGGAGGTGGGCCGGGGCGGTATGCGTTATGGCTGGCCGAGTGGGGTTACACGGTGGAGCATCGAGACCTCGTGCGTCTGCACGTCGAGCAACTTCAACGCTCGAGCGGATCCATGGTCCACACCGAAGTTGGCGATGCTCGCGATCTGAACCTGCCCGACTCATCGGTGGACGCCGTAGTGCTGCTCGGTCCGCTTTATCACCTTCGGGAACGGGCCCACCGGATCCAGGCGCTGCGTGAAGCCTGTCGCATCGTCCACCCTGGCGGCCCGGTGTTTGCCGCGGTGATCTCTCGCTGGGCTCCTCGACTGGAGGGTGTTGTCGCCGAGCGGCTGTATGAGAGCCATCCGAACATGTTGACGCTATTGCCCGATATGGAACTCACCGGAAACCTGCCGCCGATAGTCACCGACGGATTCAGCGGCTACACCCACCGCCCCGGTGAGCTGATCGAGGAGATCGCAGAAGCTGAGCTGACCCTCGAGGACCTCGTCGGGGTCGAGGGCATGCCCCTTGCGGCCAGCGACATGCAGGCCCGGCTGTACGACCCCGCTGCCTGGCAGGTCGTACTAGACACCGCGCGAGCCATCGAACGCGTTCCTGAACTCTTGGGCCTGAGCCCACATCTGATCGCCACCGCCCGCCGATCACCTATTGCTAGGAGATCCTGCGGCGGTAAGTGATCATGGCGAAGACGTACGCGACGATGAGGATGCCGACACACCAGGCAAGGGCGATCCAGATGTCGGTGCCGACCGGCTGAGCCGTGAACAGGTCGCTGACCGCGTTGACGATGGCCGTCACCGGCTGGTACTCCGCGAAGGCGCGTACCGGGCCGGGCATGGTGTCGGTGGGCACGAATGCCGAGCTGATGAACGGCAGGAAGATGAGCGGATAGGAGAACGCGATAGCGCCGTCCGCGGACTTCGCGGAGAGACCGGGGATCACGGCAAGCCATGTCAACGCCAGGGTGAACAGGAGCAGGATGCCGGTGACCGCGAGCCATGCCAACACTCCCGCCCCTGAGCGGAAGCCCATGAGAACGGCGACGAGCACTACAACCACGACCGAGACCAGATTGGCGACCAGCGAGGTCCCGACGTGCGCCCACAGGACGGACGACCGTGCGATCGGCATGGACTGGAATCGCTCGAAGATGCCACTCTTCATATCCAGGAAGAGCCGGAATGCGGTGTATGAGATGCCCGAAGCAATCGTGATGAGCAGAATGCCGGGCAGCAGATAGTTCACATACGAATCCGACCCTGAGCTGATCGCGCCGCCGAACACGTAGACGAACAGCAGCATGAAGGCGATCGGCATGATCGTGGTCGTGATGATGGTGTCTGGGCTGCGCGTGATGTGGCGCAGGGATCGTCCTGTGAGGACGGCTGTGTCGCCGAAGAAATGCGTGGTCATTGTTGTTCCTTGCTCGTTCCTGCCGACGCTGTGATCATTGCCGGCGGCGCGCCTCGTCTTTATCGTCGTCACCGACGATGGCGAAGAAGACCTCTTCAGGGGTCGGCTGCTTCTCGACGTACTCGACCTTGGCGGGCGGGAGCAAATCCTTGAGTTCGGCAAGGGTGCCGTTCACGATGATCCGACCCTCGTGGAGGATCCCGATCCGGTCGGCGAGTTGCTCGGCCTCGTCGAGATACTGCGTGGTGAGCAGCACGGTAGTGCCGTGCTTGGCGAGTTCCTTGACGACCTGCCACACCTCGATGCGCGCCTCGGGGTCGAGCCCGGTCGTCGGCTCGTCGAGGAAGATGACCTGCGAATTCCCGATGAGGCTCATTGCGATGTCGAGACGGCGGCACATGCCACCCGAATACGTCGACACTTTCCGCGCAGCTGCATCGATGAGCGCGAATCGCTCGATGAGATCATCCGCGATTGCGTCCGGGTCCTTGAGGTGCCGCAGCTGGGCGACCAGCACGAGGTTCTCTCGTCCGGTGAGGATTTCGTCGACGGCCGCGAACTGTCCGGTGAGGCTGATGGACGCCCGCACGTCCGCAGCCTGCGCGGCGACATCGAAGCCGTTGACGCTGGCAATCCCCGCGTCGGCCTTGAGCAGCGTGGACAAGATTTTCACGACCGTGGTCTTGCCCGCCCCGTTCGAGCCGAGCAGGGCGAAGATGCTGCCCCGCTCTACGTCGAAGTCCACGCCGCGCAGCACCTCCAGCTTCTTGTACGACTTCTCCAGGCCCTGCACATGGATTGCAGGCTCCTGGACCTGTGTTGTCATCAGGCGGACCCTTCCTGTTCTCCTGTGTCTTGTCCGGCGGCGCGATCAATGGCGGAGGTCAACCGTTCCCGCTCCTTGTTGATCCACTGCCCCTCCGAGTAGTTCTGGAGAAACGTCTCCGCGAACTCCACCGGGTCCTCCCCGACGATCTCGCGGATCGGGGTTCCGTTCGCTGCGCTCTGCTCGAAGAGATCGGCAAGGTCCTCGAGCATCGACACGAGGGTCTCCCCTCTCGTCATCGACCCGAAGTACATCAGGTACCGCTCCAGCGCATCGACTGCCGAGCGATAGTTCGCGGGCAGCTGTTTTGTGCGCGCCTTGTATTGCCGGTAGCGCTTCTTCTGCTCGAGCGACCCCGTGACCTGCTCGATCCACCCTGTTGCCACGTCTATTTCCCTCCTTCGTGGAGCTGTTCGAGCCGTTCCGCGAGGAAGCTCCACGTCCTCCAGAACTCTTCGAGATCTTCATGTCCCTGAGCGTTGAGCGAATACACCTTGCGCGGCGGCCCCTTCTCGGACGGGATCTTCTCCACGTCGACGAGGCCCTTTTGCTCGACCCTGACGAGCACGGCATAGACGGTGCCTTCGGCGATGTCAGAGAAGCCTTGCTCACGCAACCGTGCCGTGATCTCGTAGCCGTACGCGGGCCGCACGGACAAGATCGCGAGAAGGATGCCCTCCAGCGTGCCCTTGAGCATCTCTGTCATCTGCTTGCTCACGGAACACCTCCTCTAACTACTCAGCGTTACTGACTACTAGTACATAGTAACGCTGAATAGTGGCGATGCAAGATTCACCACCGCGGTGCCGCTGACGTTGCAGGTTCGGCACGCGGGTAGGGTCGGTCACCCACAGCCGGTCCGGATGATTCCGCGCGCGGGCGCGGGTAGTCACGCGAAAGAAGTCGCCGGTTACTTCCGGACCTCCGCAGTGTCTAAGTAACGAAACCAAGACGGAATGACAACCAGTACCCAAAGGAGGACATGCCACATGAAGACCCCAAAGATAGTCTCGCCGCAGGAATGGCAGGCCGCGCGCGAGAAGCTACTCAACAAGGAGAAGGAGCTGACCCGCGCCCTCGACGCGATGGCGGCCGAGCGCCGGCGGATGCCCTGGATGGCCGTGGAGAAGGACTACCGCTTCGAGGGACCCAACGGACCGGCGAGCCTTGCGGACCTGTTCGAGGGTCGCAAGCAGCTGATTGTCTATCGCGCTTTCTACGCGCCGGACGTCACCACGTACCCGGCGTCGGGCGGCGCCTACCCGGAGCGGGCCTGCATCGGCTGCTCCTTCGGCGCCGACCAGGTCGCCCACCCGGCCCACCTGAACGCGAGGGACACGACGCTCGCGTATGTCTCACGCGCCCCCCAGGCCGAGATCCAGGGCTTGAAGGAACGCATGGGCTGGGAACTCATCCCCTGGTACACGCTCACGGACGACTTCGACAAGGATTTCGGCGTGGACGAGTGGCACGGGCACAACGCCTTCATCCGTGAGGGCGATCGGATCTTCCGAACCTACTTTGTCGACGCCCGCGGCGACTCGCAGCTAGGCACCACGTGGAGCTATCTCGACATCACGGCGCTCGGACGCCAGGAGGAGTGGGAGGACTCGCCCGAGGGCTACCCGCAGACCCCGCCGTACCAGTGGTGGAACTACCACGACGCGTACGGCGACGACGCGTAATCGCCTTGCTTCGATACGTCATCACCGATCGTCGGTGCCGGCATATCGCCGCCGGATGCGCCGGAGCTGCCCCACGATCGGACGCCCCAGGTAGGTGCCTAGGGTTGCACCCGCCGCGATGCCGAGGGCGATGCTCGCCGCGAGGAGCAGGGTGGCTATGCCCTCGGCAATGTTGCCAGATCCAGGACTCGTGCCGACCAGCTGCAGCAGCCCGTTGTACAAGGAAAGGCCCGGGACCAGCGGCAGAATCGCGGCGCTGACCAGCGCGAATCCGGGGATGCTCGAACGACGGATCAGCAACGTGGCAAAGAAGGCCGCGGCCAGTGCGCCGACCGCGTTCGCGGGTACCTCGCCGGGCCCAACGGCTGTCGTCGCCGTATATCCGGCCCAGCCGAGCAAACCGATGACAGTAGCGAGTGCGATGGTGGCTAGATCGGCGTACGCCCACAGCGCGAAGCTGGCACAGATCACACCAGCGCCGAGAAACTGCGCACCTAATGGCCCAAGCTGCGCCGGATGCGGTGAGATCGCGACCGGCGCTCCGAGCGAAAGTGCGATCTGCAGCACGGCGACGATACCGACCACGATTCCCGCGGTGAGCAGTACGACCTCGAGCAAGCGCGCTGAAGCGGTGACATAGAACTGATCGATGGCGTCTTGCATCGCTCCGACGATGGTCATGCCAGCCACCAGCATGACGATGCCGCCGACGACGATGAGTGTCGGGTCGACGCCGGTCAACGCTTTCACCCCAAGTCGTCCCGCGGCGTACACCCCTGCAGCGACCAGTGTCATCATCGCCGCCCCGGCGAACTGGCCGAAGAACGGTGGCACACGCGCGCGGCTGAGCAGAGCCAGAAGCCGGTCAAGCAGGCAACCCGAAATCAGCGTGATGAGCAGGACCTTCCAGGAGACGGTGAACAGCAGCACCGACCCAACGCCGATCCCGGCATTCCCCAGCATCGATACCCATTCGGGATAGCGGCGCTTGGCCGTGCGGATGGCGAGGCAAGCCGCGGCCGCATCGCTGAGCCGGAGGCCCTGTTCAATGTCGGTTGACAGCTGGTCCAACGCCCGCACCTGCGTGTAGTCGATAACATCAGGTTGCACGGTCCGAATGCAGGTGATGGGTGGAACTCCCGGTCCCGGATAGTAGGACGCCGCTATCGAGGTGTAGGTCACGTCGAAATGCACTCGCCGCAGGCCAAAAGTGCGGGTAATCCGGAGCGCCACAACCACGACGTCGTTGGCAGACATGCCCGCCGAGAGCAAACAGCCAGCTATCTGTACCGCCAAATCGAGGGCCCCGGCGGCTCGGACTGGATTGACCAGCTGGTGTGGCGGCCCGCCCTCCACAGCGCGCGATGACACGGCTAAACGCTACTTGCCAGGCCCGTCTGATCAGGCGGGCTGAGGCTCGTCGAGTGGCCGATGTCCGGGTCGGCAAGTTGTCGCGCACTTACAGAGGCGAGTGTGAGATCAGTGCGATGGGCCGAGGAGGGTGGCGACGAGTTCGCGTCGGCTTCCGATGCCGAACTTGTCGAATACGGCTCCCAGATGTTCTTGCACCGTATATGCGGAGATGAGAGCTCGTTCACGATTTGCCTGGTGGAGCGGCCCCTGCAGTCCGCGTAAGCGGTGGTGTCGCGTTGCCGTTCCTCAAGCGGACGGCGCGATGAGACCACGGCGGGCAATACTGGGCGTCGTGCTGGGACGGCGATTCGACGGCAAGGTGTGTCGTCAACGGCGCGACTAGCACGATCGGCGAAGCGGTGACCGAGCGTTTTGCCAGAGAGGGCGCCAACACAGTCGGTGTTGACCGTATGAGCCATGCCGTTTGGCGATCTGACCTTATCGGCTGACCTCGTGAACGAGTCGCAGGTCGAGGCGATGTATCAGCGAATCGTCGATCGATTCGGCCGGCTCGACGTTATCTACAACAACGTCGTCCGACCATGCTCTACCGGACAATCTCGACCAACAGCACCCACGCGTTGAGGACAGCACCGCCAAAACCGAGGACCATCGCCGGCACGAGCCAGTACAGACCCCCGCCGGCCCCGAGTATGAGGGTCAGACCGGCCGCGACCAGCGGCAGTGCGAAGGCGCCCAGCACCACAGCCGGCACATTCCGAAATCGACGTTGCTCGATGGGCCCGCCCAAGTGCCGCAACCGACTGACAAGCAAAATCAGGACCCCGCCTGCGAGCAGCAACGTCTCAACCCCGATCGCCCATCCTGGTTGCGGAACCAGACCGAGCACGGCCACAGTCAAGATCGCTACGAGTACCGCCACGGTCTCCAGCGCACGTCGAGGGAGATTTGCTCCCGCGATGATGCGGTCAAGATTTATAGAGATCGCGACGAAGAGCAGACCGATCAGCGCGCCGGCGACCCCGCCCACCATGACGAAGAGGTCGTGCCACGGCTCCAGGTCGTACGGTGATCGGTCCATGCCGGCCATCCTCCTTAAGTGCTACTTGGCTACCACGAGGTGGAGATCAGCGCTAGACGCGTTCGCCACCACCGGTCGACTCCGGCCGTGCGAGGAGGACGCCCGTGTCCGGAACGATGCGGGCGGCGGTGGTCAGTCGGTCCGCTTCAGAAGGGTGTCGAGCCAGTTGAAGGCGGCGTCCTAGAACACAGTCGGCGCCATGCCTTCACAGTGTCCTTCTACGCCTTCGGCCTTGGTGAACAGGCGGAACTGTTTCGGACAGACGAGATGGTCGTACACCTCACATCACCTCAGCCAAGATCTAACACCAGCCGGAGCGGCCGGTCGGCGTGTGCCGCTCGGCGTGTGCCGCAGCCCCTCCTGGTGCTGTGTTCCACACTGGACGAGCCGAGCCGTCTTCTCTTGACCCTCGACAACCCCCCGCGAAGGACCACGATTCTGCGCAACGCTC
>Ga0307307_10000200_pt1 | contig 12650 bp, 6 predicted proteins | sample ER_DNA_194_FD_194505 | JGI IMG/M metagenome (GOLD analysis project Ga0307307, IMG submission 194505) | Bulk soil microbial communities from the East River watershed near Crested Butte, Colorado, United States - ER_DNA_194 | ecosystem: Environmental > Terrestrial > Soil > Floodplain | place: USA...
GCTCTCCGGGTCGGTGATGTCGAGCTCGAGCGGTGTGATCGGGCTCGGAATCCGGTCGACCCGCCGGGCGCCGCCGACGACTCGTGCGCCTTCACGCGCGAGCGTCAGGGCCGTCGCCGCACCGATACCGCTCGACGCGCCGGTGACGACGGCCGACTTTCCCTCCAGGCTGGGCACCGCTGGACTCTAACGACGGAGGGGGCCGTGACGCGCCACGGCTTCACCCAGTTCGACCTTGGTCGTCGCGGGCTCGGCATGTTCGACCTGAAGCGTCGTGTGGGTGAGACCGAACCGATCGCCGAGGATCAGCTCGAGTCGACGGCGTGCGGCGTGACAGTCGGCCCCCGGTATCACCAGGACGTGCGCGGACAACGCCGGAAAGCCGCTCGTCACGGTCCACACATGGAGATCGTGGACCTCGACGACGTCGCGTTCCGCCACCAGCGCTCGCCCGATCGCCTCGGGGTCGATGTCTCCCGGCGCCCGTTCCAGGAAGATCAAGGTCGACTCGCGCAGGAGCTGGACGCTCGACCAGAGCATCAAGCCGGCCACGACGAGACTGGCGATCGGATCGAAGCGATCCCAGCCGGTGGCGAGGATCAGTCCTCCGGCCAGAGCCGCGGCGCCGAAAGCAGCGACGTCGGTGAGCACGTGCAGAAATGCACCGCGCACGTTCAGGCTCTCGCGGCTCGCCCGCGCGAGCACGAAGCTCGCCGCGATACTGACCGCCACGCCGGCGAGCGCAACGCCGAGGACCAGCCCGCCGCGCACGTCCTGCGGATCGACGAGGCGGTGCACCGCCGACCAGACGACCCAGAGCGCGATCAGGCCCAGGGTGATCCCGTTGGCCTGGGCGGCCAGGATCTCGAGCCGGGAGTAGCCGAAGGTCCAGCGACCGGCCGCCGGCCGAGCCGCCATCGCCGACGCCACTAGCGCGAACGCCAACGCGCCCGCATCGGTGAGCAGGTGGCCCGCGTCGGCGAGCAGGGCGAGCGAGTTTCCGATCAGGCCCGCGATGACCTCCCCGACCAGCAGTGCAAGGACGAGGCAGAGAGCGACGGTCAGGGCGCGGCGATCCGTGGCCAGGCGGTGTGAGTGGTCGCGGTGCGTCCGTAGAGGGTAGCCGCCTCGCCAGGCGAACCCTCTTTGCGTCTACGGCTTAGTCTTTCTGCGTGCGCTTCGCTCCTCACCGAATCCCATTGCTCGCAGCCGCGGTCGCGCTGGCGCTTCTGCCGACGGCCTGCGGCGGCTCGGGGAAAGCGTCGGCCCCTGTGGGCCCGCCGCCGGGAGCCGGGAAACAACTGTCGAACGCAGACTGGCCCCAGGTCGTGGACAACCCCGACGCGTACAGGGGCGCGACGGTCGACCTCGTCGGGCGTGTTTCCACGGTGCAGAAGTCGCGCGATGGACAGTTCCGCGGGATTCACGTCTATGCCGACGCGACGAACAGCCAACTTGAGACGACGATCATCACGCGCGCGAGTTTGCCGCTGCTGCCCGACGACTACGTTCGCGCCCGCGGCATCCTCGAGGGCACGCTGCAAAGCGGCAGCACGGCGGGCATCGACCTCCGCGGGCCTGTCGTCATCGCCTCAACTCTCCGGCCCGCGACGTTCGTCGACGCGGCCTCTCCGGCGCGGCAACGGCTCAGAGCCAAGCCGTACACGGTCTACAACGTCACCCTCACGCCCTATCGGATCGACTTCGCCGCCGACGAGACACGGGTCTTCCTGCGGATCAAGAACGCCACCGACTACACGATTCACTACAACGCCACGCAGAGCTACCTGCTGAACGACGGGATCCGCATCCGGCCGCACCCGCATCGGAGCTATCCGCAGATGCCGGCAGACCTGTTCCCCGGTAGCACGGCGACCGGAGTCACGACGTTCCGCGCGACCACCCCGGGCATGGTGTTCAAGTTCGTCACGAGGTTCAGCAGCGACGACATCAAGGTCGGCAACGTGGGCGTGACCACGCCGATCATCTGGACCTGGACGTTCTGAGCCGAGGCCTGGCGGCCTAGCGAGCTCAGAAGGTTGTGCGCCCTTCGCGGCCGGGGGGCGCCTGCCTAGCTGCAGGCGCCCCTCCGGCTGCGACTCTACGCGGCCTCGTTCACGGCTTTCTCGTAGGGAGCTTTGCCGCGCTGCGGACCGCGTTGGGTCGCAGCCGGGCCGAGGGCGCCCACACGCGCGGCGCGAACACACGCAAGACCATCAGCGGTGTACGCGCCGGGCGTAGGCGTGGCTAGGAAAGTGCCCCGGTGGACGAGCTGCTCGCGAACCTCGAGGTACGTCTCGCGAGCAAGCCCGCCCGAGCCGGGGAAACGTGGACCGCGCAGCGAATCGCTCTTGGGTAGCGATCGCGCGGCCCCCGCTCCAATCTGCGCAGAACCATGAGCCAGCAGGGTCGAGGCACAGCGCCGACCGACCCGGGACTCGGGCTCCCGGTAGGTCAGCGCTGTGTTCTCGGAGTTACTGGTCATGGGTTGCTTCTTTCTTTTTTGGTCCTTCGTGTTAAAGGATCCAGCCCGCGGACAGACCGCGGACCTTGACCTTCGCCTTCTGGGTCATGTGCTGCTCGACCCAGGCGCTGTTGTTGACGACTGCCGGGCCGCTCGTTGCCGAGCCGCCGTTGGCCGATGCACTGGCGTCGCCGCCCGTGCCTGCGCCAGCGGTGCCACCCTGGTTCGTCGTCAGCGTGGAAGCGCCACCCGTGGCCGTGCTGGAGCCGCCGAGGACTGCAGCGTCTGCGCTGGAGCCCTGGTTGCCGCCGATGGCGTCAGCGCTGTTCACGCTGTTGCCCACGGTTCCACCGTTGGCGGCGTTGCCACCGGCGGACGAGGTTGCGGAGCCCGAATTGGTGTTCGAGCCGCCTGTCGCGGCACCCGTCGTGTTGGAGCCCGACGTGTTGGTGCCGTTCTGCGTGTTGCCGCCGGTCGAGGCGGAGCCGGACTTGGCGTTGCCGCCGTCAGCCCAACCGCCGTCGCCACCGTCAGCCCAACCACCGTCAGCGCTGCCGCCCTTCGTGTTGCCGGCCGTGGTGTCGGCGCTGTTGCCGCCACCCGACGTGGCTCCACTGTTGGCATTACCGCTGTCGGCTGCTCCACCGGTGCCTGCACCGCCGTTTGAGGCGCCACTTGCACCACCGGTACCGGCACTTGCACCGCCGTTAGCCGATGAGCCGCCGTCACTGGAGCCCGTCGTCGGGGAACCACCAGCGCCACCCGACGTTGCGCCACCAGCGCCGCCGTCACCGGTGCAACCGACGCCGCTCAGTGACGTCGAGCACCCGTTTCCGCCGTTTCCGCCGTTGCCGGCGTTTCCAGCGTTACCACCGGCGCTCGAGCTCGAGCTCGAGCCGTCGGACGACCCGCCACCGTTTGCGCTGGAGGTTCCTGCGCCGCCGGGGCCGGTCGACGAGCTGCCACCGGATCCAGAACCACCGGCGTTGCCGCCGGTGCTGCCGCCGCTACCGCCGTTGGTGTCGCCAGAGGCGGTCCCACCGGTGGTCGTCGACGTTGCGGATCCGCCGCTGCCGCCATTGGCATTTGCCTTGCCGCCGTTGGCTTCAGCGTCGCCACCGATTGCCGTGCCCGACTCGGCCTTGCCGCTGTCCTGCTTCTGGACAACGGTGCCGGTGTCGTTCTGGCCGGTGTTGGCGTTGCCGCCGTCCTGCGAGATCTTGGCGTCGTCCGACGTGTTACCGCCGGAAGAGCCTCCATTCGCCTGAGGCGTGTTGTTTGCGGTGCCAGCAGTGTTGCTCTGACTGTTGGACGAGGCGCCACCACTGGTGGTGCAGTCCCCGCCCTTGTTGCACGTGTCAGCCGAGCTTGCGGCATTGCCGCTCGTGTTCTTGACGGAGTTCTTGACGTCTCCGCCGTAGCCGGAGGCCTTGCCACCAATGGCAGTTCCTCCGGTTGATGTAGCTGGACCGCTTTGAGCGTTCGCGCCGCTCTGATCCACCGATGCACCCTGGGTCCCGTTCTGCGTGACCTTCACAGTCGGGGGCTTAGGCGGGTGGATGCTTGCAAGCGCCGTCGGAACGGCGATGCAGGCAGCAAGCGCGACGGCCAAACCGGTCAGCCATCGGGTTTTTCTAGACACCTCTTTGCTCCTTTGTTTACGAACGATTTGGTGTTGCTAGCCGATCCGTCAGGTTTCCCAAGCAACCCGACGGGGTTGAGGTCAACCGAAGCGGCTACCCAGGTCGTTCGCGACGAGCAAAGTCCACCGACCGCCCAAGGGCCGGCATGGCGTATTGCAGACGCCCAACGCCGAGCGCTGCAATCATGAACAGCGCGAGGAGAGCGGCGAACGGTGTTGTTCCGAGGAGCAACACCAGCGCGCTCGAACCTGCGCCGAGAAGGTTGAAGAGTGTGTGGACGAAGCGCTCCGACGGAGTCATGGTCGGCGGGCTCGCCGTCGCGGCCCGGGGGGATCCCGGCGCAGTACCTGCGTTGTCGAAAGAGGCCGGGCCGCGTGGTGCGGTGACGATCCTGGCCGCGGACAGTCTCGAGAGCTCCACGCTGGCGCCCAGCACTCCCGACAGCGCCAGCGGCGGGGCTCCGAAGATCAGGTCGTCAGCAGGCGGTGCTTCACCGGCCTGGCCGAAGCTCGGGCTACCGCCACTCGCGACGGTGGCGGACGGAGGCGTAGCAAGCGTGCCGGTCCAGTGGGCGAGGTTGTCGATGTTCGACTGCGAGGCGCTGGACGAGGCGGACCCGCCCTGGTTCACGATCGCGATCTGCTGCGCGTGTTGATCCCACTCCACACCCTCGCCGCTCGCCTCCTGCACGGCCGTTTGCGTGATCTCGCTGTAGCTCGTCGAGATCGAGGCGGCGCTGACGCCGTTCGACTGGTCGATCGGCGGGTTCATGGCGCCGTTCCAGGGGATCTCCATCTCGATCCTGTTCCGCACGCTCGCCTGGCCGACGTGTGCCGATGCGACGTTTTGCTGCGTCGTCACCGCCTCCTGCAGGGCGTCGGCCACCTGATCGGCCCCGGCCCCCGTCTGCGTCTGGCTCAGCGCCTGGCTCGTGATGCTCTCGACGGCGGCGAAGCCCAGTGCCACTGACTCGTTCGTCTGCGTGATCTTCTGGATCCAGGCCTGGTTCCCGGAAGCCTGCGACCACAGATGAGCCAGGTTCGAGGCCTGTGCCTGGGCTGCGACCGCGTCGGAGGTGGCGGTCTGGAGGGTTCCGATCACCTGCGTCGAGGCGACCGAGTGAACGGCGCCGTCGTCGGTTCCGGTCTGGTTCTGCACGAGGGTCTGGGTCGCCGTGTCGAACGCGGCCGCCGTCGAGGCGGCGGCGACGCGGTTGACCTGCTTGATGCCCTCGATCAGGCCGGCCGTGCGGATGATCGTGTTCCGTGGGTCGACCTGGCCGGCGTCAGCAGAGGCGGTCGCGGACTGGATGCTCGTGATCCCCTGGTACTGGGTCGCGTCGCTCTCGCCGTCGCTCGAGATCGTCATCTCCTGGCTGCCGTCGAAGGTCGTGACGGCGGCAGCGGCGGCGGTCGAGTCGTTCGTCTGGGAGATCTGCGGGTTCGCGGGCGGAGGCGGCAGAAGGGCAGACGCGGGCGAGGTCGGCGCGGACGGGGAGTCTGCCGGCCACACCCAGGTCCAGTTCCACGTCCAGCTGCAGTTACAAGCCTGCTGGTAGCTCCAGGTGACCGACCATTCGCCGCGCGTCCACGTCCAGGTCCACGTCCACATGCCGGGCGTGCCCTGGGGTGCCGAGGTCGCGGCGGGAGAGTCCTCTGTCGGTGCCGTCCAGTTCCACGTCCAGTCCGGCGTCGACGTCGGCGTTGCACCCGGATCGGTGGGTGCCGATCCGGTCGTCCAGTTCCAGTTCCAGTTCCAGGGCGTGTCGGAGCTGGTCGGGATCACGACGTCCTTGGGGAGTCCCGGAACGACGATCGCGACGCTGAGATTGTCCGGGTTTGTCACCGTCTCGACCGATGTCAGACCCGTGGCACTCGCGTCGTTCAGCTGTGTGAGCAGACCGTCCGCACCCGGGCTCGCGACGCGGATCGAGACGTTGACGTTGCTGGGGGAGTCCTGGGTCGCGGACGCGATCGAGTTGTCCGCAGCCGAGCCGCCCGGTCCCGTGATGCCTTGGGGCGAGTTGGAGGGCGAAGAGATGCAGTCGGTCTCATCGGCGGAGCACTGCGCGAGGTCCTGGATGACCGAGCTCGCGTTCTCGACGTCGCCGTAGCTGTTGGGGCCGTTGGCGGGGAGGTCAGTCACCGCGGCGTCGATCAGGGCCGGATCGACCGGGGCTGCGACTGCGGTCGACATGTTGCCCTGCGTCACCGACGCGTCGCTCCCCGGGCTGCCGACGCGAATCGAGACGTTGACATTCACGGGTGTCACCTGGGTCGAGGTGGCCGTAGGCGTTGCAACCTGTGTACCCGTAGCCGGGCCGGTCGCCCCTGCCGCCGCCGTCGCCGTCGAGGTGTTCGTCTGGTGGACCGGCCCATTCTCTCCGGGGCTCAGCACACGGACGGTCGCGTTGATGTTCGCCGGATCGACCTGCGTCGAGGTTGCCGTCGCTGTTGCCGAATCCTGCGAGGCAGACGAGGTCGGAGCGGTGATCGTGACGGTCGGCATCGGGCTCGTGTCGTCGGCTGTGTCGTCCGGATTGGTGTCGACGACCGTCGTGCCGCCGCTGCCGTCGTCGGTTCCCGGGTCGATTTCGACGGTTACGCCCGTCGCCTGCGGGTCTTCTGGGTTGGTTTCCCCAGTTACACCCGTCGCCTGCGGGTCGGAATCTGTGTTTCCGGCAGTACTCGTGCCCGAGTTACCACCGGTCTGGGCGTCACCACACTGCCCATTGACGTACGAAGCCGACGGGCTCGTATTCGAATCCGTCGGCGATTGGCCGTCAGGTGAAGGTGTCGTGGCGGTTGAACCGAGTCCGTTTGCACAGGACTCGCTGCCAGTAGTGCCGCCGGGTGGGGAGTTGGCGACTGGAATCGTTTCACCTGAGGTCGAATCGGCTTGCGAAGGCGCCGGGGCGACGCTTCCTGGAACCGAGTCTGCGTCAGCTGATGCCCCACCGGGCGCAAGAGTTGCCGGTGCCGAACCGGAGCCTGATCCTGATCCGCCTGCTGAACCTGCACCCGCAGCGGCGGCTGCACCGTTTTCCTGCACGACTGCGCCGTTGTTGCCCGGGTTTCCGACCCGCACGTCGACGTTTACGTTCTTCGGCTTGTCCTGACTGGAATTGGCCGAAGCATTCGCATTTCCGGCGTGATCCGAGTTTCCGGGCGGATCGCCGTTTCCGGGCGCATTGGCCGAGTTGCCGGGGGAGCTGTTCTGGCCGTTTGCGTTGCCGTTCGGGGAGTCGTCGCTGTTGCCGCTGTTCTGCGCATTTGCAGCGGTGGTTACAGGTGGTGCGGGATCCGGCGTGGGCGTTACGGCCGGGGCAGCCGCGTTGCCGTTCCCATTTCCGTTCCCGTTGGCTTGCGCCGTGTCTACAGCGTTGCCAGTGGTCTGCGGTGAGGCATCTGGCGTGACGGGCGCGCCCTCTGCGACCGGGGGAGTGGTCGAAGCGCTGTCCGTCGACGCATTCGAGCTGCTGCTACCGCTTGTCGTGCCTGCTTGCGGGTCACTCGGGGTTTCTGCGGGGGAAGAAGTGGCGTTCGTGTTGGCGTTGCCATTCTCGCTGGCCGCCAGAGCAAGAGCCGGCGACGCCAGGAACGCGAGGATGCAGATCAAGAGTGCAACTAGCCGGCTGTGGATGCGGCTTGAACGCGTGGAGGTGCAGCACGTTGGCGTGCCGACCGACCCCAATCGCTCCCCATCTGAACCTAGCCGCAAAAGCTCCCCGTTTGCCTCTCTCCCCCGAGAAGGCGAGTGTTGATCTCGTCGATCGATCGTACTCTTCGACCATGGGACATTCAATAGGCCCGAGGCGGAATAACACGAACGAAACACCTGGGTGTTCGTTTAGTTGCACGACGACGCAAACACGAACGAAAAATCCGAGTGTTCGTCGCTGAGGGCGACATCGCCAACACGAACGAAACGTCCAGGTCGTCGTTGGTTACCGCGACGTCGCGAACACACGACGTCGGAGTGTGAAAGCGAAGTTTCGGCGCAGGGTTTTACGAGCTTCGGAGGAGATTTTCGAGTGGCTCAGACGGCGCGATGCGATAGGTGACGGCTGTAGCCCCGTTCTCGCAAAGCCGCTATTCACCAGGCAAGGTGACGCGTGTAGCCCAGGATTTTTCGCGGCTAGTCCGTCGCGTCGACGGTTACGGGTTAGCCGCCGCGATCTCGAGCGACTTTCTGCTCGATCAGGTCATGCCAGGGCGGACATACGCACCGGCGGTGACCGCAGCACCCCATCAGGCGGCACGGTTAGTCGTGCCGGCGCCGCGCTTTGAGCCACTCCGGGAAGAGGCTGCTGTGGCAGCCGCAGCGCGGACAACGAGGCAGGTCGTAGCGCCCGCGGTCCACGTAGACCGTCCTACAGCACACGCAGTGGAATCGCTCCTTGGTGCCCATGTCCAAGTAGACCGGGCCAGAGCTCAGAACTTGCGCACCTCGGGTGTCCTTGCGGAGGAACGGGGGATTAATCCGTCACGTCGACCGGCACCTGCAAATTGCCGCGACCTCGGGCGTACCTCTGTTCGATCGCCGTCATGCCTGGTAGGAAGTACGCACCCAAGGTGACCGCTGCACCGAGCACCGCAGCCCCGATCAGGGTCGCTCGCACGCCGACCAAAGCCGCAACGGGAGCGGTGAGCGCAAATGACAGCGGCATGAGTGCGATCGAGACCAACCAGTCGAGGCTCGAGACCCGCCCCAGCATCGACCCGGGGACATGGCGCTGCTTGATCGTCGCCCACACGATGGTGCCCGCTGCCTCGAGCGCGTTGAAGAGGAGGCAAGCGATCATCAGCTGCCACGCGGCGTTCGCAATGCCGTAACCGGCGATCGCCAGCGTCGCGAGTGTCCACGTCACATACATGACGGTCACGTCGCGCCTCGGGTGGCCCCGCTGGCCCATGAAGACCGCCGCACCGACGGCCCCGAGCCCGCCGGCGGCAACCACGAGGCCAAGCGTGCCTGCGGAAGCGTCCAGCTCGTTTTTCACGAGGTAAGGCAGTAGCACCTCGGCCGGACCGAGAAACAGGAGATATCCGAACGCCGCCGAGAGGAGTGTCCCCCACAACCACACGCGCCCGCGAACGAACCGCAGTCCCTCCTTGAGCGCCGCCGTCGCTGACGTCTGCAGCCCGCCGTCGAGCTGCCTCACCTTTGGGATGGCGAGCACGGCGGCGAGCGATGCCGCGAACGACGCTGCGTCCACCGTGAACGCGACGCCGGCCGAGGCTGCAACCAAAGCCCCGCCCGCCACCGGCCCGGCGAGCCTGAGCGCGATCGGCCGGACGAACTGGTCGAGCGCATTTGCGGCAGGCAGCTCCGACTTCGGAAGCAGATCCGGGACGATCGCTTCGAAGGCAGGCATGAAGAAAGCCGTTCCGATGCCGTAGAACGCAACGACCGCGACGAGCTGCCAGAACTGCAACGTGCCGGTGAAAATGAGAATGGCGAGCGCCCCAACCGCCACCGCGCGCAAGCCGTCCGCCCAGGCCATTACGAGCCGTCTGTCGTAACGGTCGCTGACGACGCCGCCGACGAGCAGGAATGCGATCGTCGGAACCGTCATCCCTATGCCCACGATCGAAAGCGCAGCCGGGGCGTTCCAGAGCGAGTAGGTCTCCCAGGCGATCGCGACGAGAAAGATTCCATCACCGATCAGCGAGACCGTCATTCCCATCCAGAGGACGCGAAAGTCGCGATGCCTCAGCGGGGTGAGCAGGTGACCGCGACGAAAGCCACCCGGTCGATCGAGCGAGTCGTAACTATGCTGCATTCGAGGCCGACGGCGACTCGATGTCCTCCTGGGCCGGCTCGGCAAGTGCGAGGAAGTTCGACAATGCCGCAGCGTCCATCGGACGGGCAAACAGGTAGCCCTGTCCCAACTCGCAGCCGAGCTCCTCGAGCGAGTTGGCCTGCTCTGCAAGCTCGATGCCTTCCGCGACGACCTCGAGCGAAAGACTCGTGCCGAGCGCGATGATGGCGGACGTCAACGCCTCGTTGTCCTCGGAGCCGACGAAGGAACGATCCATCTTGAGGATGTCGACCGGGAAACGGCTGAGATAGCTGAGCGAGGAGTAGCCGGTACCGAAGTCGTCCATCGCCAGACGGATGCCGAGTCCCTTGAGGTCGTGCAGCTGCTGCATGGCGAACTCGGTGTCCGTGAGCATCAGCGACTCCGTGATCTCGAGAACCAGCGAGGACGCCGGCAATCCTGTGAGGGACAGCGCGCTCCGCACATCGGCGACGAGCGTCTCCGACTGCAACTGCCTGACCGAGAGGTTCACGCTCATCGTCAGGGGCTCCTCGCGTGCGAAACGCTCCTGAAGTCGAACACCCTCGTAGCACGCGGTCTCGAGGATCCAGCGGCCCATGGGAATGATCAGGCCCGTCTCCTCGGCGACTGGGATGAACTGGACGGGAGGAATCGTCCCGCGCGTCGGATGGTTCCAACGGACGAGCGCTTCGACGCCGAGGATCTCTCTCCCGGAGAGCCGGACGACCGGCTGATAGTGCAGCTCGAGCTGGTTCAGGCTGAGCGCGTGCTGGAGGTCCGATCGAAGCTCCAGTCGCTCGACGACGCGCTCGTGCATCGTCGGCTCGAAGACGCGGTAGCTTCCCTTGCTGTCGCGCTTGGCCATGTACATCGCGACGTCGGCGTTCCGCAGCAACTCGGTCGCCTCGGGCGTCTCCAGATCCTCGCCGACCAGACAGATGCCCACGCTCGCACGGGGCACGACGTTCTTGCCGTCGATCTCGATGGGGAGCTCGAGAGCCCTGAGGATTCTCGAGGCGGCGTCGGCCGCTTCGGCCGAACCATCCACGCCGTCGAGCAGCACGGCGAACTCGTCCCCGCCGAAGCGCGCGACCGTATCGGTCGGCCGGACGGCGATCTTCAGCCTCCGCCCGACCTCTTGCAGAACCTCGTCGCCAGCCGTGTGGCCGAGGCTGTCGTTCACGGTCTTGAAGTCGTCCAGGTCGATGAACATGACCGCGATCTCGGGAACACCCCGCGTGGAACGCATCAGGGCGTGCTCGACACGGTCTGAGAACAAGGCTCGGTTGGCGAGCTTGGTCACCGGGTCGTGGAACGCCTGGTGGGCCAGCTGCTCCTCGAAGGCCTTCCGCTCGCTGACGTCGCGGCTGTTCAGCACGATGCCGTGGACGTGTTCGTCGTGCAGGAGGTCGGTGTGCTGCACCTCGAAGGTGAGAGGCGTGCCGTCCCGGTGGAGGACCGAGCACTCGATCGTGTGGCCCTCGGCTTCTCCCGGGCCGTCGAGCGCGATCAGCTGTGCCAGGAGAGGCCTGTCGCTCTCGACGAGCAGCCGGTCGAAACGCCGACCCTCGACTTCATGGGAGCGGTATCCGAGCACGCGCTCGATCGAGGGGCTTTGATAGGTGACGACGCCCTCTCCGTCGAGCACTGTGATCAGGTCGCTGGCATGGGCGACGAGCGAGCGGAAGCGCGCCTCGCCCTGGCGGCGATGGAGGTCAGCCGCGAGGGATGCGCCTTCGACGGCCAGGGAAACCTGGGTCGCGAGGGCACCGAGCGCGTCAGCGAGATCACGCGTGACGCTCTCCGGCGACGAGACAACGAGTGCACCGCGCACGTCGCCCCGGACCGTGAGCGGAGCGACCATCGTCGTCTGTCCCTCGGGGAGCCTCAGGTCGCCGCGCACGTACGCCGGCGGATCCGAATGAAGGACGCGGAGCGATCCGGAACCGTTGCTCAGCCAGTCACGCGTGCCGTCACCCACGAGACCACCGGTGGCGCCGTCGGATGAGGCCTCGACCACGGCCTGGTTCTGCGCGATGAGCACTAGGCGAACCGGTGGCTCCGCTCCCAGCAGCCGATGCACCGCGGAGATCGCGGCCGTCGCCACCTGGTCGTTGCCGGCGGCAGCAACGAGCTCGACGCCCGCTCCTCGCAGTGCGCGTTCGCGCGAGACCACGCGCGCCTCCTGACGGACCAGCCCGGCCATCCTCACGACGACCAGAAGGAAGAGGACTGCCGATGCGACGATGAGAACGAGGACGTCGGGGTTGCCGAGCGACTGGGCAAGCCGGATCCCCGGGGCGATCAGGCAAGCGGCGCCGAGCAGCGTGAGCCTCAACGGCGTCAGCGGAGTGCGCGAATCGGCAGCCGGCTCCTCGAGGGAACGCATGGACGGATGCAGCGCAGCTGCGCCCCAGAGGAGGTAGTAGAAGATCCAGCCGGCGTCGTAGATCAGCTGGTGGTTGTAGGTGTCCTTCAGGAGTGCGAAGTTGTAGGCGGAGTCCGTCGCCATCAGACAGACGATGCTGCTGACGAGCAGCCAGAACGCGGGCGAGCGCTTGCCGGCGTCGACAGCAAGACGAATGGCGGCAGCGAGCAACAGGACGTCGCCGAGCGGATAGGCGACCGACACTGCGTTCGCGAGCAGTGAAAGGTTCTCGAGATGGACGTTCGGCGCAATCAGGAAGACCCAGGAGAGCAGGCCGATCCCGATCGTCAGAATCAACGCATCGATCAATGCGGCCCGATCAGGGCGCGG
>Ga0307307_10000202_pt1 | contig 12623 bp, 9 predicted proteins | sample ER_DNA_194_FD_194505 | JGI IMG/M metagenome (GOLD analysis project Ga0307307, IMG submission 194505) | Bulk soil microbial communities from the East River watershed near Crested Butte, Colorado, United States - ER_DNA_194 | ecosystem: Environmental > Terrestrial > Soil > Floodplain | place: USA...
CGGACGTGGCGCCGCACCGGGCACTGCTGGTCGCTGCTGCACTACGGGCCTATCGCGGCGACGGATCGGTGCCGACAGTTGTGGTCGCCGACGGTACGCGGCCTGGGTGGCGCTCCAACTCGTTTACCCGGGTGCTGGCCGATGTGCCGTGTACGGGGCTAGGTGCACTCCGGCGCCGGCCGGAGTCACGCTGGCGACGCGGACCTGCTGACGTTGAGCAACTGCATCCGCTGCAACTGGCATTACTGGCCTCTGCCATTGACAGCGCCGCTCCCGGCGGCATCGTCGGCTACGTCACCTGCTCGCCACATCGCCGGGAGACCACTGACGTCCTGAGTGAAACGCTCGCTGTACGTAGCGACGTCGAGGTGATTCCGGCCGCACAGCTGTTGCCCGAGGTGCCCGACGCCGCATTAGGCCCGTATCTGCAGCTCTGGCCGCATCGACACGGCACGGACGCGATGTTCGCGGGCTATCTCCGCAAAACCCGCTCCCATTAGAGTCGGCATCGTGGCCCCGAGAATCATGCCGAGCATCCTGTCGGCCGACTTCGCGAACCTGCAGACGGCGATCGAGAGTGTGCCGAGCTCGGACGCGATACACGTTGATGTGATGGACAACCACTTCGTCCCGAATCTGACGCTCGGGCTTCCTGTGGTCGAGTCGATCCGCAAGATCACTGACAAGATCTTGGACATCCACCTGATGATCGAGCAGCCCGACCGCTGGGCGCCGGGGTACGCGGAAGCTGGAGCGGAATCGGTCACCTTTCACGTGGAGGCCGCTGCGGCACCGGTGCGGCTAGCTCGTGAGCTACGCAAACTTGGGGCCCGGGCCGCCATGGCGCTCAAACCGGCCACGCCGATCGAGCCGTACGAAGACCTGCTGCCGGAGCTCGACATGGTGTTAATCATGACCGTTGAGCCGGGCTTCGGCGGTCAGAGCTTCCTCGACATGTGCCTTCCCAAGATCACCCGAACGCGAGCGATGCTCGACAAGCTTGGTGGTGATATCTGGCTGCAGATCGACGGCGGCGTCACAGCCAAGACGATCGAACGCTGCGCAGCGGCGGGCGTCGACTCTTTCGTGGCCGGATCATCAGTTTTCGGCGCCGAAGATCCCGACGCCGCGGTGGCCAAGCTGCGCGAACTGGCGACGGCTGCGGCCTAGCCCTGGCGACGGCGTAGGTAGCGCTCAAATTCAGCGGCGATAGCATCTCCACTGGCTTCGGGCAGCTCGGTGGCATCCTGCATCTGCTCGAGCGATGCGACGTACTCGGCGACCTCGGAGTCTTCAGCAGCCAGCTCGTCAACGCCACGCTCCCACGCCCTGGCAAGCTCGGTCAGCTCACCAAGATCAAGAGAGGTGTCGAGTACTCGCTCCAGCTGGGAGAGCAGCGCCAATGTGGCCTTCGGGCACGGCGGGTGCGAGACGTAGTGCGGGATAGCCGACCACAGTGTGAGAACGTCCACGCCACCGCGGCTCAGGACGTCGCCGAGTACGCCGATGATGCCGGTCGGACCCTCATAGCTGGATGGCGCGAGGCCGAGCTGCTTCATCAGCTCCCGGTTCTGGGTCGAGACCGATACCGGGATCGGGCGGGTGTGTGGCGTGTCGGCAAGCAGGGCACCGAGCAGATGCACCCGGGTCACGTTCGCCGAGCTCAGCGCCGATGCGATCAAGGTGCTGAACTGTCGCCACCGCAGATTCGGCTCCAGGCCTTGGACCAAGATCAAGTCGCGACCGTCCGGTAGCTCGGCGATCTTCAATTCTGTGGTAGGCCAGGTGATCTCGCGCTCATCGTCCTCGCTGAGCTCCACGCGGGGGCGGTTGACCTGGAAGTCATAGAACTCATCAGGGTCCAGTGCGTAGACCGATTCGGCCTGGTATGTCTCGGCAAGATGTTCGACGGCTCCGGTCGCCGCGTTTCCCGCGTCGTTCCAGCCCCCGAAAGCCATCACCACCACCGGGTCGACCAGATCGCGCAGGTCTCGACCGGCCGAGCTGGGGGAGTCGGGCATGTGCTTCACTGTAGCCGTCGCGGCGCAACCGAACTTGCGCTCCACATGGTGGTAGTTCGGCACGAAGTCGGCTTGGGGCGATTATTCTCGCGAGGTGCCCGATGGCCTGAGTGCCGCCTCCTCCCCAGACCTCCGTACCACACTCTCGCAGCGTGTGGTGATCGCGGACGGCGCCATGGGAACGATGCTGCTGGGTTATTACCTGACGCTGCAGGACTTCGATCAGCTCGAGGGCTGCAACGAGATCCTGAATGTCACCCGTCCAGATATCGTCCGGGCGATTCACGACGCGTACTTCAACGTCGGCGTCGATGCGGTCGAGACCAACTCCTTCGGCACCAATCTCTCCGCGCTGGGGGAGTACGGCATTGCAGACCGCATCTCCGAGCTGGCTGAGGCCGCAGCGCGGATTGCCCGAGAGTCCGCTGACGCGTACAGCACACCGGAGCGGCCACGCTGGGTGCTCGGCAGCGTCGGCCCGGGCACCAAACTGCCAACGCTCGGCCATGTCTCCTACGCCCAACTGCGCGACGCCTATCAGCAGCAGGTCGAAGGCCTCCTCGCCGGCGGCGTCGATGCCGTGCTCATCGAGACCTCACAAGATCTGCTACAAACCAAGGCCGCCACGCTGGGTGCCAAACGGGCGCTGGCGTACGCCGGGCGCGATCTTCCGGTGATCGTGCACGTGACGGTCGAGACCACAGGCACCATGCTGCTCGGGTCCGAGATCGGTGCAGCGCTCACCTCACTCGAGCCGCTCGGCATCGACATGATCGGGCTGAACTGTGCGACCGGTCCATCGGAGATGAGCGAGCATCTACGGCATCTCTCCCGGTACGCGACGGTCGGGGTGAGCTGCATGCCGAATGCTGGTCTGCCGCAATTGACTGCCAAAGGGGCGGTTTATCCGCTGCAGCCGGTCGAGCTGGCTGACGCGCTCGAGCAGTTCGTCGGCGAGTTCGGACTCGGGTTGGTGGGCGGTTGTTGTGGCACCGGACCAGAGCACCTCCAGCAGGTGGTCAAACGCCTCGAAGGCCGACAGGCGGCGGAGCGCTCGGCTAGCCACGTAGCGGCTGCTGCTTCTTTGTACGCCGAGGTGCCGTTCCGACAGGACATCAGCTACCTCTCCATCGGCGAGCGGACCAACGCCAACGGGTCAAAGGCGTTCCGCGACGCCTTGCTGGCCGAGCGCTGGGATGACTGCGTCGATATCGCGCGGTCCCAGATCCGGGACGGCGCCCACATGCTTGATCTCAATGTCGACTACGTCGGCCGAGACGGCGTCGCCGACATGCGGAATGTTGCCTTCCGGCTGGCGACCGCATCGACCCTGCCCGTTGTGCTGGACTCCACGGAGCCGGCGGTGCTGCGAGCAGGCCTGGAATGTCTCGGTGGCCGTGCAGTGATCAACTCCGCCAATTACGAGGACGGCGACGGGCCCGAGTCTCGATTCAGTCGGGTCATGAGCCTGGTCGCAGAGCACGGCGCGGCGGTGATCGTGCTCACCATTGACGAGGAAGGCCAGGCGCGGACAGCGGAGTGGAAGGTGCGCGTCGCCCAGCGGGCGATCACCGACATCACACAGAACTTCGGACTGCGCCAGAGCGACATCATTCTCGACTGCCTGACCTTTCCGATTGCCACCGGCCAAGAGGAAACCCGCCGGGACGGCATCGAGACGATCGAGGCCATTCGCGAAGTGAAGCGGCTCTTCCCCGATGTCCAGACGACGTTGGGCCTGTCCAATGTCTCCTTCGGTCTGAACCCCGCGGCTCGCGTAGTGCTCAATTCGGTGTTTCTCAATGAATGCATCGACGCCGGCCTGGACTCCGCGATCGTGCATGCCGCCAAGATCATCCCGATGGCCCGGATCCCCGACGAGCAACGGGAAGTGGCGCTCGACATGGTCTACGACCGGCGACGGCCGGCTACCGACACCGAGCCTGCTTACGACCCGCTGCAACGCTTCCTGGAGCTCTTCGAAGGTGTCACAACAGCCGACGCCAGAGCTGAGCGTGCTGCGGAGCTCCTCACGCTCCCCGTCGGGGAACGACTGCAGCGCCGCATCATCGACGGGGAAGGCAAAGGGCTCTCAGACGACCTTGACGTAGCGCTGGCCGCGGGTACGCCGGCGATGGAGATCATCAACACCGACCTGCTGGCCGGCATGCGGGTAGTCGGCGAGCTCTTCGGATCGGGCCAGATGCAGCTGCCGTTTGTGCTGCAGTCGGCTGAGGTGATGAAGACCGCGGTTGCCTACCTGGAGCCACATCTGGAGAAGACCGACGCCCGCGGCAAGGGCACCATCGTGCTCGCCACAGTCAAGGGTGACGTGCACGACATCGGCAAGAACCTGGTCGACATCATCTTGACCAACAACGGATACACCGTGGTGAATCTGGGCATCAAGCAGCCGATCGGTGCGATCATCGACGCCGCCGAGGAGCACCACGCTGACGTCATCGGTATGTCAGGTCTGCTGGTCAAGTCGACCGTCGTGATGAAGGAGAACCTGGAGGAGCTCAACCGCCGGGGGATTGCCACCGCATACCCGGTGTTTCTCGGCGGGGCGGCGCTCACCCGCGCATACGTCGAACAAGATCTTCGCGAGGTCTTTGCCGGCGAGGTCCGCTACGCCGGGATGCGTTCGAAGGATTGCGACTGATGGACGCGCTGATGGCGGTGAAACGAGGCGAGGAGGGAGCAGCGCTGCCAGCGCCGCGCGAACGCCGGGTCAAGGCCCGCGGGTCAACCCTCGTCGAGGATCGAGTGGAGACTGAGCTGCCACGCCGCTCCGATGTCGCGGTCGATATCGACGTCCCCACTCCGCCGTTCTGGGGAGACCGGATCGTCAAGGGCATCTCGCTAGCCGATGTCGCGGGCTATCTCGACGAGCGGGCCACCTTCATGGGCCAGTGGGGATTACGAGGATCCAGGAACGGACCGTCGTACGAGGAATTGGTCGAAACTGAGGGCCGGCCGCGGCTGCGACTGTGGCTGGACCGCATCCAGACTGACGCGATCGCGGAGTTCGCCGTCATCTATGGGTATTGGCCGTGCTACAGCGAGGGCGACGATCTCGTCGTCCTCCGTCCCGGAGCCGATGTCATAGACCCGGGAGCGGAGCTGCACCGCTACACCTTCCCGCGGCAGACGCGGGGACGGTACCTGTGCTTGGCGGACTTCTTCCGCGATCGCGATCTGGCGGCACTCAAGGGACCTGATGTCGTGGCGTTCCACCTTGTCACGATGGGATCGCAGGTCGCGAAGGTGACCGCCAGTCTGTTCGAACACAACGCGTACCGGGACTATCTGGAGTTGCACGGGCTCAGCGTGCAGCTGACCGAGGCGCTGGCCGAGCTGTGGCACGCCAGAATCCGCGCGGATTTCGGCTTTGCCCGCGACGATGGTCCGATGGCGGAGATGATCCGGGACCAGGCCTACCGCGGCTCGCGATACTCCTTCGGCTATCCCGCCTGTCCGGAGCTGGACGATCGCCGCAAACTCGTGGCTTTGCTGCGTCCCGAGCGAATCGGCGTGGAGCTGTCCGAAGAGCTCCAGCTGCATCCTGAGCAGTCCACTGACGCGATGATCGTGCACCATCCCGAGGCGAAGTACTTCAACGCCCGGTAGATCAGTCGACAGCCGGTAGATTTGCGCGTCTGGCTGCGGCTGGAAGAATGGCCGCGCCATGAGCGACACCACAACCTCCACACTGGCCGCAGCGCTGTGGGACTTCGACGGCACGCTGGCCGACACGGAGCCGCTGTGGATTGCCGCCGAGTACGACCTGATCGACAAGCTCGGCGGCACCTGGTCCCAAGAACATGCCGAGCAGCTGGTGGGTAACTCGCTGTTGGACTCGGGCTCCTACATCCTCAACACCATCGGCCGAGTTGATCTGAGCCCGGCATGGGTCGTTGACCAGCTGCTCACAGCTGTCGTCGACCATGTCAAGAGCAATCCCCTTGTCTGGCGTCCTGGAGCGATCGAGCTGCTCAAGTCATTTTCCGAGGCAGGCGTCCCGTGCGCCTTGGTATCGGCGTCGTATCGGGTGCTGTTGGACGCAGCGCTCAGTCAGCTTCCTGAGGGCACCTTCCAGGTGACAGTCGCCGGCGATGAGGTAGGCCGTGGCAAGCCGCATCCGGAGCCGTACGAGAAGGCGTGCACGGCCCTCGGGGCATCGCCACGCCACTGCGTGGTTCTCGAGGATTCCGAGACGGGCTGCCGCTCCGGCAACGCGGCAGGGGCGCTCGTCGTTGCCATACCCCACCGAGTAGAAATTCCGCGGGCTCCGCGGCGACTCCATGTGCGCTCTCTAGCTGAATTGGACATGGCCACCCTGGCGCGGCTGCTGGAGCAGTTTGATGGCGACTAACCCCCTGACCCGCCGCATACTGATGGCCGTCGCTCTTCTCTTGCTTCTCACCGGGTGCCGAACCCCAGGTGAGGCGCCCGTGCCCACTCCGACTGCAAGCTCGACCCCACGACCGTTCACGGTGATGTCGACCGATCAGATCCGAGTCACCGACCCGGCGGCGATCACCGACGCCGCTTCAACGGTGCTCGCGCTGAACGTGTTCCAGCGGCTGATGACAGCCGATCCGGGCGGCTCGGTACTCAAGCCCGACGCGGCTCGGGACTGCCTGTTCACCTCGGCAACCATCTACAGCTGCACCCTCAACGACGATCTGGCGTTTCACAATGGCCATCCGCTGACGTCCAGCGACGTGAAGTTCAGCATCGAGCGCGCTGCTCGTCTCAAGGTCCCGGGCTCCTCAGCCGCCGCGCTCTCGTCGTTCCGCAAAATCCAGACGCCGGACACCAAGACCGTACGGTTCGTGTTGAGCAGGCCGGATACCCAGTTCGGATGGGCACTCGCTTCTCCTGCGGCATCGATCGTTGATGAGGAGGTCTATGACGCGGACCGGGTGCAAGATCCGACCGATCCGATCGTGGGCTCCGGCCCGTTCCTGGTGACCAAGTACACCGGAAATCAGCTTCAGCTCAGCAGGTACGACGCGTACGTGGGCCGTAACCCGGCGCGCCTCCCCGCGCTGGTTTACCGCAGCGTCGCCGACTCCCCGACGATCGAGGATGCCATGAGTCGAGGCGCGGTCGATGTCGTCTGGAGAGGTCTCGACACGGCAGCCGTCACACGGTTCAGCCAACAGATACGGCAGAATCCCGATCGCCAGACCCTCAACGGCTTTACCGAAACTGTGCTAGGCGGCGCCCGGGTGCTACAGCTCGAATGGTCGCCGAACTCGCGGATGCGGGCGGACAAGGATCTGCGGCAAGCCATCGCGGTGGCCCTGCAAGGGGACCGCACCTCCGATTCCCTCGTTCCGACCGGCGTCGATGGACATGCGGCCGCATTCCCGCTCGGCGGAAAGGCCAAGCCGAAGGTGACCTGGAAGAGCCGCATCAACCTCACGCTGGGCTACGACTCGACCATGCCCAACGGCCAAGACCTCGCCGCACAGATCCGCTCGCGGCTGGAGAACACTGGTGGGCTCAGCGTCCAGCTCCGGCCAGGCGATCTGAACGCCGATCTGAATTTGGTTGACAGGAAGGCGTGGACGTCAACGGCGCTCGCCTGGCTGCAGCCCTATCTGGACGCGCCGCTGCCGGCCGTTGATTCGACGGTCAGCAGCATCGAGAACGAATTTCGCGCGACCACTGACCGTGCTACCGCAGACCGGTTGCTGGCCCTGCTGCAGAAGCAGGCGGCCAACGATCTGATCATGCTGCCGATCAGCCAGTCCGACGAGCCTCTCTACCTACGCCGAGGTGTGGAGATGTCTGGCGGCTCGTTCGGCCCTGGCTGGCAGCTGGGATTCTTCGGTATCAGCAATGCCTGATCACCTCGAGCTCTCCGGCGTTCGGCGTGGCCCGTTCGAGGTGGGGGAGCGGATCACCCTCACGGATCCGAAAGGACGTCGACATTCGATCGTGCTGGCCGTTGGGGGCCTGTTCCATACCACCAAGGGTTCGATCAGCCACGACGACCTCATCGCGCAGCCCGAAGGCATGGTGGTCAACACCACGGGCGGCATGCTGTTCTTGGCTATGAGGCCGCTGTTACACGAATTCACCGTCGGCATGCCGCGCGGCGCCGCCGTGGTTTACCCCAAGGACGCGGCCCAGATCTTGATGAGTGCCGACATCTTTCCCGGCGCCCGGGTCCTCGAGGCGGGCGCCGGTTCAGGTGCATTGACCTGCAGCTTGCTTCGCAGCATCGGTCCGACTGGCAGCTTGACCTCCTACGAGCGGCGCGAGGACTTTGCCAACTTCGCCCGCCGGAATGTGGCGAACTTCTTCGCCGCGACGCCCACCAACTGGGATCTCCGGATCGGCGATCTGGTTGGCTCGCTGACCGATGAGCCTGTCGATCGGGTCGTGCTGGACATGCTCGCGCCGTGGGAATGCGTGGCCGCGCTGGCCGAGGTGATCGTGCCGGGTGGGGTGTTCTGCTCGTATGTGACAACGACGACCCAGCTTGCGCAGACTGTGGAGACGCTGCGGGTCCATGGCGGCTTTACCGAGCCAGAGGCGACGGAATCGCTAGTCCGGGCCTGGCACGTAGCGGGACTTGCCGTACGGCCCCGGCATGACATGGTGGGCCACACGGGATTCGTGATCACTGCACGGCGCATGGCGCCAGGCTTCACAGCACCGTTACGCAAACGTCGCCCAGCGCCCGGCGCGTACGGGGATGATTACAAGGGACCGCACAACCTGCCCGGGTAGTGTCTTGACAGGAGGTGTGTCATGGCCGGATCTATTCGTGATCGCGGGGCGTATGAGGACCGCGAATCCTTGATAGCTCAAATTGGCGCGCTCAAAGACGAGCTCGATAGGCTCCGGGACCGGGTCACTTCCCATCCCCATGACATCGCCATGCTGGAGCGTCGGCTGGCTGATGCTCGTTCTGATGCGAGAACTGCCGCTGCCAACAATGAGCGTCTCGCGGCGACGCTGCGTGAAGCGCGTGATCAGATCGTGTCCTTGAAGAGCGAGGTCGACCGGCTCGCCCAGCCCCCGGCGACCTTCGCAGTTTTTCTCTCCGGGCATGAGGACAATACCGCGGACATCTACACGTCCGGCCGTAAAATGCGGGTCAGCGTGAGTCCCGATGTTGATCTTGAAGCATTGACCCCCGGCAAGGAGGTCATGATCAACGAGGCAATGAACGTCGTGAAGGTCCTCGAGTTCGATGAGGTCGGCGAAGTCGTACTGCTCAAGGAGATGCTCGAGGACGGTGACCGTGCGCTGGTCATCGGCCACGGTGATGAGGAAAGCGTCGTCCGCCTTGCCTATCGTCTTCATGATCAACATCTGCGTTCCGGAGATTCGTTGTTGATCGATCGTCGGGTGCATTTCGCGTACGAGCGGATTCCGAAGCTGGACGTCGAAGAGCTGGTGCTGGAAGAGGTGCCTGATATCGACTACTCCCTGATCGGCGGCCTGGGCAACCAGATCGAGGCCATCCGCGACGCTGTCGAGCTGCCGTTCCTGCACAAGGAGCTTTTCGACGAGCATGAGCTGAAGGCCCCTAAGGGCATCTTGCTTTATGGACCTCCGGGCTGTGGCAAGACATTGATCGCCAAGGCGGTCGCCAACTCACTGGCGAAGAAGGTCACCGAGCGGACCGGCGAGGAAGGGCGCAGCTTTTTCCTTAATATCAAGGGTCCTGAGCTATTGAACAAGTACGTCGGCGAGACGGAGCGGCACATCCGGCTGGTGTTCCAGCGGGCTCGCGACAAGGCAACAGATGGCATGCCGGTGATTGTCTTCTTCGACGAGATGGACTCGCTGTTCCGGACTCGCGGCTCCGGTGTCTCCTCCGACGTGGAGAACACCATCGTGCCGCAGCTGCTCAGCGAGATCGACGGCGTGGAAGGCCTCGATAACGTGATCATCATCGGCGCCTCCAACCGTGAGGACATGATCGATCCGGCTATCTTGCGACCTGGCCGCCTTGATGTGAAGATCAAGATCGAGCGGCCCGACGCAGAAGCGGCACGTGAGATCTTCAGCAAGTACCTCACTCCCACCCTGCCGCTGCATCCGGAAGATCTTGCTGAATTCGATCATGACAAGCATTCATGTGTGCAGGCCATGATCGACCGCACGGTTAGCCGGATGTATGAGGAGTCGGAGGAGAACCAGTTCCTGGAAGTCACCTACGCCGGTGGCGACAAAGAGGTTCTCTACTTCAAGGACTTCAACTCCGGGGCGATGATCCAAAACATCGTGGACCGGGCCAAGAAGATGGCGATCAAGGATTTCCTAGACACTGCCGTACGCGGTTTGCGGATCGGGCATCTGTTGCAGGCGTGCCTGGATGAGTTCGCGGAAAACGAGGATTTACCCAACACCACCAATCCGGATGACTGGGCGAAGATCTCAGGCAAGAAAGGTGAGCGGATCGTCTTCATCCGGACGCTGATCTCCTCCAAGCAGGGCACTCAGCCGGGCCGGTCCATCGACACCGTCTCGAACACTGGCCAGTACCTCTAAGGCCAGCACCTCTAAGTCAATCGGTAACGGTCGATCGGTCACGCCCACTGACGCGTTTCCCCCGCACAAGGGCGCGTATCTAAGGGATTTCGGCCCTAACGTCTCTCATTCGCGGCTTGGTGCGGAGAAACGGAAGTGGCGGGTCGGTCAGACTCGGCTGGTGCCGCCTTCTTGCCCATGCCACTGCGGGTGCTGTTCGCCCGGGTGTGCTGGATGAGCTGAAGCCCGGCCCGCCAGCCGATCAGGAAAACGGCGAGGAAGATGCTGGCGACGACGATGAAGGACAGCTGTACGCCGGCGCCTGTTAGCACCCTCAAGGCCATCCCACCGATGACGGTTCCCAGCCACACGGCGACCCCGGATCTTGGGGCGTACGGGCGGCGCCAGGTGCGCCCGATCACGGTGCCGAGAAGGCACCCGGCGAGGAATGGCCACGCCGTATGTGCGACGCCGAGAAGGTCGTTTGCCTCCTGGTGACTACTGCGTCCGATGATCGCGAAAATCAGGATGCAGATTACGTCGACAGCGATCGCTGGCAGGATCTGCATGACCCTCACATTACGCTGAGGCCATGGCTTCTACAGCCAATCGCGAGGAGTCGGCGGCGGCCGGCTCTGAGCTGACGGCGCGGTTGAACGCTCGTGTCATGGGAATCGAGACCGAGTACGGCATCAGCGCGCTGGCGCCTGGTTCAGCAGCACTGCCCGGTGGTTTCAGCAACGCCTTCATCGAAGAGGATCTGCACCCGATGCAGCTCTCCAACCACGTTGTGAAGGCGTACGGGGCGTCGGCAGCAGGTCAACCTGCCGGTTGGGACTACGAGACGGAGACGCCGCTGCGGGACATCCGGGGTTACGAGATTTCCCGGGCCTCCGCCCACCCGGATCAGCTGACCGACACCGATCTCGGTATGGCGAACGTGATCTTGACCAATGGCGCGCGACTTTACGTCGACCACGCCCACCCGGAGTATTCCAGTCCAGAAGTCACCAACGCGCTGGACGCCGTGCGCTACGACAAGGCCGGAGAGTCCGTGATGGCGCTCGCGGCCCAGCGCGCCACGCAATCCTTGGGCCGCTCTGTCCGGCTCTACAAGAACAACACCGACGGAAAGGGCGCCTCGTACGGCACGCACGAGAACTACCTGCTGCAGCGCAGCACGCCCTTCGACCGCATCGTCACCCAGTTCAGCGCATTTCTGGTCTCCCGGCAGGTGATCATCGGGGCCGGTCGGATTGGCCTCGGTCAATCCAGCCAGACTCCCGGTTTCCAGATCAGTCAGCGGGCCGACTTCTTCGAGGCAGAGGTCGGACTGGAAACCACTCTGAACAGGCCGATCATCAACACTCGCGACGAGCCGCACGCCGACGCGAGCAAATACCGCAGGCTGCACGTGATCACTGGAGACGCCAACCTCTCCGAGATCTCGACCTATCTCAAACTGGGCACCGCCTCCTGGGTGCTGCGCGTCATCGAGGCTGGCGAGCTGGGTAGCGATGTCCGACTGGACGGGCCCGTGGCGGCTATGCGGACGGTCAGCCATGACGTGTCGGTTCGTGAGCCGCTCTATCTGAGCGAGGGGCCCAGCATGACGGCGCTGGACCTTCAGGAGGTGTACCTGGACGCCTGCCGCAATCACTACGAGCGGGTGGCTGAAGATCTCACCGAGACGGCGCGGATCGAGGCAAAAGACATCTTCACTCGCTGGCAGGACTGTTTGGATGCGCTTCGCAGCGACATCTTCAGCCTTGCCGATCAGCTCGACTGGGTAGCCAAGCTCAAGCTCATGGAGTCTTATCGGGATCGCGACGGACTCAGCTGGTCTGCTCCCAAGCTGGCGCTGATCGACCTGCAGTACGCCGACGTCGATCCGCGCCGCAGCCTCTACCGCGCACTGCTGGCCAACGGCAAGATGCGCCGGCTCATCAACGATGACGAGATCGAGCGCGCCCGTAACGCTCCACCGGAGGACACTCGGGCATACTTCCGTGGCCGGGTGATGCAGAAGTTCGGCTCCGCGGTGGTTGCCGCTTCCTGGGATTCGGTGATCTTCGACGTACCCGAACGACCGTCGCT
>Ga0307307_10000207_pt1 | contig 12567 bp, 7 predicted proteins | sample ER_DNA_194_FD_194505 | JGI IMG/M metagenome (GOLD analysis project Ga0307307, IMG submission 194505) | Bulk soil microbial communities from the East River watershed near Crested Butte, Colorado, United States - ER_DNA_194 | ecosystem: Environmental > Terrestrial > Soil > Floodplain | place: USA...
TCGCGGGGTTCTTCCACGACGCGCACATGGCGGGTCTCCAAGCCGGGATCCACGCGATCGGTGATCGCGCGATCGAACAGGTACTTTCGTCGTGGGAGCGGATCTACGGTTCCCTGGACTCGCGCGAGCGCCGTCACTTCCGCGCGCGCCGTCACCGGGTGGAGCACTTCGAGATGCCGACGGCGCATCAGGTCGAGCGAGCCGCGATGCTTGGACTCGCCGTCTCCGTGCAACCGGCGTTCGATCGAGCATGGGGCGCTGCCGGAGGGCTGTACGAGATCCGCGTGGGGGTCGATCGTGCGGAGGCGATGAACCCGTATCGCACGATGCTGGAGCGGGGCGTCGTCCTCGGAGCCGGCTCGGATGCGCCGGTCACACCCCTCGATCCCTGGCGCGCCGTCACCGCGATGGAGAACCATCACGACCCACGCCAACGCCTCGAGCGCGCCGCGGCCATCCGGGTGCACACGGTCGGAAGCGCTCGCCTCGCTCACCAGGAAGAGAAGAAGGGTCTGCTCGAACCCGGGTATCACGCGGACTTCGCCGGGTACGACGTCGATCCGTTCGAGCGGTCCGAGATCGAGGGACTGCGACCGGCGCTTACCGTCTCGCTCGGACGCGAGGTCTACGCGCGTTGAGGGCACAGGTGGGCACGCAGAGCGTTCTGTCACTCTTTCTCAGCCCCGGGGGTTGACCGCCTCGCGGCGTGCCCGATACCGTTCGCGCTGCGTCACCGCCCCGGCGGAGGCGCGCGAGAACCCAAGAGGCTGAGTAGAGAACGCGGCGCCCCGGCGTCGCGGCCCCAAAGGTCTCTTGGGTTCTCATCTTTTCGTGCCTCGGCGGCCCCCGACGGGAATGCCGGGGGCGCTCGGGCGCGTTGACGGCGTGCGCGCCCTTCCGTGGTTGCATCCGCGCGAGCGAGGTGTAGGATGCGCGCGCTTGGCGGGGGGTGGGTGCCTCCCACAGCACCAACGAAAGAAGATCCAGATGCCCGAGAACATCGACGACGTAGACGAACACGTGGACGAGGAGGTTGAGGCCACCCTCGAGGACGAGGAGGTCCTCGAGGGTCTCGAACCCACACCTGAGGAGCTGGCGGAGGCCACCGTGCCCCCGGAGCCCGGCTTGGAGAACGTGGAGTCCATCCAGGATCTCCTGGCCAAGCAGGAGTCCCAGGATGGGCAGGAGGAGGCGGCCGAGGAAGAGGATGAGGCCACGGCCGCGACCTCGACGCGTGACGAACGCCTCGAACCCCTCGACGCCCGGGTGATCCCGATGCAGGCGACGGAGTTCATGTGCAAGAACTGCTACCTGGTGAAACATCGGAGCCAGCTCGCGGACAAGCGCAAGATGCTCTGTCGCGATTGCGCCTGAGCGGCCCGTCGCCCGTCCCGCTCCCGGCCGCACTCGCCCTCAACGTCGCGGGCGGACTGCTGCTTTCGCTCGCCTTCCCTCCTGCGGAAGTATGGCCGCTCGCGTTCGTGGCGCTGATCCCGCTGCTCTGGTCGCTGCGCGGAGCCCGTCCCGGACGAGGAGCCCTCCTCGGGCTGGTCTTCGGGTTGGCGTTCTTCGGGGCAACCCTGTACTGGATCTTCCTCTTCGGCGCGCTCGCGTGGTTCGCCCTCACGGCGCTGTCGGCGGCTTCGATCGCCGTGGTGGGCGCCATCGGCCCGTCGATGCTCATAGACGAGCGGCCCATCCGGTCGGCGATCGGGTTCGCAGCCTTGTGGACGGCGGTCGACTGGATCCGCGGCATGTTCCCGCTGGGTGGGTTCACCTGGGGGAGCGTCGGGATCTCGCAGGTCGACGACCGTGCGGTCCTTCCGCTCGCGACGCTCGCGGGTGTCTGGGGGATCACGTTCGTCGTCGTGATGGCGAACGCCCTGCTGTTCGCGGCGATCAGGGGCAAGGCCAGCCCTTGGGTTCGGCCGGCAGGGCTCGTCGTTCTGGCGGTCGCCCTCGTCCTCGCACCGATCGCGCTGCCCTTCTCCGAACCGACCGGCGGATCGCTGGACGTCGCCGTCATCCAGGTCGACGTCCGCCCGCCGCCGAACACCTCGGCCGCTCAGGAGGATCTCCTGGTCGCCCGGAAGAACATCGCACTCCATCGGAGCCTCGACGGCTCGTCGCCCCGGCCCGACCTCGTCCTGTGGGGGGAGGGAGCCCTCGACCCCGCCGCCTCGAGCGATCCCACCACGATGGCCGCCGTTCAGGAGGCCGTCGCGCAGGTCGGGGCTCCGACCGCGGTCGGCGCGGTGATGAACGATCCCGACGGACGCCAACGAACCTCGGAGCTCGTCTTCGCCAACGATGGCTCGCGCGTCGACCGTTACGACAAGGTCCACCTCGTCCCGTTCGGCGAGTACGTCCCCTGGCGTTCGAAGATCGATTGGATCAGTGCGACCCGGCAGATCCCGGTGGACCGGGCGCCAGGGACCGCCGTTCACACGGTCGATGCGCCGGGCCTCCCAGCGTTCGGCACGCCCATCTGCTTCGAGAACTCGTTCCCGTCGTTGCCGCGCGCGTTCGTCCGGGACGGCGCCACGTTCCTCGTCGTCCCCGTCAATAACGCCTCCTATGGCTTCACGGCCGCGTCGGATCAGCACCTCCAGATGAGTCGGATGCGTGCCGTCGAGACCGGCCGGTGGATCGTCGACGCGGCCGTGTCAGGGGTCTCGGCGTTCGTCGACACCCATGGGCGGGTGATCGCCCGTACGGGACTGTTCGAGCCCGGCATCCTCCGAGAACCGATCCAAACGTCGACCGGAACGACGGGATACGTGCGGTGGGGGGACTGGCTCCCGATCGTCGCGCTGCTCCTGGTCGTGATCTGGTTCCTCGTCCCGCGCCGCCGCTCGCATCCCCACGCGCACCCCGCGCCGCTCCCGGCATCACCGCGGACCCTGGTCGTGTTGCCGACCTTCAACGAGCGGGCCACGATCGAGCGGGTGATCGCGGATGTGCTCGAACGGCCGGAGCACCCCGACGTGATCGTGATCGACGATTCCTCTCCCGATGGGACCGGCGAGCTCGTCCGGCCGATCGCGGCTCGGGACGACCGCGTCCGATTGCTGGAACGCCCCCCGAGATCAGGGCTGGCGAGTGCGTACCTCGAGGGCTTCACGACGGCGCTCCGTGAGGGGTACGACCTGACGGTCGAGATGGATTCGGATCTGTCCCACGACCCGGCGGAGCTGTCGCGGCTGCTCCAAGGTGCGCAGCAGCACGATCTCACCGTCGGGAGCCGGTACGTCGCCGGTGGGTCCGTGACCAACTGGAGCCGGGCCCGCGTGGGCCTGTCGAGGGGAGCGAACGCCTACGCGGCGTTCATGCTGGGGCTCCCGATCCACGATGCGACCAGCGGCTACCGGGTCTACCGCCGGGGGCTCCTGGAAGAGCTGCTCCGGACACCCTTCGCGAGCTCCGGCTACGTGTTCCAGATCGAGCTGGTGATGCGCGCCGACCGCGCGGGTTTCGATGTTGCCGAGGTGCCCATCACGTTCCGGGAACGCGAGCACGGCGAATCGAAGATCTCGAGGTCGATCGTGGCGGAAGCGCTCTGGATGGTGACCCGTTGGGGGCTTTCGGCGCGGTTCGGGCGCGGCCCAGCCGCGTGAGAGGTCGCTCATCGGCCAACGCCGATAATGGACATTATGTAACCTAGCGCGAGCGCGTAGGGTCGGACACTCGCCTCTCCCGACAGCAGATCACACCGTGATGCAGTGCGAGGGTCGTTGATTCGGAGTGGCTCGCCTGCGATGGTTCGAGGCCGCGTAGATGCGAGGCCGCGCAAGGGTTCGCACCATGGAGGGCTGCGGCGCGTGCGCGTGGCCGCTCCCTGCTCCGGCCAAGCCGCCGCGCGGCCGGTACGAGACGACGGGCAGCTGTCGGAGGGTGAGGTCGTGGCACGGGACGGGAGGCTGGGTCAGATCGGGAGAGCCGCCGCGTCACTCGCCGCCATGCTCCTCGGGCTCGCGCTGACCGCCTCCGTCGCCGGAGCCGTCGTCGGTGGCCCAGACGTTGCCGTCTCGATCGCGGGCGGCAGGCTCGTGCGCGCGTCGGCTCCCTCGTTCAGCTGGACGGTGATCGCTCGGAACGATGGCCCCGCGACCGCGCACGACGTCATCGTTTCGACCACCGTGCCTACCGGGGTGGCATCGGTCTCCCCTCCCCCGGCCTGTCAGGTGGGGTCCGCGGTCCGGTGCTCGGTCGGCGATCACGGGCCGGACGGGCGGGTGCGGATCGAGCTCGTCGTGCACCTCCGGGCCGGCACGTGCGGCGAGGTGCGGAGCCTCGCCACGATCAGCGCATCGGACGAACCGGCGATCGCCGGCAGCGACGACACCGCCGTGGCCTCCGCCTCGGTCGGATGTCCAACCACCACATCCGACCCCGTCCTCACGCCCGACCTCGTCGTCGACGCCACCTCCGATGCAGCCGGACCCGTCGAAAAGGGTCACGCGCTCCGGTATTCGCTGACGGTCACGAACGCTGGCACGGCTGCCGCGCATCACGTGATCGTCACGGACCGCCTCCCCCCCGGCGTGGAGCCCATCGATCTCCTTCCGAAGATGGACGGCGGGAGCTGCTCTGCCGTCGGCTCGACCGAAGGGCGAGCGGCGTTCACGATCGTTTGCGTCCGAGCGACGCTCGATGTTGGCGCCAGCGCGCCGGCGACGATCGACATCCGGATCGACGCCGACCGCCCGTGCGGACCGATGCGCAACCGCGTCACCGTTTCGGCGGAGGACGAACCGGCACCAGCCCAGGCGAACGACTCCGCGTCGCAGGTGGATACCGTCGGGTGTGAGCCGTCGATCGCCGTGAAGGGTCACGGTCCTCGGGCCGCTCGGGTCGGCGACCATGTTCGCGCGATCTTCGCGATCACGAATGACGGCGAAGTCCCTCTGCACGATCTCGCCTTCCGAGGGGCCGGCTGCGACATCCCCGACCGCTCTCACCCGGGGCGCCTCGAGCCTGGACACAGCTGGCCCGTGACCTGCTTGGGAACGATCCGCGGACACGGCTTCGGCCGGCTGGCGCTGGTGGCGCACGTCACGGCGCGGACGCCGGACGAAGCGATGATCCGCGACGCGACGGCGGCGCCGATCCAGGTGATCCACCCCGGCCTCTCGTTGTCGGTCGACGCATCGGCGACGTCCGGTCGACCCGGCGACACGGTGACCTACACCTTCGTGGTGACGAACACGGGTGACACCGTCGTGCGTGGGATACGCGTCGTTCAGGATCGCGTCGGCGTGGTCGGTCGGATCGGCGCCCTTGCCCCGGGTGGCACCGCTCGACTCACCTCGAGCGCAGCGGTTCCCGGGACTCCCACGACGCTCTTCGATACGACGACCGCCACGGGATCGGACCTCTCCGGGTCCCCCGTCGCGGTGCGGACGACGACGAGCTTGACCGTGCTCCCCTCCCGAGGCGCCTCGCGCCACGGTGGCGGAACGGCGTTCACCGGGTCCGACGCCGCGCGAGCCGGAGCCGCCGGGCTCGTCCTGCTGATCCTCGGTGGCGTTGCGCTTTGGGTGGGTTGCCGCTGGCGGCATCCCCTGGTCGGGCATTGAGCCGACACGCCTGCAGGCGGACCTGATCGAGAACCCACCCGAGCGAGCGGGTTCGATCCGTCCACCCGAGAGCGCCGGAAGGGCTCGTGACCAGCGGATCTGGCTGACCGAACGGCGTCCTCCAGACTTCTGGGTCCGTCCAGCCGAACGGACTACGTCTCCTGGGGGGCGGGGGGTCAAGGCTTTCGTCCAATGGCATCCCCCGGAAAGGGAGCGTAGCTTCTGTGCGGGGACTGCGGTAGGACCGATGGGCGTCCGCCACCGGCCCCATAGATGCATCGGTCAGATCGGCCACAGACGCGGCCACGAAAGTTGGGGGTTCGGAGATGGGTACACGGTCAAGATCCGATCGAACGCGAAGGGCCCGCCGGGGCACCTTCACGTCGTTGTTCTGTTTGCTCCTCCTGTTCTCCGTCGCGTTCGGTCAGGCAGGGCTGACCGCATGGGCGGGGGGTCTGTCGCTTTCCATGGGACAGTCCAAGGCCGGGAGCGGCTCGGTCGCCAAGGGCTCGACGTCGGGGTCGACGTCAGGCGCCACGACCGCGACAGCGTTGACGTCGCTCGGCGTGAACCTTGACCAGTTCGCCAATCTGCCGGGTCAGGGATGGCAGAACGGCGACCTCAACGGGAACAACTCCGCCTACGGGGAGGGCGACGTGGTCCCCTTCCGCCTGGCGATCGAGGGCCTCGCGGCCGGCCAGCACACGATCCACCTCAACTACGACTTCTTGACGAGTGGCAGCGAGGCGTATGACTTCCTCGCCACCTGGAACGTCACCGAGAACCCCAACAAGTGCGCGGATCCCAGCGCTGGGGGTGCGTCGTCTCATTGCCCCAACAGCCTGGGCGCTGCCGACACCCACGCGTTCCCGGGCGATCCCTTCTCCCCGGCCGTCTCTCCTGGACTGACGGTGAACGGCGCGATGGCCTTCTCCGGCGTCAGCCGGAGCCTGACGATGTACGGCGGCACGGTCAACAGCATCTCCGTCCCCGCGCATGCTTCCGGCAAGGGCGACATGAAGGTGACGTTCACGACTTCCAGCGACTGGGCGTTCTTCCTCTGGGGGGCGCACATCGCGCAGTCGGCCTACTGGAACGAATCCAGCGGCGGAGCCGCCAACGGCGCCTCCACGATCAGCGGCGCCCCATGGCACATGCGCACCCAGCAGCTCGACGATAGCTCGAACAAGAACCAAGACCGCAGCATCCAGCCGAGCGCCATCGCGGTCGTCCAACCCAACATCTCGGTCACCAAGACGGCCGACCAGGGCACGATCAACGCGGGCGACACGGCTGCGTTCACGATCGTCGTGACGAACAACGGTCCCGGCACGGCCAACAACGTCACGGTGAACGACCCGCTGCCGGCGGGCGTCGCATGGTCGATCAGCCCGGCCGTAACGGGGTGTTCGATCACGTCCGGCACCCTGAGCTGTACGTTCGCCACCCTGGACGAGGGCGCATCGAAGACCATCCACATCTCCGGCGTGACCGACGCCCAGGACTGCGGCACGCTCTCGAACACGGCAACCGTCGCTGCGGACAACGAGGGATCGGACCAGACGGACAACTCCGACACGGCGACGATCACCGTGAAGTGCGCCACGATCCAGGTGACCAAGACCCCCGACCAGGGGACCGTGTCCGCCGGGGACCCGATCGGGTTCACGATCACGGCGAGCAACAGCGGGGCGGGCTCCGCTTCCGGTGTCACGGTGACCGATACCCTCCCGACCGACGCCGGTCTCAGCTGGACGATCGACGCCGCAGGGAGCGACTCGGGTTGTTCCATCACGGCCGGGGTCCTGAGCTGCAACTTCGGAACCATCGCCGCTGGCGGGAGCAAGCACGTGCACATCACGTCGCCGACGACGGCGGCCACCTGTGGCTCGGTCGACAACACGGCGAACGTGACCACGTCGAACGACGGTTCTGACTCGGACAACGCCACGATCACGGTCAACTGCCCGAACGTCACCGTCCTCAAGACGGCCGACCAGGGCACGATCGACGCCGGCGACACGGCCGCGTTCACGATCGTCGTGACCAACGAGGGTCCCGGCACCGCCAAGGGCGTGACCCTCACCGACACGCTGCCGAGCGGGGTCGTCTGGAGCGAAGACTCCGCGGCGTGCTCGATCACGGCCGGCGTCCTGAGCTGCAACTTCGGCGACCTCGCCAATAGTGCCACCCGCACGGTGCACGTCACGGGGGCGACCGATGCAGCCGACTGCGGCGTCCTCACGAACACCGCCGTGGTGGCGGCCTCGAACGAGTCGGTCGAGAACGTCGGCGACAACTCGTCAACGGCGACGATCACGGTGAACTGCCCCGACCTGCTGGTCACGAAGGATGCGGATCAGGGCACGGTGAACGCCGGCGAGAACATCGGGTTCACGGTCGAGGTGACGAACAACGGCACCGGAACGGCGCACGGCGTGACGGTCACGGACACGCTGCCGACGAACGGTGGACTCGACTGGGCGATCGACGCGGCCAACAGCGATGCAGGCTGTTCGATCACGAGCGGCGTCCTGACCTGCGATTTCGGTGACCTTGGTCCCGACGAGAGCAGGTCCGTGCACATCGTCTCGCCGACGACCGCCCAGAGCTGCGGTGACGTCGTCAACACGGCGAGCGGGACCAGCTCGAACGACGGAGAGGACTCCGACAGCGCCACGGTCACCGTGAACTGCACGGACATCTTCGTCACGAAGACCGCCGACGCACCCCTCGTGGAGGGTGGCGACACGATCGGGTTCCTGATCACGGTGGGCAACAACGGGCCGGGGACGGCCAACGGCGTCACCCTCACCGACACGTTGCCGACGAACGGCGGCCTCGCGTGGTCGATCGACCTGATCGACGGGCAGGCGCCCGGGTCGGAGCCTCCGTGCTCCATCACCGACGGCGTCTTGACCTGCGACTTCGGGAGCCTCGAGAGCGGCTCGTCGCACACCGTCCACATCACGTCGCCCACGGACTCGACGACCACGTGCGGCGCGGTGAACAACACCGTGACGGTGGACGCGCTCAACGAGCCGAACACGCCCGAGTTCACGGGCAACGACCAGGCGAGCGCGTCGCTGACGGTGATCTGCCCGGGGATCTCGATCGTCAAGACGGCCAACCCGGTGAGCGGGGATCCGGGCGACACCGTGACCTACACGTACGTCGTCAAGAACACGGGTGACACCACCCTGTTCAACGTGAGCGTCGACGACGACGTGATCGGTCACATCGGCGACATCGCCAAGTTGGACCCGGGCGAGACGGTGACCCTCACGAAGGACTTCGTCCTGCCCGCCGGTGATCCGGAGGTCACGAACGTCGGGACCGCCACGGGGACGGACGTCCTCGGTACGAAGGTCTCCGACAACGACGACGCGTTCGTGACGATCGTCAAGGCCGAGAACCCGCCACCGGCACCGCCGCCCACGGCCTTCACAGGCTCCGATGCGGCGCGGCTCGGTCTGATCGCGGGCGTGCTCCTCGCGCTCGGCCTGCTGGGGATCGTGCTCGGACGGAAGCGTCGGGAGGCGTAAGCCTCGGAGGATGGGTGAACCCTGAGGGGCCGGGCGGCGAAGCCGCCCGGCCCCTCAGTCGTTCCCGGACCGGTCGTCCCGCCAGGTGAGCCTCAGGTGACGCGCCGCCCGCGCCTCGTCCAGCCGCCGTACGGGTGTCGTCACGGGCGCCTCGTGGAGCAGATCCGGATCGGACCGCGCTTCGGCGGCCGCCTGCCGCATCGCCGCCGCGAAGCCGTCGAGCGTCTCCTTCGACTCCGTCTCGGTCGGCTCCACCATCATCGCTTCCTCGACCACGAGCGGGAAGTACACCGTCGAAGGGTGGTAGCCGAGATCGATAACCCGCTTCGCGATATCCATCGCGCGCACGCCGGCGTCGCGTTCGAGGCGCGCCGCGGTGGCGACGAACTCATGCATCGGGCGGGAATCCGGGTACGCGAGCGGGAAGTCTTCCACGATCGCCGACATGAGGTAGTTCGCGTTCAACACCGCCAACTCGCTCACCTCTTGGAGCCCGTCCGAGCCGTGGAAGAACACGTACGCGTAGGCGCGGACGAGCACCCCGAAGTTGCCATGGAAGCCATGCACCCGCCCGATCGAGCGCGGTGCGTCTTCCGACATCCGGAACGTACCGTCCGGGTCGCGCTCGACGCGCGGTATCGGCAGATACGGCACGAGCGGCTCGACGACGCCCACCGGTCCGGCCCCCGGCCCTCCCCCGCCATGGGGCGTCGCGAACGTCTTGTGGGTGTTGATGTGGACGATGTCGAATCCCATGTCCCCCGGCCGGCTCCGGCCCATGATCGCGTTCAGGTTGGCGCCGTCGTAATAGACGAGGCCGCCGACGTCGTGCACGATCGCCGTGATCCGCGCGATGTCCTCCTCGAACAGACCGAGCGTGTTCGGGTTCGTGAGCATCAGTCCCGCGACGTCCTCGTTCACGAGCCCGGCGAGCTTGTCGACGTCGACGAGTCCCCGGGAGGTGGACGGGACGGGGACCGCCCGGTAACCGCCGAGCCGGGTGCTCGCCGGGTTGGTGCCGTGCGCCGAGTCTGGGATCAGGACCGTGCCGCGCGGGTTGCCGAGCTCCGTGTGATGAGCACGCATGATGAGCAGTCCCGTGAGCTCACCGGAGGCGCCCGCCGGAGGTTGCAGGGTCGCGCGCGCCATCCCCGTGATCTCGCAGAGGGCGCCCTCCAGCCGCCAGAGCATCTCCAGCGCTCCCTGCGCCGTCCGATCCGGCTGCAGCGGGTGCAGCCCCGCGAAACCAGGCGCCGCGGCAGCCACCTCGGCAAGCTTGGGGTTGTACTTCATCGAACATGAGCCGAGGGGATAGATCCCGGTGTCGACGCCGTAGTTCATCTGCGACAGGCGCGTGTAGTGCCGGACCAGATCCCGCTCCGCGACCTCCGGAAGACCGGGAGGCTGCCGACGGCGATGCTTCTCCGGGATCTCGGACGGCTCCACGTCCAGCTCGGGGAAGCTCCATGCCGCTCGCCCCGGCCGCGCCAGATCCCGGACGTTCCCCTCCCCAGGCGGCCCCTGGCGTCGGACGGGTGCACCCAGGCTCACGAGGCGAGGACCTCCCCCATCGCTGCGGCGAGCGCGTCGATCTCTTCCTTCGTCCGACGCTCGGTGACGGCCACGATCAGCGTCCCCCCGTCCACCCAGGGTGCTGGGACGCCGGCGAGGAACCCGCGATCGATCAGGGCGTCGCGGACCTCGGTGGCCGGCTTCGGCAGATGGACGGCGAACTCTTTGAAGAAGGGTTCGCCGGGGAAGGCCGCTTCGACCCCCGCCAGGCCGGTCAGCGCCTGGAACGCGTACGAGGCCTTGGCGGCGCACTGACGGCCGAGCTCCGCCAAGCCCCCGGGCCCGAGCCACGCCATGTGGACGGTCGCGGCGAGCGCCATCAGGGTTTGGTTCGTGCAGATGTTCGAGGTCGCTTTCTCCCGGCGGATGTGCTGCTCGCGCGCTTGCAACGTGAGCACGTATCCGGTTCGGCCGTCGACGTCGACCGTCTCCCCCACGATGCGCCCCGGCATCTTGCGAACGTGCTCCATCTTCGCGGCGAGCATCCCGAGGTACGGGCCTCCGTAGTTGAGGCGGTTCCCGAACGGTTGTCCCTCCGCGACAGCGATATCGGCTCCGAGATCGCCCGGCGGCGCGAGGATCCCCAAGGATGTCGGGTCGAAGACCTCGATGAGCATGGCTCCGGCGGCGCGGGCCGGTGCGCCGAAGGCCGTCACGTCTTCTAAGAGTCCGAAGACGTTCGGGTGCTGGATCACGACCGCCGCGACATCGGGGTCGATCTCGCTCGCCGGCGCGCTCCGGCCACCGGGGGCCTCGAGCATCTCCGGCACGTACCCCGACCCTCGTCCGTAGGTGCGGAGTGTCTCGACGTAGCGAGGGTCGACGCCGCCGGAGACCAGGACACGCGATCGGCCGCCGGCGCGGGCCATGTTGACTGCCTCGACGAGAGCCGTCGCGCCGTCGTACAGCGACGCGTTCGAGACGTCGAGCGCCGTGAGTTCGCACACCATCGACTGGAACTCGAAGAGGGCCTGCAGGACCCCTTGGGAGAGCTCCGGCTGATACGGCGTGTAGGAGGTGTAGAGCTCAGAGCGTCCTGCGAGCGCCCACACGACGCTCGGGACGAAGTGGTCGTAGGCGCCGCTGCCGGCGAAACACACCAGGTCATCCCCGGTCCGATCACGATGGGCGAGGGCACCCAGGTCGGCCAGGATCTCCTGCTCCGATACCCCGCGGGGTAGATCCAGCGGCCGTTCCAAGCGGAGACCTTCGGGGATCTGGGAGAACAGGTCGTCGATCGAAGGAACGCCGACCGTCGCGAGCATCTCGCGAACGTCGTCGTCGGTGTGGGGTGCGAACCTCACGGTTACGAGTGTACGGGTGGGGACACCGGTCGCCGTCCCTCAGCCCGAGGCATCCTCGAGTCCGTACTTGGTCACCAACGACAGGTAGTCGCGCTGGTAGAAGACCTTGCATCGGATCTCCGGGTAGCGCTCACGGAGGCGACGCACCTTCCGGTTCTTCTTCGTCACGAGCTTCTGGTTCAGCGTGGTGATCTCGATGTAGAGGTCGAACTCCACGAGGTAGAAATCCGGCGTGAACCGTTGCACGACGTTGCCGTCACGGTCCCAGCCGATGTCGAACGACGTCGGCTCGTACTCCCATCCGATCTGATAGAAGTCGAGCAGACGCGCGAACTGGCGCTCGGATGCGTGCGCGAAGCGGACGGTGTCGCTCTTCAGCAGGGATCGTGCGAGCGGCTCGGCGCTCACGACCCTCCTGCTGCGGCCCGTCGCTTCCCGGAGCCACGCTTCGCCTTCGTCAGGGCGTTCTCGACGTCCTCCCATACCCGATCCAACGCGATCGCGAATACCCCTTGACCCTGCCGGAGGAGGTCGACGACCGCCTCGGGAGAATCCGCCTCGTAGACG
>Ga0307307_10000208_pt1 | contig 12566 bp, 13 predicted proteins | sample ER_DNA_194_FD_194505 | JGI IMG/M metagenome (GOLD analysis project Ga0307307, IMG submission 194505) | Bulk soil microbial communities from the East River watershed near Crested Butte, Colorado, United States - ER_DNA_194 | ecosystem: Environmental > Terrestrial > Soil > Floodplain | place...
CACCCGAATGCTGCCGGACATCACAAGATCGCCGCCGCCGTGATCGACGTGGTCAGCCAGAGCCTGCATTGAGACCGCGGCTAGCGGCTTGCTTGAAAGAGGCGCTCAGCGCCAGTCAAGTTCGGGCGCAAGGTGACGTAGCACGCTGTCCAGGAGGTGGGCGTTGTAGTCCACGCCGAGCTGATTGGGGACGGTCAGTAGCAGGGTGTCGGCCGCCGCAATTGCTTCATCATCGCGGAGTTCCGCGACGAGCTGCTCAGGCTCACCGGCATAGGTCTTGCCGAATCGAGCCAGCCCACCATCCAGGTAACCGACTTGGTCCTGGCTATCTGCCGCGTCCCCGAAGTACGCCCGATCAAGGTCGCTGACGACCGGGAAGATGCTTCGGCTGACTGAGACTCGCGGCTCCCGCTGATGACCGGCGGCTTTCCACGCGTCACGGAAGAGCTGAATCTGCTCGGCCTGCAGCTTGTGGAACGGCACGCCGGTGTCCTCAGTAAGCAGGGTGGAGCTCATCAGGTTCATGCCCTGCTCCCCGACCCACTCAGCAGTCCGGCGGGTCCCGGCTCCCCACCAGATGCGGTCGCGAAGCCCCGGCGAGTGTGGCTCGATCCGGAGTAGGCCGGGTGGGTTGGGGAACATCGGCCGCGGGTTGGGCTCGGCGAATCCCTCGCCCTTGATCACCTCGAGAAAGACCGCGGCGTGCTCCCGAGCCATCGCTGCATGATCGGATCCCTCGGCCGGCGCATGCCCGAAGTAGCGAAACCCGTCGACCACCTGCTCGGGCGATCCGCGGCTGATACCCAGCTGTAGCCGTCCACCGGAGATGAGGTCCGCCGCGCCGGCGTCCTCGGCCATGTAGAGCGGGTTCTCATAACGCATGTCGATCACACCGGTGCCGATCTCGATACGGCTCGTCCTCGCACCGATCGCAGCGAGGAGCGGGAATGGAGAGGACAACTGGCGCGCGAAGTGGTGCACCCGGAAGTACGCGCCGTCAGCCCCGAGCTCCTCGGCCGCGACCGCCAGATCGATGGACTGGAGTAGTGCGTCGGAGGCTGAGCGGGTCTGGGACTGCGGCGACGGCGTCCAGTGACCGAACGACAAGAACCCGATCTTCTTCATGCCTCAATGCAACAACAGCAAGGAACTTCGTGATTCGCTGGGTCGGCAAAGCGCTACCGGGACCAGGTGAAGCCGTGATCACGCGAGATGACGTCCTCGCTGCACGCAGACGTATCAACGGCTACGTGCGGCGTACGCCGCTACTGCGGCCCGAGACGCGAACCGCGCCGCTTTGGCTGAAGTGCGAGTTTCTGCAGCACACCGGCGTATTCAAGACACGCGGGGCCTTCAACCGTCTCCTCGCGGCCCGGGAACGCGGTGAGCTCGACCCGTCGGCCGGCGTCGTGATCGCCTCGGGTGGCAACGCGGGACTGGCCAACGCGTACGCCGCAGCCACGCTTGGGGTCAGCGCCACAGTATTCGTGCCGGAGACGGCACCATTGGTCAAGATCGACCGGATCCGTGAGTACGGCGCCGAGGTCCGACAGGTGGGCGCCGAGTACGCGGACGCATCTGAGGCGGCTATCGAGTACGCCAAGACTCGCGGATCCCTCTTAAGCCACGCGTACGACCACCTCGAGGTCGCAGCAGGGGCCGGCACGCTCGCCGAGGAGATCTTTGAGGACGAACCAAGCATTCAGACTCTCATCGTCGCCGTCGGTGGCGGCGGTCTCTACGCCGGCATCGCAGCCGCGGCAGGCGACCGAGCACACGTCGTTGCTGTTGAACCGTTCAGCTGCCCGACTCTGCACGCCGCGCTCGACGCCGGCCGCCCGGTGGACGTCGCCGTCTCCGGCGTAGCGGCGGACTCACTCGGGGCACGCCGGATTGGTGAGATCGCGTACGGCATCGCCTCGCGAGTTGCGCCGACCTCCGTCCTGGTGGACGACGACGCCATCGTCTCCGCGCGGTTGCAGCTCTGGCGCTCCTACCGAATACCGGCCGAGCACGGAGCCGCAACCGCCTTTGCCGCACTCACGTCCGGTGCTTACCAGCCGGCTCAGGGCGAACGTCTCGCCGTGGTCGTGTGCGGAGCAAACACCGATGTGCGCACGCTAGAGCCCGAGTGACGCCTGCAAGTGAGGGTCGCCGACGTCACGCTGGCTTGACAGCGTCGGCCCGTGCGACGGCAGCGATAGGAATGATCAACAAGGCAAGCAGGCCGCCCGCGATGGTGAGCGTGCCAAAGCTCGAGGCTGCGACGATCAGACCAGAGGTCAGCCCAGCACCGGCGCCAGCGAGAGCGATGCCGAGATCGACCACGCCCTGGGTCCGAGCACGGGTCGCCAACGGCGCAGCATTGGTCACCAGGGTGGTACCGCTGACCAGGCCCAGGTTCCATCCCAGGCCAAGTAGCACTAGGGCAAGCACCAACGTCGCCACCGAGTGGACCGGCGCCCACGCCGCGATCAGCCCAGCTGCGAGCAACGTGATGCCCGCAGCCACAGCAACGGCGAGATAGCCAAAGCGATCGACCATCCAACCCGAGAACGGTGACGGCAGAAACATGCCGGCAACGTGAGCGCCGATGACGATGCCAGTGACACCGATGGCGTAGCCATGGTGCTCGATGTGGATCGGAGTGATCGTCATGATCGCGACCATGATCAACTGGGTGAGGATCATGATGCCAGCGCCGGCCGCCAGCGCCCACGACCACGTTCTCCCGGACTCAACAGCGGCTGCTGATGTCAGTGGCCGGCCCGTGGGTTTACCTACCGGCGACGCCGTAGCGGCGGCCCTGCTCTGCGCCAGCAGCAGGGGATCCGGCCTCAGCAGGAGCCAAAGCACCACGGCCCCCGAGACGTACGCAAGAACAGCAAGCATGAATGGACCCGCAAGGGCTGGAACGCCGAGGCTGTCGGCCACCGCGCCCGTTAGCTCGACCAGATTGGGGCCAAGGATCGCCCCCACTGCCGTGGCGATCAGCACGATGCTGACCGCCCGCCCGCGACGGGAGGGTGCGGCCAGGTCTGCTCCCGCGTAGCGGGCCTGCAGATTCGTGGCGGCGCCAGCGCCGTAAACCAGCAGCGATGCGAAGAGCAGCACAAGGTTGCCGATGCTGGCCGCAACCACGACTCCTACGCTGCCTATGGCGCCAATCAGATAGCCCCCGCTGAGTCCTGCGCGGCGACCGAAACGCTGACTGACCCGGCCCATGACGATCGCCGCCGCCGCTGAACCGATGGTAAAGAAAACGGTGGGCAATCCAGACAAGCTGCTGGAGCCCAACATCTGCTCGGCGAGCAGCGCACCGACCGTAATGCCGGCGGCCAGCCCAGCGCCGCTCAGGATCTGCGCCAGGAGCAGAACGGCGAGAGTCCGCCGTTGCTCAGGCGCATCCTCGGTGAGGCTCGGATGCGTTGAGCCTGTGGCTGGGCTAGTCATGACGCATCAGCGCCCAAGCCGTTCGGCGAGCTCAGTCAGCCAGCTGGCCAAGCCTTGTGGACCGTCGACAACGACATCCGACAGCTCCATGAGGGCATCTTCCTCGTCCGAGCTCGAGCACACGAGGAGTCCGGCCAGGCCTGTCTTTTCCAGGTCCCGGACAGCACGAAAGGCCGCTAGATCACCAAGATCATCCCCAGCGAAGATCACCTGACGGGCGCCGGTCTCCCCCACTATGGCCTGCAGCGCCCGGCCCTTGTCCGCCCCTGGCGCTCGGATCTCCCACACGTTCTTGCCCTGTTCCAGCACCAATCCGTGACGAGCCGCCAGCTCGTGCAGCGGTGCGGACAATGTGGTGAATGCAGCCCGGGGGTCCGACAGCTTGCGAGTGTGGATCGCGAGTGCCCGTCCCTTGTTCTCGACCCTGACCTCAGCAAGATCATGTGACTTCACGATCGCCGGAAGTTCCTCGGCGACGGCAGTGATCTCTGGCGGATCCGGCGGCAGCTGGTACGTGTCGTCGGCGGCGCTCCAGCGCTCCACTCCGTACTGACCCAGCACGGTCATTGACCGCAAGCCGTCCACCTCCCGGAAGCGGCCGAGGCGAACTGCCGTACGCGCTGGGCGGCCAGTGATCACGACCACAGCGCCGACCCGATGCCCCAGTCGGCCGAGCGCTGCCACAGCTTCCGGATTCGCGTACGCCTGCTCCGGGTCGTCGACAATCGGTGCCAAGGTGCCGTCGAAATCCGTTGCGATGAGGGTGTCCGATGGCGAGCTTAAGATCGCCTCAAGAGCCTTGGCCCCAGCGGCCGTCAGCGGTTCGGGAAGGCTCATATGCCGAGCCTCCCAGAGATCGTGTCGGGTATCCACACCGCGGGTAAGGGGGTAAACCAAGCGCGCTGCGCCAGCCCGAGGGTCCTTATCGCACCCTGTGCTCGCTGGCCCCCGACCGCAGGGTGCCACTAAGGTCGAAGGACAACGCCGTAGGGAGGTCACGACGTTCATGAGTCCCAAACGCGAAGAATGGAAGCTGGATCCGGCCTCCTTCGTCGTCGTGGCGAACAGACTCCCCGTCGACCGTGTGGAACGCCCTGACGGCACCGCCGACTGGCGGCCGTCGCCCGGCGGCCTCGTCACGGCATTCGACCCGATCATGCATAAGCGTCATGGTGCCTGGGTCGGCTGGCATGGAGCAGCCGATGAGGATGTGGAACCTTTCGAAGAGGACGGACTTTCGCTCGTTCCGGTCCCGCTGTCGTCATCAGATGTCGCGGAGTACTACGAAGGATTTTCCAACGCGACGCTCTGGCCGCTTTATCACGACGCCATAGCAACGCCGCAATTCCGCCGGGAATGGTGGGAGACCTACGTGGAAGTGAACCAGCGATTTGCCGACTACACGGCGAAGGTGGCAGCCGACGAGGCAGTGGTCTGGGTTCAGGACTATCAGCTGCAGCTAGTGCCGCAGATGTTGCGTGAACAGCGCCCGGACCTCAGGATCGGGTTCTTCCTGCACATTCCCTTCCCTCCCACCGAGCTTTACGTCCAACTCCCGTGGCGGCGGCAAATTCTCGAAGGCCTGCTTGGGGCGGATCTGGTGGGGTTCCAGCTGCCTGGTGGGGCTCAAAACTTTGTTCGGCTCGTCCGGCAGCGACTCGGCCTGGAGACCCTGCGGGATCGTATTCGGATGCCGAACGGCCGCCACGTGCTCGCCCGCTCGTATCCGATTGCCATCGACGCCAAGGGCCTCCACGAGCTGGCGGCCAGTGACGAGGCCGCCGAGCGTGCGGAGGATGTCAGGCATGATCTTGGTGACCCACGGGTGATGTTCCTCGGCGTCGACCGGCTGGACTACACGAAGGGGATCGTGGAGCGAATCCAGGCCTTCGGGGAGCTGATCGCCGAGGGACGGATCGACCCGGACGAAGCCGTGCTCCTGCAACTGGCCATTCCCTCTCGCGAGCGAGTGGATCTTTACCGGCAGCTCAGAGACGACATCGACCGGCTGGTTGGCCGGATCAATGCCGAGGGCCAGCGGATCGGCCGACCGCCCATCATCTACCTGCATACCTCGTATCCGCGCATTGAGATTGCCGGGATCTATCGAGCGGCCGATGTCATGGTCGTCACACCTCTGCGCGACGGCATGAACTTGGTCGCCAAGGAGTATGTCGCGTGCCGTCAGCGCGATGACGGTGCCCTGGTGCTCAGCGAGTTCACCGGAGCGGCCCGGGAGCTGCGCCAGGCGTACCTCGTCAACCCGCACGACATCAATGGCCTCAAGGATCGCCTCGAGGAGGCCATGAACGATTCCTCACGCAACAAGGCCCGCCGGATGAAGGCGATGCGCCGCCAGGTGTTCGAAAACGACATCGACAGATGGGCGAGCACGTTCCTTGAGGATTTAGAGACCTTGAACGGAAAGCCAGCCACCCGAGCGGCCGGCTGAATTCCTAGCAGCGCTCCCGGGCGCAGGACATTCGGCCCAATGTCACATCCGTAGCAGCGATGGCGTCTCATGGAAGGTAAGCATCCCGATCTGGGAGGAGTGCGCGCGGATGGCGTCCGAGGAGGTCTTCGAGGAGCTGCGACCCGGGCTGACCAGAGCGTCTTACCAGATCTTGGGGTCCTGGGCGGATGCCGAAGACATCGTGCAGAGCACCTGGCTCAAGTGGCGACATCACCACGACTCGGTTGAGTCGCCGCGTGCATGGCTCACGAAGGTGGCGACCCGTAAGTCGATCGACGGGCTACGAGCCCGTCAGGCGCGCCGAGAAAGATATCCCGGCGAGTGGCTTCCGGAGCCGGTGAGCGTGGAGCCAGGACCTGAGGACCTCGTCACCGATCGCAGCGCATTGTCGTTGGGCGTCTTGGTGATGATGGAGTCCCTCTCGCCGCTCGAGCGGGCAGTGTTCGTCTTGCGCCGCGGGTTTAACTGGCCGTACGAGGAGATCGCGGAGATCCTCGACCGGTCGCCCGAAGCGGTCCGCCAGCTCGACCATCGGGCGCGACAGCAACTGCGCGCGCGACCCGAGCGGTTCGAGCCGGACCCCGAACGGGTGCAGGCCGCGACGGAGCGGTTCCTGGCCGCCTGTGTGGGCGGCAGCGTCGACGCGCTGATGGAGGTTCTGGCGCCCGATGTCGTACTGCATAGCGACGGCGGTGGCGAGGCGAAGGCGCCGCCGCGGCAGATGCGCGGCGCGGAGAAGGTCGCGCGGTTCTTCGTCGCGGTCGTACAGTCCGCCCTGGCCGAGAGCGATGCGTACATCGTCGACATCAACGGGCTGCCCGGGGTGATCGCTCTCTCGCATGGGAAGCTCGTGTCAGCCCTCGCTTTTGACCTTGAGGGCGGCCGGATCACCGACCTCTACCTGGTGGCGGCACCATCCAAGCTCGGCGCAGTACGACGCCCCGCCTGACAGTCGATCACCCGCGTCAGGACCAGATGGCGTCGAAATCGGCGGCGTCCAGTGGAAGCAGCCAGCAACGGCGGATGCGTCCATCGGCGACCTCGTACAACCCCGCTGTGCCCCAGGTGTGCACCTTGCCCGACCGCAACACAACTCCGTCGGTGACTGCCGCGATCCGCTGGCCACGGCCCACCAGGACGTCGCGTCGGACCAGCCGAAGGGTGGATGCCGCAAGCCGCCGGCGGCGCTTCATATAGTCCAGGACCTCAGCTACGCCGATGTACACCCCCGCCAGGGCGTTGTCACCGGGTACAGACCATTGGACGTCGCCAGTCAGAAGGTCCGAAAGACCACGGCTGTCACCTCCGGCGTAGTACTCGTTCTGCACGCGGTGCAGTCGGTCAAGTAGCTCCTGAGCCGTACGGCGCTCCACGGTCATTCCCGGACGGACCGGACGCTTATGCGTCCTTGCCGGACTGCGCACAGCGTCGCGGGGGCAGCGTCTAAAGAATTCACACCACACCGACGCGTCGGCATGCGTTCTTGTGACACTCGTCACCTGCTGAGCATGGATGAGTTCGCAGCGAGCCGGAGGTTTCAGAGCTCCGGACGGATGCCATGTCACGTCTCGGATGCCGTCGCCGTCTTCGCTGGCGAATAGCACCAATGAAGGAGCACCTCATGAACATCGCCCTTTGGATAACCCAGATGCTGCTCGTCCTCGTGTTCAGCTACAGCGCTTTGATCAAGGGCACCCAATCGACCGAACGGGCAGTGGAGCTAGGGATGACCGGCGTCGTCAACGTGCGGCTCCCCGTGATGCGCTTCATCGCGTATTGCGAGCTGTTCGGCGTGATCGGGCTCATCGTCCCGTATGCCACGGGGGTGCTGCCGATCCTCACCCCGCTGGCCGCCATCGGATTGGCGATGATCATGGTGCTGGCGGCAAGGATTCACCTGGGTCTGGGCGAGCCGGCCACGGCGGCCGGCAACATGGTGCTGCTGGCGATGTGCCTCTTCGTTGCGTGGGGCCGGTGGCCGGGATGAGTCGCTCCGGCACACACCACCTGGTCGGCGGACCATGACGAGAGTCCTGCCCTGGCTCGCGACTGGGGTCACGCTAGGCACCATGCCGTACGTCGTGCTCAAGATCAGCTGGCTGGCCGGCGGCGACATAGGGTTACGAGACCCAGCGCTGATGCAGACCACCACGTACGTGGTCGCGAACTCGATCACACTTGTCCTGGATCTCGTCGTGGTAGCCCTGGCTTGGGTGCTCGCGCTCGCCGCGCGGCGGCGGCTCCTCGTTGGCGCCCAGGTCGTACTCGCCTGGCCTTGGCTCTTCGCGCTGCCATCGGCGGGTATCAGCCCGATCCTGGTCGGCGGCGCGTCGGCCGGTGCGCTGGCTGGTCTCGGATTTCTGCAGCTGGCGAGCGGAGTCGGCCGGGTCTGGCTCGGTCCCGCGGTGGCCGAGGGTGCGGAGCGAGGGTCCTTGGTGGTGACGGGGGTGCTGTGCGTGGTCGGGGCGCTGGGGTCAGTGGCGACGGTGCGCCGCTTCGGCATGTTCGCAATCGTGTGTGCCTGGCTCGGGACTGGGGCGATGGTCTGCTGGAGTGGATACATCTTGCTCGTGGCAGCCGTCGACGCAGCTGTCGCCGAGGGCACGCCGCTGCCGCTCACTGTCCTGGCCGCCGTGAGCGGCGTCGTCCTCGTTGCAACGCTCGCGATGGCACTGCAGGCCATGTCACAGGAGCATCGGCTCATTCGTCTCGAGGTCGAGACGCACCCGACCATGCGGCTGGACTAAGTCAGAGGAACATCATGAAATCCTTCACACCTGTCACCACCGTCGAGCAGCTCGAGGCGTTCGGTATCCCTGCGCCGATGAACAGGGACAAGGTGCTCGATGTCCTCGAGGACGTACACCGCGAGTGGCTTGCAGCCACCACGTTGGTGTTCGTTGCCACCTCGTCTGCCGACGGTCGTTGCGACGTGTCACCCAAGGGTGATCCAGCCGGGTTTGTGTGCGTGCTCGGCCCCAGTCGGCTCGCGATCCCAGAACGTCCGGGGAACCGTCGCATGGACGGGTTCCACAACATTCTCGAGAACCCGCACGTCGGGCTGATCTGCCTTATCCCGGGCCGGGGCGACACACTCCGCATCAACGGCCATGCCCAGTTGATCACCGACCTGGCGGAGTTCGACGACATGATGATCAAGGGCCATCGACCGTCATTGGCACTTCTGATCGACGTCAAAGAGGTGTTCTTCCACTGCCCCAAGGCATTCCGGCGCTCGCGTGCCTGGGATCCCGAGGCTTGGCGACCAACGGCGGCCCGTCCGTACGCCGACATTGCCCTTGCTTTGTGGCGCAAGGGGCAGCCGGGGGACGAGGTCCGTCGCCACTATGCCGAGACCGTCTACAACGAGGGGCTCTACGCCAGCCAGGACTGACTGGTGTCGCTATGAGGAAACGGTCGCCGGTGGCGGCGGCGATCTATGTTTCGCCATCACCCGAGAGGATTCACGCCGCTGAGCACTCCAACTGAGTCCGAGACATCCGAATCCAAGACACCTACCCGCGCCTGCGTCGCGCTATAGGCAGTTGCCAACGACCAGGTCGACCCGGTCAACCGGGACGAATACCTCAGCCGGCACATCCGGTACTTGGAGGAACTCCATCAGGCAGGTCAGGTGCTACTTGCCGGATCGTTTACGGACCTGGACAACACGCTCGATGGGTTCGCCCTTTTCGCCACCCCCGACAAAGACGAGGTGCAGAGGCTCGTGGACGCGGATCCGGCTGTGGGACCGATGCTGAACGTGACGGTACACAGCTGGACCGCCCTGGTTGGCGCTGAACGATTGCCACGCCCGGGCGAGCCTGGACGCGAAAAGGTCGAGCAGACCATCCACCGGCTGTTCGTGGCAGGGGTCACGGCTCGTGATCCCAAGGCGTACTTTGACCGCACCTATCACCCCAGCGTCACTATTCACGAAGCGCCGTCTCTGCCCTACGGCGGCGACTACCACGGGCTCGAGGGTGCCGCTGAACACGCTCTCGCGTTCACCCGCACCTGGGACGGTCTCCAGTCGGCAGAGCAGCGAAACATGACCCCGCGCATCGTCGCCACGGACTCCGAAGCGTTCGTGATCTGGACCCTACGGGGACAGCGGCCCAACGACGCCGCGGTGACGGAGTTTCCTGCCCTGAGTCACTACCAGTTTCAGGAAGGTCGGGTGATCGAATCGAGGATGTATCTCTTCGACTCCGCCGCGGTAAACACCTTCGTGCGCAAACCGGGAAACCAATGAGGTCTACGGCCATGAAGATCGGAGCATGGGGGCGCCATCAGATCGCGGAATCCGGCCGCGCAGATCGCCATGCTTGTCCGATGCCTCGGATCAGAGGCGGGTAAACGATCAGGTGCCGAAACGGTGCGATCGCGGCCATGTACGCCCTCCCGTACAGACCGTTCGGCTTCACCAGAACGGCCATCTGACCGCGATATCCGCCCGCATCGTCCGGAACCCACCCGATGTGCATTACCGCGTGGACTGTCCGGTTTGCCAACTCTGCTGCCCACTCGGCGTCCGTGAGATAGACCGAGGTGAAGGGGAGCGTCTCGAACTCGGGCCCGAGCGGAGCGTCGCGCAGATCGAGCGGCAACCGGTCACGCAGCGTCGGCACGCGGGAGCCCACGCCTGAGTCGGGGTTATCCCAACCCAGCAGCGCCCCGAGCTTCCAGCGGATCGCGAACAGGTTTCGAGCGAACCAGGATGGGTTGGCCGCCGTGTCGCCCCTCGCTAGTTGTTGCACCAGTCGCGGAAAGTCATCAGGACCACCGGGAGTCGGCAAGGCCCACACGTCATAGAGGCGGAAGTCTGGCGTGATCTCATGAATCCGCCAGAGCTGGTCAGTGTGTGCGGTGTTCGGAAGCTTCATCACGTCGACCTCCGTTTCTGCGATATTCCGGCGAGTGGCAGGTTCTGTCGTCTGAAGTTGCCGCCCGTCTGCCCGATCCCCTCGTCGTACGAAGAAGACGTTGTGGGCGTCCATGATCGTGACAATGACGTGAAATTCTCTGCGAAACAGTCTCGCCACGGTCGACGGCGGGGCAATGTCGCATACGTAGTCCGCCGGGAAGCACTGGAAACGAAGGAGATGCGAACATGACTGTGCTCGTGATGGGTGCGACCGGGAACGTCGGGGGTGCCATCGTCCAGGCGTTGCGGGATCGTGAGGTCGCGGTCACGGCCGTGAGCCGGCATGAGCGTCAATGGCCGTCCGGGGTCCAAGGATTCGTCGCGGACCCGAACACCCCTGAGGGCCTTGTCTCCGCCGCCGCAGGCGTCGACGGCGCCTTCTTGATGAGCGGCTACGCCGCTGAACCGGCGCTGCTCGATGCTCTCAGCGATGCGCATGTCGTGCTGCTGTCGTCAAGCTCCGCGCAGCTCGGTGCGGCCGGCAACGCGATGGGGGCTTACCACCTCAAGTCTGAGCAAGCGGTGCAGGCGTCGGGACTTGCCTGGACCATTCTTCGCCCATGCTCGTTTCAGTCCAACGTGTTGCGCTGGCGTGACCAACTCCACGCAGGCGATGTCGTACGCGCGCCGTTCGCCGACACACCGACAGCCTTGATCGATCCGGCCGACATCGCCGAAGTCGCCGCCACAGCACTCACCCAGCGACGGCACGCCGGGCACAGCTACCGGCTCAGCGGCCCCGAGGCGCTCACCCCACCCGAGCAGGTCGCGCGACTCGCCGCAGCGCTGGATCGACCGTTGACCTTTGAGCCGATCCCCGACGACGGGGCCCGGAAGCAGCTCCCGCCTGAGTACGCGGAGGCCAGCTTCGACATCTTCCGCGATCATCCAGAGCTCGAATCGGAGGTTCAGCCCACAGTGGAACAGCTCCTCGGACGATCCCCGGGCCGCCTCGAGGACTGGCTCATTCGTCACCGCGACGAGCTCTAAATGTTCGCGCCCTGACCTGCCCTGTCGTTGTTCCGATGATGCTCACCTGACAAAGTGTGAATCGGGGCTAAGGCGGTGCGCTCCCCTAGAGGAGGAGGTCAGGAGGTGTCGTGGGTTCGCCACGTGATCTGGTGGCAGGTCTATCCCCTAGGTTTCCTCGGAGCCGAGAAGGACCTTGGCGCGCTCCAGGGCGAGGTAGAGCGGCTGCCAAGGCTGCAGGGGTGGCTCGATCACCTGATTTCCTGGGGTGGCAATGGCTTGCTGCTCGGGCCGATCTTCACCTCTAGCAGTCACGGCTACGACACCGTCGACTACTTCCAGATTGACCCGCGCTTGGGCGACGACGACGACTTCGACGCCTTGGTCGACTCCTGCCGGAAGAGGGGCGTGCGGCTGCTGCTCGATGGTGTCTTCAACCACGTGGGCCGGGAGTTTCCGCCAGTCGCGAAGGCACTCATGGAAGGACCGGGATCGGCAACCGAGGATTGGGTGTCCCGGCTCTATGACACCGACGGTGTGATCACTGCCGACTACTTCGAGGGCCACGACAACCTCATCACCCTCAATCACAGCTCGACACAGGTGCAGGACTACATCCGGGACGTGATGTTGCACTGGCTGCGCCGCGGCATCGACGGCTGGCGGCTGGACGCCGCGTACGCCGTACCGGCGAGCTTCTGGGCCGCAGTCTTGCCGGCAGTACGTGAGGAGTTCCCCGACGCC
>Ga0307307_10000209_pt1 | contig 12517 bp, 12 predicted proteins | sample ER_DNA_194_FD_194505 | JGI IMG/M metagenome (GOLD analysis project Ga0307307, IMG submission 194505) | Bulk soil microbial communities from the East River watershed near Crested Butte, Colorado, United States - ER_DNA_194 | ecosystem: Environmental > Terrestrial > Soil > Floodplain | place...
CCTCGCGCGGGTTGCCGTTGAACTCGGAGTTCATCGTGTCGGCGCCGAGATCGGAGGCGATCTGGATGGCGCGCTTCCAGTAGCGCACCGCCGCGAGCCGATCCTCCTCGTCGGGACCGGACCATGGGAACAGCGGCAGCACCGACGAGACGCCGACGCCGGCCGAAGCGAGGGCCTTGCGGAAGGCCGCCACGCCCGCGTCGTCGACCCGGGGGTGGTTGAAGAAGGGAATGAAGTCCTCGCGCGGGGACAGCTCGATCCACTCGTAGCCGAGGTCGGCCACGACCCCGGGGAGCTCGAGGAGCGGGACGGTGCGGAACATGTAGGGGTCGAGGGCGAGCTTCATCGCGGGTCCTCTCGAATGGTCGGCGTGATCAGTGCACGCTGCGTGGCTTTGTGGGACTGGTAGGTCTCGTATGCGTCCTTGGTCGAGTCCAGCTCGGCGACCTCGCCGACGGGGACGTCCCACCAGGCCTCGCTGTCGGGGGCGTACACGAGCGGGTCGGTCTCTACGTGGATGACGATGGGCCCGGTGTCCGCGGGAGCGGCCTTGGCCTGCTTTATTGCCTGCTCCAGCTCGGGGTGCGAGTGCACCTCGATCACCTGGGCGCCGAGGCTGCGCGCGTTGGCGGCGAGGTCGACGGCGATCACCTCGCCGTCGAGCCGCCCGCTGGACTCGTCGCGCATCCGGTAGCGCGTGCCGAACCGTTGGGACCCAAGCGATTCCGACAAAGAGCCGATCGAGTGGAAGCCGTGGTTCTGCACGAGGACCACGACGACCTTGATCCGCTCCTGGACGGCGGTCACCAGCTCCGTCGGCATCATCAGGTAGCCGCCGTCGCCGACCATCGCGAAGACGTCGCGGGTCTCGTCCGCAAGCCGGATGCCGAGGGACGCCGGGACTTCGTAGCCCATGCATGAATAGCCGTACTCGACGTGGTACGCCTTGCGGTCGCGCACCCGCCACAGCTTGTGCAGGTCTCCGGGCATGGACCCGGCGGCACAGAGGACCACGTCGCGCGGGTCGGTCAGCTCGTTGACGGCGCCGAGCACCTCGCCCTGGGTGAGCAGCCCGTCCGCAAGGGAGTCGGTGACCTCCACCGGCGGGTGGTATGCGGCTTCGACCTGCTCGTCCCAGGCTCGCCACAGCTCGGCCTGGCGTTCGCGGTATGCGTCGTCGACGGCATACCCGTCCAAGGCGTCGGTGAGAGTGGTGAGGGCGGAGCGGGCGTCGGCGACGACCTCGAGACCGGAGTGCTTGGCCGCATCGAACCGGGCGACGTTGACGTTGACGAAGCGAACGTCATTGTCCTGGAACACGGTTCGCGACGCCGTGGTGAAGTCGCTCCACCGCGTCCCGATCCCGATCACGACGTCGGCCCCCGCGGCAATGGCGTTGGCCGCGGTCGTGCCGGTCGAGCCGACCGCACCCATCTCTTGGGGATGCCCGTGGGGCAGGGAGCCCTTCCCGGCCTGGCTCTCGCCCACCGGGATGCCGGTCCGCTCGCAGAAGGCCCGCAGTGCCTCCTCGGCTCCGGAGTAGTGCACGCCACCGCCGGCCAGGGCCATCGGCCGCCTCGCCGACCGGATGACCTCGGCAGCCGTCGCGATGTCAGCGGGGTCGGGCTGGGCCCGCGAGATCCGCCAGGTCCGCGGCGCAAAGAGCTCGACCGGCCAGTCGTACGCCTCGGCCTGGACGTCTTGCGGCAGGGCGATCGTCACGGCGCCGGTCTCGGCCGGATCGGTCAGCACCCGCATACCGCCCAGCAGGGCCGAGGCCAGCTGCTCGGGCCGGTCCACCCGGTCGAAGTAGCGGGAGAGCGGTCGGAACGCGTCGTTGACGGTGACGTCACCCGCATACGGCTGCTCCAGCTCCTGCAGGACCGGGCGGGCGACGCGGGTCGCGAAGGTCCCCGACGGCAGCAGCAGCACAGGCAGGCGGTTGATCGTAGCCAGCGCCGCGCCGGTGAGCATGTTGGTCGAACCGGGACCGACCGACGCCGTGCACACCCACGTCTGGAGACGGTCCTTCTGGCGGGCGTACGCCACCGACGTGTGCACCATGGCCTGCTCGTTGCGAGCCAACACATACCGAAGCCGCTCGTCGCCAGAGGTGGTCAGCTCGTTCTCCAGCAGGGCCTGGCCGACCCCGGCGACGTTGCCGTGGCCGAAGATCCCGAAGCAGCCGGCGAAGAGCTTCTGCCGCTCACCGTCCCGCTCCGTCCACTGCGCGGCCAGGAACCGCACCACCGCCTGGGCCACGGTCAGTCGGACGGTCTGCTGGGTCGTCGAACGCGTCATCGAACGCCTCCCAAGGGAATTCTCGGGTCAACGGGCAGGGACGTCCAGGTCTCGCGGACCCAGCTGTGGGCGGGGTCGTCGCAGATGAGCCAGGCTCGCTCGGGACCGGGGCCGGCCATGACGTTGAGGTAGTAGAGGTCGTATCCCGGTGCAGCCATCGCCGGGCCGTGCCAGCCGTAGGGGACGAGGACGACGTCTCCCGTTCGGACCTCGGCGAGGACGTCGATCTCGCGCTCGGCCGTGCCGTAGACCCGCAGATACCCGAGCGGGTCGGCGCCCTCCGGCGCACCTTCGGTCGGCTGGACCTCGTGGTAGTAGATCTCCTCGAGCTGCGACTCGACCCCTCGGCGGCGCGTGTCGTGCTTGTGCGGGGGATAGGAACTCCAGTTCCCGGCCGGCGTCACCACCTCGCAGGCGATGAGCGCCTCGGCGTCGAGGACGCCGGGCACCCCGAAATTGCGGACCTCACGGGAGGCCTGGCCGGCGCCGCGCAGCTCTACCGGGACCTCGTCGACAGCCAGGTGGCGGAAGGCCGGGACCGGCCCCAGGGGCTCTGGCGGCACGACGGCGACGGCGAGGGCGACACGGCAGGGCTGGTCGGTCTCGAGGACGAGGTCGGAGTCGCGCGGCACGTAGGCAACGTCGGCCGGGCCGGCGAAGACGGAGGAGCGTCCGGCCAGTCGGACGGTGGAGACGGCGCCCGACGACTCGGTGCAGCGCACGTCGACGGACCCCGACAATGGCACCACGATCAGCTCACGCTGGCCGGTCGACAGCCCGCGCTCCTCACCGGGCACGAGTGAACCCGCATACAGGCCGGTGTACTTCCATCCCTGAACGCTGTCGTCCACGGCGACCGGCCAGTCCTCGCGCTCGGCGGTTCCGAGCGGGAGGACCCACTCGCTGGTCACCGCGCGGCCCCTTGTCGGCCATGGACCAGCTCGGCCGCGATGTCGACGGCGGCGGCCACGTCGCCGTCCGGATGGTAGAGGAGCGCGCGGCCGACGACGAGACCACGCACCGCCGGCAGGTCCAGGGCCCGGCCCCAGGAGGCATACGTGTCCTGCGGGTCGCCCTGGGGGTCACCGCCGAGCAGCAGCGTCGGCAGGGTCGTGCTGTCCATGACGCGGGGGAGGTCGTCGACCACGGGGAGCTTCAGCCAGGTGTAGGCGCTGAAGGCGCCAAGCGCGGAGGCGATGTGGATCGACTTGATCGTCGAGTCCGGGTCGAGGAGGTTGGTGATGCGACCATCGCGCCGCACCGACAGGAAGGGCTCGACCATCGCCATGAGCTGGTGCCCGGCGAGGGCGGTGACGGCAGCGGCGCTGGCCTCCAGGGTTGCCGCCGTGCCCGGGTCTTCGAGACCGATGCGGGTGAGCATCTTGCCGCCGTCGAGGCCCAAGGCCGCGATGTCCGCCGCGCGGTATGCCGTGAACCGGTCGTCGAGCTCGAAGGCCGCACCCTGCAGGCCACCCCGGTTCATCGACCCGATCACGATCTTGTCCTCCAGCGCGCCCATGAGCAGGAGGTCGTCGAGGATGTCGGGCGTTCCCAGGACGCCGTCGACGCCCGGACGCGAGGCCGCGGTCGCCAATCGGGCGAGGAGGTCGCTGCGGCTGGCCATGGCCATACGCTCGGCGCGCACGCCGAGGGCTCCGCGCGCAGGGTGGTCGGCCGCGACGACGAGCAGCCGACCGTCGGCGCCGACGAGAGGCCGGCGGTGACGGGTAGCCCAGGCTGAGGTGATACGCCCCGGCTCGCGCGCTCGCACGTCGGTGAGGTCCGCGATGGACAGGGCAGAGGTGGGGGCGTCGATGCTCATCAGCTGCCTCCAGCGGGGACGGACCGGGACGCGAGGGCGTCCTGCACCTCGGCCTCGGTCGGCATGGCGGTGGAACACTCGAGGCGCGACGCGACGATGGCTCCCGCCACGTTGGCGAACTCCAACGTCCGTCGAAGGTCCCATCCCCCGAGCAGTCCGTGGACCAGCGCGCCACCGAAGGCGTCGCCGGCGCCGAGACCGTTCACCACCTCGACCGGGAAAGTCGGCACTTCGACGCGTTCGTCACGGGTGGCGGCGAGCACGCCCTTGGGGCCCTGCTTGACGATGGCCAGCTCGAGACCGCGGTCGAGCAGCGCGTCGGCGGCGCGGTTCGGCTCGGTCTCGCCCACGGCGACCTCGCACTCCTCGCGGTTGCCGACCGCGATGGTGACGTGCTCGAGGGCTCGTTCTACTTGACTGCGGCCCTCTGCGGCATCGGGCCAGAACATGGGCCGCCAGTCGAGGTCGAGGACGGTATGCGTGCGGCGGCCGCGGGCCTCCCACGCCGCGAAGTGCGCAGCCCGGCTGGGCTCCTGGGAGAGGCCGGTCACCGTGGACCAGTAGATGGTGGCATCGTGGATTGCTTGAAGTGGAAGGGTTTCCGGCTCGATCAGGAGGTCGGGCGCGATCGGGTACCGGTAGAAGTAGAGCGGAAAGCTGTCGGGCGGGAAGATCTCGCAGAACGTCACCGGGGTGGGTGGACCGTCGACCGGCTCGACGAATGCGTCGTCGACGCCGAGCGCTCGTAGCTGCCGCTTGACGTACGTGCCGAACGGGTCGTGGCCCGTGCGGGTGACGATCGCCGTGGCGTGTCCGTAACGGGCCGCCGCGACGGCGACGTTGGTGGCGCTGCCGCCCAGGAACTTCTCGAAAGTGCGCACGTCTTCGAGCCCGACACCGTGGTCGAGCGGGTAGATGTCGACGCCGGTGCGGCCGATGGTGATGAGCTCGTATTTAGCCTGGTTCTCCGCCATGTCAGGTCGCCGGGATCTCGTCGAGGCGGACCACGCGGCCCTCGTGGCGCGAGAGGTCGCACGCTTCGGCGATGCGGAAGGCCTGGAGGGCGTCGTGGACGGTGCAGGGGGATGGCCGCTCGCCACGGGCGACGTCGACGAACGCGGTCAGCTCGGCCCGGTATGCGGGCAGGAACCGTTCCATGAACGACCAGTGTCGTGGGCCGGACGTCAGGTCGCCTCCGGGCTCGGCGGACGAGACGGCCAGAGACTGGTCGTAGCCGACGCCGATGGTGCCCTCGCTGCCGTGGACCTCCATCCGGACGTCGTGGCCGCCGCCGTTGTAGCGCGTCGCGGTGATGCTGACGAGGGTGCCGTCGTCGAGGGTCAGAACGCCCGCGGCGGAGTCGACGTCGCCGGCCTCGGAGAAGAAGTCGGCCCCCTTGTTGGCTCCGGTGGCGTAGACCTGATCGACCTCGCGGCCGGTGACGAAGCGGACGATGTCGAAGTCGTGGATCGAGCAGTCCCGGAAGAGGCCGCCGCTGGTCGGGATGTACCCGGCGTGGGGCGGGGACTGGTCGTACGTGGTGGCCAGGACGGTGTGGACGAAGCCGAGTTCGCCGTCGGCCACCGCCTGCCGGGCCTGTTGGTACCCGGCGTCGAACCGGCGTTGGAAGCCGACGTGGACCGGCACGTCCGTGGACTCGGCGAGCTTGGCCAGGCCCAACGTCTCGTCGAGGGTGGCGGCGACGGGTTTCTCGCAGAAGGTGGGTACATCCGCTTCCACGCCTTGACGCAGGAGCGGAGCGTGGCCGGGGGTAGCGGTGGCGATGACGAAACCATCGACTCCCGAAGCGAGCAGCTGGGCCGGTGTTTCCGCGTAGTCGACCCCGAGGCGATCGGCGAGCGCACGAGCCGCCTGCGCGTCCAGGTCAGTGACCACCACGTCGTCGACGACATCGAGGCCCTTCAGCGTCTCTGCGTGGAAGGCGCCGATCCGTCCGACGCCGGCAAGACCGATTCGCATGCACACTCCCTCGTGAGATGTCGCCTAGCTGCCGAGGATCGCGTCTGTCGTCGCGTCGCGCGTCCATCGTGGCGAGGAGCGCCGACTATGTCAAGCAAATGTCAGAACATTATTATGTACAGTCAAACTCTTGACATCGATGTCACTGTCCGACATGCTCGGTCTGCTGGCATCGACGCCGACCCGAACGGGCATTCACGAGCGACTTTATGGGGCGGTCAGGGGCGAGCGAGCTTGTAACCGCGGACCCCATCCAGGACCGCGTCACGACCATCCGGCCACTCTCACGGCGACGATCTCGCAGCCCCGGGAACGGCCCGACATCTGAATCCGGTGCCACGAACCGAGGACACTGCGGGGATGGCATCCGCCCGGAGACCGTTCTGTCCCCTCTCGCCGCGGTCACCGCGCTCCATCTCATCGTCCGCACACCGACGCTCCGGCTCGCGACGACACGACGAAAAGGATCAAACGATGACTCCGACCCGACCTCGACGGGTTTCCATGGGCGCCGCGGCCGCGGCTGCCGCGACCCTCGCCCTCGCCGCCTGCAGCGGTGGTGGCGCCAACAACCAGAACAACTCCGGTGGCGGTGGGGGTGGTGGTGGCGGCGGGAACTCCGGCTACACCTTTGCCATGATCACTCACGAGACGCCGGGGGACACGTTCTGGGACCGGATCAAGGCTGGCGCCCAGCAGGCTGCTAAGGACACCGGTTCCACCCTGAAGTACTCGGCCGATCCTGACGCGACCAAGCAGGCCGTCCTGATTCAGAACGCGATCGACTCCAAGGTCGATGGCATCGCTACCACGCTGGTCACGCCAGATGCGTTGATCCCGACGGTGAAGAAGGCGGTGGCTGCGGGCATCCCGGTGGACAGCTTCAACTCCGGTATCGACTTCTACCAGCAGGCCGGGTCCCTGGTGCACTTCGCCTCCGACGAGAAGCTTGCCGGTCAGGCGGCGGGCAAGCGTGCCGCGGCGGACGGTGCTACCAAGATCCTGTGCACCATCCAGCAGACCGGGTCGGTGGCACTGGAGGACCGGTGCGCCGGGGTGAAGGACTCGTTCCCGAACACCGAGAACATTCAGGTCAACGGGGCCGACGACTCGGCGGTCACCTCGGCCATCCAGGCCAAACTGAGCCAGGATCCCTCGATCAACTGGATCGTCACCCTCGGCGCGCCGCAGGCCCTGGACGCGATCAAGTCGGCTCAGGGCGCCAACTCGAAGGCCAAGATCGGCACCTTCGACACCAACCCTGACGCGGCCCAGGCAGTCGCCGACGGGAAGATCCAGTGGTTCATCGACCAGCAGCCCTACCTGCAGGGTTACCTGTCAATTTCGCAGCTCTACCTGTACAAGAAGAACGGAAACATCATGGGTGGTGGCAAGGCCGTGCTGACCGGCCCTACGTTCGTCGACAAGACGAACATCACGCAGATCCTGCCCTTCGTGAAGCAGAACACCCGCTAACCCAACCCGAAGGGGGGCCGGGCCCGGTGGGGCCCGGCCTCCCGCGAACAGCACTGGAGCTGTCATGAGCACACCCGTCAAGACCGACCCTGCACCGCCGGCGCCGTCGGATGCCAGCAACCGGGTCACCCTCGGATGGTCCAACCGGCTGCTGGCTCGTCCCGAGATCGGCGCCCTCGTCGCGGCCGTGGTCATCTTCATCTTCTTTCTAATCGTCGCCCCAGCATTCCGGAGCGCACCGGCCTTCTTCACCGTCCTCTACCAGTCCTCGACGATCGGCATCGTCGCCGTCGCCGTCGGCATGCTCATGATCGGCGGCGAGTTCGACCTGTCGGCCGGCGTGGTCGTTACCACCGCAGGACTGATCAACGCGATGTTCTGCTACGAGCTGGGCATCAACCTGTGGGTTGGGGCGGTCCTGTCCTTGGTGGTCTGCCTCGCCATCGGGTTCCTCAACGGATACCTGGTGATGAGAACCGGAATCCCGAGTTTCCTCATCACCCTGGGCACCTTCTTTGTGCTGCAGGGTGCCAACCTGGGGGTGACCAAGCTGGTCACGGGGTCGGTGTCCAGCCCGAACATCAACCAGATGGACGGCTACGGATCCCTCAACGCGATCTTTGCCGCCCAGTTCCAGATCGGCTCGATCACGTTGGACATCACAGTAATCTGGTGGCTACTGTTCACCGCCCTGGCGGCGTACGTCCTGCAGCGCACCAAGATCGGTAACTGGATCTATGCCGTCGGGGGTAACGCCGCCTCGGCCCGCGCCGTCGGTGTCCCGGTCACGAGGGTCAAGATCGGCCTCTTCATGACCGTCGCCTTCCTGGGCTGGTTCGCCGGCATGCACTACCTGTACCGGTTCAACGTCCTGCAGGCCGGCAACGGCGTCGGCAACGAGTTCCTCTACATCATCGCCGCGGTCGTGGGTGGCACCCTGCTGACCGGCGGCTACGGCAACGCGATCGGCGTCGCGATCGGCGCGTTCATCTTCGGCATGACCAGCCTCTGCATCGTGTACGCCGGCTGGGACCCCAACTGGTTCAAGGCCTTCCTCGGCGTCATGCTCCTGCTCGCCGTCATGGTGAACCTGTACGTCAAGCGACTCTCGACCGCACGAAAGGTGGGTTGACGACATGACCGACACACTGCACGAGCACGCGGACCCGGAGCTGCACGAAGGCGAGCACCTCGTCGAGATGGCTGACGTCGGGAAGACCTACGGCGCGATCCGTGCGCTCAAGGGCATCAACCTGACCGTGAACGCCGGGGAGGTCACCTGCGTCCTCGGCGACAACGGGGCCGGCAAGTCGACCCTCATCAAGATCATCTCCGGCCTCCACCCGCACAACGAGGGCACCATGAAGGTCGACGGGCAGGAGGTCCACTTCACATCCCCACGCGACTCCCTGGCTCACGGCATCGCCACGGTCTACCAGGACCTGGCGGTCGTCAGCCTCATGGAGGTGTGGCGCAACTTCTTCCTCGGCTCCGAGTTGACCGGAAGCAAGGCGCCGTTCGCGCCGCTGAAGGTCAATGAGATGAAGGAGATCGCCGACTCCGAGCTGCGCAAGATGGGGATCGTCGTCAAGGACATCAATCAGCCCATCGGCAACCTGTCCGGTGGTCAGCGCCAGTGTGTGGCCATCGCCAGGGCCGTCTACTTCGGCGCACGCGTGCTCATCCTTGACGAGCCGACCGCGGCGCTTGGTGTCAAGCAGTCCGGGGTGGTGCTGAAGTACACCGCGGCGGCCCGCGACGCCGGCCTCGGGGTGGTGTTCATCACCCATAACCCGCACCACGCCTACCTGGTCGGCAACCACTTCGTGATTCTCAAGCTCGGCCAGGCCGTGCTGGACAAGAAGCGGTCCGAGGTCGGGCTCGACGAGCTGACCCGCCAGATGGCCGGCGGCGACGAGCTGGCCGAGCTGTCCCACGAGCTGCAACAGAGCTGACCACTCTGACCGGTCTGCCACAGGACGAAAGGAGCTCACATGACGGTCGCGGTGGCGCACCAGGTGTCGCCGACCAGCGCCAAGGCTTTGGCGGAGGCGGCTCGGGAGGCGTCGTTCCGAGGGACCCGGCTCGCGGTCATCCACGTCGTGCAGAACCTCGACGAGGACGTCGCCGCAGCGAACGAGGCGGGCATCTCGGACGCCGTCGCCCGGGCCCTGGGTGACGCCGACCTCGGGCACGTGCCCTGGGAGCCGCACCTCGCGGCCGGCGGGTCCCAGGTCACGGACGTCACCGAGGCGATCCTCCAGGAGGTCGAGACGCTCAAGCCGGATCTGCTGGTCATCGGTGCGCGACAGCGGTCGCCCGTCGGCAAGGCCCTGCTGGGAAGCGTGGCCCAGACCCTCATCCTCGACAGCAAGGTGCCGATCCTCCTGGTCAAGGCCGAGAGGTGACCGGCGAGGCGCCGCCGCTCCGCCTCGGCATCGTCGGCGCCGGCCGCATCGGGACATCGCACGCCGAGCTCCTGGCCCGACACGTGCCAGGGGCTCGGCTCGTGGCGGTCGCGGATGCTCGGCTGGAGGCGGCCGACGCCTTGGCGGGCGCCCTGGACGCGAGGGCTTTTCCGGACGCGAGCGCACTCATCGCGGATGCGGAGGTCGACGCGGTCGTCGTGGCTGCCACATCGGAGGCGCACGCCGATCTCGTCGTGGCCTGCGCGCAGGCCGGCAAGCCGGTCTTCTGCGAGAAGCCGATGTCGCTGACCCTCGAGGACGCCGACCGCGCGCTGGCCGCGGCCGACCGCGCGGGCATCCCCGTCCAGGTCGGGTTCAACCGCCGGTTCGACGTGGGGTTCCGCGCGGCCTACGACGCAGTGGTGTCGGGAGCGGTCGGCGAGGTGCAGTTGATGCGGTCGCTCACCCGAGACCCCGGGCTGGCCAATCCCGGCGCCGTCCCGCCATGGACGGTGTTCCTGCTCACGCTCATCCACGACTTCGACGCCCTGAACTGGCTCAACCCCGGGGCGGAACCAGTCGAGGTGTATGCGACGGCGGACGCTCTCGTCGCCCCGGACTTCAAGGAGCAGGGGCTTCTCGACACCGCCGTCGTGGTGATTACGTACGACAACGGTGCCCGCGGCGTCGCAGAGGCCAGCTTCTCCGCGGCCTACGGCTACGACGTGCGCGGCGAGGTGTTCGGGTCCAAGGGGATGGTGACGGCCGGCAACGGCGCCCGAAGCAGTGCCGTGCTATACACCGCGGCCGGCCTCCAGCAGGACACTGCCCGCGGCGACGTGGAGCTGATGCGCGACGCATACCGAGCCGAGTTCGTCGAGTTCGTCGCAGCGGTGCAGGAGAGGCGGGAGCCCTACGTCACCGGCCGGGACGCGCGGCGTGCGCTAGCCGTGGCGCTGGCGTGCATCGAGTCCGTGCAGCGCCACGCGCCGGTCCCGGTCGCCGGGGACGCCAGCCGGTGAGCACCCCGTTCACCCTGGCGGTCTGCGCCGAGATGGTGTTCACCGATCTGCCGTTCGTCGAGCGGGTGCGGCGGATCGACGACCTCGGGTTCCAAGTCGAGATCTGGGACTGGACGGTCAAGGACGTCGGCACCCTGGTCGCGACGGGGGCCACGTTCTCGTCGATGACCGGCTACGTCCGCGGCGAGCTCGTCGACCCCGCCGGAGCTGATGAGCTGCTGGCCACTGCGGCTCAGTCGATCCCGGTGGCGGCCCGCCTGGGCATTCCGCGGCTCAACCTGCACGGGACCGGTCTCGACGGGCGCGGCCTGCCCCTCCGGCCCGTCGAGACGGTGACCGGCGACATGTGGCTGGCGGCGGCCCGCACCCTCGAGCGGGTCGCGGCCCTCGGCGAGCGGGAGGGCGTGACCTTCTGCCTTGAGAACCTCAACACCGCCGTCGACCACCCCGGCACGCCGTTCGCCAAGGCCGCGGACACGCTGGCCCTCGTCGCCGCGGTGGACAACCCGCACCTGCGGCTGATGCTCGACCTGTACCACGCCCAGATCGGCGAGGGGAACCTCATCGAGCTGGTCCGGCGCTGCCGGCCGTTCCTCGGTGAGGTTCAGGTGGCCGACGTGCCGGGCCGATGTGAGCCGGGCACCGGTGAGATCAGCTATCCCGCCGTCGCGCGCGCCCTCGCCGATACCGGCTACACCGGCCCGGTCGGCCTCGAGGCGTATGCGTCCGGCGACAGTGCCGTGGCCCTCGAGCGCTTCCGCGCGGCGTTCACCGTCTGACCGTCCACCGAATCGCAGGAGGTCCCGTGCCGCTGGTCCGCATCGACGTCCAGGAGGGTCGCACGCCGGCCGAGCTGCGCAAGATCGCCGACGTCGTCCAGGACGTGATGCTCGACGTCTTCGCCGCTCCTCCGCGCGACCGCTACCAGATCATCACCGAGCACCCCGTCGGCCACATCATCGCCGAGGACACCGGCCTCGGGTTCGAGCGCACGGCCGGCGTCGTTGTCATCCAGATCGTCCAGCAGGGCCGCAATGCCGAGCAGAAGGCCACCGCGTACCGAGAGCTCGCCGCCCGCCTCCAGGCCGAGTGCGGGGTCGAACCCACTGACCTCATCGTGTCGGTCACCTCGAACCGCCGAGAGGACTGGTCGTTCGGCCGGGGCGAGGCGCAGTTCCTCCTCGGGCGGCTTTGACAGACCCGAATCGCCATCCGCCGGCGTCCTCGCCGCCGGACAATGGCGGCGAGGAGGGGAGATCATGGGCGCCGACGAGCTGACGGGCATACCGGGTGTTCTCGGCCGGATGGACGCGCTGCTCGCGGCGATGCCGTCCGACCTGACCACTCAACGGACCTTCCTCTCGACCTACCGGCGAACGACCATTGCGGTCGGCAAGCAGGTCGAGGAGGGACGGTTCGAGGACCCTGGCTGGGTCGATCGGTGGGACGTGGCCTTCGCGGATCTGTACGTCAGCGCGTTGGAGGCACACCTGTCCGGTGGCCACGTG
>Ga0307307_10000213_pt1 | contig 12446 bp, 10 predicted proteins | sample ER_DNA_194_FD_194505 | JGI IMG/M metagenome (GOLD analysis project Ga0307307, IMG submission 194505) | Bulk soil microbial communities from the East River watershed near Crested Butte, Colorado, United States - ER_DNA_194 | ecosystem: Environmental > Terrestrial > Soil > Floodplain | place...
GATGCCGAGGCGCTGGGCCAGGGTCTCGAGCTCCTCCTGGGAGGGGCCGGTCCCCACGACGGTCAAGGTCCACTTGCCGGCGAGTCCCACGCAGGCCCGAAAGAGGAGATCGAGGCCGCGCTCCGGAACCAGGCGCCCCACGAATCCAATCCCCATGGCAGGGCGAGGGACCCGGGACACTGCGGGAGGCGGCGTAATGCCGAGGCGCGGGAGGGTGAGGTGCGGGGCCTCGGGCCTTCGCCTGGTCGCCAGCGCCAGCGCCAGCCGATTGCTCCCGATCACACCCGTCGCCGCGCGGAGGTTCCGGTCCCGGCGAAATCGCTGGGCAATGCTGAAGCTCCGAGGAAGGCTCTCGGCGGTAGAAAGCACGCTCCGGATTCCCAGACGGCGTGCCAGCCGAAGCGCGAGGGCTGCGGCCTGGGTCCAGGGCTCTTCCTCTATATGAAGAAGGTCGGGGCGAAAATCGGTGAGCAGCCGACGCAGCGTCTCGGCACTCCAAAGCAGCCGCTCGGGGCGGCCCACCGGCCCGCGTACCGGAATCGGAACCACGCGGACGCCCGCGTTGTCACCCCACTCGGTTTCGTGCGACACGCCATCGCTGGAGGACCACCGGTGCGGGACCGCCGCAGCGAGGGTCACTCCCTGCCCGGCCAGCGAGCGAAGCTTCGCCCGGTTTGCCGGATCGGCGTAGAGGTGGGAAACGATGACGGCGCGCACGCTACCGCGCTGCCGAAGTGCGATTGCTCACGAGGCTTCGTCGCAAACGAATTCTCAGGTTGACAGCGGTCGGGATGTCTGGCGAAGTTGCCGGAACCAAGTCTGAATATGTGAATATAGACCGAAGGACGGCTCCCACCACCCGAGGGCAATCCGAGCGATGCGCATTCTGCACCTCGCGAAGTACTACTGGCCTCGATCGGGCGGCATGGAGCGCGTGGTCCAGACTCTCGCCGAAGGCGCGGCCAATCTCGGCCACCAGGTAGAGGTCGTCGCGGTCGAGAGCCGGGGCTGGGGTTCCCCGCCGGGTCGCACCCGTTCCCCGGTCACCCGAGCCTTCTCCTTCGCCGCGCTGGGCTCTCAGGAGATCGCACCCGGTTACATCGCCGCCGCATGGAAGCGGGCGGACATCATCCACCTGCACCATCCGCATCCGCTCGCCGACCTCGCCTGTCTCCTGCGAGCGGGCCGCACCCCGGTCGTCGTTACCCAGCACGCCGACGCACTCCGCTCGATCTACCGGCCAATGACGCGGCTGGTGATTCGGAGGGCCCGCGCCGTAGTGGTGCCAAGCCGCGCGCACCTGGCCCTCTCTACCGAGCTGAGGGGATACGAAAGCAAGGTCGAGGTGATCCCCTTCGGGATCGATCATACCCGCTGGCAGGTGGTCCCGCCTCCGCCCCCCGGTGCTTCGCCGCGGGCCATCTTCATCGGCCGGTTGGTCGCCTATAAGGGACTGGACATACTGCTCCGAGCGCTGGAGCAGGTGCCCGAGCTCCGCCTCGACATCGTGGGCTCCGGACCGGAAGGTCCCCGGCTCCGAACGCTGGCCCAGGCCCTCGCCATCACCGACCGGGTCCGGTGGTATGGCGAGTATCCGGATGATGACCTTCCCCGGCGAATGGCCGATGCCGATTTCCTGGTGCTGCCGTCGGTGACCGTGGAGGAGATGTTCGGGCTGGTGGTGCTCGAGGCCATGGCAGCCGGACGGCCGGTCATCACCACCGCGCTGCCCAGCGCCGTGCGGGAGGTAAATGTTCCGGGGGTAACCGGGCTCGAGGTACCCCTTCGTGATGTGCCCGCCCTGGCACGGGCGCTCGAAACGTTAAGCCGCGATAGCGGGCGGCGCCGGACCATGGGCGAGGCGGGACGCAAGCGGGTCGCCGAGCGTTTTACCCAGACCGCGATGGCGGAGAAGCACATCGAGCTGTACGAGAAAATCAGGGGCGCCCGGCATTAGATTCGTAGCCAACTGGCCCGGGAGCGGGGAATGCCGCAGACGATTCTGGTGGTGGATGACGAGGCGGTTGCGCGCCGCTTCCTCAAGCGGGCACTGACCGAGGCCGGTTATGAGGTCATCCTGGCCAATGATGGTGAGGGGGCGCTGGAGCTGCTTCGGGTAACCCCGCGCAAGATTGCTCTTGTGGTCACCGATCTCGTCATGCCGGGCATGGGTGGCCATGCCTTTGCCCTCGAAGTCTCCACCCTTCCGTCGCCACCTCCAGTCCTCTACATCTCTGCCTACGAGAGCCCCCAGGGGGAGATGGCCAAGCGCTTTCTTCAGAAGCCGTTCAGTCCAGAGGCGCTAGTGGAAGCCGTGCGAGGTCTCCTCCCGGCTGGTCGTCCGTCCTGACCATTCCGCCCTGCCTTGTCCGGCCGCATGGGGCATCACATGTTTCGCCACGCGGGCCCTTAGCTCAGACGGTTAGAGCAGCGGACTCATAATCCGTAGGTCCTGGGTTCGAATCCCAGAGGGCCCATTGAGGCAAGTACGGGCCCGGGGCTTGCATGTCGGTCCCCCCAGCAGCTCGCGTTGTGGGAAGTTCCCCACAAAGTAGATTTGAACGCATCCCTCCTCAATCGTAGAACCATGACGAGCCAACCGGGACCGATCTGGATCACCTGTGTGGTCCTGGCATGCCTCATCCAGCCGGCCCGCACGGCGTCTGCCCAGGACTTCAAGTGGAAGAGCGGCGCCACGTTTTACGGGGACAATACCGAATTTTTCAACCCCTACCGAGTGGGCCAGACCATCTTGGGAGCCCAGATGCAGACCTATTTCTCCGCGGCTCCCGGCCCGCGGACAGAGGTCATCATGGGGGTATTCGGGGATCACCGAAGCGGCCGGAGCGACTTTTTCAACGAGGTGAAACCGCTGCTCGGCTTCCGCTACCACACTCAGAGGTCGCTCGGGGTGCTCGGCACGCTGGTGACGGAGAACCGGCACGGGTACCTCGAGCCGCTTGAGGTCACGACGCTCGAGCTCACCCGCCCGGTGGAGTATGGGCTGCAGTGGCGCGAGGACTACGGGTGGATTGGCGGTGAGATCTTCATCGACTGGCAGCATCTCAACACCAGGGATAGCCGGGAGATCTTTGACTATGGTCTCCTGCTCCACGTTCGTCCAAAGCCGTACCTGAGCCTGGAGTTCCAGGGCCATGGTCTCCATCATGGCGGGCAGCTCTATAGCGCAGGGGTCCCGGTCACCAACAATCAGGCAATGGCCTTCGGCGCCAGACTGGCCGGGAGGCTACCGCTGCTGGACGCCAGCTCGCTCGGTGTCTTCCGGCTGACCAGCCATGGGCGCATCGACCCAACCCCCGAGCCAAATCGGCCGGACCGGGGGAGCGGCACATACATACGCGGGTCCATCTCGCCCCGGGGTTGGGTGGAGCTCTTCACCATACAGTGGTGGGGACGGGACTTCCTGTCGGAGGAAGGCGACAACAGCTACAACTCCCGGGGCGCCGACCCGCAGTATTACAAGTCCAGCCGCCACTACCAGGAGTACGGCCTGGCCCGCCGCTTCGCCATCGAATCAGGGGTGACCTTCGAGGCGGAGTTCAGGCTCCACCAGTTCGACGACCTTCACAGCGTCGCCCTGGGGCATTCGGAGTGGGAATACTCGTATCACCTGGTCGTCAGCGCCCCGTTTGAGGTTGGACTGGGAAGAGGTCGGGAGCACTGAGGTTAACATCCCGCCTCTCAGGGAGTCTGACGCATCTGACGTATGCGATACAACCAAGACCTAACGACACAGCAGCCAACCATCCTGCTGGTTGACGACGAGGAATTCCTCCGCCGGCTTCTGGCGCGGGTCCTGGGCGGGGCCGGATTCGGCGTCGTCGAGGCGGAGAACGGAGCGGCCGCGTTGAGAGCCGCCGCCGGTCTGGATGAGGCGCTCAGGCTGGTCGTCACCGACATCCACATGCCGGTCATGAACGGAATCGAGTTCGCTCGTGAGTTCCGGCCCCACCACCCGACAGTCCCGGTCCTCTTCATCACCGGCACGGACTCTGCCATCACTGACGATTCCGCGTACTTCGACGGCCACCTGCTCCGAAAGCCGTTCCCGAGCGAGGCCTTTCTTGCAGCAGTAAGCCGGCTGCTGGGCGCCGGCTCGGAATCGCTGGGGCGGGACCACTCCGTGGCCTGAGGTCCGGCCCGCGGCGGGGACGACGCTATCATTAGAGGAGGCGCTCGGCGGAAGGACTGCCGGGCATAGCGTGCGGGATCCGTCGAGACGGAGGTGGTGATGGCTACGTCGGTGAACCCGAAAGTCGAGGGGCATGCGGCGTGGCCCAGCCTGCCCCTGGCACAGTGGAACGACACCAGAGATACCCTCCAGCGGTGGCTTCAGGTCATCGGGAAGACCCGCCTGGCGCTGTCCCCTCCCGTCAATCACTGGTGGCACGTAGCCCTTTACCCGACGGCTCGGGGGCTCACCACCTCCCCCATGCCGTATGACGGCCGTCTCCTCGAAGTGGAGCTCGACTTCATCGATCACGGCCTGCTGGTCAACACCAGTGACGGCGTCACCCGGGCCATGCCCTTGGTGCCGCGATCCGTGGCCGACTTCTACAGCGAATACACTTCATTGCTCGAGTCGCTGGGCATGCGCGTCCGTATCCGACCGGTGCCGAGCGAGATGGAAGACGAGCTGCCCTTCACCGAAGATGGGCAGCACCGGTCGTACGATCCGGATGCTGCCAGCCGTTGCTGGACCATCCTCTCCCAGGCGAGCCGGGTCCTCCAGCAGTTCCGCGGGCGCTTCATCGGCAAGTGCAGTCCAGTCCACATTTTTTGGGGCGGCTTCGACCTGGCGTGCACCAGGTTCTCCGGCCGGCGCGCGCCGGTTCACCCGGGGGGCATCCCCCACCTGCCCGATCGGGTGGTCCGGGAGGCCTACTCCCACGAATGCATCAGCGCGGGCTGGTGGCCCGGAGCTCCGGGGGGTCCGGTGGCGGACCCGGTGTTTTACGCGTACGTATACGCGGAGCCGCCCGGGTTTGCCGAAGCGCGGGTCCGACCCGACGCGGCCTACTATAGCCCCGATCTCAGGGAGTTCATTTTGCCCTACGAGGCGGTACGGACCTCCGCCCGGCCGGAGGAGATGGTGCTCGATTTTCTCCAGACCACCTATGAGGCTGGGGCGGACCTGGCCGGCTGGGATCGCCAGGCCCTCGAGCGCCGCAACGAAAGCCCACTGTGAAATGCAGCCATCTCTCGCAGGTACGCCCGGTCGGCGCCAACACGCCGGACGGGTGCGAGGAGTGCCTCAAGACGGGTAGCTGGTGGGTGCACCTCCGACTTTGCCTCACCTGCGGCCATGTGGGCTGCTGTGACTCATCCCCAAACAAGCACGCCAGCAAGCATTTCCTCGGGACCCAGCACCCGATCGTGAAGAGCTTCGAGCCTGGTGAGGACTGGGGCTGGTGCTACCCCGACCAGCTCATGTTCGAGCCCGCGCCCAGACCCGCCTAGAAGGCGTGTGCGTCCCCCTGGTGCTATGGGTCACTTCCGCTGCCATTTCGCGCCCCTAGATTGGCGTCAACCGGCCGGGTCTGACTGCCGACTCCTGCCGTTCACATTGCAGACGTCCAACTGATTCCTGCCTCTTGGGAGTCGTCGTCGAGAGTCGAACCGGTGCCTACTCCTTCCGCGCTCGAGGCCCAGCTCCCGCCGCTCCGCCCGTCCCTTGCCCGCGATACCGCGAGCTTCACTTTCCCTATCAGGGCCGGTAGGTGGCTCACGGCGGCGGGGTTGCTCTTGGTGGCCTGCAACGGAGGGGACAGTCTGCTTCTTCCGAGCGAAGGCCAGCCGGCCACCATCGAGGTACTACGGGGGGACCGCCAGAGCGGCAAGGTAGGCAAGCCGTTGGCGGGGCCTTTGGTGGTCGAAGTGACCGACACCCGGAACCGGCCTGTCGAGGGGGCCACGGTCACCTTCGTGCTCACTTCCGGTGGGCCCGGTGCGGACGTTGTGCCCCACACCGCCACCACCGACGCAAACGGGCAGGCCAGCGCCCAGATCGTGCTGGGCACCACGATCGGGCAGCAAACTGGAGAAGCAAGGGTGGCGGTGGGTGCCGGGACTCCCCGGAAGACCACGTTCACGGCGATGGCGGTCTCCGAGAACGCCAACAACCTGGCTGCCGTGGCTGGGGAGGATCAGACCGGTCATGTCAGCGCACCTCTGGCTCAGCGGCTGGTGGTCCAAGTGACGGATGCCTTCGGCAATCCGATCGCCGGGGTCCCCATCAGCTGGGAGGCCGAGGGTGGGGGAACGGTCAGCGACGCGACTGTGAATACCGATGACCAGGGCCGAGCCTCGGTGGAGCGGGTCTTGGGTCCCGCTACCGGCCAGCAGACCACGGTGGCCACCTCGGAGGGTTTGGCTGGTTCACCCGTGACCTTCGTGCACACGGCCCTGGCGGGAGATGCTTCTCACCTAGCGGTCGTATCGGGCGACAACCAGACGGGCCAAGTCGGGCATCAGCTCCCAGCCGAGCTCGTGGTACGGCTCATCGATGGCGACGGGAACGGGGTAGCCAATACGGCGGTGGCCTGGGTAGTGGCGACTGGCGGTGGCAGCGTGACGCCGACCAACAGCAATACCGATGGCGACGGCCGGGCGTCGGCACGGTGGACGCTGGGAGGAACGCCGGGGCCAAATCGGCTGGACGCTGTGGTTTCTGGGGTGGGCGTGGCGACCTTCAATGCGACCGCCGGAGCCGGCGCGCCGGCCGTACTCTCGATCGTCACCCAACCGTCATCGTCGGCCAGGAACGGGCTACGCCTCGAGCGCCAGCCGGTGCTCCAACTGCGTGACGCCGACGGTAATGCAGTCTCCCGAGCCGGCATCCAAGTTTCAGCCGCTTTGGGAGCCGGCTCAGGCGATCTTACTGGCACCAGGCAGCGCAGTACCGACGCAAACGGCCGAGCCACGTTTACGGATCTAGCCATTGTAGGAAGCGGAAGGCATACGCTGGTGTTCTCCTCGAGCGGCTACGCCAGCACGACCTCCAGCGACATTGAGGTAGGCTCCATCTCCACAACCACCACGATCACGAGCGACACGCCCGACCCCTCCACCGCGGGCTCAGCCTTTTCCGTTGCGTTCCGGGTTACCTCCAGCGGGCCCACTCCCACGGGCAGCGTCACGATCACGGTTTCCGATGGCGTGGTGAGCTGTACCGGGACCTTGAGCGGCGGAGCCGGCAGCTGTCAGCTGATCCTCACCAGGACCGGCGACCGCACCCTGCGGGCAGAGTATTCCGGCGGGCCCGGCTTTGATCCGAGCTCCGATACCGAAGGGCACCGGGTCGATGAGGCGGGTCCGGCGAACCGGGCGCCGCACGCGGACTACCATTCGCATTGTGATGGCCTGACCTGCCAGTTCACCGACGCCAGCAGCGACCCGGACGGACAGGTCACCGCCTGGAGCTGGGACTTTGGTGATGGGAGCGCGGCCTCCACCCAGCAGAATCCGGTTCACACCTACCCGGGGGATGGGACCTATACGATCACGCTCACGGCCACCGACAATGATGGCGCGACCGATGCCGCCTCTGCCTCGGTGACCGTCCAGGCGCCGAAGAACAAGCCACCCCACGCGGAGTTCGAGGTGGCCTGCCCGAACAAGGACCTGACCTGCACGTTTACCGATAAGAGCAGCGATGACGATGGAAACGTGGTGAGTTGGCACTGGGACTTCGGAGACGGACTGAGCTCCAGTGACCAGAGCCCCTCTCACACTTACGCTGCGCCGGGAACCTACCACGTGGCACTAACCGTGACCGACAATGGGGGGGCTGCGGCCAGCAAGGACCACGACGCGCACCCACAGGCTCCGCCGGCCAACCAGCCGCCCCAAGCGCAAGGCGATGCCTACAGCACTAATGAAGACACTCAGTTGACTGTGAATGCGCCGGGTGTACTGGGAAACGACACCGATCCGGAGGGCAGTGCACTGTCGGCCGTGAATCCGGTCAATCCGGCGCACGGAACGTTGGCGCTGGGCTCGGACGGGTCGTTCGTCTACACGCCGGACGCGAATTTCAGCGGAACCGACTCGTTTACTTACCAGGCGAGCGATGGCTCGCTGTCGTCAGGTCAGGCTACCGTCACGATCACCGTCAATCCCGTCAACGATCCACCTGTTGCGCAGGCTGATGCCTATAGTACGCCCGGCGGCGACCAAGCCTTAACGGTGCCTGCCCCTGGCGTCCTGTCGAATGACAGCGACCCGGATACAGGCGCTGCTCTAACCGCCCAAGGTGCGAGCCAGCCAAGCCAGGGAGGGGTGATCCTCTCTCCGGACGGTTCATTCACCTATACCCCCAACCCTGGGGCAACTGGCCAGGATTCCTTCACCTATACTGCGAGTGACGGCGATTTGACGTCCACCGCCACTGTAACCGTCACCATCCAATAGACCACCACTCACCTCCTTGCCCGAGGACTGGCCGATAGTGTAAAATCCCCGTCCCAATTCGGGCGATTAGCTCAGCTGGTTAGAGCGCGCGCCTCACATGCGCGAGGTCGGGGGTTCGAGCCCCTCATCGCCCATGCGTCTAAAGTGATGGCCCCGCTTGTAGATCGTCTCCGAGCGGGGCCGCTTGCCGCCCGGACCTTGAGGTTTGCCTCTGGCCGTACTTGCTACCAAGCCGTAGCTTGCGCCCGCAAGGAGGAAACCATGCGAATCCCGTCTTTGTGCGCCAGCGTGTTTTCTTTGGTGGTCACCCTCTCTCTTCTGTCCAGCTCCCCACCCGCATACGCCCAGACGTCCGCGGACCCCGACGTCAAGGCCTACGGCAGCTATCGACTAACAATGCCGAAGTACCAGAAGTATCTGGCCGCCATGGTGAGCTTGGCCCAGGCCAGTTCACGCAACCCTAAGGTCGGGCGCGCTATGGAGGACTTCGGCTCACTGACCAGTGATCAGATGGTGGCCCGGCTCAACGGGGTTCCGGAAGCTCGTCGAGTCATTACGGGTGCGGGGCTGACTACCCGGGACTATGTTCTGACTCAGGGTGCGGTGCTGCAAGCTGGGATCGCGTACGGCATGATGAAGCAGCTCAAGATCTCACCTGACTCGGCGATCAAGACGTTCGGGGTGAGCCGCGCCAACCTGGAATTCGTTGGTAAGAACGAGGCCGAGATTACCAGTTCCATGAAGGAGGCCGAGGCCAAGGTGGATGCCCTGCAGGGCGCTGATGAGGGTGAGGGCGAGGATACCGAGGAGTAGAAAAGCCCCGACGGGCGTCGTGCCGCTGCTGCCAATCGACTAGCCTCATGGTAACATTCGTCGGACCATTGCTCCCTACACCACGCCAAATTGGCCTATCCCATACCCTTGCCGAGTTGGCAAACTTGCGAAACATTCTAGAAGATTCGACCTTAGGGGCCCCGATTGACGCTCGACTTTTCAACAGCAATTCTGACCGACGATCTCAGTTCCTGCGATCTGTTGGGCTTCGTCGCCGGCAGGGGGCACCGTGAATTTCCCTGCTTGTCGCGGGCCCACAACCCATCGAGCTGCATCCCCTGCCTCGACTTCTCGCCGTGGCTCAGGGAGCGGGTCCGCCGCGAGGATGTCGATGGTCTAGCCGAGTACCTGTGGCGGGTGCGGCCGGCAAGCCCGAGCGTGGATAGCCCGGACCGGGTGCACAGCCGCTATATCGATCTGGCCAGGGCCGTCATGGCGGCGCCAATCGATCGGCACCTGTCCCTGGGGAGCGATGATGCCTACATAGATCTTCGCACTGCGATGATCATGGTCGCCGCGCACGAGGGCTTCTCCGGGTTCATCATGGCTGGAGAGGCGGCCTACTTCATGGCCGCCGTAATGGCCCCGTATGGATTCTCGCTGACGGATGGGCAGGACCTGTTGCACCAGCGTAATGCCTTTGTCGCCGAGGTGTCTCGCGACATGGACTACTGGGCGCTCTGGACCCCCCTAGCGTATGACGCCCTCCGTTCTCCGGTTCCTCCCCGCGACACCCGTTTTCAGTCGCTTCTTGCCGCATTGGGCCGGTTGCCACTCGGGTCCCGTGCTCATGCCGTGGACGCCCTGCGCCACCTGAGCGCCAACCCAGGCGCGCCCCGCTCGCTTGCCAGCCTTTGCCGGCAGGAAACCATTCGGCACGGGCTGGAGGTGGCCGAGTCGTCGCTCCTGATCCTCGAGAGCGGCCTGGTCTCTCCCGCCACGGATATGGCCGCCTGGCTGGAAGGCTGGACCCGCCGCGATCTGATCGGCTTCCTGAGGCAGGCGGGCTACCGGGCCCCGAAGTCGCAGAGTAAGGAGCGGCTGGCGGTTGTGGCTATGACCGAGCGGGCCGATGCCGTGCGGGAGAAAATGGCGGAATCGGGGGCCGTGGAGCTGGCTCCAGAACACGCCGAGGCCGCACACCGGTTGCGAAGTTATCTGGAAGACGTGAAGGAAACCTGGCGGGTGTGGCTGGGATTTGGGACGGGAGTGGTGGTAGAAGAGTCGAGGTAAAGCAGTCGAGAAGATCTGATTGACGCTTCAGATAAGCCCCCCCCTCCGCAGCTTCCCGATCTGATCGAACCGCTCCTCATGGACTGCGAGCACTTCCTCGGGCGACACCGTCGCGACACCCGGCTTTCCAACCTCCACGCCGGCCGCGTAATTGGCCAGCTGCGCCGCCTCGCGCACTGACGCCCCCGCCGCCAGCGCTGTGCCGAGCCAGGCGGTCACCGTATCCCCCGCGCCCGACACATCGTAGATCTGCCGCGCGATACTGGGGATCTGGGTCAGGTTGCCGTCCTTGGTCACCAGCACCATCCCGTCGGCGCCCAACGTCACCAGGAGATTGTCCACCTTGAGCCGGCTGAGGACTTCGGGGAGCGCGTTGCCGTTCTGGAGGTCCACGGCGGCGCCGAGCGCGGACTCCAGCTCCCGGCGGTTCGGCTTGAAGACCGTGGCGCCGGAGTATTCGAAGAACTGCCGGTACTTGGGGTCTACCACGACGGGGATGCCTCTCCGCTTGGCGACTTCCATCACCGCCAGAATGAGAGCTGGTGGCAGCGCCCCCTTGTTGTAGTCCTCCAGCAGGAGGGCATCGGCATCGGCGAGCGCTTCGCGGGCCGCGGCGATCAGGCGATTGAGATCGGCACCCTCGACCAGCGTATCAACCTCATCGTCGATCCGCACAATCTGCTGGGAGCGGGCGATGATCCGGGTCTTGGAAGTGGTGGGCCGCCCGGCAATCGTGAGGACGTGTCGATCCTCCAACCGGGCCACGGCCAGCTCCTGCCGGATGGCGGCGCCGTCGGTATCATCGCCGACCGCGCCAACCAGGAGGCATTTCGCGCCCATTGCGGCGACGTTGGCAGCCACATTGGCCGCACCGCCCAGCGCAGCGTGGCGCTCACGGACGGTGACGACCGGCACCGGAGCCTCCGGCGACAGCCGCTCCGTGTCACCGGTAAGGTAGCGGTCCAGCATGATATCGCCGACTACCACGACTCGGCTGCTCTTCATGCGATGGATGAAGTGGAGCACGCGATCGCGGGTCAGCGGCGTCGGCGACTGTCTCATCGCAGCACCCCCTGCCGGCGGAGCCCCAGCGTGGCCTGGATCCGCCCCTCGAAGCGGTTCACGGTGCGGCCGTCTTCGTGCTGCCAGTTCACGATGTGGTGGAGGCCGGCATTGGCCTGAACGTCAAGCGGACCCTGTCGTCCCTGGATCCCGAGGCCGAGCCGGAAGGTGCGCTCGACCACTCCGATGAAGATCTGGGGTGTCTGCCCCATCTCCGCCGGTGTCGCGGGGAAGGGATCTTCGATGTTCCCCTCGCCTTGGCGCAATAGGGTGAGATCGGGTGTAGCCAGCCAGCGATCGGCCAGCGGCACCGACACGCTGAACGTCAGCTGATCCATATCCGAGAAGTTCCGCCCGATCCCAACTCCATTGTCGGTAAAGTCCTCGAACCGGCTAAAGGTTCGGAACGCGAGGCTGGAAGCCTGGGTGTAGTACGCCCGCCAGGCGAGCAATGGTCCCAGCGGACCAAACGCTGCAATGGTGAGCGCCCACCGGTCCGGCAATCGGTCCGGGCCGCTCCGATTCTGGTACTGAAAGTCGTCCAGCGCGAGCTGGGCTTCGAAGGCGGCGTGCCGGAACGCGCGCCAGTGGGCATCGAGGCCAAGAAGGACGTTGCCCTTGTCGCCCAGCCCGATGGTATTGGCCAGGTAGCTGAACGAAAGCGGATTCCGGTAGCGGGTCTCGAAGTTCCGGTCAGCTCCCGCGAGGACGACACCCTCCCACAAACCAAACGTCAGTCGCCGCCAAGGGCGGGCATGCAGCCGGTGCACGAAGTAGTAGCGATGCACCGTGCGGCCGAGACTATCCACCTCATCCTGGAGATCGGTGGCGAAGGCGGAGAGCCGGAGGTCCTTCGTTCCAATATCGATCCCCAATCCCTGGCG
>Ga0307307_10000216_pt1 | contig 12404 bp, 7 predicted proteins | sample ER_DNA_194_FD_194505 | JGI IMG/M metagenome (GOLD analysis project Ga0307307, IMG submission 194505) | Bulk soil microbial communities from the East River watershed near Crested Butte, Colorado, United States - ER_DNA_194 | ecosystem: Environmental > Terrestrial > Soil > Floodplain | place: USA...
CTTCGCGAAGCCGGCGAAGACGGCGACGATGATCAGCGCTGCCCCGGTGATGATGCGTGCGGTCGAGCTGATCCCCCAGGTAACGGCCCCGGTCGTGTCCTTGGTCTCGTCGTAACGCTCCTTGATGCGGCTGAGCAAGAACACCTGGTAGTCCATCGAGAGCCCGAACAGCACCGAGAAGAGGAAGAGAGGCACCCAGGCTTCGATCGTGTCCGAGCGGGCGAAGCCGAGGAGCCCGTTCCCGTAGCCCTTCTCGAAGACCAGCACGATCAGGCCGTACGCGGCACCGACCGAGAGCAGGTTGAGGGCAATCGACGTGCCGGCGATCACTAGCGACCTGAAGGCCACGAGCAACAAGAGGAAGGTGAAGCCGAGAACGAAGATGAAGACGTACGGCGTCGGCTTCGTGACCGAGTCGGAGTAGTCCACCTGCTCGCCCGTTCGGCCCCCGACGAGGACCTCGGCAGCGGTGCCTTGGAAGAGGGAGGGAATCGTCTCGGACCGCAGGTGACGGACCGCCGCCAGTGCCTTGTCGCTCGCATCGTCGCCGCGGATCGGGACGTCGAGTGATGCGACGTTCCCGTCGGTTGCGTAGCGAAGCAGGCCGCGCCCGAACTCCGGCGCCACGGCTAGTTGCGCCTGTAGTCGCCTCAGCGCCAGCCGAACGCGCGGGTCGGAGGCGTCGTTCGCGACGACGATGCGGACCGGGTCCGTGGTCGCGCCGGGGAAGTTCTTTTGCAGGGCGAGGTAGCCCTGCTTCGAGACGAAGCGGTCGGGCAGAGTGCTGATCCCGTTCGTGCCGATCTTCAGCGAGAAGACGGGGATCGCCAGGGCGAGCAGGACGCCGCAGGCGAGCACGAGGCTCAGCGTCGGACGGCTGAGCACCCGTCCGACGATCGCCCCCCAGAAACGGCTTTCGCCCGCGTCACCGGTCCACGGCAGACGGAGTGCGTTGACCCGGTCACCAAGCAGGCCGAGGAGCGCCGGCAGCAGGGTCAAGGCGGCGGCGATCGAGGTGATGCCGACGAGGATCGCGCCTGCCGCGAGGCTGCGCATGACCGTGTTCGGGACGATCAGCATCCCGAGCATCGCGATCACGAAGGCGGAGCCGCTGAAGAGCACGGCCCGGCTGGCCGTCGCCCCCGCGGTCTCGATCGCCGCGAACGGCTCCCGCCCGCCGTCGCGCTCCTCCCGGTAGCGCGAGATGATGAAGAGCGAGTAGTCGATCCCGAGGGCGAGGCCCATCCCGGTCAGCATGTTCACGACAAACACCGAGAGCTCCCAGATCTGGGAGACGACGGCGACGAGGCCGAGCCCGGCGACGATCGCCAGCATCGCGAGCAACAGCGGCACTAGCCCGGCGACGACCGAGCCGAAGACGAGCACGAGGATGATCAGGGCCGCGGGAAGCCCGAACTGGAGCTCGCCGCTCTTCAGGTCGTGCTCGGAGAGCGAGTTGAAGTCGTTGTCGCGCACGTTGTTGCCGGTGATTGCGACGTCGAAGCCGTTGCGTCCGTCGTTGGCCCGGATCACCTTGTCGATCGCATCGACATCACTGGTGTCGTAGATCTGGATCGGGATGATCAGCGCGTGCCGGTCGCGCGAGACGAGCGTCGGATCCCGCGTCACGTAGTAGAGCTGCGCGTCGTGGATCTTGCCGGTCGCGCTCCCTTCCCGGCCTAGTTGCTCCACGAAGTCGCGGAACGCCGGCTGGTTGACCGTGTGGGCCGCCGAGCTGACGATGACCATGTCGCTGAAGTTCAGCCGCGGGTTATAGGGGAACGAGCTGAACTCGATTCGCTCCGCCCGGCGGAACTCCGGGTTCCCTGCGGCGCCGCCTTCCGAGGTCAGGTTTCCGGGCAGTAGCACGGCGATGCACGCGAAGGCGACGACGAGCGCTGCGATCCAGCCGCCGATCGTTCGCCAGGGGTGCCGGCTGCAGGCCCTTGCGAGGCGCTCGGTCACGGTACGAGTTTCTCGCCTTAGACGGCGCGGCGCAACTGCTCGTCGAACGGCACGAGCGGCAGCTGGAATGTCTGAACGGCGTCGTCATTGCGGACGACGTTGTCGCCGTGCTCGAGCATCGTCAGCAGGTCCCGGGTCAACGGGATGTTCCCGGGAAGGCGCTCGGTGACGAGTGCGTTGATGCGCATCAGCCCGACCGGGACGTGGACGCTCGGCCGGCGCTGGCCGAGGGCGCCCTTGAGGCGCTGCCAGAACTCGTTCCACGTCACGGCGTCCGGGCCCCCCAACTCAAACGTGTGGTTTCGCGCCTCGGGCTTGTCGAGGGCGGCCGCGAAGTAGGCGGCGACATCGTCGATCCAGATCGGCTGGATCTTCTGTTTGCCGGAGCCGATGATCGGCGTCACGGGTGTCATCTTGGCGAGCTTTCGGAAGGTGGGGAGGATCCCGCCGTCGCGGGCGAAGATGAAGCTCGGCCGGAAGATCACGTGCTCGAGGCCCGAGCCCTTCACAGCCTGCTCCTCCTCCCACTTGGCGTGGTAGTAGGGAACGAGGTCCTTGGTGCCCTCGTCCGTGCCGAGCGCGCTCATCAGGACGAAGGTGCCGACACCTGCGTCCTTCGCCGCCGCAACGAGGTCGCGCGTGCCCTGCTCCATCACTCGCTCGAACTGCTCCTTCGATCCCTGGCGGATGGCGACCAGGTGGACGACGGCGTCAACGCCGTCGACGGCCGTGCGCAGGCTCGCGCTGTTCGTCATCTCGCCGACGACCGGCCGGCCCGGGAGCTCGCGGGAGCGCGTCGAGTCGCGAACCAGCAGCTTCAGCTCGTGGCCCTTTTCGGAGAGCGCCCGGACGACGCGCGGCCCGACGAAGCCCGTCCCGCCCGTGACGAGGACCTTCATCCGGATCCGGACTCCGTCCTGGCTACATCGAAGTTCTGCCAGTAGCGGCTCGGCGTCGGGCCCATCTGCCCCTGGTACTTGGAGCCCAGCTCGCCGGTTCCGTACGGGCTGTCGGCCGGCTCGGAAAGCTGCATGAACGAGACCTGGCCGATCTTCATCCCGTGGTAGATCGTGATCGGGAGGTTGGCGACGTTCGAGAGCTCGAGCGTCACATGTCCGTCCCAGCCGGGATCGATGAAGCCGGCGGTTGAATGGATCAACAAGCCGAGGCGCCCGAGGCTCGACTTGCCTTCGAGCCGCGCGACGAGGTCGTCAGGGAGGGCGATCCGCTCCAGCGTCGAGCCGAGCACGAACTCGCCCGGATGGAGGATGAACGGGCGTTCGTCGTCGATCTCGACCAGCTCGGTCAGGTCCTCCTGCGGCTCCTTGACGTCGATGAAGGCGTAGCGGGCGTTGTGGAAGACCCGGAAGAAGCGATCGACGCGGACGTCGACGCTCGACGGCTGCAGCAGCGACTCGTCATACGGATCGATGACGATCCGGTCTTCCTCGAGCAGCCGGGCGATCGTCCGGTCGGAGAGAACCACGCAGCCGATTCTATGGGGCCTAAGACGGCGGTCTTTAGTCGCCCGTGGCGCTCGCGGGGCGGAGCGGGGCCGGCGGCACGCGCAGGATCTTTGCGACCGGCCGCGGCAGCCACCAGTTCCAGCGGCCGAACAGCGTCACGAGCGACGGGACGAGCAGGGTCCGGATCACCGTCGCGTCGAAGATGACTCCCGCTGCGAGCCCAATTCCGAACTGCTTGATGTCGGTGCCGGGACTCGACGAGAGCACGAAGAACGCGAACATCAGCACCAGCGCCGCGCTCGTGATCAGCTTGCCCGTCCGGGCGAGGCCGAGCTCGACCGCCTTCCTGGTGTCGCCCACCTCGTCGTACTCCTCGCGGATGCGCGTCAGCATGAAGACCTCGTAGTCCATCGAGAGCCCGTAGAGGAACGCGAAGATCATCAGCGGGATCCAGGAAATGATCGCGTTCGTTCCTGGGACGCCCCAGATCGCCTCCGAGCCGTGGCCCCACTGGAAGATGAAGACGATGATCCCGTAGGCCGCCCCGAGCGAAATCAGGTTCAGCACGACCGCCTTGAGCGGCAGCAGGATCGAGCGGAATGCTCGCATCAAGAGGATGAACGTCAGCAGGATCACGAAGGCGAGCACGTAGCCGAACTTGCCGTAGACCGCATGGATGAAGTCGCGGTCTTCAGGTGAAACGCCGGCCAGAGTGAGCCTTGTGCCCCCGCCTAGCTTGCTCTCCAGCGACGGGAGCACCTCGTGCTGCAGCCGCGTAATCGTGCTCGACGAGGCCGTCGATGCCGAATCCGAGCTCGGGAACACCTCGACCAGCTCCGTGCCGTCATGCGCCCACTGCTGTGGGGCGACTGCGCCAGCGATCCCCTTCGCGTCGCGAAGGTCTCTCGCGACAACCGTTCCGGCTTCGCCGGAGGTGTCGTTCTCGACCAGGACGACGTACGGCTTCATAACCCCGGCCGAGATCCCGGAGTCGGCGAGCGCCTGCCGGCCCGCGATCGCGTCGCCCTTGCCCGGGAAGTCCTTCAGCTGGGCCTCGGAAGGATTGAGCTGCAAGCCGGGAATCAGCAGCAGGGCCACGATCGCCAGCCCGACGATCGCGACGGGAACCGGGTGTCGCGTGACGATCATCGCCCAGCGGTGCCAGAAGCCCTTGGTCGGATCCTGGCCCTCGACGATCCGCTTCGGCATCACGCGCAGACGATTGATCCTGGGGCCGAGCATCGCCAGGAGCGCAGGCATCAGGGTGATCGACGCCAGCACCGAGACCGTCGGAATCAGCAAGCCGCCGATCCCGATCGAGCGAATCACCGGCACGGGCAGGATCACCATCGAGAGGAGGCCGATCGCGACGGTCGAGCCGGAGACGATCACAGACCGCCCCGCATGTCTCATCGTCTCGACGATCGCGATCTCGGTGCCTTCGCCGTTCTGCAGCTCCTCGCGGAAGCGGAAGATCATCAAGAGCGAGTAGTCGATCGCGACCCCGAGCCCGACCAGGGCGACCAGGAACTGGACGATGATCGACACCGGCGTCACGTACGTCAGTAGCCAGATCAGCGTGAACGTATTGAGAATCGACGCAATTGCGACCAGGATCGGTATTGCCACGGCAGGCAACGTCCCGAAGACGAACATCAGGATGATGATCGCCCCCAGCCCGCCGATCAGCGCTTCGGTGAGGACGCTGGGACCGCCGCTGTTGCCGCCGCTCGACGCCTCATAGAGCGCATCGCGGCCGGTCAGGTACGAACGGACTCCGGCGGGCGTTGCGTCGCGGACCGCCGCCCGAACGGTCTTGACGTGGACGTCGCTGTTGAAAGCGGGCTTGCCGGGCGGATAGAGCTCGGCGAACGTCGTGTGCCGGTCCTTCGAGACGTAGGCATCGCTACCGGTCGAGAAGTAGGAGCTGACGCGCGAGCCGCGATTCACCTTCGCGCCCGCCGAGATCGCCTTCGAGATGCCCGTGTCCTTGGTGACGTCGCCCTTGGCAACGAAGACCGCCACGAGCGGCGCCTGCGCGCCGGTGCCGAACGTCTTCAGCGTCCGCTGGTTTGCCTCGTACGCCGAGAACCCCGGGATCGAGAACTGCTCCAGCCACCGCTTGGAGACGGCGTTGGCCGAGTACGCGCCGAGGAGCGTGAGCAGGATCCAGGCGACCACGATCACCTTGCGGCGGCGGAGGACGAATTGGGCCAGCGCGGTCATGAACCGTGCACCATACGCATCCGAAACGACGGTCCGCACGACCATATTTCCGATGAATTGCCTCTATGCAGCTATGCATGGCGGCCGGGCGCTGGTGTATCGTCGCGGGCATGGCGATGACACGGACGATCGAGCTCAGAACGGCCATCCCCGGGCCGAAGTCCAAGGAGATCCTGGCGCGGAAGGAGCAGGTCGTCGCAGACCCACTCTCTGTCTTCTTGCCCGTCGTGATCGCCGAAGGGCGCGGCGCCACGATCACGGACGTCGACGGCAACACGTTCATCGACTTCACCGGCGGCGTCGGCTGCCTGAACGTCGGCCATTCTCACCCGCGCGTGGTCGAGGCCGCTCAGGAACAGCTGGCGAAGTTCTCACACACGGATTTCACGATCGTCCCGTACGAGCTCTACGTCACGCTCGCCGAGCGGCTGATCGCGGCGTCGCCGTTCCGCTCGCCAGCGAAGGCTGCGTTCTTCAACGCCGGTACCGAGGCGGTCGAGAACGCGATCAAGTTCGCCCGCTCCCACACCGGGCGGCCGGCCGTGATCGGTTTCGAGGGTGGCTTCCACGGCCGGACGCTCCTCTCGCTCTCCCTGACCTCGAAGACGCATCCGTACAAGGCCGGGCTCGGCCCATTCGCGCCCGAGGTCTACCGGGTGCCGTTCCCGAACGATTACCGCGGCCCGAGCGCCGAGGAGGCGCTTGCTGCGCTGGAGCGCGCGCTCGTCACGCAGGTCGCCGCCGAGACCGTCGCCGCAATCGTGATCGAGCCCGTCCAGGGCGAGGGCGGATTCGTCGTCGCGCCGCAGGCGTTCCTCGAAGGCGTTCGCCGGCTTTGCGACGAGCACGGGATCGTCATGGTCGTCGACGAGGTGCAGACGGGCTTCGGGCGCACCGGGAAGCTCTTCGCGATCGAGCACTACGACATCGAGCCCGACCTGATCACGGTCGCCAAGTCGATCGCAGCCGGCCTGCCGCTCTCAGGAGTGCTCGGCAAGGCGGAGATCATGGACGCACCCGGCGACTCGGCGATCGGCGGCACGTACGTCGGCAATCCCGTCGCTCAGGCCGCGGCGCTGGCGGTTCTCGATGTCTTCGAGGACGAGGGTGTCTGTGACCACGCCGTCGCGCTCGGCGAGACGATTCGCGCCCGGATGGAATCCTGGCAAGGACGCTGGCCGCGGATCGGCGACGTCCGCGGGCTCGGCGCCATGCTCGCGATCGAGCTCGTCACCGACCCGGCGACCAAGGAGCCCGACGCGGACGCTGCGACGGCAGTCGTCGAGGCGGCGGCCGAGCGCGGGCTGCTGCTGCTCAAGTCCGGCATCTACTCAAACTGCATCCGCGTGCTCACTCCGCTTGTCCTCACCGACGCCGAGCTCGACGAGGCCCTGGGCGTCTGGGAAGAGGCGCTCGATTCAGTTCTGAGCTAGGCGAGTACAGTGGCGCGGGTGAGCGTGCTCACGCGCGTGGTTGCAGCCGCGGCGGGTTTGGCGGTTTTCGCTGCCGGAGCCGCTGCGGCGCCGGGCAAGACCAGGGTTCTCTGGCTGGGAAGCAAGGTCTACGTCACGGCCGACGGAAGCTCATGGCGGGATGTGACGCCCAGCGACATCGTCCCGCCGGCGTCGATCGACAACGTGGCCTTTCCGGGCTCGCGCGAGGGCTGGCTCGTCGCGAGTGCATGCGGCTCCGGGCGCGGTGCGGTCTATCGGACGGGGGACGCCGGGCGTCACTGGACGAGGTACCGATTCCAGTCCCACTACTGCGGTGCGGGGTCGAACTTCTTACTCTCCGCCCTCGATGCCCGGCGGGCCTGGGTGGTGCGAAATGAGCCGGCTGCCTCCTACGCGAGCCTGTTCGCGACGACGAACGGCGGCCGCTCGTGGCGCAAGGTGCAGGCGAGTCTCCCCGACAACGGGGCCGTCACGTTCGTCGACGGGCGCCGGGGTTGGCTGACCTCAGGGCGCCTCTATCGAACCGTCGACGGCGGCAGGACCTGGAGGCGACAGGCCCTGCCTGCGCCCAGCGGCTTCAAGGGAAAGCTGTTGGCCCTTTCGAGGATGTCGTTCTTCGGCCGCCAGGGCGTCGTGGTCGGCGAGCACTACTTCCGCAAGCGGGATGTCCTCGGCATTTACCGGACCTCGGATACCGGGAGCCACTGGCAGCTGGTCTCGACTCTCCCAGGAGCCGGCGCTTATGTCTTTCCCCAGTTCACGCTCAGCGCTTTGTCCGCCTCGACGATCTGGCTGTTCACCTCGGGCGTGAAGCCGGTCGCGAACGTGACCACCGACGGTGGCCGGCACTGGTCGCGACATCCTCTGGCGCAGAGGTTGTTCGCGCCGGTCGCCCTGAGCGCGCGTGTCGCAGCGGCCTCGGATTTCCACGGCGTGCCGTACATCACCCGCGACGGCGGCCGTACCTGGCGTCCTCTGCGGCTGTAAGTCCACGGTCCGGGCATCCTTCACGTCGTGGTCGGAGAACTCATTGCGGACCGCTACGAGCTCGAGGAGCTCGTCGGCTCAGGCGGCATGTCGAGCGTCTATCGCGCGCACGACCGCCTGCTCGAGCGCAGCGTCGCACTGAAGATCCTCCATGAGCAGTTCACGCGTGACGAGGACTACGTCGAGCGCTTCCGGCGCGAGGCCCGGTCGGTCGCCCAGCTGGCGCATCCCAATATCGTCACGGTGATCGACCGCGGTGAGCAAAACGGTCGCCAGTTCATCGTCTTCGAGTACGTCGATGGAGAGAACCTGAAGGAGCTCGTCGACCGCGAAGGGCCGCTGCCGGTTCGCGAGGCGATCGAGCTGACACTGCAGGTCGCGCGCGGGCTCTCCTTCGCGCACGACCAAGGCCTCGTCCACCGCGACGTCAAGCCGCAGAACGTCCTCCTCGACGGCGACGGGCGGGCGAAGGTCACTGATTTCGGCATCGCCCATGCAGTCGACGTCGACGGGATGACGATCACCGGGACGATCATGGGCACGAGCAACTACATCGCGCCGGAGCAGGCCAGCGGGCAGCCGGTCGACGAACAGACCGACGTCTATTCCCTCGGGTGCGTGCTCTACGAGCTGCTCGCGGGCGAGGTTCCTTTCGAGGGCGACACCTTCGTCGCCGTCGCAATGAAGCACGTGAACGAGGCGGTACCCAGCGTCAGCGAGGTTCGGCCCGATGTGCCGCCGCGGCTGGATTGGGCGATCCAGCGGGCCATGGCGAAGGAGCACACGGAGCGGTTCGAGTCGATGGCCGATTTCGCGGGCGAGCTCGAGGCCTGCCACGGCGAGCTCGACGGCGAGGAAGGTGCGACGATGATCGTCCCGGCGCCTCGAGCTGCGAAGAAACGACCGCCTGCCGCTCGAAAGCGGCGCTGGAGCATCTGGCCCGCTGTCCTCTTCGGCGTTGCCCTCGCCGCGCTGATCGGGGGCCTGATCGGCGTGCTCGCGCTCCGTGATGACGACGGAGGCTCGGGCGGCGCCACGAAGCCGAGCGGCCCGGTGCGCTTCGTCAACGCCGCGGCGTTCGACCCCCCGCCCGGGGATGGGCACGAGCACGACGAGGCGGTCGCCAACGCGATCGACGGCAATCCGGCGACCGCCTGGATGACCGAGCACTACCGGAGCTTCGACAAGCCCGGGGTCGGCCTGGTCGTCGAGGCAGCTCGTTCGGTGCGGCCGAAGACCTTGACAATCGCGACCGACACACCCGGCTTCACCGCGCAGATCAAGGCCGGCGATTCCCTGACCGGGCCGTTCCACGCCGTCTCTGCTTCGAAGACCGTGACGGGCACGACCGCCGGTTTCACCCTGAAAGGCGGCGGCCGCGACTTCTTGGTCTGGATCACCGACCTTGGCGGCCACGATCAGATCCGGATTCAGACCGTTCGCGCGCGCTAGTGCACTAGAACTGCAACCGCGAGCGCCGGTCGTGGCGCTCGAGGGCGAGCTCGACGAGTCGGTCGAGCAGCTCCGGATACGGGATGCCCGAGGCCTCGAACAGCTTCGCGTAGACGCTGGTCGCTGTGAAGCCGGGGATCGTGTTCAGCTCGTTGACGAGCACCTCGCCGTCCTCTCGGACGAAGAAGTCGACCCTGGCCATGCCGTCGCACTCGGCGGCGACGAAGCTCTCGACAGCGAGCCTCTGGACCCGGTCGATCTGCTCCTGCGGGATTCGCGGCGGGACGACGAGGTCCATCCCGCCCTCGTCATACTTGGCCGAGTAGTCGTACCAGTCCGGCGCGTCGAACCCGTGCGAGACGATCTCGCCGGGAAGAGAGGCGATCGGACTGCGGTTCGAGCCGAGGACGCCGCACTCGACCTCGACGCCGGGGACGAACTCCTCGACCAGCACCTTCTCGTCGTGCCGAAAGGCGAGCTCGACCGCTGAAGCGAGGTCCTCTTCCGAGCGCACCTTCGAGATGCCGACGGACGAGCCGAGCCGCGCCGGCTTGACGAAGACGGGGTAGTCGTACGGGTTTTTGAGCTCGTCGCCCTCGCGGAGGGTGATGTTTCGCGTCACCGGGATCCCGGCGTCGCGCATGACCGCCTTGAACTTGTCCTTGTCCATGGCGAGCGCCGAGCCGAGGACGCCGGCGCCGACGTACGGCACTCCCGCGAGCTCGAGCAGCCCCTGAACCGTTCCGTCTTCGCCGAACGGCCCGTGCAGGATCGGGATGACGACGTCGACGTCGGCGAGCGTCGAAGGGACGCTCTCCGTCGGGACAGGCAAGGTCTCGACCGCCGTTCGGCCATCGCCCTCGTCGAGCTCGCGCGCCGCGCCGGGCTCGAGTGCTCGGCTCTCGCCCGCCTCGAGCTGCCACTTTCCCTCGCGATCGATCTCGACCGTCACAGCCTCGTAGCGGACGGGATCGAGCGACTCCAGCACGGAACGCGCGGAGGCGACCGAAATCTCGTGCTCGCTCGAACGGCCGCCCATGAGGACCGCTACCCGGACGCGCCGGCTCACGGCACCGGCCCGGTCGTCGTTGGCGAGTACCTGCCGACGAAGATCGTCACCGTCGACCCGGCCGGGGCGTCGGTGCCGCCCCCGGGCTGCTGGTCGAGGACGATTCCCTGTTCGCTCGGATCGTTGACCGTCTGCCTGACCACGTTCACCTTGAAGCCCGAGCCTTGCAGCAGCGCCTGGGCGGTCGGCTCGTCCTGGTTCCGGACGTCGGGCACCGGGGTCGTCGCTGTTGAGCCGCGTGAGACGTTCAGGGTCACGGTCGTTCCGGAGCCGACTTTCGTCCCGGCGTTCGGAGACTGCGAGACGACGGTGTCGGCCGGCTGATTCGAGTCGACCATGCTCTTGGAGACGTTCAGGCCGGCGGCGAGCAGCGTCGAACGGGCGCTCGCATAGGGCTGGCCTACGACGTTCGGGATCTCGATCTGCTTCGCACCCTGGGAGACGTTGATGCGCACCGACGTGTTCGTGAAGACCCGGCTGCCCGCCGGCGGATCCTGGGCGGTAACAGTGTCCGGAGTCTCCGAGGAGTAGACGTGGAAGACGGTCACCTTCAGGTGGGCGGCGGTCAGCGCCGCGACGGCTTCGCTCTGGGACTTGCCGACGACGTCGGGGATCGTCGTCTTGGCCTTGCCGGTGGAGACCGTCAGCCGGACGAAGTTGCCCTTGTCGGTCTTTTCGCCGCCGTCAGGGCTCTGGGCGGTCACCGTCCCGGCCGGGAACGTCTCGCTCGAGTGCTTGATGATCCGGGCCTTCAGCTCCTTGTCCTTGATCTTCGCAACTGCCTGAGCCTGCTTGAGCCCGACGACGTAGGGGACGGCGACCGGCTTGTTTGCATTGAGCTGGTCGGTGATCTTCCCGTACGCGAACCAGCCTGCGAATCCGGCGGCAATCAGCAGGAGCAATGCGAGCAGCCATGGCCAGATCGAGCGGGAGCGCCTGGGCGGCCCTTCATAGCCGTAGTAGCCCGCCGGCGGGGTGCGAGCCGGAGGCTGTGGCGGAGCCACCTGGGTAGGTCTCGGGGCGATGATCGTTGGCGCGCCTGAGATCCCGGCGCCGGCGAGCACCGCCGTGGCGGCGTCAGCGGTCTCGCTCGAGACCGCAAGGCCGCGCTGGATGCGGGCCAGGTCGGCATCCATCTCCTCGGCCGTCTGGTAGCGGTCTTCCGGGTCCTTGGCGAGCGCCCGGAGGACGACGAGATCGAGGTCTTCCGGAACGTCGTCCCGAAGCTCGGACGGCGGCACCGGAACCTCGGAGAGGTGCTTCATCGCGATCTCGAGCGGCGTGTCCCCCGTGAACGGCACTTTCCCGGTCAGCATCTCGTAGAGGACGATCCCGACGGAGTACACGTCGGAGCGTTGGTCGACCGGAGCACCGCGGGCCTGTTCGGGCGAGAGGTACTGCGCCGTGCCGATGATCGAGCCGACTTCCGTCATCTGGCTCGCGCCCGAACGCGCGATGCCGAAGTCGGTCACCTTGACCCGGCCGTCCGCGTCGACGACGACATTGTGCGGCTTGATGTCGCGGTGGACGATCCCGTTTCGGTGGGCGAAGCCAAGCGCGGCGAGGATCTGGCGCGTGTAGTCGATCGCGATCCGGATCGGGGTCGGCCCACGGCTGACGATCAGCTCCTTCAGCGACCGCCCCGCGAGATACTCCATCGCGATGTAGTAGGTGCCCTCCGCCTCGCCACGGTCGTAGATCGAGACGATGTTCGGATGGGACAAACCGGCGGCGTTCTTCGCCTCGCGCCGGAACCGCTCGATGAACGAGTCGTCGGCCGCGTGG
>Ga0307307_10000231_pt1 | contig 12035 bp, 10 predicted proteins | sample ER_DNA_194_FD_194505 | JGI IMG/M metagenome (GOLD analysis project Ga0307307, IMG submission 194505) | Bulk soil microbial communities from the East River watershed near Crested Butte, Colorado, United States - ER_DNA_194 | ecosystem: Environmental > Terrestrial > Soil > Floodplain | place...
TTGCATCAGGAGTAGGAGCAGCCCGAGGGTTCGCGAGTGTCGGGAAATCGCGGATTCACCGCGCGATTGCGCGAGCCAACAAGCCCAAATTAGACAGCGCCGAAGCCGACGTGCCGCGCATTCTCCTCGCCGAGATCGACGTATGCGATCTTCGACACAGGTATCAGCACCTTGCGGCCCCGCTCGTCGGAGACCGTGAAGACCCCGTCACCGCCCACGGCGATCGAGCTCATCAGTTCTTTCTCGACATCGGCGGCCGACTCCTGGGTCTCCACCACGATCTCTCGATTGACGTGTTGGATGCCGACCTTGATCTCCACTGTTCCTCCTGGTGAGCGCTGACCTGCCGCGGTGGCACTGAAGCAACGGTGCCACATTCCTGACGTGAAGCCTTGCCCTGTTCGCGCAAAGCGTTGCAGCCCCGTTCGTGTCTCCGGTCAGGGCAGGGTCGCCCGTTCGTCCTGGGTTGCCCGACGGATCACGATGCGGGTCCAGGCGCCGACATAGATGCGATCATCGGCGCCCAGTTCTTGCTTCACCCCAACGGGAATCGGGTTGCTCGGAATCGGGTCCGTAGCTGCCGCAACGAACGTGCCGTTGGCGGAGTCCAGGTCCTCGACCCACCAGCGGGTGCCGTCGGTGGTCAGTTGGGTCTGGCGGCGGCTGACGCCGGAGTCAGGCTCGCAATCGATCTGGGGATGGATGTTACGGCTGTGCGAGATACGGCCCACCAAGATCGACTTTTCGCGCAGTGGGAGGACGACGGGGAGTCCAGGAGAAGGCATCGGATCGGGGCTTTGCTGGGCTTCGTACCAGGCCGGATCAATCCAGACTTCGGCGACCCAGTCAAAGGTCGACGCAGCCTGGGCGTCAACGCCGGCGGGAGGTGATACGGCGGTCTGGGCTGGCGGCGAGTGAGTGGGGGAGGGCTTGGCCTGGGACGCGGCCTCAACGAGGGGCCGGGGCATCGTTCCTGTCGTGAAGTCGTAGCCGCAGCTCTCGCAGAACAACGCGTCGACGGAGTTGTCGGCTTCACAGTTGGGACATGGTTGGCGCCCTGACTGGGTGCCAGTGCTGGCGGGGGACGCGACCGTGGTTGGCGACATCGCCGCATCAATCGGCAGTCCGCAGACATCGCAGTAGTCCTGCGCCAAAGACGAGTGACCCGCAGGACAGACGGCGATCATCGGCGCGTCCCAGAGATCATGCTTGCGGGCGAGGCTGTAATAACGATCATGAGTTGGGCATTCTCCTGCTGGCGGGGAGCGATCATCCCCTGATCCTGGTCGTCTTGGTCGACGCTGTGTCCAAGGCCATCTCATCAGCCTTGTCCACGGCACGCTTCAGACGCACCGTACCGGTTTCGGAATCTTCGATGTCGACCACCTTGCGGAGCCGCGTCGTTGCTTCCTCATTGCCGGTCTCCGCGGCCAGTTGTACGGCACGGCCTAGCTTCACCGTCGCAGTTTCTTCGTCGCCCGCTGCCTTCGCGGCTAGGCCGTCCTGGATGGCCTCGGCAAGTTCGGTCTGGCCGGTGTAGTGGGCGACCTCGGGATTGATCCGGGTAGTCAGGCCCTCATCGTCGGACCACTTGGCCTTGACCAAACTCTGCGCCACCACCTGATCGGCGACGGCAAGCTGCACCCGGGCGGCGAGCTGTTCCTGGCCGATGCCCTTGGCGGCCAACCGCACACTTACGTGGTAGTCGCGGGACTCATCACCCCACGATCCCGTGGGATAGCCGCCCGTAAGCGGATTGACCTCGACGCGGCGGGCTGTCAGATCCTCAACAGTCGGCGAGACTTGGCGTACGAAGAGCACCTGCGCGCCCTGCGGCGCCCAGACCCTCAGCTGCGCATCGGCTACCCCGCGGCTCATGGACTGCTGCATGAGTTCGGAGAAGACCTTACTCATCTGATCCGGCTCGGGGATGATATCCACACTGCCGAGCAGTGCTTGGGCGATCCGGCGTACCTCGGCTACCTGCCAGTCGACACCCACGCCGCGACAATCACACTGGAACTTTTCAGTGACGCCCATGATCGCGCTGGTCAGCTGTTCTGGCGTCTCGTTGTGGTTCTCACCGTCGGTCAGTAAGATCGCATGCCGCTGCACCAGCCCGGGCACCGAGTCGAAGAGCCGACCGGCGAGGGTAAGCCAGGTCCCCATCGCCGTGCCTCCGTCGGAGCGGAATTGGCCAACCGCTTGATGTGCGGCCTGCCGTGCCGCACTATCCATCCGGACCATGCCCGTTCCGGCGCGTACCAGAGGAAAGGCGAGGTAGGCCTGGTGGGTGCCGGCGACGACCGCGAACAAGGTCCCGTCGAGGATCTGATCGATGGCAGCCGACGCAGCCACTTTGGCGGCATCGAGCTTGGCTCGACCCATCGAGCCTGACGTGTCGACGATGATGATCTCGCCGGCATCACCGGATCCGGTTTGACCGGCAGATCCGGCTCCCGCGCAGGTCACAGTGACGATGGCATTGACGTCGGTGCCGCCTTCGGGCAGGAACTCGTTCTGGTACACCTCAGCGGTGAACTCGGCCATGATCAACTTTCCTTTCCCGTCCAAAGCTGGTCGGTTCAGTATGTCTTTGTGTGCCCTCAGCCTGTCGAAGGGCCCCGGTACTGCACTCTGACGAGCAGCCCGCAAGCACAACCCTCACAGGCGCGCGAGTGCCACCGAGATGTTGTCTTTGCCGCCCTGGGCATTGGCCCAGTTCACGAGAGCAATCGCCAGCGTAAGCGGGCTCGGGTCCTCGCTCGTCAGGTCGGCGATCAGCGACTGGATGACGCTGGCCTCAGATGCGTAGTTCCACAGACCGTCAGAGCAGACCAGCAGCCAGCCGGGCGCGACCACGGTGAGAGAGCCGGTATGCGGTGTGAAGTCGGGGCTGTCGCGTCCCAGCCACTTGGTGATCGCGTGCGCCTGGGGCCCGTTCTCGGCCTCGTCGCGCGGAGTACCCATGGCAATGCGCATCTGCGCAACCGAGTCGTCAACGCTCAGCTCAGTGGGCTCCTCGCTCGAGCCACGATCGGGGATCCAATAGATCCGACTGTCACCGACGTTGCCGTAGACCACGAGGTCGCCCTCAATAACGGCCGCGGCGAAGGTGCAGGAAGCGGCGTTGTCGCTGCCCGGAGCAGTGCTCTCGATCACGGCGGCATTGGCTGCTGCAGTTGCCTTGACCACAGCGTTCGAGATTGCTGCTACTCGGCTGGTCGGTGTGCCGAGTCCCGCCGGCTTGTGTGCGGCCAGAGCGTCGCGGGCAGTTCGAGCGGCGGTCAGGCTGGCGACGTCGGAGTCTAGTGAGGTGGACACCCCATCGCAGACCACGAGCACCGCACGCGAACTCGCATCCGGCTCAGCGGCGATCGCGGTGGCATCTTCGTTCCGGTAATGTCGTACGCCGCGGTCGCAACAGGCGGCGACCCACAGGGCCGGTTGCTCTGTGTAGTGGTCCCGTTCCGTCGGCGCCTTCGTGCCGCAGGTCACGCAGTAACCGTCTGCCCCAATCACGCCGCCGCAATTAGCGCACGGGCGAGCAGCAACGACAGCGTCCTGGTCCTCGGCCTTGGTCTGCACCGACCGCGTGAGATCGATGGGCGCAGCCATCTCATCCGGCTCCTCAGCCGGCCCAGTCGCGCTCGGCGTCAGTGGGCCGCCGCACGCCTCACAAAACGCCTCCTGAGCAGCGACCTCGGCACCACAGTGTGGGCAACTCAAGCTGCCGTCAGGCTGTGGGATGGCAGCCGGATGCATCGTGCCAGCCTCGGGGACGGCGGACTGTGTCAGATGGTCGGTCATCGTAGGGTCCACCTTCGCACGGCGTTAGCTTTGTCAACCAACGCGTAGCGACGGCCCGCATCGGTCTCGATTCCCGCCAGCTGGCGATAGGTGGTCTCCAGGCCGTCTCGCAGGGTGTCTTCCTCGGCCTCGTACGGGCCGACGAGCACGCCGGTCTTTGCGCCGTTCTTGTCGACCTCCACTATGGCACGCTCGAGGATCTGGGCAGTCAACTCGCCCCGCTCGCGCGAATCGAGCTGGACCCCGTTGATACTGTCCATCGCCTGGGCCAGTGCGGGTAATCCTAGGCCCGACTCGTACAGCTCGAGAGCGCGCAACCGGCGTGCCTCGGGGTAGCTGCGGCTGGTCGACGGCACTAGATCCAGCGCCTGGACCGCACCCGAGACGTCACCCCGAGCAGCGCGTATTCGTGCCATGCCGAACGCCGCAGGAGCCACGTAGTTGGCATCCGTGCTGGCACAGGTCCGATACAGCCCTTCGGCGATGTCTCCCTCTCGGCCACGCTCGCACGCCAACGCCAAGGCAAGCTTCGGAGCGAGCTCACCAGGCACCTGGCCATAGACCGCATTGAAGGAGGACTGCGCTGCTGCGAAGTCTCCGGCGTCAAGTGCCGCGAGACCGCCGACCCACACCGCCCGCCATTCCCACGGATCCTCGACCAGCATCTCGTTGACGATCTGATCGACCAGGTCCCGGCGCCGCAGCTGCAAAGCGGCACGCGCTTGGGCCAACCTAACCTCCGCCGTTGCCTCCGGCGCTCGGCGCAGCTCCGCCAGTCGCTCTTCGGGGTCGTCGACAGAGATGTTGCTCAGCCAGGCGTACTGGGGGTCGCTGGTGTCAACGCGCAGAGCCGGGAGCTCGTCCCACTCCAGCGCTTCGCTGGTGATGGCCGGTGCCTCGAACAGCACCGATGCGGCCGAAGTCAACGCCGTACCAGACGTCTTCTGGGCGACCACCTCCCGCAGCACACCCAGCAGCTGCACGCGGAACTCATCGACCGAGGCGAACCGGTCCGCCGGGTCAGCCGCGCAAGCCTTAGCCAGCAGCCGATAAAGGGAGTCGTGGTCGGCGAACAGCGGGGTCTCCGAAACGGGTGGCAGGCTCGCGACGTACCTGCTCTGGTAGCCCCGGAACTCCATCATCAACACCACGAGCGTTCGCCCGATGGTGTAGATGTCGGACGCGACGCTCGGGCCGACCTGGGCCACCTCAGGTGCTTGGTAGCCGACCGTGCCGTAGATCGCGGACTCTTGATCATCCACCCGCCGTACGCCACCAAGATCGATCAGCTTCACCGCATCCCCGACCTGGATCAGGTTGTCTGGCTTGAAATCGCAATAGATCAGACCAAGATCATGAAGGTAGCTGAACGCTGGCAAGATCTCCAGGATGTAGGCCAGGGCCTGATCAACCGGCAGCGGATCGAACGTGCCGTTGTTGGTCCGCATCCGATCTTTCAAGATCTGCTTGAGTGAAGTTCCGCCGACGTACTCCATCACGATGTAGCCGGCATCATCATGGGTTACGAAGTTGTAGATCTCCACGATCAGTGGATGTTCCACCTGGGCGAGGAACTGCTTCTCCACGATCGCTACGGCCAGCGCGTCCTTGTCGCCGGTGTTCAGCAGGCCTTTCAAGACAACCCAGCGATCAGACACGTTGTGATCTTTGGCGAGATAGATCCAGCCGAGTCCGCCGTGCGCCAGACAGCCGGCGACCTCGTACTGGTTTGCGACAAGATCGCCCGGCTGCAGCTTTGGAGTAAAGGAAAATGGGTTGCCGCAATTCGGGCAAAAGCCTTCGGTTCGCCCTGGCTGTCCGTCGCGAGACCGACCGACCGGGTGGCCGCAGTTCGGGCAGTTCCGTTTCTCCTCCGGAACCTCCGGATTTTTCATGATCGCCTGCGCGGCGTCGATCTCCGGCGCCGGCGGTACCCGGGTCAGTCCAGCACCGAGCCGAGCCGACCGGAGCCGCTGGGAACCCGACCGCACTCGTTTGGTGATCTTGGAACCGTCGGCGGCGCGCTGCGAGCCGAGGGCGGTCGACTGCAGGCGGCTGGAGCCCGTGGTAATCGCCGAGGCCGGGGCGGCGGTAGAAATTGGCGCTTGATCATCAGTCCCGCCCTGGGCAGCAGCGGCGGGCGTCCCGCATACGTCGCAGTACCCATCGACGATCGTGCCGGTGCAGCCGGGCTGCGTGCACGGTGCTCCCTCCACGCCGGCCGTCGCGGCCGCGGCATTGCCGCTGGCAACGGTCGAGGGGACAGCAGAGCGCTCGGCCGGCCCCGGACTGCCGCAGACATCGCAGTAGCCATCGACGATGGTGCCCGTACAGCCGGGCTGGGTGCATTTCATGCTTCCTCCGCGGACGTGGCCTGATGCGCCGCGCGGGGCGCGGGAGTCGTTTGCAGGTAGGTCTGGTAAACGGCAACGAGCTGCTCGGCGAGCAGCATCCTGCTGGGCCGATCATCCAGGGCACCTCGGGCCAGCTGGTAAGCCTGAGCGACGTCGGCAACCTCGGCCACGCCCTTCATCGTCGCCTTGGCGTGGTAGGCCTCGAGTCGGCTGTCGAGCTCGGAATGATCCTGTAGCGCCTTGCTATAGGCCGTCTGGGCGATGGCCATAGCGCGTGAGACTTGATCCAGGCGACGCAGGAAGGTTTCGAGCTCGTCGCGAGTGTTCGGCACCTGCCCAAGAGCTGCGGTGTCCGGCACCGCGTAGCGCGGCGCGGGGTCGACGCGGCGTACGCACTCCTCGACAATGCTGCGCAGCGCGGCTTCGCGTGCCTCGAGGTCGGCCCGTTCCGCGCGCGCTCGCTGCAACAATGCGGCGGCGTCCCGTCGGCGAGCACCGTTGACGATCAGGTCGCGCTCGAACGTTGCGGCGTCGATTTCCAGCGGCCCGAGCGATCCAGCAACGTCGCCACCGCGGGCTGCCTTCTCCGCGATGTCCTTCAGCCGTCGCGCGAGCCGAGACTGCTCGAGTGCGGCCTGCTGCTGACCGGCTCCCGCCGGCTCCAGGTCGATCTGGTCGCGGATACGTTCCATCTGCGCGCGGAGCTGCCGGATCCGTTCGGTGATCTCCATTCCCGACGGATCAAGGCCAAGCTTGACGCGAAGCTGAGATAGCAATGCGTCGGACAGCCGACACGCCTCAGGCAGGGAGACCGAGAGCCCGGATGCGGTAGCGGCGTCCAACCGACCCCAGATCAGCGTCGCCATGCGCGTCAGCTCGGTGACTCCCACGCGTCCGGAGTTCCAGGTGGCAATCAGCAGCTCGTAGCGATCCGACACCGCCTTCCAGAGCGCCATCGACAGCAGAATGTCGCCGGTGGCGGCTGAACCAGTGGGTGCCTGTAACGCGGCTTTGTCCAACTCATCCAGCTCATGGCGCCGACCATCGCGCCAGCGGCCCAGCTCATCCAGATAAACCTGAGCAGCCTGAGGATCCAGGGCTGAGCCCATCCGGCCCGGAGCGACCGGTGCGCTCACCTGTCCGGCAGCCGCGCTCACGGTCATCGCGTCCTGCCGTAGACCGGTATCGGAGGCTTCGGTGCCGGACCAAGTGAGCCGCGCAGCCATCGGTCGTAGATCCTGGTCCACTCGCCGTTGGTCCGCATCTCCTCGAGCCGGTTGTTGACAAAGCGTACGAAGTCCACATCCTTCTCGTTGAAGCCAAGCCCGTAGGGCTCCTCGGTGAACGCACGCTGATCGGGCACCACGGCGTACGGGTCCTGCGCGGCGAGCCCGGCGAGCACAGTGTCATCGCCGGTGATCGCGGCAACCTGACCCTCTTGGAAGAGCACCAGGCAACCGGTGTGGGTGTCCGCGCCAACCGGGATGACCTTGGGAGCCTTCTTGATCAAGTTGTCCATGCTCGAGGTGCCGATCGGGGCGCACACCTTCTGTCCATCGAGGTCGTTGAGCGAGTTGGCCTTTGACCCTTTCCGGACCAAGATCTTTTGGCCCGACCGGTAGTACTCGGTCGAGAAGGCAATCTGCTTCCAGCGATCACAGTTGATCGTCATGTTCCGGGCCACGATGTCAACGTCGCCGTGCTGCAGCGCGGGAATGCGCTGCGCGGCGGTGATCACCTTTAGCTGGTAGCGGTTCTCATTGCCGAAGATCGCCTTGGCGACAGCCTTCACCATGTCGATATCGAAGCCCTCGATCTCGCCGGTGAAGGGGTTTCGCGAGCCCAGCAGGTAGGTGTCGGCTGATACCCCGGCAACCAGTCGGCCGCGCTTTTGGATCTTGGCCATCGTGGATCCGTTCGGCAACGTCTCCGGCGTCGGTAGTGGTCCACTGGGCGCGTACGAGGCAAGTGGGTTGTCCCGGCATGCAGCTGGCGACGCTGGGGCGCTTGGGGCCGGTTGCTGAGTGGGAGCCTCCGACGGCAGCGGCGTCGGGCTGTACGTGAAGGCCGTGCATGCCGATAGGGCGCTGAGGGAGGCGACGGCCGCCAGGGCGAGCAGCGGCCTACGCCACTGAAGCCTCATCGGTACTCCTTCAGGCGCTCGCTGACACCCCAGCGTCCCAGCAACGCGACTGCCACACCGCCGAGCAGGATGAGGATCGCTGCGACGATCATGATCGGCTGTTCATCCGCGAAAGAGTTGGAGGCGTCCAGGCTTACGCCGTCGAGATAGCTCGCAAGATTGCTGTCGAAGGTGCCAAAGACCGTGTTCGACGAATCTTTCCCGGAGCCAGTGGCTTTGGCTACCGCCTTGTCCCACTGCCCGCCGTCATCGAGTGCCCGGATCTGAGTGTGGACGTCGGCATAGGCCTGCCACTGGCTCGTGAGCTCCGGTTTGCCGCTCAGGCGTGCGAGATTGCCTGTGACGGAGTCGGCAGAAGACTTCCATGCGGCGTCGAAGGCCTGCCCGGATCCTCGGGCGATCAGTGTCAGGCTCTCGTTCGACTTCGCGTTGTTCGCCTCGATCCGGGTATCCGCAGCCGTGTTGACCGCGGCCAGGCTGCCGGTGGAGATCTCGTTCAGCGCGCCGCGCAGCTGCAGTACGGCAACCAGGCTGCCGATCACGATGAGCAGCAGTACTGCAGCACTGGCCACCATCCCGACATTGATCGTGCGCTTGAACGTTCGAGCGAGCCATATCTGGGCGGCGATCACCCCGCCGAGACCGAGCACGGCGAGAACGAGGACGATATAGCCGGCGCCGGCCCGCATCTCGTCGGCGGCTCGCGCCGCATTGGCGCTCACCAGGTTGTCCAGGATGGGCAATGTTGTGGCCCGTAACTCCGCGCTTGCATTGCGGAGGTACTGGGCGCCCACTGGGAGGCCCTGGCGATTGTTGGCGCGCGCCTGCTCGATCGCGGCTGCGTAATTGACGACATGCTGGTTCAAAGCGGCCAACGCCGAGCCGTCGGCGGGTTGTGCCCGGGCTGCCTCGGCGATCAGCGAGCTGGTGCTGCTCATGGCCTGGTCATAGGCGGCACGCTGCGCTGGCGGCTCCAAGCCACCAACCAGAAATGCGTTTGTCGCAGTGGCGTCCGCGCTGAGCAGGTTGGACTGGATCTTCTGAACCCGAATCAGTTGGGCGGTATCGGCCTTGGCACGACTCAGCGAGAACGCGAGATAGGCGAAAGTCAATGCACCGATGAGACCGATGACCAGGCCGGCCACCACAACACTCAGACTGAGCAACCGCAGCCGTTGCGGCGTGTCCATCTTCCGCTGTGCGGGAGTCGGTGCTTCGGGGCTTGGCGACGCGGAGGTTGGCTGCGGTGTGACGGTTGCCTGATCTGCAGCCGGGGGTGCTGCTGTAGTTCCTGCTGGCGCGGCCGGCGGCACCGCCACCCCGGCTGCGCCGATCTGGCTAGCCTGGCTCACTGGTGGGCTCCTCGAGTTTCGCTGACTCATCCTCAGCTGCCGGTTCGTGGGACATGACAGGCGGCTCGTTCTCCGTCTCACCCTCGTCGAAGTCGTCTGCAATCAGCTTCCGGAGCTGCTCAACCGTGGGCTCGTCGATGTCACGAAGTCGCCAGGCATGCTTGCCGATGGCGGCCTCTAAGAGGTTGCGCGCGAACCGCGCGTTGCCGAACATCGGACCGCGCGGCGTGGTGGCAAGGATCGCCTCGAAGCGACCTACACAGCCGTCATCGAGGTCGTAGTCTGCTGCCTGAGCCATCTGTTGCAGAATGCGCACTAATTCCTCATCGGTGTAGTCGTCGAACTCGATCGTGGTACGGAAGCGGCTGGCTAGCCCGGGATTTTGGGCAATGAAGATGGCCATCGGGTCGGGGTAGCCGGCCACGATCAACACCAGGTCGTCGCGACGGTCCTCCATTTCCTTGACCAGGGTGTCGACCGACTCCTGACCGTACTGGTCACCGGCCAAGCTGTACGCCTCATCGACAAAAAGAACACCGCCAGCGGCCGACGCAACGACCTCGGCCGTCTTGATTGCGGTCTGCCCGAGATAGCCCGCGACCAGTTCTGAGCGGTCGACCTCGATCAGTTGGCCCTTCGACAACAGTCCGAGGGCCCGGTAGATGCCGCCCACCAGCCGAGCGACGGTCGTCTTGCCGGTGCCGGGATTGCCAACGAAGACCAGATGCCGGGTGATCGTCGGAGATTTCAGGCCCGCCTTGCTGCGCAGTGTCTCGACTCGAAGCACGGCCACTTGCCGGTGGATCTCCGCCTTCACCGCGGTGAGGCCGACCAAGGCATCCAGCTCGGCAAGAAGTTCGTCAAGCGTCTTGGGCTTGGGTTCCGGCTTGGTAGCAGGCTGTTGTGCCTCGGCTGGGTGCGCTGAGCTTGTCGCAGCGCCGGGTGGTGGCTGCCCTTCGACCGGCTCAGGCTGCAGGCCAGCAGGTCCAGGGCGCAGGCCGGGAGTGATCCCGGGTAATCCGCCGGGTAGATCAAGCGAGCTCAAGTCGAGTGAGGACAGGTCGAGCGAGGACAGGTCGAGCGAGGACAGGTCGCGTGAGCTTTGGTTGAGGGCTCGCAGCATGGCCGCTACTTCTGGCCGGGTAGTCGCCGGCATCGGGGGTGGAGTGAGCGCTGCGAGCTGCGCGGCCGCTGCGACAGCGGCGTTGCCGGCGGTGCGAGGGTTCGGTTCGCCGAGCGTTTGCGCCGCGCGGCAGACCTCGGCGAGCGCCTCGGCGTAGTTTGCAGCCTGCGGTGACCGATTGAGGACGAGTTGCCCGAGCAGCGCCGTAGGAGCAGCGCGCCAACGGCGCCCACGATGTGCCGCATCGAAAAAGGCCTGCGGATCCGGATGACCCGTCTGCTCACCCCAATCGAGGTAGGCCTGCTCGGCAGACTCGGCGACGGCGGCCGCCAGCGCCTCGCCCTCTCGTACGGCAGCCTGCTGCTCAAGGCTCGCTGCCTCGGCGGCGTTACGAAGCGCATCCAGGGCGTCGGCGAGGGTACGGGTCGACGGTTCCGTCACGGCAGGTCCAAGGTGCTGCGCGGCGCCTCAGGCGCTGGCTGGTCCCCGATGTTCAGCGCACCTCCGGTGGAGGCGTGGCCAAACTTCTCCTGCAGGAAGCGTCCGTGCACGATCAGTGCGTCGGCATCGACTCGGACCACCGCATCGAAGATCTTGTCCATCGTGGCGCTCAACAGATCCAGCTGATCGATCAACAACATGAGTGACGTCTTGCCATTTTCGATGGGTCGCGAGTCGGCCCATTGGCGCGGCAGTCGGGTGTACGCGCCGATTGCTTCGGGTAGATAGTCCGTGGCCGTTGCCATCACTGAGTACGCCTCGGGGCTGCCGAGCCCGAGGTTACGCAGCCGAGGCATGGTGTCGCGTACGGTCTGGGCAACCCGCCGGACCCTGGACTGAACCGGCGCCGGCACGGCTCCACCGCCAACCATGTCCTCCACGCGGTCAAGAGCGACCATGATGTCGGACTCGGTCGGCGCCGCAGCGACTGGGGGCGGTACCTCGGACGCCGCTACACCGGATGCGTGCGGACGGCGTCCTGTGATGGCTGCCAGCCACTCCTTGAAACCCATCAGGCACCGATGCTGATCGAGAGGGTAAACCGGAAATCAACGCAGCCCGCGAGGCGTACCAGGGGCGGCGCCACTTTCAAGATCCAAGGCTCCCGAAGCCAGCTGCTGATCTTGGCGTTGCACCCGATCGAGGTATTCACGGGACTTTGCGACCTCGGTTTCCAGGGTGCCGATAGTGGCCGCCATGGTGTCCAAGGCCTGCATCTTGAAGTTGTCGATGGAATCCATGGTGGCGTAAAT
>Ga0307307_10000232_pt1 | contig 12025 bp, 10 predicted proteins | sample ER_DNA_194_FD_194505 | JGI IMG/M metagenome (GOLD analysis project Ga0307307, IMG submission 194505) | Bulk soil microbial communities from the East River watershed near Crested Butte, Colorado, United States - ER_DNA_194 | ecosystem: Environmental > Terrestrial > Soil > Floodplain | place...
CGAGAAGGCCGGGCAGGGCCGCGTTGAGGCGACCCAGCCGATGCTGTTCTCGCCCGATGAGACCACCGACGTCGGCAGCGACAGCGCCACCCCGGTCAGCGACGACTACGGCCCCAAAGACAGCGCCTTCACCGGCCGGGTGCGGTGGATCGAGATCGACCTAGGCGAGGACGCCCAGGATGCCGACCATCTCATCACGGCGGAGGAACGCCTGCGGATCGCCATGGCCCGTCAGTAAGCGCCTGTGGAGCGGCGCGGGCTGGGTATCGCACTGGCCCGCGCCGGGTTCCACTGCTTGCCCCGGTGCCGTTGTTGGGGTACCCAGAGCTTGTGGCCACCTGCCCACTGCCTTTGACCGTCCAGGAGTTCCCTGGTCGGGTTCGTCTATGCCTTGGTGATCTCGCTCGTGGCGACGGACTCACGCTGCAAGACGCTGCCGACGACCTCGTGCAGCGCCTGCTCGTCTACGCCATGGCGTTTCGGTCCAATGGTTTCCAGCTCTCCACAGAGCTAGCGCCACCCGACCTGGCCACCATGGACTTTCTCTACGAACTCGGCGAGATCGCCGTCGCTGGCGGCGATATCCGTAGCCACCTGTTCGGCTGACCGACCCCCAAGAGCTGAATGCCTCAGCAACCGAGGACAAGCAGGGAACTCACGGCGGAGAGCGACGGAAGCATCACGCGGTCGTTGCCCCGAGCGGACACTCACAACCAACGGCCGTATCATTGGCTGGGGTTGGGCATGCCAGCACCGTCCGGCCAGATACCTCAACTCTGGGCGCGGTGGGAGATCGCAGCTCTCCGCTACGAAGACCGCTCGCGGTCTGTCCCAGGCAGTAGCCCCAGTCCGACGGCCAAGGCGGCCGCAAAGATCGCGTGGAGCCCGACCACCGGCCAGAGCAGCCAGCCGTCGGCCGCGCCGGCCCCGCCGGCCCACGCGAGGAGGACCGCCGTCGACGTGTCGTAGACGATGAAGGCCAGCGCCACCCCGCGCTCGGGCGACTCGCCTCGCGTGAGCATCCCGGCGACGCCTAGGGCGAGCAGCGCGCCCCCGAGGATGCGCGCCACGATCCATCCGACCTGGTTCGAGGGCGATCCGATCAGTGCCTGGATGACGACGGAGGGGGTGGCGAGCAGGGCGCAACCGGTCGCCAGCTCGACGATCGCGCTGACCCGCAGCATGGCGGGGAGGAACGGCCAGGCCTTCCTCGGCTGCGCCGCGCTCCGGCTCATGTGCCTCTCCCGTGTGCTCCCTGGGGGCGTGCCATCGCGACGGTACGTCGCGCCCGATGGCTCAATCGAGGGTGTGGATGGCGAACGCGACCGCGAAGCCGAGTGTGGTGACGACGCCGACCAGCTTGCCTCCGTGCTCGAACGCCTCGGGCATCATCGTGTCCGCCAGCATGGTCAAGATCGCCCCCGCAGCGAACGTAAGCACGAAAGCGACGATGTCCGGTGAGGCGTTCTGGAACAGGCCATAGCCGGCCAGCGAGGCCAGCCCCGAGACCAGCGCGATCGCGATCCACATCCACAGGATCCGCGGCTTCGGCCACCCGCCGGTGACCAGCCCGGAGGTCGAGGAGATCGCCTCGGGAAGATTCGAGATGAACACCGCCGCCAGATACGCGGCCCCCACCGCCCCACCCTGGAAGATGGTCAGGCCGATCACCATCGACTCGGGGATCCCGTCCAACACGGTCCCGAGCACGATGGCCAGCGCCGAGCCGCTCTGCTGGTCGCCGGTGGCGTCCTTGCGGTCACCCCCGCCGAGACGGTCGATCAGCCAGTCGCCACCAAAGAAGACCAGACAGCCGGCAAAGAGACCTGCGATGGCCCATCCGTGACCAGAAGACTTCTCGGCCGCCTCCTGGACCAGGTCGAAGGCGACCGCGCTGATCAGCACCCCGGCGCCGAAGGCCATGATCAGCCCAATGGCGCGCAAGCTGATGCGGAACCACAGCGCGACCAGGGCACCGATCACCAGCGAGGAAGCCGCCAGGGTTCCCCAACCAAAGGCTGCTGCCATCCCTGCCTCCCTCAACACTCCTATTGGTCGCCGATGCAGTTCTGGCCGGGCTTGCTGTTGGGTCGCGGGGCTACCTAAATGTGCGGGTTCCGATCAGCGCGCGGGATGGCACGGCGCTCAGGCATCCGCCCGCTGAATCTCGCCGACCCGCCAGCTCTTGTCGAAGAACCCCTGCAGCGGGCTGTAGAGGCGCAGGATCGCAAAGAATCCCCGCTCCGGGTCGGTCTGGATCCAGTTCCCCTCCGGGACGCCGTCCGGCTTCGTGGCTGCGAAGTGCACGGTCGTTGACCCGTCCGGGTTCGTCTCGGCCGCGGGCGTCGGGAAGCTCTGACTCCCCGCCCGCGGGAACCGTTGCGGCGTCTGCAGCATCGATCGCGTTTGGTTGTCGTACAGCGTCAGGGACCAGAACCGCCCCTCCGGGATGTCGGGGGGGAGGTTGACGGTGTACTGCGCGTCGCCTTGGAGGTAGGCGCCGTTCGCATCCTTGAACGCGACCAGGTACTGGGACCCGACGCCGGTCAGGCGCATGCACATCGCCGGCGTGATCCCCGTGTACCCGTAGAAGAACGTCGTGCGCGCGTGCAGCTTCCGCGAACCGGTCGGTGGGAAGGGGATGATCCCCTCGGGGGTCACCATCGGCGGCGGCGTCTCGAAGTTGTATCCGCCCACGAAGAGCATCGCGGTCCACGCCGACCCCGGGTAGAATTCCATCCCCTTGCTGTCGAACATCACGGTCCGCGACATCGCCGTCCCGATCACGGCCGCCTCCTCGAGGATTGCGCGCATCCGGTCGTCGGGCTCGAACTTCTGTCCCTTGACGATCCCGATCGCCTCGAACTGGCCCATAATCTCGGGGTCGAGGAACCCCAGCGGCTGCTCCTGGACGAGCTCGTTCACCTGGTCGAAGAACCGCGCGTCGGTGAACGGGATCGTGGTGAACGCCTTACCGGTTGCCTCCACGAAGGCGGTCTCAGGGACCTGCGCGGCCTGGCCAGGCTGGACCTTCCCCTCCAGCAGGGTCGCGATGCTGGTCCCGTACCCCCCGGGCGTGTACGGATAGAGCTTCAGCGTCCGCTTGATCAGGTCGGCCGTTGGCTTGGGGTCGCTGTCCTGCATGAACGAGCGTCCGAGGAGCAGCGCCCGGTTGGTCCGGGACCGGCCGAAGTGGAAGCCGCTGTCGGGGAGGTCGCCCTCGTATCCGGGCGGGAGGAGGAGGAACCTGCCGCCCTCGCCCCGATCGGGACCGGGCAACCCGAAGTCCACCATCCAGTTGAACGCCATGTCGTCGAAGATCGCGAGCGCTTGCGGCGGGGTCTCGACCACCATCGGTCCCGAACTCAGATCGATGAACCCGAGGAAGTAGACCGTGTCGGCGTTCGCGGTCAGGAACAGCGACTCAGATCCCATTAGCTCCGAAAAGATCAGGATCGTGTTGTCGGGGACCCCGACGCTCAAGAAGCCCTGCCGGATGGCATAGGTCGAGGCCAGCTGGTAGCCGTTCATGAACGCGTTCACGGCATGCAGGAGGTCCAGCTGGTTGTAGGTGTTGGTGACCGTCTCCGGGGTCGGGGCCCCGTCGAGGAACTCCATCGTTCCGAGCCGGGTTTGGAGGCGGTCGGCGACCCCCAGATCTTTTCGCCAGGTCCTGGCTTCGTTCGCCGGGTCTGAGGCCATGACTTCCTCCTCCTCTCAGTTGCCTTCTGCCGCCTTCAACTGCTTGGCCAGCTCGTCGGCGTCCGCGTCGATCGCTTCCGAGACATACCGGTTCTCCGCCTTGATGTTGGCGGCGATCTGATCGGCCATGTTCGTCGCGTACAACACGATCAGTCCGGCCTGGCCCTTGTCCAGGACGGCGCCGAGCTGCTTGAGATCGTCGTTGCTCATGCCGCCCTTGATGTGCCCGGTGACGGCTCCGATCCCCGCACCCACCGCGGCGCCCACACCCAGGCCGATCCCCGGCAGGATCGCAGTCAGTGCCCCGATCGCCAGACCCTTCCATGCACCGTGACGTGTCGACTGCTCGTGCTTGTCGGCGACCTTGACCTTGCCGTCGGCTCCGCGCACGAGGACGGCCGCGTCGAAATCGTGGCCAACACCGGCGTCCTGATACAGCGCCTTTACTGCCTCGTAATCGGCCTCCGCGTCAGCTACGTTGTCGTATGCGGCGCCGAGGACGACCAACGTGTCCTTATCGCTCATCGCTCATCTCCTGTTGTCTCGAGCCCTATCGTCCTTCCACTAACGTGAAATGCAATTTGCCATTCGTGTCGCTTTGCCTTCCCTTTCGTCTGCTCAGGCCCTATGGTGCGTTCTTTTCGTACTGCTCGGCGGCGGTGTCGATGGTCAACCCGGAGCCGAAGTGGGGTCCGCCGCCGACGTTGTAGACCCCGGCGATCCGCTGGGGGTAGGAGCCGGCGGCGATGATCGCCTCCGACCAGGCATCCAGGTGCTCCAGCAGCTCCTCAAGGTCTTCCCCAAGGGCGTCCAGCACGGGGCGTTCCAGCTCGTCGGTGCGGACCTCGACCTCCTCCCGGAATGCCCGGCCGGCGTCAGTCAGCTGTTCGTCGGCGGTCATCAGCCCACGACGGGTGAGCCGGTCGAACCCGGCGTCCATGTCGGCGTCGCCCCAACCCCGCGATGGGGTGTAGACGCGGGCCGGGACCCCCCACCACTGCTCGGTCAACAACAAGATCTCGACCGCGTCGGCCCCGCCGACCGCCCAGGAGATGACGTGGCTGTCCCCGCGGTGCTCCCGAAGCAGGTCCGCGGCCCGCCACATGGCCCCCAGCGGGTGGTCGGGGAAGCCAAGCGAGCGCAGCCCCCCATAGATCGGGCGGCCTGCCCACGGTGCGGCGTCGGCGCCGCGGCGGAGCAGGTCGGTGACCCGACCCAGGCCCTCGGGCTGCTCGCCCAGGACCCGGGCCAGCATCGCGGTCGCGGCCTGTTCCCGGGCCTGGAGGATGACCGCTCGGCTGGTGATCTGCCACCCGGCCGCGACACCCGGCACGACAAACTTGGGGTTGAAGACGCCGAACGCGGCCGCCACGACCTCCCCCGGGACCTGACCCATGCAGGCGCCACGGCTGGTGAAGTACGACTTCAGCTCCGGGCGGGCGATGCCGTCCTTACTGGCTAGGGGGCTGCCCTCGAAGCCGAGCGCTTCGTACGCCGCGTGGGCCTCGGGGGCGAAGTACACCCCGGCTGCCACCGGTTCTACCGCGTTTCGGAGGCGGCGGGCTTTTTCCCGGAACTCGGTCGTCATTAGAAGCTCCTTCTCGTGCCTCCCGTGAGCGGTGCGGTGGTCGACCCACTCAGTCGAGCACGTGCGTCGCGTACGTGATCGCGAATCCGAGCGTCGTCACCACGCCGACGAGGTTCCCGCCGTGCTCGTACGCCTCGGGCATCAGTCAATGTTTGAGCTGCGGTTGCCGCGCGCTAATGGTCCTCCGCCGTCCCCTTCGCCACCTCATGGGTTTGGGGAGTTCCGCCCAGCTTCTTGAGCTGCTGTGCACCGCCTTGGTCTCGAATCTCACTGCCAATGTGCCGCTGAGCGTAGGTAGGACCATCGTTCCTGTCGCCCCCTCTGGCGTGATATCCCCTAGGGGAGACCACGCCATGGGCGATGACTCGATCGGCGGGCAGGTTGATGCTTCACCGATGGACTCTGGATTCGCCAAACGCTTAGGTCGGGTCCCCGTCACCTACCGGATCGTGGTTCGAGGCGAGGTCACCGAGCGCTTCGCCGAGCCGCTGGAGGGCGTCGTCGTCGAGTCGGCCGGCGACAAGTCGGTCCTGAGAGTCGAGATCGTCGACCAGGCCGAGCTGCAAGGCACCCTCAGTTGGCTCTACGACCACGGCATCGACCTCGTCAGCGTGAACCTTGCCGAGGAAGCCAACCCCGATGACGTTGGCCCCGACGCCTAGGTGATGAGACCGAGCTCACGTGCCCGGGCGACGGCCTGATCGCGTGAGGAGCAGCCGAGCTTGACGTAGATCGACTTGGCGTGCGAGTGGATCGTGCTGTGCGACACGAACAGCGTCGCCGCGGCCTCGCGCTCGGTTGACCCGGCCGCGAGCACCCTGAGCACATCCAACTCACGCTCGGTGAGTCTCGTGTCCTGATCGGCCCGGCGGTATGCCGGTACCAGCGCGCGGGCGGCTTGCTGGAGGCGCTCCCTGAGGATGCCGGGGTCGTGGCAGGCGTCGATCAAGCTTCGAGCCTCGTCGATCATCGGGCGCGCCTCTCCTGGCGCCCCGAGGGCGTGGCGAACCGACGCGAGAGAGAGGAGCGCCTGCGCGACATGCAGGGGCTCCCACGAGCCGCGCATCTGCTGGAGACCGACGCTGATCAGGCGGTTTGCTTCCTCGTGATCGCCCCTGCGGGCGTGGATCGTGCCGGCCATCAGGTGGTAGAAGCCGACCTGGGGGAGGTCCGCGAAACCGTACCTGGTGGCCAGCCCAAGGGCGTCGCGGATCCACGCTTCGGCTGGCCCGAGCTCGCCTGCCGCGACTGAGACCTCGGCGAGAAGCGCCCGTGCATCGCCGGCGGCCACCCACTGCTCGCTGCGAGACGCCAGCGTGACGGCCTCCATGAGCGGCTCGCGTGCCTGCTCTGACTCACCCGCCAGGACAAGCGCCCAGCCGAGGTCGAGCGCGGTCAGCGCTTGCCACGTCGACTCCCGCTCGCGCTCACGTGTGTGAGCCGAACGTGCGGCGGACAGCATCGCACCCACGTCTGACCAGGCAAACGTGGCTCGGATCAGCGTCGCGCTCTCCTCGACTGTGCCGGAACCGTCGGGAAGCTCCCCCTCGTAGCCCACCCGCCGTGCCGCCGACACCGCGCGCAGCCCTCCCTCGGCATCACCTTGGAGACCCGAGATCCACGCCTCGACGAGAAGGAGACGAGCATCGGCCTCGACGATCGGCCGGGGGAACGTCTCAAACCAGCCGCACATGGTCGCCAGCCGTCCGAGGTTGACAGCAGCGATCCAATGGGTGGCCACCAGCGTGGCGGCCGTGTCGAGATCGCCGCCAGCGAATGCGTGACGGATCGCCTGGTCGACGTCGCCCCTCGCTTCGAACCATGCGCCGGCCCGCCGGTGAAGCACGGGACGCCGTTCGCTGTACCGGCGGCCGAGCTCCTCGTTCAGGGCTTGGGCGAACAGGTGGTGATAGCGGAACCATTCACGCCGGTCGTCGAGCGCGAGGAGGAAGAGGTTCTCGTGCTCGAGCTGGGCGAGGACACTCGCCGAGTCGGCCCGTCCGGTGACGGCATCACAGAGCGACCCGCACAATCCCTCCAGGACCGACGTCTCCATGAGGAAGTTGCGAAGCTCGTCGCTCTGCTGCTCCAACACCACTTCCATCAGGTAGTCGATCACCAGGCGGGTTGCCCCTCCGAAGTCGGCGACGAACGCGGCGGGGTCGCTCGCGCCCCGGAGCGAGAGGGAGGCCAGGTAGAGCCCGGCGGGCCAGCCCTCCGTGCGTTCGTGGAGGACCGCGATCGACTCGGCGGTGAGATCCAGTCCCCAGGCTCGGTTGAGCGCCTCCGCCGCTTCGGTGTCAGTGAAGCCGAGGTCCGTCGCTCGCAGCTCGGTCAGCCGCCCGTTGGCCCGCCATCGCGCCAGTGGTAGCGGTGGGTCCGAGCGTGTCGAGATGATCAGCTGCATCGTGGAGGGTTGCCGCTCCATCAACACCGCCACAGTGTCGTGGCACTCCCGGCTCGTGATCCGGTGGTAGTCGTCGAGGACGACGACGATCTGCTGGTCCAAGGCGTCGAGCTCGTTGAGGATCTGCGCCACCACCGCATCCAGAGCCAGCCCACCAACCGAGCTGAGGGCAGGAACCACGGTGCTTGCGAAGTCCGGAACGACGCGAGCGATCGACGCGACCAGGCATGACCAGAATGCGATCGGATCGTTGTCACTGTCGTCGAGCGACAACCAAGCGAACGGACGCTCCTCAGACGCTTGCCATTGCACGAGCAACGTCGTCTTGCCGAACCCCGGCGGCGCGACCACGACACCCATCGGCGCGTCAGAGGTGGCGAGCACTCCCACCAGCCGCGGGCGCGACACGATCGCCCGGCGAAGGCTGGGGGAACGAAGCTTGGTTTCGATGAGGACGGTATCCATAAGGACGCGTCTCCGCTCGCTACAGCAGCGGCGCGAAACCGAGATCTTCCCTCGGGGAGATTCGATTGTTGGGCCGCGGTTGCCGCGGGCTCCTGTTCCTGCGCTGTCCCCTTCGCCACCTCACGGGTCTGGGGGGTTCCGCCCAGGTCCTAGAGCTTTCTGCCACCGCCTCGGTCTCGAGGTCCTAGCTGAGCACTGCTACTGCTGCATGACCCGCGTCGAGTTCACCTCCCATGGCTTCCGGTGATGAGGTCCTGGTAGCCGCTGGAGTCCACGGTCCTCATACACCACGACATGGACTCGACCGGAATCCGCTGCTCTGCTCGTACTCCTTCACCATGGCCCTTGCCTCCGCCCGGTCGATCCTGGTCGCTCCCAGTCCACCAGAACACCTGGTCGTCACCGGTCGTGGGGTGCCTCGCGGCGGCTGGTCCCAGGCGGCCTGCGGCGCTGCCCCGCTCCTCCTCCCGGTGGGCCATCGGTGCCTAACTGCGCTTCTCGTTGCGCCAACCATGGCTCCGATGCGGGGAGCCGACATCACCCTGAACGGGTGATGTCGATCTGGAGTGCGTCGCTTTCATGACGTTCCGGCAGCCTGCGGAGACGGCTGGTGGTGGACTCCCCGAGAGCACCCGGAGGCCGCGGGCGTCGACCCTTCGAGGCATCGCGGAGTCGCGGGCGGGTGGTGCCCCGACTATGAGGACCGACAAGGAAGCCGCACAGCACCATCCAGCAGGCCGCGTCTGCCAGGGTGGTGATGACTGACCCGTTGCGCTCCAGGATGAAGCGTCGACGCGGCGCAGTGAGCAGTTCAAGCCAGGAGCGGCCGTGGCAACGCGCTGCGGCTTGGCATGGGGAGGGTAGGTTGAGGCGGCCGACGAGCGAGAGGTCTGCACGCGATGGGGAGCCTAACCGTGGTCCGGATCCTAGTGGCCCTGGTCATGCTCCTGCATGAAACCTGACCGTTGGGTCGGCGCCGGCCTGCTTGGACACGTAGGTGTGCCGCCCCCTCCGGAACTCACCCGATATGGGTGATGCGTCCGCATCCAAGATGGCCGAGGGTTCAAGTTGGATCAGCCGAGGTATCCCGCCGACTCAGCCGCCATCGCCGGGATCGAAGGAACCAAACGAAGATCACCACCCGCAAAGGCTCACCCAAATGCGCCAACGCATCGCCGCACTGCGAACTCGGGTGGAACGACTACTCCTTTGGCGGGTGTGGGAACGCATGCTCGAGATCGAGTTCATCGATCGCAGCGTCGCGCTCGCCGGGAAGGCATTCGTCTCGTTCTTCCCACTCGTGATCGTCGTCGCCGCCTTCGCACCCGAGCGCATCCGCTTGTCGATCATCACCAGCCTCACCGCCCGACTCGGACTTCGGGGCGACGCGCTCACCCTTGCCAGAGAAGCCTTCGCGTCCTCGGAAGACGTTCGAAAGGCGACCGGTGTGCTCGGTCTGGTGCTCACGATCTTCTTCGCGACCTCGTTCACGACTGCGCTGCAGCGCATGTACCTCCGCACCTGGCGGCGACCGCCCCGCACCGCCGGCGTCGGCGCGTACTGGCGGGGGGCGGCCTGGCTGCTGGTGGTACTGGTTGGGATGGCGCTACTGGGCGGTCTGCGCGGCGCCCTCGACGGAGGGCTCGGATTCGGCCTTTTCGCCATCGTGTCCCTGGTAGCGACCTCAGGGCTGTGGTGGTTCACCGCGTGGTTCCTCCTGCAAGGCGAGGTGCGCGCGCGGGTGCTCGTGCCGACTGGGGTGATCACCAGCATCGCCACGGCCGCCTACGCGGCATCGGCCACGGTCTGGATGCCCGGGGTGGTGACGAACAACCAAGCCCAGTTCGGCTTCTTCGGTGTCGCCCTCGCATTGGTGACCTGGTTCTCCGGCGCCGCGATCTGCATCTTGATCGGCGCGTGCGCCGGACCGGTCCTGGCAGAGGACACCGGGCGAGTCGGCACCCTCATCCGCGGCGGCGAGTCGGGGACACTGACCGCCGGCGCGGACCCGCCGCTCCCACCACCCGCACGCGAGCTCAGCCTTCGCGACGCATTCCGCAGCACCGAAGACTCGTGACGGGCAGAACTCAGGAGTATCCGGTGAACTCCTGGCCAGGCTTGATGTTGGCGTAGCGGGCCGCGCTCTACACCAGCGCCCCGAGGCGCTTGGCGACCGGCCCCGAGCACCATGCGCAGCTCGACATCCAGATCATCCGGTTGTTCCGACTGCCGCGATCGCAAGTCGTCTGGACGAACGCTCAAGTCCGGGCACGAACTCTGACCATACGGTCGACGCCAGCGTGCTTCGAGAGGTAGGTGTGCCGTCCGTCCTCGCGGAATCACCCGTTCTGGGTGATGCGATCGCACCCTGGATTGCCGAGGGTTCAGGTGGCAGGCAGTCCGAGGATCTCCCAGGAAGCCAACGTCGCATGGCCCGGAGAACGGATCATGGCTGACCAGACCGACACAGGCGCTCACCACGACCCAAATGCCGGGCGCGACCCGAGGCCGAGTGACGGCCCGGCGCTGCTGGGCTGGGTTCCCAAGCTTGGCGTCGGGGCCTGGAGCTTCGTGGGGTTCGTGGTGGCCATGATCATCGTGGTCGCCGCGCTGGGCGCGGTCAGCGAGATCGTGCTGCCGCTGACCTTCGCGGCCGTGCTCGCCATTGTCTTCAAACCGCTGGTCGGAATCCTCCAACGCCACCGGTTCCGACCCACCCTCGCCGCCGGCGTGGTCGTCCTCGGTCTGCTCGCCCTGATGACCCTCGTCGTGGTCGCGACCGTCCGGGGCGTGGCCGAGCAGACCGACCAGATCGGGGCCGCGGTCGACGCCGCACTCGACAAGGCGGCCGAGCAGACCGACGCGGTTGGTGTCGACCAGGCCGCACTCGACCAGGCGCGGGCGGCAACCGAGGAGACGGCCCCGACGGTCACCGGCGGCGTCCTCACCAAGGTGGTTTCCGGCATCGGCACCCTGGTCGGCCTGGCCAGCGGCCTGATCCTGGGCGCGCTCATCATGTACTACCTGCTCAAGGACGGCACCCGCCTGCGGCGCTCGCTCGTCGCACAGGTCGACCCCAGGCTCCAGCACGAGGTCAACGACTTCATCGGCGATGCCATCCGAATCCTCCGCGACTACGGACGGGGCCGCACCGTCATGTCGGCCATCGTGTCGGTGGTCATCGGCCTCGCCGCCCTCCTGCTCGGCCTACCGCTGGTGTTCACGATCATGGTGGTGAACTTCATCGGCGGTTACATCCCCTACATCGGCGCCTTTCTCGGTGGGGGGCTGGCCGTGATCATCGCCCTGGGCGACGGCGGGCTCGGGACGGCCGCGGCCATGCTGCTGGTGGTGCTGGCCGCCAACCTGTTGCTGGAGAACTTCGTAGAGCCCAAGGTCATGGGCCGAACCCTCGACATCCACCCGCTGGTGGTACTGGTCGTCACCGCGTTGGGCGGCCTCCTCGGCGGCATCGTCGGCCTCATCCTGGCCGTGCCCGCAACCGTGATCGCCAGCAACGCCATCGCCCGCCTGCGATCCAGAGGCACCTTTGCGCGGGTGGCCGAACGCGCAGAACCCACCGTGCGACGCATCCTCGACTGACTGATGTAGACCCGTCGATCACCCGCGCCCACTCCGCCACTGCAGGGCAGGGCCCCAACCCGACGGCAAGGTGCGGCCCGCCCTCGGTACATACTGCCTCGTGGGCAAGCCGCGAAGGCACTACGGCGGACCTCGGCCACACCACCCCAACGAATACCGCCAGACCCGGGCTGTTGGTGGTCCCGCGGCGGACGAGCTGCGGGCTCGGCTCAGTTGCTGTCGGGTTCGGTGGGAGAGCGGCCGCGGCCTTGGCCGGGTTG
>Ga0307307_10000234_pt1 | contig 12005 bp, 5 predicted proteins | sample ER_DNA_194_FD_194505 | JGI IMG/M metagenome (GOLD analysis project Ga0307307, IMG submission 194505) | Bulk soil microbial communities from the East River watershed near Crested Butte, Colorado, United States - ER_DNA_194 | ecosystem: Environmental > Terrestrial > Soil > Floodplain | place: USA...
GCCGACGCCGGAAAGCCGCACCGTGCTCCTGATCGAGCCGACCGCCAGACCGCCGGTGGCATATGCCATGACATCGGGCGTGAGGGTCGTGCCGAAACGTCCGCGCAGGGTGCCGAAGGAATCCAATTTGTGGCCTTGGTCGAAGGTCGCCGTGACCGGCGCATCGAAATCGACGATGCCGGGGTTGCACACCGCGCCAGGGCACAGATAGCTCGGCGTCGCACCTTGGCCCGAGATCTGGACGTCGGCTTCGATGCCGCCCACCCAATTACCCCATTGCCAATTGTAACCGCCCTGGATGCCGCCGATCGCACCGTTGAGATTGTCCGTCGAGCCCGTAGCCAAGAGGGGAGCGCCGGTGGTGAAGTCGCTGAAGGCAGCGTCGGTCTTGGACTTGCCGGCGCTGTAACCGATATTGGCTCCGATATAGGGACCGGCCCAGCTCCAGGCGGTCAAAACCGGTGCCTTGAAGATCGGCGCACCGAATCCGTTCGGCGCCTTGTAGTAGCCGCCCTTGTTGACCGGCGGCGCGCCGCCGAATTTGGCGTTCATGAAGAACTTGATGCTGCGCCCCGGCATCAGGATTTCATCCTTGTGGAATTGCACGGAGTTGCGCACATCGACGTCGAGCAGGTTGTCGCCCACCAGGCCGGTCGTGATCTCGGCCGCGCCCCACGGTGAGTCTCTCCAGTACTGCTTGTTGCTGATCTCCATCTTGAGCAGGTTGTAGCCGGCCGTCGGCGTGTCGTTCTGGCCGAGGTCGCTCTGGCCGAACGCGTGCAACAGGCCCATGCGCACGAACCAGTTGTCGTTGCGCCAATAGGTGCCGCCGCCGAGCCGCATTGGCGGCATGCGGGGAACGTTGCTGCCGTCGGTGAAGGTGGCGCGCACGAAATCGTACTGGCCGTCGACGCCGAAGATGCCGGTCGCCACCGGGAGCAGGTCCCATTGCCAGGCCATCTCGCCGCCGCGGAAGATGGCGTCGCGCTGGGCATAGACGGTCTGGATGAACTCGGTGCCCGTGCCGCAACTCGCGAAATCTTCGCCGCACAGGATCCCGGTGGCCTGCCGGAAGATGAAGTTGTCGTATTTGGTATAGTAGACCTTGGCGTCGAAGCGGAACGCGCCGTTGATGCGCTTGAGCCCGAGCTCGGCGGTGTTGGCGGTCTCGATCTTCAGGCCGGGATTACCGATCTCGAATGTGGCGGGCGAATCGTGCGAACCGTGCGCGAACAGCTCGAGCGCGGTCGGCGCGCGTTCGATGCGCTGCACCGTCGCGCTGGCAACCATCCATGAGGGCAGGTCTTTGACCACACTGAAGCTGATGCTCTTGGGCATGAAGCCGAGCGATTGCAGCAGCAGGTCCGGATTGTCCGGCGGCGGCAGCAGGGTCGACGGAAAGATGCCGGCGGTGCCGTCGAGACGAACGGTCTCGATGCGGCCCGCCAACAGAGTGCGCAGCGTGTCGGTCATCCAGAACTCGTTGTAAAAATAAGCCGCGCCCCGATTGGTCCGCGCGGAACCGAGCAGACTGCCGGCATCGCCGGCAGTGTCGATCTGCTGGTGGTCGAACTGCGTACCGATGGAGCTGATCAGAGAGCCGAATGGCGTGACCAGCGGCATGAACTTGACTTCGGCCTTGGCCTCCTGGGCGTGATTGTTGAAGGTCGCGCGAATGCCATCTTGGCCTGCGTCGTCGAATCCGAGCTCGTTGTGCTGGTATTCGACCGCGCCGAGCCAGAAGCGCACGACATCGATGGCGGACGACTGCGGACGAAACTCGCCTTTGCTGGTGATCTTGGTCTGCGCCATGTCGATGCGGCCGTTGCCCTGGGCCCCCTCAAGGGTCGGAATGCGATAGAGGCTGGTGAAGCGCGAGATTGCCGCGCCCACATAACCGCCATCGAAGAGGTACGAGCCGCCCACCGCCTGTCCCTCGGAATGCAAGCCGGAGTTCGGCTGCTTGCCGTTGAAGGACGGCGCGGGGGCGGTCGGGAAAAGATAGGGGTAGCTCGGAACGAAATAGTCGCTGGCATGACGGCCGTAGAAGTCGGCATGCATTGCGAAATCGCGGGTACCGGCATCGAACAAGGCGCCGCCCTCGAGCCCGCGGTCGACCGTAGTGGTGGCGCCCAGGATCTGGGCTTGCCAGCCGCCTACCGGCGCGGCGAAGGGAATGCGGTTGTTGGTGGCCTCTACGACGCCGCCCACCGCCTGCGAGCCGTAGCGCAGTGCCTCCGGACCGCGGAAGATCTCGATCTTCTGGATCGAAAGCGGATCGATCGGCACGCCATGATCCTGACCAAGGTCGGAGACGTCCATTGAGCCGATGCCGTTTTCCTGCACACGGACGCGGAAGTCGTCTAGCCCGCGCAGGACTGGGCGCGACGCGCCGGGTGCGAGACCGGCCGACGTGGCGCCGGGGAGCGTGAAGAACAGGTTGCCGAAGCTCTGGGCCGGGCTCGCTTGAATCTGACTGCTGGTGATGGTGCTCAATGATGCAGGCGGCTGGTTGAATGGCGATGTCGTCGCCGGCTGGCTTGCGGTGGTCGCGGCTGGCGTTGCCGTCGGAGTGGGTGTCGGAGTTGGCGGCGGTGGCGTCGTTACCCGAGCCGGCGCGGCCGGCCTTACCGTGCGCGTTCGTGGGCGCGGCGGCGCTGTTACGGTGACGGTAGGAACGGTAACCGTGGTTTGCGGCGCGGCTTGCGGCGTCGCGGGTGTGGTCTGCGGACTCTCGGGAGTGGTTTGCGAAGGCTGAGAAGCGGGAGCCTCCGGCGGCGGCGGAGTAGTCGTTTGGGGCGTCTCGGATGGGGATGGTGGCGTCTGCGACGAGGCAGCGCCGGTGAAACAAAGCGCCACGAGCGCTGAACTGCTCAGAAGAAGCAAACGCCTGGTAGAGATAGACATGACACCCCCCTCGTCCCCACGGGAAACAACCCCGTCACTCAACATCAATGCATCACGGCGAATCGACGCCGTGCGGGGTGTCGGCGCGCCCGTCGCTCGCGCGAGGGCGTGCCGGCACCAGATCGATGTCAGGCAGTGGGAGGTGCGCGCGCCGCAAAGAACGCGCGTTGGGGTTCGGAGAAGTCGAACGCGACGGCCGTCTCGGTCCGCAAGCGGCCGAAGACAGCCGGCAGCGGCAAGGACGGCGGCTCGGCAAGTACTAACGCGCCGGCGAGATGGATCAGGGTACAGATCGGGCAGCGGTGGTCCGCGCGATCGTCTCGGCCTGCCGGATCGGCGGGCGCGTTACGTGCGTCGCTCGACGCATCTGCGCTGGCGACCGCGAATTTATCTGCGGTAGGCAGCGCGAAGCGGTCGAGATGCACATGCCCGAACGTCAGGGCGAGCTGGAACGCGAGCGCAAACAGCGCCAGATACGAACCCCATCTCGACCGTGATCGGAACCAGTTCATCGTCGTTGCGCTTGGCGCTCTCACATCGGTCGCAGACTTATTCCTGCCGGCCGATGTGGCGACACTAGTAACAATGTAACATTGCGGCAATCGGCCGATGCCGATTCATCAATCGGTCAATCTCGATTCATCTCGCGTGTTGCAAAAAGTCCTCAGTCGGGCCGCGCGCATGGACGCCCGCCGCAACCGATGCGGCGTATGCCTGGCTTCTTCGAGAGAACTTGGGTCAGCGGCCTTCGCGCATCCAAGTCGCCACCAGACTCCCGATCAGAAGCAGGAGTCCGATCAGTCCGGCGAACACCGGCAGCACGCCGATGCCGCGCACCACGCTGGCCTCCCGCACCCTGAATCCCAGCCAGTCGTCGCCGTGATAGGTGTCGCTCGAGCGCACGGCCACGATCCGCGGCAGATGGACGCCGCTGCCGTCCTCGACCCGAACGACATCGCCGCCGGTGGCACTGGCAAGCGGGCCGAGCACGGCGGTGGTCGAGGTCACCTCGGTAAATTCCCGCGGATTGGCAGGACCGACATTGGCCAGGGCGTTGAGCGTCCCGTCGGTGGCGCGCCAGAGCCCGAGTTCGTTCGCTTCGATTGTGGTGCGCCAGACGCCGGGCTCGGCGGCCGCAAGGGTCAAGGTGCGGGTCTTGCCCGATGGCGTCGTCAGCGTCACCTCGTTCACGGTGTCGGACATGGTCTGGCGCTGCACGGTGAGGTCGCGCCCGCGCACCATCAGCCGAAGCGCTTCTTCCTCCAGATCGGGCTGCTTCATCAACCAGTGCGACAACCGCCGCAGCAGGTCGATGTGCGGGCCGCCGCCCTCGTAGCCACGGGCCCATAGCCAGATGTGGTCGGAGAGGAGGAGCGCGACGCGACCTTCGCCTTCCCGCGACAGCAGCAGCAGTGGCTTGTTGTCGGGGCCTTGCATCACGGCTGTACCCTTTGCGGTGCGGCTGTCGACGAGGCGAAACCAGCGGCTCCAGTGCGGCGGGTCGGAATCGGATCCCTCCAGGCCACGCGTCACCGGATGGCGCTTGCCGAGGTCGGTAAGCTGAGCGCGAAACGCACCGTCGTTCATCCGGCCGCTCGGCTCGGCCGGCAGAATGACGTCGAGTGGCGTGCGCCAGATGCTGGTAGGGCTGGCGTAATCGGGCCCGGCCGCCACCAGCACCGCGCCGCCCTGCCGCACGTAACGCGCGATATTGTCGAAATAGATGATCGGCAAGACCCCTTGCCGCGCGTAGCGGTCGAAGATGATGAGCTGAAATTCGTTGATCTTCTGCTGGAACAGCTCGCGGGTGGGGAACGCGATCAGCGAGAGCTCGTTGATGGGCGTGCCGTCCTGCTTCTCCGGCGGGCGCAGGATGGTGAAATGCACGAGATCGACGCTGGCATCGGACTTGAGAAGATTACGCCACGTCCGCTCGCCTGCATGGGGCTCGCCTGAGACGAGCAGGACGCGCAGCTTGTCGCGCACGCCGTCGATCGAGACGACCGCGCGGTTGTTGACGCCCGTGAGCTCGCCGTCGAGCGGCGATGCTTCGATCTCGACGATGTTCGGCCCGGCGTGGGGGATCTGCACGCTGACGTTGGCGCTGGCGCCCACGCGGACATTGCGCGTCTCGATCGTTTCGCCGTCGCGGCGTATCGTCACCTGCGCCGGTCCGGGCGGTGCGCCCTGATCCTCGACGCGAAAGCTGATGGTCTGCGTTTGCCCGACAATGCCGAAGCGCGGAGCGGTCGTCAGCACGACCCGGCGGTCGCGCTCGTTCTTGTGACCGGTGATCAGGCCATGCACCGGCGCCGCGAAACCGAGCGCGGCGGCCTCGCTGGGGACGTCGTGCACCCGCCCGTCGGTGATGAAGAGAGCGCCGGCCACGCGGTCATGCGGGACGTCGGATAGCGCCGCGGACAGCGCCGCGAACAGCCGCGTACCGTCGGTTTCGCCGTCCGCCTGACCGGCCTCGACAAAGCGCACTTCCATGCCCGGCATGCGTCCGAGCCGTTCGGCCAGCGCTGCACGCACCGCCTCGGTCTGCTGCAGACGGTCGCCGAATTCCTGGCTCGGGCTCTTGTCGACGACCACGACCGCAACCGAGGTCAGCGGGTCGCGGTCTTCGCGCGTGATCGAGGGATTGGCAAGCGCGAGCACGAACAGCGCAAGCGCAATGGTCCGGACCAATGCGCCGCGGGTGCGGCCGAGCACGATCAGCAGAGAGATCGCGAAGGCAACGACAACCGCCGCCCAGACGACATAGGCGGGAACGAGCGGCGAAAATGAAATACCAAGGTTCAAGCTTCTTCCTCAATCGTCATCATCGCGGCCCCATGGTTCGAGATGCGTTGCTGCGCAACGCTCCTCACCATGGGGATCAACGTTTCTCCTCATCTGACGAGCGCCTGAAAGGCGCGTCTCGAAGGATGAGGCCCCCATTATTGTCCCAGCCGTTCCAGCAACGCCGGAACGTGGACCTGGTCGGCCTTGTAGTTGCCGGTGAGCGTGTACATCACAATGTTGACGCCGGCGCGGAAAGCAAATTCGCGCTGGCGCGGTTCCGCGGACACGAGCGGCAGCATCGCTTGACCGTCCTGGCGCATGGCCCACGCCCCGGCAAGATCGTTCGAGGAGATGATGATCGACGACACGCCATCGCCGGCGCGCGCAGGCCGGCTCGCCGGCTCGTCCTCGTCCGCGGCTGTCAGCGCCTCGACCCAGAGCTGACCGGAGCTGAAGCGGCCGGGAAAATCCTTCAACAGATAGAAGGTCTTGGTAAGCACATGGTCGCGCCGCACCGGCTCGAGCTCCGGAATGTCGAGCGAAGAGAGAATGGCGCGCAAGGCTTGCATGCCCGGGCCGCGGGTATCGCCGCCGGCCCCGGGAGGCGCCTCGACCGCATCGCGAGTGTCGAACAGCACCGTGCCGCCTTGCTTCATATAGGCATCGATATGTTCGAGGGCCTCGCGCGTCGGTTTTGGTGCGCTCGGCACGATCGGCCAATAGATCAGCGGGTAAAAGGCCAGTTCGTCGCGCGCCGGATCGAGGCCGACGGGCTCACCCGCTTCGAGGGCGGTACGCTGTGCGAGGAACAAGGTGAGGCCTTGAAGACCGGCCTTGCTGATCCTGTCGACCTCTGCGTCGCCGGTGATGACGTAAGCGAGCCGGGTCTCGAGCGTCGCCTTCAAGGCCTGGTCGTCGTTGCTCTGCGCAAACGCGTGCGGCGGTCCGAGCAGCACGCTGCCGAGGATCCCGATGGCGAGTGCGGTTGCCACCGCGCGGCGGCGCCGCAGGAGCTGCCGCATCCCGCCGGAGAGCAGGAATATCACCAATGCGTCGAGCGCGAGCAGCGCAAGCGCGGCCAGCAGAATCGGTCCACGCAGATCTTCCGGTTCGCTCATTCTATAGGCCTCCCGGCGCGCATTGAGCGCGGATACGTCAAGCGGCGCAAGCCGATCGGCGGGCGCGAGCGCGTTCACCGCCAACAATCCCTCGGGCGGCCCGTAGAATCCGGGAGGATGATCGAAGGTGGCGCGTCCGCCGAAGCTCGCCGGCACCGGTCGCGCGGTCGGGGGCGGCGGGCCGAAGATGCCGAAGCCGTCGAGAACGCGGGTCGGCGGTAACACCTCGCGTGCGGCGCGTCCGCTTGCGGCGTTGCCGTCGGCCGCTGTCACCGAACCGGCCAAGGACACGATTCGCTTGAGCATTTCGACGAATGTGCCCGATAGCGGCAGGTCTGACCAGCGCGTATCGGCGGTGACGTGGAACAAGACGACAAGGCCTTTGCCGCGGCGCTGGGCGGTCACGAGCGGCGTGCCGTCGGCGAGGGTCGCCCAGGTGCGCTCGGTCAGTGTGGCGTCGGGCTCCGCCAGCACCTGGCGGCTCACGGTTACGTCGGTCGGCACCGTCATGCCGAAGAACGGGCTGTCGCGCGTGAATGCGTTGAGCTGCTGCGGCTGTTCCCACGACAGACTGCCGCCGAGAACGCGCCCGCCGCGCCTAAGCTTCACCGGCACCAGATCATCGTCGGCCGCGGCGAGACGCGGTCCGGCAAAGCGCACCAGCACGCCGCCCTCTTCGACCCAACGGGTGAGTTGATCGCGCGCCTCCGCGACATTGCCGACATCGGCTAGGATCAGCATCGGCAGGCGCTGCTCGATGAACTGGCTCACCGCCTGCGCCGGCGAGCCGCGGTCGGCGAGCCGCACGTCGGCGAACGGACCGAGCGCGCGCGTGAGATAGTAGGTCGAGGCCAGCAGCGGCTGCGCGGTGTCGCTGCTCGAGCCGGTGATCACGCCGATGGAACGGCGGCGCCAACGCTTGTCGAGAAGCGCTACCGCGCCTGCCGAGCGCTCCGCGGCGATTTCCAGCCGCGCGATGTCGTTGCGGATTTCAACCGGCAGCGTCAGTTCGGCTTCGGTCTCGCGCTCGCCGTCCTTGAAGGAAAAGGCGGCATCGCCGAGCGGGAGGCCCTTGAGGTCGAGCGCACGCACCGTCCCGGTCTCGGTCGCGCCGCCGATCGCACGCAGGACTTTCACGGTGAGCGCGCCGGCGGCGTTGTCGGCGCTCGAGAGCGCGCGTGCGCCTGCGACGCCGCCTTCGACCACGGTCATGGGTCTTTGCTCCACCAACCGTCCCAGCGCCGCGACGAATTCGCCGCCTCCACCGAGATCGACGCCGTCGGTGAGCCAGACCAACTCGACGTCCGGCGTGGCGCCAAGGAACCGGCCGATTGCGGGCAGCGCATCGGCGCGCTCGACGGCGTGGGGCTTCGGCTTCATCTGCTTTATCCGCACCCGCGCCGCGGCCGGTGTCTCCAACGAAATGTCGCGCGTCGGCTCCGATAGCGGGATGAGCGCGACGCCGCGATTGTCTGCTTCCGCGCGCGCGATCAGGTCCTCGGCGGTGCGCATGCGCGCGTCCCATGTCCCTGCCGCCGGAAAGCCGTCATCGATCAGGAGCGCGAGCTGAGCCTTGGCAGTCGCGGTCGCAACCGGAGGGTTCCACAACGGACCGGCGGCGGCGATGATGACGAGCGCGGCGAGCGTCAAACGCAGCAATGTGAGCCACCAGGGCGTTCGTTGCGGCGTCTCCTCCTTGGGGGTGATGTCGAACAGCAGCCGGGTCGGCGGGAACGCGACGCGGCGCGGCTGCGGAGGAATGAGCCGCAGTAGCCACCACAGAACCGGCAAACTCAACAGCCCGAGCAGAACCAGCGGCTGCGCGAAGCCGAGCGGGAGCCACGGCATCATCTGCGGGCTCCGCTACGAAGGCGATCCGGCTGCGACACGCGCATCATGCCTGTCTCCCGGGGTTCGCCGCGCTCAAACGGCCGCCGATCATTGCGCCCGGAGGCGGCGCGCCCAACCGGGCGTGCAGCGCAAGCAGCAACTCGGTCGCGGGCCGGTCGGTGCGGTGGATCGTGAAGCTCCAGCCGAGCCGATCGGTCTCGGCCCTGATCTCGGCCCGGTGGCGCGCAACACGCGTGTCGTACTCGGCCTTCCAGGTTTCGGCGCGGCCGGCGGTGATGGAACCGCCGCCTTCCGGCTCGATGAACTCGACGCGGCCGGAATAGGGAAACGTCTCCTCAGCCGGATCGACGATCTGCACAGTGTGACCATGCGCGCCGGTGGCGGAGAGCTGTGAAAGGGTAGCGCGGACCTCCGGCATGGGACTCCAGAAATCCGAGACCACGACGATCTCGGCAAGCGCGGAGGGCGCGAAGGATGGCGGCAGGCTCGGCCGCTCGGTCACGTCATGCAGGATCGCGTTCGCCAACTTGTCCAGCACGTTGCGGCTCCCGGTCGGCCGCATCACGCCGGGGACACCGACGCGTTCGCCGGCCTGCACCAGAATTTCAGCAAGGGCGAAAGCGACGACCAGACAACGGTCGAGTTTGGACTCCTGGGCCAGCGTCGACCGAAACGCCATGGACGGCGAGCGATCGGGCCACAGCCACACCGTATGCGCCGCTTCCCATTCCTGTTCCCGCACGTAGAGATGCTCGTCGCGCGCCGAGCGCCGCCAGTCGACGCGGCGCGCGGGTTCGCCCGACAGGAAGCGGCGGTATTGCCAGAAATTCTCCCCCGGCCCGGCTCGCTTGCGGCCGTGCAGCCCGTGGATGACGGTGGCGGCAATGCGGCGCGCCTCGAGGATGAGACGCGGCAGGGTTTCGGCCAGCGCGCGCGACTGCGCATTCGCGCGTTGAGTAGCCGCGATTTCGTTCTTGTCCGCCCGTGGCTTTGCCGCCGCCATCCGATTATCCGATGCGGCTCTTGAGCTTGCCGACGATGGCTTCCACGCTCTGGCCGTCGGCGCGCGCGGCAAAGGTGAGCGCCATACGGTGCTTGAGGATCGGCTCGGCCATTTCGACCACGTCGTCGATCGAGGGCGAGAGCCGGCCATCGACGAGGGCGCGGGCGCGCGCCACCAGCATCAGTGCCTGGCTGGCGCGCGGGCTCGGTCCCCAGGAGATCAGCTTGCCGATCTCGCCGGCTTCGGGGCCGGGACGGGCAGAACGCACAAGCGTGAGGATCGCCTCGACCACAGATTCTCCGACCGGCAGCCGGCGCACCAGGCGCTGCGCGGCCAGCAGCTCATCGGCGGTCATGGTCAGTTTCGGCTTGTTCTCCTCCGTGCCGGTCGTGTCGAACACGATTTTGCGTTCGGCGTCATGATCGGGATAGTCCACGTCGATCTGCATCAGGAAGCGGTCGAGCTGGGCTTCCGGCAGCGGATAGGTGCCCTCCTGCTCGATCGGGTTCTGGGTCGCGAGCACGTGAAACGGGCGCGGAACGTCATGGCGATTGCCCGCGACCGTCACATGGTGTTCCTGCATCGCCTGCAGCAGCGCTGACTGGGTGCGAGGGCTTGCGCGGTTGATCTCGTCCGCCATCAGGAGCTGACCGAAAATCGGACCCGGGATGAATCGGAAGCTGCGCTTGCCGCCGGCGCCTTCTTCGAGCACTTCGCTGCCCAGGATGTCGGACGGCATGAGGTCGGGGGTGAATTGGATACGGCGCGCGTCGAGACCGAGCACAATGCCCATGGTCTCGACCAGCTTGGTCTTGGCGAGGCCCGGCAGGCCGATCAGCAGCGCGTGTCCGCCGCAGAGCACGGTGATGAGCGCCTGCTCGACCACCCGTTCCTGCCCGAAGATCACGTTGCCGATTGCAGCCTTGGCGGCGGCGACTTGGGCGCCTGTCGCCTCGGCCTGGCGCACGATCATGTCTTCGAGCTTTTCCAGCCCTTCGGTGGCTACCGCCATGACATCAGCTCCTTGTTATCCGGCTGTTATCCGGGTGTGTCAGGGTCCGGATCGCCAATCCAGGCCGACCGGGTTGACCAAAAAACGTGCAACATTCGGGCCAAATATCACATGTAGGGATGGCTCGGCGCTCCGAATCCACCTCCAATGCCTGGAGATTACGCTCTTTTCCACCGGGTGCGATCCCGCCTCGGGTCAGGACCTGCCAGGGTCGCCCTGCGACCAATTCCGCCGAAGGCGCTGTGAACGCTTGAATTCTTGAGCTTTTCCGGTCCAGCCCAGGCCTTTTGGGCGGTGGATAAGTTCGGGTGCGATCACGATCGCGGGGGAAACAGCCGGTCACCCGCACAAGTTCCGGGCAAACCATGGCGAAGCGAGGGCGCGAAGCCTTGAATTCATTGTGAAGTCGCGACTCTCCGGTCTGGCGCAAAGGGCTTCAATCAAGGACAAAGCTACAAACGGGAACCTTTCATCCACCGGCCATGACGTCTGCGCGGGTCGGTAACCTGAATCTTGCAGGGCACTAAGGCCGCTACGCCCGGGGGGCCTTGGTCTTCGGCGTAATGACACCCTCATGGACGCTTCCATTCGCAGCACCGCGGATGCCCTGCCAGGCGCCGAGCGGTCTAACGCCGGCCAACTGCCCCATAAAGGGAGCGGCTGGTTCCTCGCGCTCACCGCGCTTGGCGTCGTGTTCGGCGATATCGGCACGAGCCCGCTCTACACCTTTTCTGTCGCCCTGAATGCCACCGGCCATGCCCCGCCGACTGCTGCTGATGTCCTTGGGGTGGTGTCGCTGATCTTCTGGGCGCTGATGGCGATGGTCTCGCTCAAATACGTCGTCTTCGTTCTGCGCGCCGATAACGATGGCGAAGGCGGCATTCTGGCGCTGCTGTCCCTTGTGGCGCCGGAACGCGTAGCCAACGGCGCCCGCATTCCGTTTCTGGTCCTGCTTGGCATCGTGGGTGCGGCGCTGCTCTACGGCGACGGCGTCATCACACCGGCAATTTCGGTGCTTTCGGCCATGGAGGGCCTCAAGCTGGTGACGCCGGCATTCGACAAATTCATCCTGCCGTTCACACTCGCGATCCTCATCGGCCTGTTCATGATTCAGCGGCGCGGGACTGCGAGTATCGGCCGGCTGTTCGGCCCGGTGATGGTCGTCTGGTTCGTCGTCATCGGTTTGCTGGGGCTCATCAACATCTGGGCCGCGCCGGAAATCCTGAAAGCGTTCAGTCCGGTCGAGGCCGCACGTTTCGTCGGCGCGAACCCGGTCATCGCCTTCGCGGTAATGGGCGGCGTTTTCCTCGCGCTGACCGGCGCGGAG
>Ga0307307_10000237_pt1 | contig 11948 bp, 13 predicted proteins | sample ER_DNA_194_FD_194505 | JGI IMG/M metagenome (GOLD analysis project Ga0307307, IMG submission 194505) | Bulk soil microbial communities from the East River watershed near Crested Butte, Colorado, United States - ER_DNA_194 | ecosystem: Environmental > Terrestrial > Soil > Floodplain | place...
GGCCAGGATTACCGCGCAGGCGGGCAAGGCCACCCGCACGTTTGGAATCACGGTCGCCCCAAATCCCGTCACCAGGTTGCGGCTCGACCCTGCGGCAGCCTCGATTCGCACCGGCGAGGTGGTCCGTCTTGCCTTCCAGGCTCTCAACCGCAGCGGACGCGTGGTCGCTGACGCCGCTCCCGAGTGGAGCCTCAATCCGGGCAGCGGACAGGTCGACGGCGATGGATTCTTCGTCGCGCATATCCCCGGCACCTATCGCGTCACGGCCAGCTTTGCGGGCCGGGTGGTCGAGGCCAGCATCGACGTTCGGCCCCGCGACGTACGCCGGCCGGCAACGCTGGTGGGACGGCTACCGCTGCTTCGCTTTCGGGCTGCGGAGTTCTGGCTCCACCCCGACGGGCGTCACGGCTATCTCAGCACGATCGGCGACCGGCTCTATGCCATCGATGTGAGCAATCCGGCGGCGCCGGTGATTACCGATTCCGTGGTGGTGGACGCGCGTGGGATCAACGACGTCATGACGACGGAGGACGGCAAATACGGCGTCCTCACGCGGGAAGGCGCCTCGACCCGTAAGAACGGCATCGTCATCCTCTCCTTCGAAGATCCCGCTCATCCCAAGCCGATCGCGGAGTTCACCGAGACGGTCACCGGCGGCGTGCACAGCACGTTCATCTATCGGGGATACGTGTATCTCACCGATGACGCCACCGGATCGCTCCGGGTGATCGACATCCGGGATCCGTCCAAGCCCCATCAGGTGGCACGCTGGCAGACCCGGCCGGACGAGGCGGGAAACTTCCTCCATGACGTCGACGTGAAGGACGGCCTGGCCTACCTGAGCTATTGGAACGAGGGTCTGGTCATCCTCGACGTGGGCAAGGGAATCAAAGGCGGCAGCCCGGAAAATCCCCGGCTGGTGTCTCAGTACAAGTACGACCTGAACTCACTCTACCGGGATGTCGAAGCCGTCGGAGGACCGGGATTCATTCGCGGTACTCATACCGCTTGGCGTGCGGGCAAGTACGTGTTCCTGGGCGATGAGGTCTTTTCGGCCACGCCGCGATCCACCGAGGGCGGCGGAGTGGTCGGTCTCGGCCGCGCCTACGGCCGGCTGCATGTGGTCGATGTGTCGGACCTCGAGCGACCCAAGGAGGTGGCGTATTACGAGCCCAAGGACGGAGGGAGCCACAACGTATGGGTGGCGGGTGACACGCTCTATCTGGGCGATTACCAGGGCGGGCTCCGCGTGCTCGACGTCTCCGGGGAGCTACGCGGCGACCTTCTCCGGCAAGGCCGTGAAGTGGCGCACGTGGTGACCGGCGACAGCACCGGCGTAGTCCCCAACGCCCCTAACGCCTGGGGCGCCATCTACCGCAATGGTCTGGTCTATGTGCCCGACATTAACTCCGGACTCTGGATCGTGAAGGTGGAGCCCAAGTCAGAGTTGGTGCCGTAATAAGCGGGGAAGCGGGGCAGATGGCATGCGGGGCAGGAGAACACGCTGTGCAATTTCGTAGCTAGGAATTGCCTACCGCCGGCAACTGCCCGCTGCCACGCCGCCCCGCTGCCCCGCTATATTCCGGATCTATGACCACTCCCCAAACGCTCGTCGTCCGCACCTTCACCGATCGTGCGGAAGGGCTCTCACACTTTCTGCTCCGCGCCGGTGAAGCTCCCCGCCTGGTCGCCTTCGACGATGCCCTCGGCTGCCCGGTGGAAACCGCCCTGGCGGCGCTGGAGTGGACTGGCGCGGTCGGGATCCTCCAGGATGATGATCTGCTGCACGCCGCCCGGCTCACGAGTGAAACCGCTGCCGCGGTGATCGAACGCAAAGGTCAGGACGGCCGGCGCTATGTGTATCTGGGCCCCCGGCTCGATGCCCCGCCGATGGATGTCTTCGAAGGAGCGATCCTGTTCGACGAGCCAGGGGTCAAGGCAGTCGAGTTCACCCAGCGAGCCCATGGGCTGGCCCACTTCCTTCGCGCGACCGCGGGCGCCGGCGCACTCCTGGCTCTCCTCGGGCGGCGTGCGCCGGAGGTCCGGCATCTGCGCCGATGGCTCGGGCCCATCATTAAGGAGCTCGATCTTCCGCGTCCCTTGGTGGCCGGGTGGTTTGCGGCAGGTTCCGCGGGCTGTCTGTTCTCTCCGCTCGAAGGCGAACCGACCTATCGCTATATCGAAGTGGGGATGGAGTCATGACCCGGTGCGGCTGGTTATTGCTGGGAGGTCTGGTCTGGGCGGGCCCGATGAGCGCCCAGACCGTCATGCGCCCGGACCCTCCGCTCGACTCCGCCCGTGCCGCGGTGCGCGATGCACTCCTGGTACTGCGGGATTCACTGAACACCATCGATGGGGCGGCCGCGCGGCTTCAGCGAGATTTCCGTCAGGCGTCGGGCCCCTCGCTGCTGTCACGCGCGCGGGTCATGCGGGAGGCGTGTGCTCGATCCGAACGTACGGTAGCACCGACCCGAAAGGCAGTGCTGGAGGTGAGGCCTCTCAACCGGCCTCGACTCGAGCATCGGAGTGAGCTGGTGGGAGCGATGGATCACCTGAGCGGCGCCCTGGCCCGGTGCGAGAAGGACTTTGCCGCCATGAGCCGGCCGGGTCAGGGCGAGACCGTGCGAGGCTACGGTAACGACCGAGCGATCCGGGTCCAGTCCGCCATGCGGAAGTACGAAAACGCGCTCCGTGGGTTCCTCGGTGTCATGGGGATCAAGATTACACCCCTCGGCGCGAATCCACGTGCCTCGGCCGGATAGCCCGGGAATGTGGATTCACATGTCCACATTTTGTGGAGGAACGAGGGTATGGCAAGCGGCGCGTGACGGTTAGGTTTCCACATCCAGTCCACCTAAGAACGCTGTAACCCGAAGAAACATAGGCACTTGCGACTTCATCGCGGGTGCCTATCTTTGTGCCACTGCCTGAAGGATACGTGCTGCGACCCCGTGTTTCAGCGGCGGCTTTGAGGCAAGTTCGAGTGGGATATCAGGGGAGAGTGCCGACGCAACCAAGGGCTCAGGCGCTCGTCGATCCTGGTGATCACTCCGACTCGGACAGGTGAAGCCAGTCGCGTGCTTCATCCACCCCGATCTAGCGCCTCGGGGTGCAGTGCGAAGGGTCAGTCCGCGACCCGATCCGACTCGCAGCGCTCGCATAGACGAACCAGGTAGGATGGCCATCCTGGCCTGGGGATGGACGCCAAGGCTTCACCGAGCCCTCCCGAGCGGCGAATCAGCCAACCGGTGGCAGGTGAGAGAAGAACGGCGGCAGCAATGCTCTGACCTTGGATAGTCAATGTGTGGGACGGCCGTCTAGCCACGACTAGACGGCCGTTCCGTTTTTATGTGCCGGTGAGCTCCGCAGCCAATGGCCCGTAGCCGATAGCGTCTGTACTTTCCGGCATGAAGCCGCTCGTCGTTCTGGTGCTGGATGGGGATACCGAGCGCCGCCAGGAGATCCTGACGCTCCTGCGCCAAGCCGGCCACCAAGTCGCGGTCACCGACGGTACGGCAGCCGACGAGACGATCGAACTCCGCAGTTACGACCTTGTGGTGCTCGATCCGGCTCTTCCGGGTGTCGACTTCGCTGGCCTGCGGCAGGCCATTTCCTCCGCCGTGCCGGCTGTGCCCGACTCGCTGGAGGATGCAGAGCGCCGCCACCTGGCTCTCATGCTTCGGCACACTTCCGGCAACAAACGGAAAGCGGCTCACCTGCTTGGCATATCGCGCTCGACGCTGCTGAACAAAGTGAGGAAGTATGGGCTCGAGGCCTGAAACGGTGGCCGGTAGAAGAGCCGGGCTGCGAGGCTGGGGCCCGGTGGTCGTCGCGCTGGTGATGCTCTCGATGAATACGACTGCGGAGGCAGTGGCACAGATGCCTGGCCCCATTCCCAACGGCCGGCTCACGTCTGGCATGCTGAGCTTCGACGGCCACGCCACTCTGGGCGACTTCACCGGCACGACCAGGACCGTGACCGGGCAGCTTACCGGCGCGCCCGAAATCAGCAGCGTGCGAGGTTGGGTGGAGGCGCCAGTCGAGTCACTTAAGACTGGCGATCGGAAGCGCGACAAGGACCTCAACAAATCGATGGAGTCGAGCAAGTATCCCAACCTCCGGTTTGACCTGAACTCGATCACCGCGAAGCAGTCTGCCGGTGACAGCATACCGGTTACTCTGCACGGCACCCTGAACATTCATGGGGTGACCCGGCGCCTGGAGCTTCCGGGAACGATCGTGTTCAAAGGGCAGACCGCCCGGGTGCGCACCGACTTTCCCCTGAATCTCAAGGAGTACGGGATTGGCGGGCTGAGCAAGATGCTCGGCATGCTGAAGATGCACGAGAACATCGAGGTCCACGTGGACCTCGTCTTTGGGTTGGGTGCGGGGGGCTGAGAAGAAAAACGGCCCGGATCCATACAGGCGTCCGGGCCGGGCCGTCCGTTCGAAGGGGCCGTCGCCCTCCGCTCGTCCGACCATTAGCGAGCAATCCGAACTCTTCCAAGACGAGAGATGACTATGGTGCGGCTGGCAGAGCCGCGGGAGAGCCGCAGGGTGGCGTTGGAAAAGCCGAGGGTCAGTCCTACGGGTGAAAAGGTGAACTGACGAGCTGGCCCCTCGAGCGCAACGCGAGCGGCGGCCGGCCCATCTTCAGCCCACAAGGGGCTGGCCTGCCCTCGCGGCCGGATGATGAGATTGGCAGAGTCGACGGTGAGCACCAGTACCTGACCGCGGTTGACGGCCATGATACGCGCTCGCTGGTGTGCAGCCACGAGGTGATTGGCCTGCGACTCCACCTCGATGCGATCTACCGCGTCAGAGAGGCGAGGAAGGGCAATTCCCAACAGCAAGCCGGCTACTGCAACCACCAGCATCAGTTCCACGAGGCTAAAGCCTTGTTTCATGCCTCAGGATAGGGGCCAAAGGTGCCTCCGCTGGCACCGTTTTTGTGCGGACCGCGGCTGCAATTCGCGGCCTCGCCTGCCATCAGGGCAGCCCTTGTGTGGGTGGGTTCCGCACGCGATACTAGCAGGACCCCCGCAGGCCCAACTCGGAACGGAAGGGCGCGCCTTGTACACGCCTCAGTTGCTGTTCGGTGAGGTTGGGTTATCATCGGACATTCTCAATCATGAGCCGTTTCTCGAGCGCGCCAGGCTCCAACGGGAGCAGGAACGCGACGGGTCGGCACGGCTTGCGCTTGGCGCGTACGTCGTTGCCCGTCTGATCAACAAGCTGCTCACCTTGGAGGCCGGCGCAGACGCGCTCGATGGCTTCCGCTGGCAGCTGGATGCAGTGCGTCGCCACATCGACGATCTTCCTGCCGATCTACCCGAGACGGCTCATCTGGCCGGTATCGCGGCCGCAGTGCCCGCCGACAGGCGGATCAGCGCCGGTCTTTGGATGAACCTCTCGGCCTACGCTTACTTTTTGGAGCATGAGGGACGGCTCGAGGAGAGCCTGGAGATCCTCAATCTGGCTGCGCGAGCCCAGGGACAGAACACTCCGCCTGAGGACTTTGCCGCGTACGCCTTGTTCGGTGCCCGGCTCAACCGCCTCCTCGCCCGCTGGGACACGGCCACCACGTGCTACGCTGCGGCGGAAGAGGCGGCACTCGCATGTGGCGATGACGTCTCCGCGCTCCGCGGCCGCCTGGGACAAGGTGCGGTCCACCGTGGGCGGGGCAATCTGCCGCTCGCCCGCGAGATCGCGGAGAGCGTGGTGCGTGAAGCATCGAGGCTCAACCTCCCCGAGGTGCAGGCTCTGGGGTACGCAGATCTAGGCGCAGTCTGCGCGGTCCAGGGCCTGCAACTGGAGGAGCTGGAAGCCAACTACCAGGCGTTCCGCCTGACGCCCGATGCCCACCAGCGCATGCGGACCCTGGGCGACCTGGGAATGGGACTCTGCCGGATCGGCGCGTTCCAGGTGGCGCGGCTCGCCTTCGAGATTGTCATCAACTCGAACACGAGCTTCCTGGTTCGGGCCAACGTCCTGCTGGAGCTGATGGATCTGGAATCGAGTATGGGTAACCGGGTGTCGTTCGAGCGCTGCCGGGCCATCATGGAGCAGAATGTCGGCCGGCTTTCGCCCAGCGCGGCCACGGACTACCAGTACAAGCTAGGCACCGGCTTCACCCGCTTCGGTCAACTGGCGAGGGCGCGAGCGGCGTTCGTGGCTGGATTGGAGCTCGCCGAGCGCCACCAGCTCAATGCCTGGTACTTCAGGATCGAGCACGCGCTAAGCGGGCTCACCGAGCGTCCCCAGCAGCCGGTACCTGCCCTGGCCTCGGAGCTCAGTGAAGCACCGGTCATCCGTGAAATGGAACTGGGGCTGCGGGAGTACGCCCTGTCTCCTGAATAGATTCAACCGAACCGAGCGTACGTCCCGCCCAAACCGGTCTAGTTATTGGCGCCCTGGTTCTCGAACGACGGCTGGGGCTGATCCGACGGGCCCGTCGCATCGGTGCGGGTACAGGCAGTGCTGAGGGCCGCAGACGCCAGCAGGGCCATAACGATCGCGTAGGTCTTGGTGCGAGACATGTGAGGTCCCTTTCAGGGAGAGGCGATTGTGCCCGGGGGAGAGTACGGTGCCAATCTGAGGGACCAGCGGTGGCGTTTTTAGGGCCCATTTGCGACAAATAGGGGCCGATTTGCGACATTTGCTCCTCGCAGCAGCGCCCGCCGAACGCTTATCGCGGCTTCGCATGCTCGACCCAGACCGTTATCAGTGGGTGTGCGGCGACGGCTGGCCGGAAGCGGTAGACGCAATCCGGGCCAAGCCGGTAGAAATGGCCGTGGTGGATCCTCTCTTGGGTGGAGAGGCCAGGGCCCACGGCATCGAGCGCATTCGCCTACTCTTTCCGTCACTGCCGCTGCTGATCTATACGGAGCTCGCGCCGGCGACGGCTGCCGTCCTCCTCCAGCTGGGACGAGCAGGAATCAGGCGTGTAGTATTCCAACGCTTCGAAGACGCGCCGGCCTCCCTCAGGTCCGCCTTGCAGGCCGAGCTGGAGCAGAGCGCGTCCCAGCAGGTGATGCAGGCGCTGGGGAGCGCCCTCCAGGAGCTGCCCAGTGAGCTGCTTCGAGCGCTCGAAACGATGCTGCATGCCGGCGACGAGGCTCCCACAGTCACCGCACTGGCGGAGCGGGCGCAGCTGACCCGCCGGACGTGCGAGCGGTGGTTCACCAAGGTGGGGCTGCCGTCGCCGCGGATGGTGATGGTGCTGACGCGACTGCTGTACGCCCATCGGCTGCTGCTCGATCCGGGATACACCGTGGAGGACGTGGCGCTGAAGCTGGGATACAGCAAGACCAAAACCCTGCAGATGCACCTGCGGGCGGTGTTTGGGGTCACGGCGGGCGAGCTGCGCGTCTCGCTCTCGACGGAAGAGGCCTTGATGATCGTGACCGACCGCTATTTCAGTCCCATGAGCCAGGCTGCCTCATGACCATGCGCATCCTCATCGTGGATGACGAGCCGGCGCTGCGCCGCACTCTGGAGCGCGCACTCACCGGCAATCACTACGAAGTGGTCGCTGTGGCCGACCCGAACTCGGCTTACCAGATGCTGTCGGAGATGACCTTCGATCTGTTGTTGCTCGACCTCCGATTACCCCAAATCGGGGGCGACACGCTGTTTCTCGCGATCATCCGCCAATGGCCGCGATTGCGAGACCGGGTAATCCTGATGAGCGGCGATCCCTGGTCCGAGCAGACGGACTGGCCGAAGGAGCTGGTCAGCTGCCCGATCCTGGCAAAGCCGTTTACCCTGGACACCCTGACAAAGACCGTCCGTGCGGTGCTTGCTGCCGCCGACTCCAACACCGACCTCCTCGAGGGAAATGGGCACGGATGAACTCTGCACCTTCCCCCGCCCCCGCCGATCCGCTCACCACGCTTCGAGAATATCGGGCGCTCGCGCCCTGGGGTCTCCGCGATCTCGCCGCCCTGGCGGGCGGAATCCTCGATGCATCAGGTGTCGTTCCGGTGAATGCCGCGGCGCGGGCCCGACCCAGCGAGCGTACTATCCGTTTCTATGTCGCCCGCGGTCTGGTCAGCCCACCCGACGGGCGCGGCACCGCAGCAGTGTACTCCTATCGGCACCTGCTCCAGGTCCTGGCGATCAAGCTCAGGCAGATGGAGGGCGCCACCCTCGAGTCGATGCTGAAGGAGTTTGCCGGGCTCACCGGCGATCTCATCGAGCGGCGTGCCGCCACCGCGCTGGGGCCGGGACTACCCCCGCCGGATCACCTCCCACTGCTACGCACCCCGGGCACCGGACGCGGTCGCGTGGGTCGGGCGGTGATGGCCTGGCTGGCTCCGGTCGAAGGACTGACGTCCGCAAGCTCCCACTGCCGCCGTATCGCGGTTGCCCCCGGTGTCGAGGTACTGATCGACGAGCAGCACCCCGCTCTCCGGCTCAACGGCGATACTGCCGTGATTGCCGAGGCCCTGCGTCAGGCACTGGCCTCCGTGGTGGGACTGGACACCTCTGCCTTCGGCGAGGACCACCGAGCGGCTCCGGAGCCGGCATGGAGCCCGATCGAGCATGAGCCTGAGACCAGTAATGAATCCCGGGTGAGCTCGGAGAGTCCCGGCTGAGACCCCCCGCTCGGTACTCCTGCACCAACCCTCACACAATCGAGGATCGAACATGAGTACGATCGTCCTGCTGGTCGTTCTTGCGGGAGTCGTCCTGTGGGTGGCGGCCGCCTACAATGGGCTCGTCTCACTCAAGAACCAGGTCATGAACGCCTGGAAGCAGATCGACGTGCAGCTCAAACGGCGGCACGATCTGATTCCGAACCTGGTAAACACGGTCAAGGGGGCGATGGACTTCGAGCGGTCGACACTCGACGCCGTGATCTCGGCCCGGAACCGGGCAGTCGGAGCCACCGGAGTGCGCCAGACGGCCCAGGCCGAGGGCGAGCTGACGCAAGCCCTCGGTCGTTTGTTCGCCCTGACCGAGGCCTATCCCGACCTCAAGGCGACGGGCAATGTGGCTCAGCTTCAGGAGGAGCTTACCAGCACCGAGAACAAGATCGGCTTTGCCCGGCAGCTCTATAACGACGTCGCGACCCAGTACAACACCAAGCAGATGCAGTTTCCCACCAACCTCGTGGCCGGGTTGGCCAAGGCCACGCCGGCCGAGCTCTGGCAGATCGAGGACTCGGCGGAGCGGGCTGTACCCATCGTGGATCTGTCGCTCAACAAACCGGCGTCGTGAGCGAAGAAGCCAACCTGTTCGCCCAGCAAGAGGCGAACCGTCGGCGCTCGCGGTGGCTGGTCATCGGCTTCATTCTCTTCTTCGCCTGGGTCGGATTCGGCGGAGACCTCGCGTTTTATCTGCTGACCACGGACGCCGGCTCCGGCTCCTATCACCACGTCGTACCCTACATCGGCATCATTGTCACGCTCGGTGCCGGAGTGATCTGCTGGTACGCCTGGAAATTCGGGCCGGAGAAGGTGTTGTGGGCGACCGGTGCCTGGGAGCTGGTGGAGGCTGCCACGCCAGAGCAGAAACAGCTGGTCAACGTGGTCGAGGAGATGGCCATCGCCTCGGGAGTGCCGAAACCCCGGATCTGGATCGTTCCCGACACCGACCCCAACGCGTTCGCCACCGGGCGCGACGCAGCCACGGCCAGCATTGCGGTGACCGAGGGCCTGTTGGGCAAACTCTCGCGGGACGAGCTTCAAGCGGTGGTGGCGCACGAGGTGGCGCACATCCGGAACCTCGATGTGCGGCTGATGACGCTGCTGGCAGGAATGGTCGGGGCGATCGCGCTCATGTCCGACGGGTTGGGGCGGATGATCGGTCGGGGTGGCAGAGCCGGTGCGCGATGGTCGGGCGGGCGAGGGGGCGGCAGTGGGAAAGGCAACCCCCTCGGCATCCTCATCCTGGTGCTCTGGCTGCTCACGCTGCTGGTGGCGCCGGTGGTCTCGCGGTTGCTTGCCATGGCGGTGAGCCGGAAGCGGGAATACCTGGCCGACGCCACCGGGGCGCAGCTGACCCGTAACCCGATGGCCCTCGCCTCCGCGCTCGAAAAGCTGGAGTCGGCAACCGACCCCACTCAGTCGATCACCCGCGGCGCCGCGCATCTCTGCATCGTGGATCCGGCACCCGGAGTGCTGGCGTCGAAGGAAGGATTCGTGGCCGACTTCCTTGGCTCTCACCCGCCGATCCGGCAGCGGATCATCCGGCTTCACGGTATGGCGTATCAGCAGGCTAAGCGGGAGACAACCGCCGCAGGATCTCCGCCGTGAAGGTTCCCGGATCGAAGGGCAGATGCACGACATGGTCGGCCCCGGCAGCTGTGGCAGCGGCGCCTCCTCCAGCGACCAGGGCCACCATCAAGTAGGGTCGATCACGCTGGGGCACGAACCCTCCGAGCGGGTGTGCCCCGGGCGCGTCTGCACCACCCGCGACCAACACGATCGTGATCCCGATGCGTTCCGACCAGGCTTGCAACTCTGCTACGGTGGCGCGACGCTCGACCTGAAAGCCGGTGCCCCGCAAAAGCAGGGACACGATGCGCGCCAAATCTTCATCGGGGACATAGATCAGCGCCGTCCCGCGGCTCAGGGCCGGAGCTTCCCCGGAGGGTCGCTCGAGGTCGAGCATCTGAACGCCACCGCTCAGGTAGTCCTTGCTCCGCGCTTCCCGCAGCTTCCCGATCCGCTGGACGATGTCCCTGATCCGCTGGAGCGCGATGAGCACCTCGCCGAGACCCTGCCGCTGCTGATCCGTCGTCGCGCTCGGCTGGCTCAGCAGCAGCTCTACCTCGGCCAACGCCGCCATGAGCGGGTTGTTGATCTCGTGGTGCAAGGTGACAGTCATCTCGCCAATCGCCGCCAGCCGCTCCGCGCGCACCAGATCCTGTTCGGCCGCGGCGAGCGCCTTCCGCAGCTCGCGGGTGCGACGCACCCGCTCGACAATCTGGGGTAGCAGATCACTCAGGGTCGAGTCCTTGGCCAGGTAGTCGTCGGCTCCGCGACGCAGCGCGGCGGCTGCCAACGATTCATTGCCATGCCCCGTGACCAGCACCACCGCAGGCGGGGCCGGCCGGCTCCTGATCGCGTCGAGGACGTCGAGCCCGCTGGTGTCCGGGAGCTGCTGGTCGAGCAGCACGATGTCTACGCCGTTGAGTGCCGCCAGTGCCTCGCGGCCGGTGGTCACCTGGATCGCCGGCCCAAACCCGTGGCTGCGCAGGATGTGCTGCACCAGCCGGGCGATGTCCGGGTCGTCGTCAACCAGAAGAATGCGAGGCAGAGAGCGCTCAGCCATGGACCGGTGCCGCTCCGGGCCGGAAACCAACGCGGGCGAACTTTTCCCACCCGGTCTTGCCGCGCCAGGCATCCCACAATCCGCGCAGCCGCCAATAGAGCGTGAGCTGCCGGTAGCCGAAGTTTTCCAGCACAGCGTACAGGAGCAGAATGAACACGTCGCGCCGGCGGCTGAACGGCAGCAGGTGCCGCTGCAGCCGGTCGGCCAGGCCATAACGGAAACGCCAGGCCCCCACCAGCACGGCAAAGACATTCACCAGAATGCCGTATCCCAGTGAGGCCAGCAGGAACGCAAGCAGATAGTCGTAGCTGAGGAAGGATTGGCCAAGCAGCTTTTCCATGATGAAGAGAAACAGGATGAACAGGTACCCCAGCACTTCCACCACTGGCCCGTAGTACTCGAACAGCCAGAACGCGGGCAGCGCGAACCAGCCGATGCGGCCGAACTTGGGGTGGCCCAACATGGCACGGTGATACCGCAGGGACTCCCGAAGTCCCCGGTACCACCGGCCGCGCTGCTTGCGGAGCGATTCAAACGTCTCGGGGACCTCGGTCCAGGCTACCGGGTGGGGGAGGAAGGCGATCCGGCGGTCGTGCAGCTTGTCGAGGATGTAGCGGTGCAGCCGGACGATGATCTCCATGTCTTCACAGACCGTACCCACCCCC
>Ga0307307_10000238_pt1 | contig 11935 bp, 10 predicted proteins | sample ER_DNA_194_FD_194505 | JGI IMG/M metagenome (GOLD analysis project Ga0307307, IMG submission 194505) | Bulk soil microbial communities from the East River watershed near Crested Butte, Colorado, United States - ER_DNA_194 | ecosystem: Environmental > Terrestrial > Soil > Floodplain | place...
AGGGGGTGCTCGACGCGGGCCTCGCGGACCACGAAGGCAACCATCAGCACGGCAGCGACCGCGAGCAGGCCGAGGGTCTGGAACGACGACCAGCCGGCCTCGTTGCCGCCGACCACGCCGTACACGGCGATCATCAGGGAGAGCGTGACCAGCCCGGCACCCGGTACGTCGAGGCGCTGGCCGCCGTGGTGGACCTCGTCGGTGGGGAGCACCCGACCGGCCGCGAGCCAGACGCCGACACCGATCGGGACGTTGACCAGGAAGATCCAGTGCCAGTTCAGCAGGCCGGTCAGGACGCCACCTGCGAGCACGCCCACCGCGCCGCCACCTGACACCACGAACCCGAAGAAGCCCATGGCCTTGGCCCGCTCGGCCGGGTCTGTGAACAGGCCCATGATCAGGGCGAGTGCAACCGCGGATACCGCAGCGCCACCCAGGCCCTGGACGGCGCGGCCGACGACGAGGAAGAGCGGGTTCGGAGCGAGCCCGCACGCGATGCTGGCGGAGGTGAACGCGACCACACCAACCAGGAAGACGCGTTTGTTGCCGAAGAGATCTCCCAGCCGTCCCGAGAGCAGCAGGAAGCCGCCGAAGGTCAGCATGTAGGCGTTGACCACCCAGGCCAGCGCGGTCTGGGAGAAACCCAGGTCGGCCTGGATGGACGGCAACGCCACGTTCACGATGTTGGTGTCGAGCACGATCATCAGGTCACCGAGGCACAGCACGTACAGCGCCAGCCAGCGGGCTTGCTTGTGGTTCATGGTTTCTCCTGCTTCGGGGGGTCTGTCACCCTCGCCACGAACAGACCTGACCGGATACGACAACTCATCGCAGAGAATTTCTTGTCACCCCTCTTGTCGCCAGGTGTCGTATCCGAGGCCGGCCGTTCGTGGAGCGGGTGAACCCGGGCCTGACAAGCGGACCCGGAACCGACAAGGATGGCGGTGGAAGCCGCTCATCCTGAGGAGGAAGCCATGCCCAAGTACATGCTCTCGGTGCTCATCGACCCTGCCGCGGACGTCGCGTCGCTCCCGAAGGAGGAGCAGGAGCAGTCCGGCGCCGACGTCGATGCTGTGAATGACGCGCTTGCTGAGTCTGGGAAGTGGGTGTTCGCAGGAGGTCTAGGCGGGATCGAGTCCGCCACGACTGTGGACGCGCGCGGCGATGCGCCGGTGATCACCGACGGCCCGTACTCCGAGTCGAAGGAGTACCTCGGCGGGTTCTGGATCATCGAGGCCGACGACCTCGACGAGGCGTTGGAATGGGCCCGTCGCGGGTCCAAGGCCTGCCGCGGACGGATCGAGGTACGCCCCTTCGACCAAGCCAGCGGTTGACGCACGTCGAGGAGGTCTTCCGCGCCGAGTACGGTCGCGTGGTCGCCGGGCTGGTCCGCCGGTTCGGCGACATCGACCTCGCAGAGGAGGCACTCGCCGACGCGCTGCTCATCGCTCTCGAGCGCTGGCCACGCGACGGCGTACCTCCCAACCCGGCAGCCTGGCTGACCCGGGTCGCCGGCAACAAGGCGATCGACCGGCTGCGGCGCGAGAAGGTCCGCGACGAGAAGTACGCCGAGGCTGCCATGCTCCAGGACGACACCCCTGCCGAACCCACCGGACCGGTGACGGACGACCGGCTCCGGCTCATCTTCACGTGCTGCCACCCAGCCCTCGCACCTGAGAACCGGATCGCGCTCACGCTACGACTGCTCGGCGGCCTCACGGTCGGGGAGATCGCCCACGCGTTCCTCGTGCCGGAGACCACGATGGCCCAGCGGATCACCCGCGCGAAGGCGAAGATCAAGCAGGCGCGGATCCCCTACCGCGTGCCCATGGGCGACGACCTCTCGAACCGGATGGCCGGGGTCCTCGCCGTCCTCTACCTGATCTTCAACGAGGGCTACCTGTCCACGACCGCCGCGTCGGTGCGCGAGGACCTTTGCGCCGAGGCGATCCGGCTGACCCGGCAGCTGCGTGAGGTCAGCGCCCCTCTCGGCCCGCAGCCGGAGGTGCTCGGGCTGCTCGCGCTCATGCTCCTGCTGGACGCCCGGCGCCCGGCCCGAGTGCGCCACGGCGTACTCGTCACTTTGCCCGACCAGGACCGCTCCGCCTGGAACTCCGATCAGATCGAGGAGGGGCACGCGCTGGTCCGCCAGTGTCTCGCACTGAACCGGCCCGGGCCCTACCAAATCCAAGCGGCGATCAACGCGGTGCACACCGACGCACCCGACGCGTCGTCGGTCGACTGGTCGCAGGTGGTGGCGCTGTACGACCAGCTGGCGGCGCTGACGCCGTCACCGATCGTCGCGCTGAACCGCGCGGTCGCCGTGGCCGAGCTCGACGGACCGCAGGTGGCCCTGGCCATTGTCGACGACCTGGACCTGGGCTCGTACCACGCGTTCCACGCCACCCGCGCCGACCTGCTCCGCCGGCTCGGCCGGTACGACGAAGCACGTGAGGCCTACGGTCAGGCGATCGCGCTGACCGAGAACGAGGCCGAGCGGGCCTGGCTCGCCGGCCGTCAGGCTTCGTGCGGTAGCGCCCGGGAGGTTTGCCCGCCTCGGCCTGACGCGTGGACCTGACCGTGGGCCTGCGGTCCGCATCCGAGAGGTCACCTGACACGCATCGAAGGAGACGAGCATGACCGCACCGCCACCGATCGTCGACCGCGAGACCTGGCAGAAGCAGATAGACACGCAGCGCGTCAGGGAGAAGGCGCACACCCGCGAGGGGACGCGATTGCATAGGCTCGCTGGCGGTTGCCGATGGTCGAGGTCGACCCGACGTCGCCGGTGGTCGGCGCCGCCGGCGAGGTCCCGCTCATCGACACCTTCCAGGAGCCGGTCGCAGCTGTTTGCGTCGGGGCCCGTAGGCGGGTCGGCTTGCGATTCAGATCTGGTGAATTTCGACGCGTCACGGCGAGCTTCTCCCGGACCCGCAGATGACCCGTCCTGCCGCTAGAGAGTTGGTCGTGGGCCCAGGGCCTGTCCAGATGGTTCGTGCACCTGTGATGAATTCGTCGACGAGGGAGCGTGTCTGTGCGGTGATCCAGGCAGCATTGCGGACAGCAAAGGAAGGCGACCGCAGCGACGTCCTGGGTTCCGCGGCGCGTCCCTGCGGATAGTGGTGCCGGAGGCGGTGTGGCACCTCCCTCCTGTCCTCCCAGTTTTGGGGTCCTGACGGTGGCCGGCGGGCGGGTATTCGCCGGAACGCCATCACTTGGTCATTTAACGGCGGGTGCGGCTCTGGCTTTCCAGAGCCTGCGCTCGATAGCCTCTATGGATGGCCCGGAGCGAGAGCGGAGGGAACGAAATGACCGAAGTGCAGGGCAGGAGCACGGGGGCGCTGAACATCGAGCGGATCTACCAAACCACCGTCCCGGCGGATGAGCTCGCCAAGACGCTGGCGGACCACTTCCGCGCGCAGGAGTTCGAGGCACAGGTTTACAGCACCAGTGGAGACCGCACGGTGATGCAGGCGCGCAAGGAAAGCCTGTGGCGCCAGCTGCTGGGGGTCACCTACGCGCTAACGGTGGTCTTCGCCCCTGGTGAGGGTCAGCTGAGCATCAGCCTCGGGGGCCACGAGTGGGTCGACGCGGCAGTGAGCGGGGCGATCGGGCTGGTGGCGGTACCGCCCGTGTTGCTAGGCACCGCATATGGCATTTGGAAGGAGAACCAGTTCGACAAGGAGGTCTGGCAGGTGATCGACAAGGCGGTAGGCGCCAGCGAGCCTGAGACGACGGCGTCGGAGCCTCAGTAAGGACGCGGTGTCTTGAGCACCCGAGCCGCGGCGGCCCGATCTTGGGCGTAAGGCGTTTGCTCTCTCGGTCCTGTATGCAGCCAGCCCGACATGGTCATCGAGGGTGGCCGGGTGCGGCAACGGACGGAGCCCTCGAAGCCCTCGCGCGATGAGTTCGGTCACCAGGCTTCGGCTTGGCCCTCGTGAGCCGAGACGAGAAGGTCAAGCGGTGGAATAAGCCCGGCGGCGGGACACCGGCGAGCAGTATCCGTACTGCGCCAATGCGGCTCCGGCCTGCCTTGGGACGTCGATACGCTGCAGATCAGAGATCAGGTCTCTGTGGGGTGCATTGGACGAGAGGCAACCTAGCGGGGCGGGGTCCAGAGGAGCGTCGCTTCCTTGTCTCGGCAGGTCCACCCGCTGGGCTAGGTCGTCGCGTCTGATGTGGTCTCGGGAAGCGCGGCGGTGTTCATTCGGAGCGCCGCTATAAGAAGCCAGTCCACACGAGGATCAGGCCGATTCCGACGAGAGTGGGGATCTGAAGCGCGGACGAGAAACCGCTGCTGCCGATGATCCATCCCTGAGCTAGGTAACAGAGGCCGGAGAGCGCCATGAGGTACCCGATCGGGCGCGAAATCCTCCCGTAGCGGCAATGACTGCGCCGAAGAGGATCAACGCGAGACCGAACACGAAGCTCTTATAGGTTTCGATGTGGTAGATCCATCCGACCAGATGTACGAGCCAACGGTCTATATGTCTCGTTGCGTCGCGAGCGCGGCTGGGCTCAACCCCAGTGGATTGGCTCCGCGCGAGTTACGACACCCTGCACCTCGTGGCGACCGGTAGGCACAAAATTGCGCCTCGAATTGCGTCTGGCATCTGTGTCCCGCCCCCTCCAACACCTACGCCACAGTCGTGGGTCGTATCACCTGATCCCACCGCACTAGCAGCCCAAGGGTGATCACCTGCAATGCCACTTGGATCAAGATCGCGAACTGGTAGACGTAGCTTGAGAGCAGGTTGCCTAAAAGAAGCATGAGCAACATCGCACCGTAGCCACACCTGAGCGCGAGACGTCGACGGATCCGCCCCGGACGCAGCGCCCACCAGGTAATCCCGGCAAGCGCTGCGACGACGGCGTTCAGGCCCCAAGTGACAAGGAAGACGATCTTCCCCAAGTCTCCGACAGGTTGATCCCGCACGCTGAGCGTTACCGTCCGACGTAGCCCTTCGGGTGTGAATGCGACGCCGACGAGCAGCAGGAGTTGGAACAATCCGAGGATGCAGAAGACGGCCATTGCCAAACGTACAAATCGACGGGCACGGTTCGCCGGTAGCCAGGAAGCAACCGTCCTGCGGATTCGGCGGACAGTACGGCCGATAAAGGCGAAGGACTCCTCGACTCGATCCGCCAACCCCATTGATGTCTCGATGCCGTTGAGCAACGCAGCGGAGGCGTCATCAAGTGAACCGGTCCGAGCCTGGCGGATGTGATCTTCCATCGCGCTGATCTCGGCTGGAGTGGCGGTGCCGTCGGCGATGGTCTGGCTCAGCGAAATCGCGGCCAGCAAGTGGGCCCGCGGACTCCGCAGCTGATGGCGCCGCGCGAGTTCGGTGAACAGCAAGATCAATAGCAGTGAGGCGTAAACGACGGGTGCCGCGAGGGGAAAGAAGTAATCGTTCTTCTGAGTAATGAACTTCCCGACCTCATCGACGAAGAGCCCGAATCCGACTCCGGTGAGCAGTGCGATGATGACGGCCACCCCGCGGTTCTGCACGATCAGCGTCATCATGCCGGCAAGGAACAACGCCAATCCACCCCAAAGAGCATGGGCAAGGTGGAACGTCGAGTTGCCAATCTGCGGGTAGCCGGTGAGTACCAGGAACAAGCGGGTCAGGGCCACGGTCAACGCGCAGCTCACCAAAACGATCAGCGTCAGGCGGGACGAGCGGTCCGAGACGATGATGAACGGATTGGGAGTGGGCGCCGCGTAGGTGTGTGTAGATGCGGCCGCAGGAGCCGATTCGGTGGATTTCATGACGTGCTCCTCTTAATTCACCGGTGAGCGTAATCGCTGATTGGTGCCGCAGCTACTGGCCGACTGCCGGTCGGCGAGTAGGGCGGGGCTGGCATAGCTGTGGCCTACCAGGACTTGGAGCAGGCTTCTGGTCGGTTGATGGTGATTGACCCGGCTGGCGGCACTACTGGCTCGGACCGGCAAGGGAACTACCGGTCGCAGGGCTCGGAGGCCGCCGCGGAAAAGGCGGCGCTGCCGGGATCGCTGCTCAGCATTGTCACCATCCCACCAACGGCTGGCCCCTCACCGCCAAGTCCTTCCAAACGAATCAACGTTGAGCAAGCGCTCATCGACTCGATGCTGTCTGGGACGCCGGCAGCCGCGTCCACCCGGCGATGAACCGCCGGCGCCCCACCAGCCTGACCCGCGGGGTAGTGACTGGCTCGTGCCTTACGGCGCGTGCGCCGCTCGGCTTCTCCCCGCTAGCCGTCGGCTCAGCGGAACCGTTCTGCGGAATGTGCTGCCTTAGGCGGTGGACATCGTGGTCAGATCCGAGGCGGTGTCGAATCCCGGCCGTCGGTGGTAAACCTGGTGCCTCAGGCGAAGCATCGGGTTCATTCGCTGATTCACGCATATGTCGGTGGGGCTCGCTCAGCGCTGACTCCCCAATTGAACTCAATCTGGGACACAAGCGCCCTTGCGAACCTCGAGATCGACGATCCTGCATGGGTCGCTCAGATCAGGCAGGAGATTGTCCGGCTCGAGGGTGGCCGTGAGCCAGCTGCTCCCGGACAGCGGGATATGAGCGTACAGCCGCCCCAGTGATGAGCTACGGGCTCAAAACGAACTCCCATCGGAGCCAGCAACCAAGCGGGGATTCCCGTCGATCGCGTTATCGAACCTGCGACGGCGACCGCCATGGAGTCCGCGCCCAACCGCGACCTGGGAGCCAACCAGAACGCCTCGATTTTCGGCCCAGCCTGCAAACCCACACCTCGGTTGGCCCGGCTGGCAGCGTCGGCTGCGTCAACGGAACGTGTGACCTGACCTGTGCCACTTTTCGGGGTTCGGTGCGTGAAGTTGCTCCTGGCTAGGGGCGTTGTCTTGGTCGTTGTGCACTAATTTAACCCGATCCTTCGCTCGACGTCGTGGCGTGCCCCGATCCGCAGGCCGATCGCTCAGCGGGATGGGTTCAAGACCTTCGCATGAGGCTGGCGAACACGCCGGCCACCATCCACGAGGGCAACCGCAATCCACTTGCTACTTGTATCCAATGCAGGGCAAGCGGAGCGATCTGTTCATGGCCACGTTCGTCTGTCGTTGCTACAGAACAGCCGGACTAACCTCTAGCCTCGGTCCGTGGATCTCGAAGACCTGCGGCTTGCTGTCTATGAGGGATGCCGCCGAGGCCGGGTCCCCCGGATTGCTGACCTGGCCACTGAACTTCTGGCTACTCGGGAACAGGTGCGTTCCGGCTTGCTGACGCTTGGGGCTGCCCGGCACCTCGCGCTCGGCTCGGACGGTGAAATCACCATGGCGCACCCGTTCACCGCCGTCCCGCTGGGTTTCTCGGTGATGGGCCAGGACACCTTGTGGTGGGGCGGGTGTGCGTGGGATTCGTTTGCGTTGCCGCACTTGCTGCCGGACCAGGGTCCGATGCTGGTGGCAACGACGTGCCCGGCGTGCGACCGGGCCCATGCCTGGCGTTTCGACGACCGAGAGCCGCCGGCTGGCGGCCAGGTCGCTCACTTCTTGGTTCCAGCGGCACGGATGTGGGATGACGTCGTCTACACCTGCGGTAACCAGCGGATCTTCTGCTCCGAGGCCTGCGTGGCCATCTGGCTCAATGAGTCAGGACACCAGCGCGGCTCCGTGCTGGACTTGCGGACGTTGTGGCGGCTCGCGGCCGGTTGGTACGTGGGTCGTCTCGAGCGTGGCTATGTCCGCCGCGAGCCGAGCGCTGCCGCCGACTACCTGCGCAGTGTCGGGCTCTCTGGCACGTTCTGGGGCCTCACGTCGGAAATGATCGACGGCGGGCTCCCGTGGGTGTTCCGGTGATCCGCCCCGGGTGAATGAACTGCCGACCCACTGGCGACGTCTGGACCAGCCAGCCCGGCCGCACCCAGCAAAACCTGCTTTCGGTGCGATCTCATCCGCACCTAACCCGCGCCACCGGCTGAACTGGGCAGCCGCAGCGTGGCGCAGCTGTGCTCGAGGTTGCCAGGCGTTATCTCGGCATGCAAATCGAGGCCCCGAGCGGCGGGCCTAGCGTGGGTCCTCCGGGCGTGCCCGTTGTGCAGCGGCGCGCTGATCTGTGGTCGGCAGCGGGGACTTCGGCTCGGCTTTGGCGAAGTCTGCGGCCCGACGGGTCAGCAGGTAGCCCGCGACCAGCACCAGGATGATCATGGTCACCACGCCGGTCTCGGTCGTCACGTACGCCATCATCGCCGGCGACGTCGTGACAGTAACGCCGGCGGCGGTCTCCATCAGATTGTCGAAGGCGCTGTGAGAAAGACTGACCGGCCAGATGCTTCCCGACCACAATCGCAGCCACCCATACCAGACACCTGCCAGCGTGAGCGTGACCATCACCATCGGCACCACGATCCAGCGCTTTCCCGCGCTCTGGTAGGTGGTGGCGATCAGCAGCAACGGCAGATGATAGATCGCATGGAAGAAACCGGTGACGAGCGCCGCACGCCGCCCCGAGGTGAGCTCAGCCACGCGAAAGAGCAAATAGCCGCGCCAGCCGATCTCTTCGCCAAGGAAGACGACCGCGAAAATGATCGTGGTTAGGGCGATTCTGAGAACGCGCCCGCCGAAGCCCGGAGGCAGGCCTGAAAATTGGACTACCCCAAAGGCCGCCGCGACGCCGAAGCTCACGGCAACGATTACCGCCGGCCCAACGACGGCAATCAGCAGACCCCGGCCTCTCCGCGGGTTGAATCCCACCCCGGCCCAAACCGCGCGTCGCTGACCACGCGGAACGGTGAAAGCGACGGTAAGTGCCATCGCGATCACCGGAAAGGCAATGGCGATCAGCGGTGTGATCCCGGCGTGCGGCAGCGCGAGCGCAATGGCAAGCGTCAGCCCGTACGTGATGCACAAGAACACCACAATTTGACGCAGCGGACGGTACGTTCTCGGTGGTGCCTGCACTTCAGTCGTGCGTCGCTGTTGCATCGGTTCTCCTCCGATTCGTGCTACTGCTTCCCCCGAATCAGGCGCTTGAACGTCAGCGCAGTGACCGCCGGTCTTGCCGCCGGCCACAACCCCCGCCGATATCCTTCATTGTTGTCCACCCGCCAGCGCCGTTGACCACCACCTACCGGACGGCAATGCGCCGCGAGCGAAACCTGTGCCGGGTCTGACGGGTACGCCCTGAAGTCCCGCTGGTGGGGGATCTCTCCACCCGAGTGCTAACCGTTGCTTGCCTCACCGGAATCCGTTGACGCCGCTACCGGTCGCCTCACCGCCCGGCGTCAAGGGCGCACACGCACCGGCGCGGCGGTCATCATCCGGGGAGATCAACACGTGCATCGGGGAACCGGCCTCGTACTGCTGGCCGCCCGATAACCGTGCCGAGGTTGTCCCTTTAGTCATGCGCTCTCAGAAGACAGCTGGCGTGTCCACAGCCTCGGCTACGAACGCATACCCGAGTCTGGGTAGCCACCCAAACCTGGTATGCCTGTTACGGCTCTCGCATCGGCGTTATGAAAGTCATGCTTGCCGTCTTCGCTGAGCGTTCTTTGTGCGGACGCCCGCTAGAGGGTCGCTCAACGGGCGTCGATCATGTTCTGGGCGACGAGTGGCTGAATACCCGAGCTGGCGCACACCGCCGGCGCGATACCAGTCCGGCGCGTCGGCGCGATACCAGTCCGGCGCGTCGGCGCGATACCAGTCCGGCGCGTCGGCGCGATACCAGTCCGGCGCGCCAGCCGTTACCCGAGACATCGCTCGGCCCCCGCGCGGCTTACTCCTGCAGGGCCATCTCGACCGCAGCCTGGGCGTGTGCAAGGGTCGTGTCGATCAGCGGCACCGAGCTGTCCTCGGCTTCGAGGAGCATGCCGAACTCGGTGCATCCGAGGATGACGGCCTGCGCGCCGCGCCGGACAAGATCCGCGATCGCAGCCTTGAACTTCTCCCGCGTGGCCGGCAGAAATATGCCCTTGGCAAGCTCTCCGTACAGGGCGTCGTGCACGTTCTCCTGGTGTTCGCCTTCGGCGACCAGGACGTTCATCCCGTAGTGCTCCCGCAGACGGCCGACGAAGTAGCTGCCGGTCATCGTGTACCGACTGCCGAGCAGCCCGACGGTCGTGACCCCGTGTTGCTGAACCTCGCCGGCGGTCGGATCGACGATGTGCAGGAACGGGAGGTCCACAGCGCCCTCGATCCGATCAGCAGTGGTGTGGACGGTGTTGCAGGCCAGTAGAAAGAAATCCGCGCCAGCCGCCTTGAGTTTGTTGCCCTGTTCGGCCAACAAGTCACCGACCAGATCCCACCGTCCTTCGCGCTGGTTGCGTTCGATCTGTTCGAAATCGGTCTGCGCCAGCACAAGGCTGGCGCTGTGCAGGCCGCCATCACCCAACCGCTGGGCGACCAGTTCGTTGATGATCCGGTAGTAGATCATCGAACTGGGCCAAGCGATGCCCCCGACAATCCCGATGGTCTTCATGTCGGTCCCTCAGAAGGGAAGAACGGTAGCCGGGATATTCACCCACCTCCGGCCCCACCATAGACCGCTCGGAATTCGGACCGGCTGAGTTCGATTGTGGTGGAGTCGTCCGCCATGGCGTCATCCTTCTGTACAGGGTGCGACGTCTCAACCAGACGCCCGGTAGGCGCCGGTCCGCTTGCGGAACACCGCATACAGCTGCGTCCGATTCCATGCGGCGGCACGGCCCTTCCGAGTAATGCGTCCACGCGATGCTCCTGCGGCATGGGTTCCCCGCGTGACGCGTTGGTGGGCGTCCCGATAGCGGCAGGAGCGGACGGTTCCAGCAGCCGCCCGTCCGGACTGGCACTCGTCAGGCGGGCGCGGCACCTATGGTCATCGCATGGCGAACCGCTACCAGTACACGGTGGTCGAGCTCCGCGAGGGCATGATCGGCGGCAAGATGTCCGGCGACAAACTCGAGCAGGTACTGAACGAGCATGCCGCTCAGGGCTGGCAACTCAAGGGGATCACCTCCGTCGAAGTCAAGGGCCGCGTCGGGCCGGGCGGGGTCGAAGGTCTCCTCGTCACCTTTGAACGGCCGGTCGGCTGAGCTCACGAGCACGGCACGGGCACGGGTCGTCGTTGATCGTGACCCGGCTCCCCGAGTGCGTTGGGCGGATCGGCGCCCACTGCTCACCGAGGGCCAGTCGATCTTGTTGCACCGGCGGACCGGCTCGCTGCTCCGCCAACTCCATCGAGAATCCCAATGTCACGGTCCGCCCACCTTCGGGGGCTTGCTGAGCAGGTCATGGAGCGACGTGAGCACTTCGCTCGGCGGTACCGCGACCACGGTGGATCTGCTGAGCTCATGGGTGAGGTCGAGCGATTCGTTACCCGCCGCCACGACGCCCTCAACAGCTGTCAAACCGTGTTATGTCACAACGACTTCATCAACGGGAGCCTTTTGGCACGGCCGCCGGTGACCCGGTCGTCACCGGTGTCATCGACTTTCAACGCGCATCCTTCGACGATCCCATGGCTGACCTCGCCCAAACGCTTCGCAACGCCACATTCCATCGGCCAAGCGGCGCCGGGGGGTTAGCAGCGGCGTACGGGGTCGACGCAGCTGACCAAGAGCGCCTCGCGGTTCATGACCTGTCCACACCCTTGCCGAACGGGTGTGGATCAGCACCGACAAGCCCACCGGTTGGCGCCGTTCGGTCCGGCAGCTTGACGCCCACCTCCACTGCGTAAGCCGAGAAGCCTGACCATTCCGCCTGCCGTCCCGCTAAGCCTTCCTTCGGCTTACGGGCAATTCCTACTGCGGTTGGGAGCAGCGCCGGTCCGGCCGGTCTCCGGGAACGCTGATCCAGCGGCGGGATATTACAGGTCGGTAGCCCGTGGATGTCGGGGCTCGTACAGCCCCACCTCGCCCCCGCCCGGCAGGTGCAGGCTCGTCAGGCGCCCCCACCGGGCTTCGGTGACTGCGGTGAGCGCCGCTCCTTTAGCGGCCAGCTCGTCCATCG
>Ga0307307_10000245_pt1 | contig 11834 bp, 9 predicted proteins | sample ER_DNA_194_FD_194505 | JGI IMG/M metagenome (GOLD analysis project Ga0307307, IMG submission 194505) | Bulk soil microbial communities from the East River watershed near Crested Butte, Colorado, United States - ER_DNA_194 | ecosystem: Environmental > Terrestrial > Soil > Floodplain | place: USA...
TCGGGTCTTCGTGACCGGCATGCGGGCCGCAGCAGCCGCCGACCATGATCGCTCACTGGTCGGCCCCTACGGCGGCCCGGAGGTGGTCGAGTGTGTCATCGACCTGCGCAACCCGCTGGCCGCTGGCCGGAGCATCACCGCTGCCGGCCTGCGTGACCACTACCGGTACACCGACCCGGCGGACATCGAATCGACCATCGACCGCAGCGTGGTGGGAGGTCTGCTCCAGCGCGACGCGGACGGCACCATCGAGGCGACCGGCACCGGCCAGCAGTTCCTCGCCGACCTCTTCGCCCATCACGCCGACGTGCTCACCGAGCGCTGGAAACCGGCGGTCATCGAGCGGCTCAACCCGCTCCTGGCCCGAGTGCTGAGGGCCGCCGACGGGACCGGAGGCGGTGCATGGTCCGTGCAGTCCCCACCGCACGAGCCGGCCGGAAAGCCGTCGGCGGTTGTACTGCTCGACCGGCTCTCGACGATGCGCTACCACCGTGCCGACGCCCACGCTGCGGCCTGGCTGCACGCTGGCTGGACGGCAGCCGACGTCGCGGCGATGCCCTGGGGCACGGTGTGGAGCGAGGAGCGACGACAGATCGAGCGGGACACCAACCGTCGGGCCGCGTCGCCGTACAACGCCCTCACGGGTGACGAACGCCTTTCCTTCTTGGCCGACCTCGCCGCTATCAGGTGAGCTGAGCCCGAGGGCGACCTTATTGCTCTAGGTGCATCAGACGGCGAGGAGACACATAGGCGACGCGTTGCCCGCTTGGATAGCCCAATGACCGGTGGTAGCTACACCGCGCTGCATCCAGATAGGACGCCGGTCTCGGGCAAGGAGCGGGTGTCACTGAGCCGCAAGACGGTGGGGTTGCGGCGCATCGCGTCAGTGGCCAGGGCAGGATCAACCGGCTGATCGTCAAGCGGCTCGATGGCGAGTTCTCGACGGCTTGGGATTAATCGGGGCGACCCGACCGCTGAAGTGATTCGACAGCTCATCCCCGCCGCGCGGGGGGAGCTCGGTGTCCGCCGCACGACATAGTGACGGACTCGAACTCACACAAGAGGAGCAATCCGTGAACAGTGGGAGCCGGCATGGATGACGCCATCCGCACCGCCCTTCACCACAGCCAGGTCATCGACCTGACGACGACCGGCCGCCGGACGGGTCAGCAGCGGCGGATCGAGATCTTCCTGCACGACGACGATGGTCGGTTGTTCATCACCGGGATGCCCCGGGCCGACCGCACGTGGGACTGGATCTACAACATCGCGGCCCACCCCAGCGTCGTCGTCCACTTAAAGCAGTCCGTCGTCGCGGACATCCCGGCAACCGCGCGCGTGATCACCGACCCGGACGAACGCCTGCCGCTCATCGAGGCAGCCGCGAAGCGTTGGGGTCGCACCGACGTCGCAAACATGCTCCAGCACAGCCCGCTCATTGTGCTCAGCGTCGATGGAGACGCCCCGAAGCATGTCGTCGACCCGTTGCATCGTCCATCGGCATCAAACATCTGATTCGAGCCTTGCTGCCCCATCTCCGTCGACGATGACGCCGTGTGCCGATGGGCAGTCGTGCCAAAGAGCGGGTGCTTCACGCCGCCCACAATGACGCAAGTCTGATCGGATCGTTGACGGCCGAGTCGGGCTGTCCACCCGTGCCGTAGGACGGTCGGCTAGTGAGCAAGCATGTCGCATGCCAGATGGGTCAAACACTCGTGGACACGTATGCGTCCCGGACAGGGTGTCCCGGTTGCCGGCTGTTTATGGCAGAGCCTCTGGCCTCGTCAGCAGAGCACTCCTGCGGGATCACCGGCATGCCCATGCTCGAGTAGATCCGCAAGGAGGACGATGAGTCGGATGGATGGTTTGGTCGAGGTTCCGAGTTATCGATTTGAGTAGTGGCGCCGCCGTATGGGAGAACAAGCGACTAAAGGGGTCATGGACCGCTACTTCAAACGCATGGGCGCGGGTGAGGACTTCTCTGACTGCTACACCGCGGATGTGACCTGGACAACGTTCGATGACAGGAGTCAGGTGCGCGGGGCCGGCCCCGTACGGGAATATCTCGTAGCACTGCACGAGAACATGGTTGATGCGCGAACCCGGAGACTCATCTTCGCCGACAACGCCGCCTACCTTGAAGGTGACTGCACCGCCGCGAGCACCGGCGGTATCAACCGAATTGCCTATTGCGTTGCTTACGATGTCACAGGCGACAAGATCAGCGCGATGCGTTGCTATGGCGCGATCGCGCATCTCGCGCCATAGCTATCTCGGGATCAAGTTCGGCTCACTAACGCCCGCTGGCCGGTCCCCTTGCGGCCGGTCAAATGGGACTAGCCTGAGGTCAGCTACTCAGGGGCCACTCGACGACGCTGGCCAAGTCGGCGACGGCGGCCCGGTTGCTCAGCGTGGTTCAGTTGGACCCTCCGCACGCCGCAGCACTCGCGGAGGCGGTGGCCGCTGTGTGTTGCCGGATCTACTCCAGTTCCAGCAGCGTCTGCGCCTTCAGAGATGAACGCGACGAGGCGCCTGACGCGGTCCAACACGGGTTGGCGCGTGACGAACGTCGCGACTGAGGGACCTCGGTCGGACGCAGCCGGCAGCCCTCCATTGCCGCGGGATCCGACGCTGCTGGTCGGTAAGGTACTGAGGTGAGCGGCGACGAGACGGGGGCCCTGGCGTCGGGCTGGCACGAGCTTGCCGGCGACTACGAGCTAGGTCGGCGCAAGCCGGATGCGTTCGACCGGATTTTGGACTGGCCGGCCGAGCTCTCGGTTCTGGGCGACGTGACCGGCCTGGACGTTCTCGACGTCGGCTGCGGCAGCGGTGCGAAGTCCGTCGAGCTGCTCGAGCGGGGGGCCTCCAGCGTGACCGGTGTGGACCTAGCGGGACGATTCGTGCCGATGGAGGACCCGCGGCTAACCCTCATCCAGGCCGACCTATCCGATCTTGGGGAGGTGCCCGCGATCGCCGGCCGACGGTTCGACCGGATCGTATTCCTACAGTCGCTGGCCTACGCCCGGGACCAGGTCGCCACCCTAGCCGCCGCTCGCCGGCACCTGAACGACGACGGCTTCATCGTCATTGCCAGGTCGCATCCGATCCGCTTCGCCGTCGAGCGAGCGGAGAAGAACGACACCACGATCGGACAGGAGTACTTCTCCGCCGAGCCCTACACCTACGTATCCAGCTGGAACGAGCAGATTAGCCTCACCCACGTCACGAACACGGTGGCGGACATGATCAACACCTTCGCTGCCGCCGGGCTGTGGATCGAGCACGCATTGGAGCCGCAGCTCAGCGAAGAGCATCGTCGTCAGTTCCCCCACAAGCAGGCCTGGCTCGATCGGCATCTGGGCATCATCGTCTTCCGGGCCAGGCCTCTTGCTGCGCGGTGATGTGGTGAGGTCACACGCAGCCACCGGCAGACCGACCGCGGATCGGGCGGCCGCACTCGCCTCGTACTACGACTCCGAAGTCGACGACCGGGCCACTCGGGCACTCTCTGATCAGCGGGAAGATCATCGGGACCTGTTCATCGATGCGGTGACGAACGATGGCGCGCGATCCCTGCTGGAGATCGGTTGCGGGCCTGGCATCGACGCAACCGCCCTCGCCGGAGTCGGGCTCGATTACACGGGGATCGACCTATCGTTCGCCGCGGTCGTGATGTGTCGCGGCAAGGGCCTGCGGGTCTGCACCGCCAGCGCAGTTGACCTACCCTTCACCGACAATGCGTTCGACGCGGCCTGGACAATGAGCACGCTGCTACACCTCGACGACGTCGAGTTCGAGTCCGCGTTGCGCGAGGTTCGTCGGGTCATGCGCCCTGGCGGCCTGCTCGCCATCGGTCTCTGGGGCGACCACGTCACCAGCGAGCAGCATCTCGCCGACAAGACAGGACAGCGACCACCGCGCTACTTCCGCTTCAGATCCGACCACGACCTCCGGCACGCCCTCGCCGAACTCGGCCAGATCGAGCAGTGGGTCACCTGGACGGCCGACCCCTCGCCGTATCACTATCAGTGGGCCCTCGTCCGCACCCACGACAGCCCCCGTTCAAGCGGCCCCGAGGCCAATCACGGAGACGGTCGGCAGCGACAGTTCGGGTCCGACGCAATCTGACATCGACGGTCGCCGCTGGCGAGGTTGACACTGCTCTCATGTGATTTGGGGGTGAGTTGGTACCGAAGTGGTACTGCCAGCGATCCTGTCAGCACCTGACCGCTCGCCACCAGCCGGGAACCACATGCGCTCGGCGCGTCGTCGCTTATCGAGCGACGGTCCGCCGGTTGTCGCTTATGAGCTGTCCTGGGCGGCGCGGTCTCGCCGGGAGGGAGTCCGGGCGGGGCGGCAGCAGCTGTATGCGGTTCGGCTTCCGACACACGCTTGCACCGATAAGGGTCGCGCACCGGGCGGGTCTGTTTCCACTGCCGGCGTGTGTCCTCAGGCGGCTCTGTCGGAGTCAGTTGCCGAGGCCGGCCGAGTGTGCGCGGACGATTGCCTCAGCTCGGGTCTCGACCTGCAGCTTGGCGAAAATGCTGGAGATGTGGTTGCTGATGGTGTTGAGTGAGAGGCCCAGCTGCGCGGCGATGGCCGGGTTGGCCATGCCTTGGGCAATGAGTTGTAGGACCTCTCGTTCGCGTCGGGTCAGTTGGGTGAAGGGCGGTTCGGCCGGCTCGGCGCTGAGCAGCCTGAGCGCTCGCCGGGCGAGCCCGGGACCGAAGATCGCCTCGCCGGCCGCGACCGAGACGATCGCCCGGATTACCTGGTCAGCATCGGCGCCCTTGAGGACATAGCCGAGTGCTCCCGCTCGGATCGCCGCGAGCACGGAGTCGTCATCGTCGAACATGGTGAGCATAAGAATGTTGACCTCAGGGGCCGCCTTGGTGACCCGTCGGGTCACCTCGATGCCGTTCAGGCCAGGCATCCCGAGATCCAGCACGAGGACGTTTGGGCGTAGCATCACTGCCTCCCGCACCGCGTCAGGACCGGTCGCCGCTGTAGCGAGCAGCTCATACCCGTCCACCGCCAAAAGCAGCGCTCGCAGTCCTTCCCGGACCACGGCATGGTCGTCGGCCACCACGACAGTGATGGTCACGCGGCGGCCAATGGGAGGATGACTGCCACTTGCCCGCCGGCCGGGCCCGGACCTGCGTCGAAGTGGCCGCCGAGCTGGTCAGCGCGCTCTCTCATCGACAGCAGCCCGATGCCAACGGGCCAATGATCTTTCGCCGTCCCGTTGTCTGCAATGCGCATACGCAGCTCGCCGCATGCCACTTCGATGTCAAGCGTGGCGTGACTGGCGCCGGCGTGGCGGACCACGTTGGTTAGTGACTCGGTGGCAATGCGGAACGCTGCCACCTCGATGGCGGCGGGCAGCTGATCCACCGGCTGGCCGGCCCTGACCTGAAGCTGAAGCCCTCCGGGCTCATCGTGACTCAACGAGGCCGCGTACTCCCGCAGCGCGCCGACAAGGCCGAGCTCGTCCAAGGCTGGGGGACGGAGTTCATAGACCAGCCGGCGGATGTCATCGATGGCGGTTGCCGTGTCGCGTTCGAGCTCTGCCAGGAGCGCCGACGACTGTTGCGGGTCGGTATCCCTCAGCCGCCGGGCGGCGCCGGCCTTGAGGATGACCCCAGTCAGCCGTGGACCGAGCCCGTCATGCAAGTCACGACGCAGCCTGCGACGTTCCTCCTCCCGCGCCGTGAGCACTCCTGCTCGGGAAGTCTGCAGCTGGGCCGCGAGGCTGGTGGCTTGGACCGCCACTGCCAGCAGGTTGGCCAGCGGCTCGATCACCCGCTGGTCTGCGGAACCCAGTCGTCGTTCTCCTCGACGAAGCCCAATCTCAAGCAGGCCCACGATGTCGTCGCCGCGGCGCAGCTCCAGGACATACGGAGACACCGCCGTAGGCCCGACCTCGGCTACCACGACTCCGCTCACCCGCACTGTGGCGGACGGCAGCCGCAGCGTCTCACACAGTGTTCGGAGCGCCCCCTGGAGGCCGTTGGCTTCACCGCTTAGCTGGCTGCCGACTGCGGCCAGCATTTGTACCGGATCCTGGCGGGAGCCGTAGAAGAGCCGGTCGACCCGGCGCTGCAACCACACGCGTACCGGATTGAAGGCGATGGCCAGTGCCAGTACGACAAACGCCGAGCCGGCGCGAGTGTCGGGCAGGCCGGCGGCCCGGTCCAACAGGGCGACGAGCCCGACATAGCCGCCGATGACCAGCCCCGACAACAGCAAATACAGGGCGAACCGGGAGACCACCAGGCGGATGTCCAGCAACTGGTGGCGCAGCACCGCAATGCTGATCGATACCGGGATCAGTGCTATCGCGAAAAGGGAAGCGACGGTATGCACACCCAGCCAGTCCGGCACGGTGAAGCCGATCAGGACAATCGCCACCGCAAGCAGAAGCCAGAGGAGCTGGCGACGGATGGAGTCGTTCCCTCGCCAGAAGCGGATGATCAAAGACAGGGCCGCGCCGGCCAGCGCGATGTTCGTGCCGAGGCCGCTGATCAACTCGACGCCAGGCAGGTCTGCGAAACCGGGCCACATCAGATATGACCGCACCCCGAACTCCGCCGCCAGATTGTCGGCGGGGAACAGCCCCGAAGCAGCGAATAGGACCGACCCTACGAAGGTCGGGACCAGGAGCCAACGCCAGGCCAGGCTCAGGAACCGCCCGGTCGGGAAGAGCAGCAGCGTCAACGGGATGAAAAATGTGATTGCCCAGGGCCAGGCGATGTTGGCCCACGTCCCGACGAGCCGCCAGAAGGGCCGGTCGTCAGAGGGCTGAGATCCCCAGGCGAGAAGGGCGGTCGCCGCGGCGCTGCCGCTGTAGCACACACCGCCGGCGAGCAGTAGCCAGCCGATCGGGTTCCGCGGCCGCTGCCAGGCGATCGGCCAACCGGCGACCGCGAGTGAGCCGCCGATCACCGCGTTCGTAACCACGAAGTGGTTGAGCAGAAAGTCCCAAGATCGTCCGGAGGCGGCCCCGGCCGCCAGGCTGATGAGCACCTGGGCCAGCGCGAGGGCGAGGGCGAGGCCAGCCAGTAGCGGACGCCGTGACTCGCTCACACCTTGATCATCCTCCCTCAGACCACCAGGCGCATGGTGGCCAGCCACCAGAGTCTGGCGCTGGCGTCACCCTGGCAGGTGGTGGCGTGCGGTCTGTCGGCCGGGTGCCGGTCGGTTCGAGGCTGATCAGGTCAAACACCCATCGAAGGAGTGAACCATGAGTACGACTCGAACGCGGCCGGAGCGATCCGACCCGATGACAACGGCACGACCGCGCGACCTACGAGCACTGTGGCGTGTCACACTCGCCCTGCTGGTCCCCGTCCCGGCCTTCGCGATGGCCGGTCAAATCCTGCTTTCGCCGTACGCAGTGAACGCTTCCTTTGCTGAGATGCTGGCGGAAGTGGCCGCCGACCCCAGCCGGGAGCAGCTCTCGATCTGGGCCGCCTTCGTTTTCACGCTGACCTTGATTCCGTCGGTGTGCGCGTTGGCGTGGGTGTCTCGTCGCCGGGCGCCCTGGCTGTCCTTGGTGGGTGCTGTGCTGGCCTTGATCGGCTTCACCGTCGGCTTCTATCTGCCCGGCGGAGGCGGGGCCGCCTTGGTAGCCGCTCACCAGGGCCTGGACCCGGTGAAGGCGACCGCCATTAGCGATGCGATCTGGATGCAGCCCATTGTCTCGGTGAGCCTGGCGGTGTTTCTAGCCGGCACGTCTGTCGGGCTGCTATTGCTAAGCCTCGCCATGTGGAGATCTCATGCGATGCCTCGGTGGATGTCGGTTTGTCTGGCCGTGTCCGTTCCGTGGCATCTGCTCGGGCTGGGCGGGACCGTTGGTGCGGCGGCCTCGTGGCTACTGACTGCGGTGGGCTGCCTGGGCGCCACGCGAGCCCTGCTGCGGATGAGCGACGACCAGTTCGACCTGCCGCCGGGATGGAAAAGTCTGCATGGCACAGAATCGAGTTCCGCCTTTGATGCACGGACACTCTGGCGGATGCTGCTCGCATTCACCACGCCGTGGATCGCTGTCTTTGTCGCCGTCGGGCGCTTCCTACTCCCCTATGACATGTCCGACGAGCCGCGCGTGGTTTTCGAGGCGATGCTCACTCACCCCGCCTATGAGACGGCGATCGCGTGGTTGGGTGTCTTACTGGTCCCCACATGCGTCTCCGGGGTCGTGGCAGTTGCCTTGCTCAGCCGTCGGCGGGCGCCCATCCTGACCACGATCGGGCTACCGCTGGCCTATGTCGGGTTCGTCTGTCTGATGGCTGGCGATGGCTTCGGCAACCTGATCACCCAGGTCGTTGCACGGCACCCTGAGCTCGACTCTGCCACCGCATACGCGTTGGGTTACGGGATCGAGTCGTCCCCGTTGTCGGGTGTGACCGGCACCCTGTTTGTCTTCGGCCACCTGATCGGCACCGTCATCTTGGGCATCGCGCTGTGGCGGGCCCGGATGGTCCCCTCCTTGCTGGCCATCGCCTTGGCCATCTCGCAGCCGATTCACCTGATCTCGGTGCTGGTCGACAACCGACCGCTCGACCTGGTCGGCTGGGGCGGCACCGCGCTCGGCTTCGCCGCAGCGGGCTGGGCGCTACTGCGAATGGACAACGCCGACTTCGACCTCGAGCCCTTGGTCTGACCGACCCGCTGACGGTCGATGCTTACGAGTGCTGCATCGCCCGCTCGCGGGGCCGCGCCTGCCAGGCCGGAGGCACCATCCGCCAGACTGGTGCAATGTGACGATGGAGGACGATGAGGAGCCGGCGAGACGGTGGGTGTGGCCTGAACGCGGCCCTCCATCGCTTGGCGACCTATGGAACGCTTGCGCCGCGTCGTCCCAACCGTCATCAGCTCGACGGGCTCGAAGGCCGCTAGTTGGCCGGCCACGTCAACGGAAGGCTCGTCGATGCTGGCTGGGGTGCCGGCCTTGGATACCCGGCACTGGTTCTTGATCCCGGCGGCTCGGCTGTCAGTGTTGACGTCTTCGAGTCGGTCGACCTGCCGGCTCACTGGGCACGTCTGGACGCCTTTGAGGGACCTGGCTACCAGCGCGTCGTAACCACGGTTCGCACGTCCGCCGGAGACGTCGACGCGTCCATCTACGTCCTAGTGCAGGCCAGGGCTGATGACTGATCGGAAGTTGACTCATCCCATTGTCGACAGAAAGTCGTCTGAGTGAACCTTCCCCATCGGTTACACGACATCGCCGGCCAGCCTTCCTGAGGAGCACACGTCCCGAGTCACCGTCCCTCAATTGGGACGCCTGAGGAAAAGTTGCCCCGGCATCTCGCGAGTAGTTGACGCCTCGGTGGGTGTGTTCTGGTCGTCGGCCATCCACCAATGTTCTCGCCGCGTACGAGCACCGTGCCGCCGGCCGCTGCCACCGAGGTGACCTCCCCCAGTGCCCGGCGGCAAGGAAAGCGGTGGTGCGATCGACTGCCGAGTGCTTTGCTAGATCGATCTCGCATCGCCAAGAAGGAAGCCCGTGACCTTGAGTTCGCGAACGACCGGCGGTATCGCCTACGAGCGTGCAGGCCGGCGCGGTGACCTGCCGGTCGTCCTTCTCCATGCCGGCGTCGCCGATCGCCGGATGTGGGACCCGCTCTGGTCGGCACTCGCCGTAGAACGCGATGTAGTCAGGCTGGACCTCCGCGGATTCGGTGAGTCCGCAACGCGGCCGCGCGGCATGCTGTCCCCCGTCGATGACGTACTCGACACGTTGGCCGAAATCGGCATCGACCGCAGTCACCTTGTTGGCGCCTCCTTCGGCGCCGCCGTGGCCGTCGAGGCCGCGCTCACCCGGCCCCGGCAGGTCGCTTCCCTGCTGCTGAGCCCACCCGGTGGATCACTCATCGCAGAGCTCACGCCGGACCTGCGCGCGTTCATCGAGACCGAGAACGCCGCGCTGGCGCGCGGCGACCTGGGCGATGCCGTAGAGGCGAGCCTCACTTGGTGGGTCGACGGTCCCCGCCGAGAAGCCCGTGATGTTGACCCGACCGTCCGCGAGCTGGTTCGACCGATGCAGCGGCGAGCCTTCGAGGTGACGGCCGGCTGGGACGACATCGAGAGGCGGGAGCTCGACCCGGCTGCGCTCGACCGGCTCGCGGAGATCCGGGTGCCGACGTTGGTTCTCGTGGGCTCGCTCGATCTCGAGGCGGTCCACGAGGCGGCACGGCGCGTGGCCGACGGAATTGCTGGCGCGCGCCTCGTCAACTGGCCAGACACCGCCCACTTGCCATCGATGGAACGTCCCGACGACTTCCTCGCCCTACTCCGTGATTGGTTGGCCTTGTCCGAGCCGCCACGCCACTGAACCCGACAGATGCAAGAGCACGGATGTAGTCACGGAGCGTCCCCCCGACATAGCCCCGACTGCTTAAAAGTGGTTCCTTCCCTGACCCGCCCAGCGGCCCTTTGTCATCTCCTCTTGAGCGCCCGTAACGGGGTGGCTCAGTGAACTTGATTTGTGGCGAGCGGCAACGATGGCGGGTAGCCGCTGTCTTCTCGATCTTGCGCTCGGTTACGCTTACCGATGTTCTGGAGCGAAGAGTGGAGTGAGCGAAAATGGCTGATGGGCAGGGCAGAGGCACCGGTGCACTGAATTTTGAGCGGATCTATAGCACCACCGTCCCGGCGGAGGAAGTCGCCCGGGCATTGGCAGACCACTTCCGTATGCAGGAGTTCGAGGCACAGGTCTACCGCAGCAACGAGAACCGCACGGTGATGCAGGCTCGCAAGGAGAGTCTGTGGCGCCAGCTGCTGGGGGTCGCCTACGCGCTGACTGTGGTCATCGCCCCCGGAGAGGGCCAGCTGAGCATCAGCCTGGGGGGTCATGAGTGGGTCGATGCCGCGGTGAGCGGGGCGATCGGGCTGGTGGCGGTGCCGCCGGTGCTGCTAGGGACCGCGTACGGCATCTGGAAGGAGAACCGGCTGGACCAGGAGGTCTGGCAGGTGATCGACAAGGCGGTCAGCGCCAGCGAGCCTGAGAGGATGCCGGCGTCGGAGTCTCAGTAGGGACGCCGTTCCGTCACGGCGTAAACCTCGCCGGCATGCCCACAGCAGACGTTGATCTCCGAGTCTCGATCGGTTTGAGGTCCCGCCTCCTTGATGTTTGTGCCGGGACCACCAGAGTCCACAGTGGGCTGCGGGCGAGGTATGAGGGCGGACCAAGGGCGGATCTCACGGCGCACCCACGACGACCTTTCCTCTGGCGTGGCCTTGTTCCAGGTAGCTGATTGCTGCGGGGATTTCGGCGAATCGATAGCGCCGGTCGATGTGGGGGTGCACTTTGCCCGCCTCAATCAGGTCCGCAATTAACTCCAGATCCCTAGTTGCTACGTGCGCCGACACCATGGCGACGTCCTTGCCGCCGCGCAGCGAGACGCTCATCAGCTTTGCCACGCTGCTGAACCCGACCACGGCGGCCTTGCCGCCCTCGGTAAGCGCCCGTCTGAGATCGCGTACCGATAGATTCCCGATCGTGTCGAGGATGAGGTCGTAGCGCCGCCCGCGACGGAAGAAGTCTGTCCTGGTGTAGTCAACGACGTGATCGGCGCCGAGCGAACCGACCAGGTCGATGTTCCGGGTGCTGGTGACCCCGGTCACCTCGGAGCCGTACGATTTGGCGATCTGGACTGCAAAGGTGCCGATGCCGCCGGCGGCGCCATTGATCAGCACCCGCTGCCCGGGCTGGATTTCTCCGTGGTGGCGAAGGCCTTGGAGTGCAGTAACTCCCGCCATCGGAACTGCAGCCGCTTCCTCAAACGACAGGTTTGCCGGCTTCAAGGCCATAACCTCAACTGGCACCGAGA
>Ga0307307_10000248_pt1 | contig 11830 bp, 9 predicted proteins | sample ER_DNA_194_FD_194505 | JGI IMG/M metagenome (GOLD analysis project Ga0307307, IMG submission 194505) | Bulk soil microbial communities from the East River watershed near Crested Butte, Colorado, United States - ER_DNA_194 | ecosystem: Environmental > Terrestrial > Soil > Floodplain | place: USA...
TATGCGACCTTATGCGACCTTATGCGACCGATCTAGGTTGTGTTTAGCGTCGTCGTGGGAGCGCGGGAGGAAGACAGGATCTGTGGAGCCCGACCGGGGCGCGAGCCCGCAACAAACGCGGGCGAGCGTCGGGTAGGGAGGGCGACGGGTCCTGTCTGGACGACTAAGCGAGCGCGACCTTATGCGACCTTATGCGACCGATCTAGGTTGTGTTTAGCGTCGTCGTGGGAGCGCGGGAGGAAGACAGGATCTGTGGAGCCCGACCGGGCGAGAGCCCGCAACAAAAACAGGGTCCGGGTGGGCTTGACCGGCGGCATCGCCTCTGGAAAGAGCTTGGTGGCCGCGGAGCTGGCGGCGCGTGGCGCGATTGTCATCGACGCCGACGTGCTGGCGCGCGAGGTGGTGGAGCCGGGCACCCCAGCGCTCGCCAGAATCGTCGAGCGGTTCGGCCCCCAGATACTCCGCGATGGGCAGCTCGACAGGTCACGCCTCGGCGAGATCGTCTTTGCTGACCCGGCTGCCCGCGAAGACCTCGAACGGATCGTGCATCCCGCCGTACGCGCCCGGGCGGCTGAGTTGGAGCGCGCCGCCGACCCCGACGCCGTCGTGGTCCATGTCATTCCCTTGCTGGTCGAGACCGGCCAGCAGCAGGACTTCGATCTCGTCGTGACAGTAGATGTTGATCATGAAACTCAAATCCAGCGGCTGATCTCCCGCAACGGCTACAGCCACGCGGCAGCCGAGTCCAGAACCGCCGCTCAGGTCAGTCGGGAAGATCGCCGGACGGCGTCCGACGTGGTTTTGGACAACACCGGAAACGTGGCCCAACTCAGGGCACAGATCGCTGCCCTCTGGGACGTACTGACTTCCTTCGCCACCCGACAATGACATACTCGCAATGCTCGGGGGCGCGATGCCCCTTGAGCCGAGAGACTTGTCGACGCCAGGTCTAGCTGTCTGGCCGGGTCAAGGAGGGTCAAGGTTGGAATGCCCACGATGCCGGGCTGAGCTCCCCGAAGTCGCGCACTTCTGCCACGTCTGTGGCTTGGACCAGCGCTCGGGGGACTTCGCGCGCCGGAAGTCCTTCGCAGCAAGACCCGATGAACCAGTCGCCTCGTTTGCGCTGATCTCCTCGATCATGCCGCGCGGCGCCGGCCAGCGGCCGCAGACCTATCGAATTGCGTTGACGATCGCGCTCGTCGTGGCGTTGATAGCAGCGATCTTCGGCGCCATGCCGATCGCTGTGCTCGTGGCAGCCTTTGCCGTTCCGGTGGTCTACATCGTCTACATCTACGACGTGAATCTCTGGGACGACGAGCCGATCATCGTGACGGGCCTCGCCTTCTTCTTGACCGGCGTACTGACCGTCGGCTTCACCATCTTGTGGACGTATCTCCGTGGGCCGGTGCCTTACGGCACCACCACGTACGAGGGTTCGCTGAGCGCGGCGCCAACAGTCGGCGCCTTCTTGTTGGTGGCGCTTGTCGTGCCGATCGTCGGCGAGGCGATCCGGCAGATCGGTCCGGTGCTGTTGGCAAGTCGCCCCGAGTTCGACGACCTGATGGACGGTCTGACCTTCGGGGTGATCAGTGGGGTTTCGTACTCCTGCTTCGACACGCTGACCCGGCACTGGGATCTGCTGACCGGCGGCCTGCAGGGCCAGGATCCGGGTCTATGGGTTTCGCTGATCTTTCTTGAGGGCTTTGTCAAGCCGATGATCATCGGCACGGCCAGCGGCATCGCCGTGGCTGAGTTTTCCGGCTTGGGCCGCGGCTATGACGGTTTTACGCCCCGCTACTTCCGTGGGGTCGGCGAAGCCATCCTGGCGAACGCGGCGTACCAGGCCGGCACCTATCTGTTCTCCTTCGTCGGCAATGCGACGCTCGGTGTCGTCTTGAGCATTTTCTGGGGTTTGATCATTCTGGCGATCTTGATCTTGCGCGTCCGCAATGTCTTGCACGCGGGGCTGATGGAAGCCGCGTTGGAGCGATCCGCGCGAGCCGCTGGCATCGGGCCGACGAGTGAGCTCCAGTTCTGCGCGCAGTGCGAGATGCCGCTGCTGGATCATGCCGCTTTCTGCAACGCCTGTGGCACCGCGGTGCGCGTGCAACCCAAGGCGACGCGGCCCAAGGTGGGGGCGGTGCTGACGACCGCCAGGCCAGACGAATCGATCGTGCCAGGCTTTGACTCACCGGTAACCGGCGAGCAACCAACACCGCCAGGCCAGGCGAAGCCAGCGGCTCCCGATGAGACGACGGTCGATGACGAGAGCAGCACGGCCGATACGGCGCGAGACCGGTTCTACGACGAAGAGGAGGGCCGGCCGTGACGCAGAACCCTCCAGATTGGGGTCAGCAGGGCGGTTACCCGCCTCAGGGTCCGGGTGGCTATCCGCCGCAACAGCCCAGCCCTGGATATCCGCCGCAGCAGCCTGGCGGATATCCGCCTCAGCAGCCACCGCAGCAGGGCTATCCGCCACCGGGCTACGGCCCGCAGCGGGCGTACGGCCCTCCTCCCGGCGGATATCCTCCTCAGCCGGCAGATTTTGGGCCGCAGGGGCCAGGTCCAGGCGGCCCAGCTCCAAGCGGGCCCGGCACCCAGGGTGCACCAGCCAAGAAAAGCCCGGTGATGATCATCGCCATCGTGGCGGCGGCCATTGTCCTGCTCGCCGCTGTTGGCGGGATCATCATGGTGTTGAACCGGGGCGGTACCGATCAGCCAGACGTCTCGATCACACCTAGCCAGCAGGCTCCGCCAACGGAGGAGCCGACCCCGCAACCCAGCGGGGGGCCGTCGTCACAACCGCAACCCACACCGACCGAGTCATCGCAATCGCCAACCGGCGGCGCCATTGATCTCGGTAACGGAGTCGAGCTCGTACCCGCCACCGGGTGGGAGGTCAAGAAGACCGGTAAGAACGTGGCGCAGCTGTCCAATGGCAAGAGCGTCTTCCTGGGGCAATCGCTGCAGATCTCACCGTCCACCAATCCGGGCCAGTTGTGTGATGCCTGGCATCGGGATGTCGCCGAGGGCACGTCCAACGGGAAGTTCCAAGATGCCAAGGACGCTGATGTCGGCACCACGCGGCTCAAGGCAGCGACCTGTGTTGCTGAGGTGACGGTCAGTGGTGGGCAAGGTACGACGAAGCTTTACCTGTTTTCGCTGGTGTCGGTGCGGCAGAGCGACGGTGTGACGGTTATTGGTACGGCGTACTTCACACCCAACACCGAAACCGATCAGCTGAACAAGGACTTCACATCGATGATCAACTCGATGTTGAAGAGTCAGGCCTCAGGAGGTTGACGGGAGTTTCTGTCAGGACCCCAACGTAAGCTCGCGCCATGCGTCCGATTGAAGACCTTCAGCGCGCAGTCGCCCCGTTCAAGGTGGAGAGTGATTTCGCGCCATCGGGGGACCAGCCCCAGGCGATCGAGGAGCTAGAGGAACGGATCACCAGAGGCGAGCAGGACGTGGTGTTGCTGGGGGCCACTGGCACCGGCAAGACAGCCACCGTCGCATGGCTCGCCGAGCGACTGCAGCGGCCAGTCCTGGTGATGCAACCGAACAAGACCCTCGCGGCCCAGTTCGCCAACGAGCTCCGGCAGTTCTTCCCGCGTAACGCAGTGGAGTACTTCGTCTCCTATTACGACTACTACCAGCCTGAGGCGTACGTGCCTCAGACCGACACCTACATCGAGAAGGACTCCTCACTTAACGAGGAGGTCGAGCGGCTGCGCCACTCGGCCACAAACTCCCTGCTCACTCGACGCGACGTCATCGTCGTCGCCACTGTCTCAGCCATCTATGGCTTGGGTACGCCGGCGGAGTACGTCGGCCGAATGATCAAGCTTCAGGTTGGACAAGAGATCGAGCGGGACGCCTTGCTGCGCCGGCTGGTGGGCGTGCAGTACGCGCGCAATGATCTGTCCGGAAGCCGAGGCACCTTCCGGGTGCGGGGAGACACCCTGGAAGTGTTCCCGATGTATGAAGAGCTCGCGGTGCGGGTGGAGTTCTTCGGCGACGAGATCGAAAAGCTGAGCACCCTCCATCCGGTCACCGGCGAGGTGGTGACCGAGGACCATGAGATCTACCTGTTTCCCGCTAGCCATTACGTCGCTGGTCCGGAACGGATGGAGCGAGCCATGGCCGGCATCGAGGTCGAGCTGGCCGATCGACTCGTAGAGCTGGAGCGGGAGCAGCGGCTGCTCGAGGCACAGCGGCTCCGGATGCGCACCAGCTACGACATCGAGATGATGAGGCAGATCGGTACGTGCTCCGGCATCGAGAATTATTCGCGGCACATCGACGGTCGGCCGCCTGGCAGCCCGCCGAACTGTCTGCTCGATTACTTCCCGTCGGACTTCCTCCTGGTCATCGATGAGTCGCACGTCACAGTGCCTCAGATCGGTGGCATGTACGAAGGCGACATGTCCCGGAAGCGGACGCTGGTCGAGCATGGCTTCCGGCTGCCGAGTGCCATGGACAACCGGCCGCTGCGCTTCGAGGAATTCGTGGAGAGGATCGGCCAGACGGTCTATCTGTCTGCCACACCGGGTAACTACGAGATGGCCAAGTCGAGAGGATTCGTCGAACAGCTCATTCGACCTACTGGACTGGTCGATCCTCAGGTGATCGTCAAGCCCACACACGGCCAGATCGACGATCTGATGAGCGAGATCAGGGTGCGCACCGAACGACGCGAGCGTGTGTTGGTAACCACGCTGACGAAGAAGATGGCCGAGGATCTCACCGACTATCTCCTGGAGAACGGCATCCGAACGCGATACCTGCACTCGGAAGTGGACACGCTGCAGCGTGTCCAGTTGCTCCGAGAGTTGAGGACGGGGGAATTCGATGTGCTGGTTGGCATCAACCTGCTTCGTGAGGGTCTCGACCTACCCGAGGTGTCCTTGGTCGCGATCCTCGATGCCGACAAGGAAGGGTTCCTGCGAAGCGCGAAGAGCCTGATTCAAACGATCGGACGAGCCGCCCGTAACGTGTCCGGTGAGGTCCATATGTACGCCGACTCCGTCACAGACTCGATGACGGCCGCGATCGATGAGACCAACCGGCGCCGAGAGAAGCAGGTGGCGTACAACCTCGCCAATGGCATCGATCCGCAACCCATTCGCAAGAAAATTGCCGACATCACCGACATGCTGGCGCGAGAGGACGTCGACACCGACAACCTGCTCGGTGGCCGGCAGAGGCGCGGCCGGGCGCCCGTTCCCTCCCTTGGCGCGCGGGAGACAACCGCTCAGGCACGGAGGCTGGCCGGGCTTCCGGCGGGCGACCTCGCCGACCTCGTCCAAGAGCTGACAACTCAGATGCACACAGCTGCTGCCGATCTGCAGTTCGAGTTGGCAGCACGACTGCGTGACGAAATCTCAGATCTCAAGAAGGAGCTCCGGCAGATGGTGGAGGCCAACCGCTGAGTCCTGAAATCAGGCGATTGTGTGTCTCCTGACATACTGAAGATCGGAGGGGAGTATTCCTTCGCGGGGGCATCGTCATCACGGATAGTTCCGGACAGGATTTATTCCTTACCAGATAAGCCCGGTGCCCTCGGCCGGTAACGCCGGCGGAAGAGACCTCCGAGACTGATCGATCGCCGACTCCCGTCTCGGAAGGGACTCCATATGGAGGTTCACCTCTACGCGTGGATCATCACCGTCGTCGTGATGGTGGCGATCCTGGCCATCGATGTGCTCATTCTCGGGCGTCGCCCGCACGAGCCGTCGATGAAGGAGGCTGGCCTCTTCATCGCTATCTTCGTCGCCTTGGCGGTCATCTTCGGCTTCGGTGTGTGGGCGATTGCGGGGCCGCAGTACGCCGGAGAGTTCTTTGCCGGCTGGATAACCGAGTACAGCCTCTCGATCGACAACCTCTTCATCTTCCTGATCATCATGACGAAGCTGAAGGTCCCTCGGCAGTTGCAGCAGTTCGCGCTGCTCGTCGGCATCATCTTGGCGCTGATTTTTCGCGGCGTCTTCATCGCGGTGGGTGCCGCAGTCATCAACGCATTCAGCTGGGTGTTCTTCATCTTCGGGGCTTTCCTGGTGTGGACCGCCGTGAAGATCTATCTCGACTACCGCAAACACGATGAGGACACTGACACCCCGCCCGATAACGCGGCGCTGCGTTACGTCAGGAAGCACTTCAACGCGACCAAGGACTATCGGGGCACGAAGTTGACCGTTGTAGAGGACGGCAAGCGGCTGATCACGCCGATGCTCATTGTGATCATCGCTCTGGGGAGCACGGACTTGTTGTTCGCACTGGATTCGATCCCCGCGATCTACGGACTTACCCAGGAGCCATATCTGGTCTTCACTGCGAACGTGTTCGCTTTGATGGGACTACGCCAGCTCTATTTCTTGATTGGCGGTTTGCTCAAGCGATTGGTGTACCTGTCCGTCGGCCTGTCAATCATCCTGGGCTTCATCGGCATCAAGCTGATCTTGCACGCGCTGCATTCCTACCATCTGGCGGACTGGGCACCCTTCGACGGCGAGATCCCCATCTGGCTGTCGTTGACCGTGATTGTCGTGACTCTCACGATCACGACGGTGGCGAGCCTGGTCAAGTCGAAATACGACGAAGATCAGCTCGCCACGCGCTCGGATCCCTAAATATCAGGCAGCGGCCCGGGTGCTCTTGTCCGCAGCGGCAGGCTCGATGGCCTGAGCGACCAGTTCGGCCACATCGGTAGTCAGGATGACATTGATCGTCTCGAGCACATCGGCTGGGACATCATCCAGATCTGGCTCATTCCGCTTCGGTACGAACACCGTCGTCAGGCCTGCCCGCTGGGCAGCGAGCAGCTTCTGCTTGACTCCGCCAATCGGCAGCACCCGGCCATTCAGCGTGACCTCACCTGTCATCCCAACATCGGACCGTACGGGCCTATTGAGTGCCATTGAGGTCAGCGCCGTCACCATCGTGACGCCGGCTGAGGGACCGTCCTTGGGGACCGCGCCCGCCGGAACGTGGACGTGGATGTGCCTGTCGAGAATCGACCGGTCGGTGATTCCGAGCCGCTCGGCGTGCGCGCGGACGTAAGAGAGCGCGATCTGCGCCGATTCCTTCATCACCTCACCCAGTTGCCCGGTCAGCGTCAGGCCGCCGGGTCCAGATCCTTGCGATGTTCCATCCAAGGCCGACGCCTCGACAAACAGCACGTCGCCGCCGAGACCGGTCACAGCCAAGCCGGTAGCGACCCCCGGGACCGATGTCCGCTCGTGCGCCTCGGGCGTAAACCGCGGCCGGCCGAGGTACTCCCGCAGGTTGGTCGTCTCGATCACCAAACCCGGCTGAACGGCCGCGCTCGCGAGCTTGGTGGCTGCCTTACGCAGTAGTTTCGCGAGGAAGCGCTCGAGTTGGCGTACGCCGGGCTCGCGTGTGTAGTCCGCGGCGATCTCTCGCAGCGCCTCATCGGAGACCGTGACCTCATCCGGAGTCAGCGCCGCGCGCTCGAGCTGCCGTGGCAGTAGGAACTTGCGAGCGATGACGATCTTGTCGTCTTCGGTGTAACCATCGAGGCTCACCAGCTCCATCCGGTCCAGCAGAGCCTGCGGAATCGTCTCGACCACATTGGCCGTCGCCAGGAACAGCACGTCGGACAGGTCGAGGTCGACTTCGAGATAGTGATCGCGGAACGTGTGGTTCTGTGCAGGATCGAGGACCTCCAACAGGGCAGCTGCAGGGTCGCCGCGATAGTCGGAGCCGACCTTGTCGATCTCGTCCAGCAAGACCACCGGGTTCATCGATCCGGCCTCAGTGATCGCGCGTACGATCCGGCCGGGCAGGGCACCTACATAGGTACGCCGGTGACCGCGGATCTCTGCCTCATCCCGTACGCCACCAAGGGCGACCCGTACGAAATTGCGGCCCAGCGCCCGAGCGACTGATTCACCTAGCGAGGTCTTGCCCACACCAGGGGGACCGACGAGCGCCATCACCGCGCCGGAGCCGCGTCCGCCGATGACCTCAAGGCCACGTTCGGCGCGACGAGCGCGGATCGCGAGGTACTCGACGATCCGATCCTTGACGTCGTCGAGGCCATGGTGGTCGGCGTCCAACACCTCCCGCGCAGCCGTGATGTCAGTGGAGTCAGCGGTCTTGGTGCTCCAGGGCAGTTCGAGGATGGTGTCCAACCAGGTGCGGATCCAGCCCGACTCGGGGCTCTGGTCGCTCGCTCGCTCAAGCTTGCCGACCTCACGAAGCGCCGCCTTGCGAACATCATCGGGGAGGTCCGCTGCCTCGACACGCGCTCGATAGTCCTGAGCGCCGTCCGGCTCGTCCTCGCCCAGCTCCTTGCGGATCGCATTCAGCTGCTGGCGCAGCAGGAACTCGCGCTGGCTCTTCTCCATCCCCTCGCGTACGTCATCGGCGATCTTGTCGTTGACCTCTGTCTCGGCGATATAGGCCTTAGTCCACTCGATCAGCGTGGTCAGCCGTGTCATGACATCGGGCGTTTCCAGCAGCTGGCGCTTTCGTTCATCACTCAGCCATGGCGCGTAGCCAGCCAAGTCAGCCAACGGGGAAGGATCGGTGAGCCGATTGACGGTGTCAATGACCTGCCAGGCGTCGCGACGCTGCAAAGTCGCAATGACGAGACTCTTGTATTCAGTGGCGAGCTTGGTGACTTCCTCGGTCTCGTGAGCAGGCTCGGGGAGTTCCTCAGCCTCAACCCAGAGCGCAGTACCCGGTCCCGAGACCCCAGAGCCGATCCTGACACGCCGCTCGGCCTTGATCACCGCCGCCGGTTCACCGGTGGCGAGACGGCCGAGCTGCACGATCTCCGCCACGACACCGTAGGAGGCATAGCGGTCCTCCAGGCGCGGTGCCACCAGCAGGGTGCCGTCGCTATGGGCTTTCGCGGCGTCAACCGCCGCGCGGGCGGCGTCGTCGAGCTCGATCGGTACCACCATGCCGGGCAGTACGACCAGGTCAGTGAGGAACAAAACAGGTAGTCGGGTTGTCGACATCACATTGCGCCTTCCAGAAGGGTCGCTCGTAAGTTGAGCGTCATAGGCTCAAGGCTTCTGCAGATGATTTTCTTCCCGAGTTTCCGATGTGTTCTTCGACAGCGAAATGTAGGTGCTCGCCCGATGCGTCACTTCTCGCTCTGCGGAGCGGGGTGTCGGCCCATCGTGGCTAATTGACAGCACACTCGTGGTCCCAGACGACGCGCCCACCGACGTCGGCCATGCCGTTGAGGGCTGCGCTGGCTTGGACCAGTGATCCGCTGCCGTGGTGGATGGTGATTGTGCGACCGAGGTGTGCGGCGAGCAGCATCGAGGCGGAGCCGCATGCCTCGTCCTGGGGCACTCCGTAGCGTGCGGCGAACACGCGGGCCCGGATAGTCCCGACCTGCTGATCGATCCAGGCCCAGAACTGGTCGGCGTCTTGGTCGGGGTGGGGCGGCTCGGTCATGGCATCGACTGCGGTGGCGTCTGCCACGTGGTGGAGACGCCAGGGTGGGGCGGCTGCTAGAGGTGCGCGAATCCACACCTGGTCATCGCTGGTCCAGGTCGGAACGGACCCAGCAGGTGGACTCAGCTGCGTCACCGGGCCGCCGAGGTGGCGGCTGAGGAGCCAAGCGGTACCGACGAGTGGGTGTCCCGCGAATGGCAGCTCAGCGGCCGGGGTGAAGATCCGCAACTGGCCGGTGTCGGGGTCGTCGACGTAGACGGTTTCGGAAAAGCCGAGCTCGGCAGCGAGTGGTTGGCGACGCGCGGGTGGTATCGCGGGACCGTCGAGAACGACGCCGAGGGGACTACCGAATTGACCCTCGCTATCGCAGAAGACGCGTAAGACCTGCAAGACAGGCATGGTGGAATTGCTCTCCTCGCGAGAATGATGAGGCGTTGACGGGAGCGATGATCAGCACCTGTGGACCCAGTTGAGATGTCTGCGGTAGAAGCGCGTGTCCACCTCCATCCTCGGGAAACTGGCGGGCAGTTCCCGTGGGTCGATGGACACGAATCCGTGTCTCTCGTAGAAGCGGTGTGCGGCGCCCATCACTGCGGTTGTGCCGAGGAAGATCGTCCGGATGTCCCGGTCCTCTGCCCAGCCGACGAGGGTCTGCATCAGGCTTGCTGCGAGCCCGCTCGCGCCGCGGTGTTCACGCGCCACGAACATCTTGCGTAGCGCGGCGATATCCTCGCCGATCTTGAGAGCGGCGATCGTGCCCACCACTGACCCGCCGTGACGCGCGACCCAGAACTCGCCGCCTCCTGCTCGATAGAACTGCGCGATGTCGGTGAGATCTGGCTGGTCCGAAGCGGTAATGGGAAGACCGAACTCGCCGCGCTGTATGCCGCTGATCAGGACGATGACCTCGTCTCGATCCGCTGGCTGCCACGGTTTTATGCCGTAATCGAAGCGCCGTTCAGACACGCCGCGATCCCGCGACTTTGCCCAGCCCTGCTATCCCTCCGGTGAGTTGCATGCGACTATCTCACCATCTGGCCCCAGGATTGGATCACCGTGAACGTGGTGCCCCAGCGAGCGGGTTCTCGAAGCTCGTACTCGGCGTCCTGACGGAGCTGACGCAACTCCTCCTCGCTCACCAACGACAGCAATCGGGGCTTCAGACCGGCGCTGAACTGCAGGGGCAGCCACAGGTACGGATGTCCCGGTGGGAGGGCCAGGACCTCGGCCCGTACGTTGCCCTCGATGCCGAAGGTGCCCAGGAGCTCAAGATGATTGCGTCCGGCCTCGGCATCCCCCCAGCGTGCGAACGCCTCGCGGATAAGGGCGATCAGCTTCTGACACGCGTCAGCAGGCGGATTGAAGTGCCAGGATCCCCAATCGGGATCTTCTAAGACGATGGTGCCGCCGGGGCGAAGCAACCGTACGTAGGTCTCCATCTGGTCGTGGCCACGACCCAGTGGAGTGAGCTCGAACCTCGCGTGCACCAGGTCGAAAGATGCGGGCTCCAGCCTCGTGGCGAAGAGATCGTCGTTTCTCAGCAGTACGTTGCCGAGGCCTTCGTCGGCCACGAACTGTTTGGCGGCCCTGAGCATGGCGTCGTCGATATCCGTCCCCACCGCCTCACCATTTTGTCCGACCCACTCGCTGAGCAGTCCGAGCCAGCCCATCACCCCGCAGCCGATGTCGACAGCCCGGCGACCGCGACCGTCGCCGATCTCGGCCAGGAGCCGGCGGCCGCTGGGCTGCCACACTCGGGACTGGAGCTGGAGCCGCTCCAACTCGGAGGCCTGACCAGCCAGCAGATATGTCGACGAACTCATGACGTTCCTCCTTTTCTCCCGTCCCTCGGGTTCGATACGACTGTCCAGGTGCTCGGTCATCCCGCCAAGTGCACGTTGTGAACCTCTCCGCCTATTGGTCGGCACGGCCTTCGTCGGTAGGCGTCGGTCAAGGCGGTCAAGCCACCCGAGAGGTTCAGAATCTGAACTGCATCCCGTCCTACTCCGGTGGAAAGATGTGGGTGTGAGGACCTACGGGCAGTACTGTCCCATCGCCAGGGCGTCAGAGCTCCTGGCGGAGCGCTGGTCCGTCATCATCCTCCGCAACATCGTCATCCTGGGTTGCCGGACCTTCAACGAGATCGCCAACGGCGCCCCTGGCTTGTCTCGCGGTCTGCTCTCCAAGCGGCTGCGGGAGCTGCAGCGGGCAGGTGTGCTGGAGATCCGTCCCAAGCCGGACGGCCCCGGCTCGACCTACCAGCCCACCGAGGCGGGTCGCGAGTTCGCCGCAGTGATGATGGCGCTCCAGCACTGGGGATCGCGGTGGGCCGATCTGACGCCTGAGCAGGCTCACCCGGGCGTGGTGCTGTGGATGTGGGTGACCTTCTACC
>Ga0307307_10000249_pt1 | contig 11810 bp, 10 predicted proteins | sample ER_DNA_194_FD_194505 | JGI IMG/M metagenome (GOLD analysis project Ga0307307, IMG submission 194505) | Bulk soil microbial communities from the East River watershed near Crested Butte, Colorado, United States - ER_DNA_194 | ecosystem: Environmental > Terrestrial > Soil > Floodplain | place...
GCGCCTCGGATGCCGCCGACGAGGGCGGTCGTACCGACTGATGCGAGCGTCGCGGACAGGAGGCCCGCGGCAAGGATCGACTTGATCCCACGCGATCGCCCGGCGCCTGAGCCCGCGGCCGGGAGGACGGGCGGCGGCGGTTGAACGGCGGAAGTCTGCGACGTGAATGGTTCGGTCCGCGTGGTCGGCTGGCCCGACACCGGAGGCGGCGACTGGCCCCACTCCGGCAATCGTGTCGGCTGTGCCTCGGGCGATGCCGGCGCAGACCATTCGGTCGGGATCGTCGGCGGGGCCCAGGGACTCGGCGCCGGTTCGGCCTGCCAATCGGAGCTGGTCGACCAATCGGTCGATGGCCAGGCCGGCGGCTGCCCGCCAGACGTCGGCTCGGGGGTTCGATCGTTGTCGTTGGGGGATGTCATGGGAAGCCTCTTCGGTCGGCTGGTAGTTCTGCCTGGGATCAGAACACCACCCAGACCTGAGAACTGCCTGAGAGATCGGCATTCCGCGTGACTTATCGCGCGACGTTCGGCGTCAGCCCTCGGTCGTCGCCGGCAGAGGTCGCGGCGGCGGGGCGTGGATCACCTCGAAGCGGCTCGTATTCGAAAGCACTTCCACGTCGCCGTCGTTGAGGGCCAGATCGAGCGAACCGCCGCCGGCCCGCAGGTTTCGGATCGTCAGCGATGGCAGCCAGTCGGGCAGCGCCGGGTTGACGTAGACCCGTGAGCCGCTCTCATCCGTCGTGGCGTGGATCCCGGCAAGGATGGCGATGAGCCGCAGGACCGAACCGGCGGCCCAGGCCTGCGGGACGTTGGCTCCGGGGTACTGAACCGGGAAGCTCGCCTCTGCCCGCGGCAGCCCTGCGAACAGCTCCGGCAGGCGATAGCCGGCCAGCCGTTCCGCCGCGTCGAAGACGCCCTTGGCGACACGGGCCGCCTCGGCGTCGAAGCCGTAGCGCCGAAAGCCACCGGCGATGAGGGCGTTGTCGTGCGGCCAGACCGTTCCCGTGTGATAGCTGAACGGGTTGTAGGCCGGATGGTCGGAGGACAGCGTCCGGATCCCCCACCCCGACCACATGTCGTCGGCCAGCAGCCGGCGAACGACCCGCTCCGCGCGTTCGGCGGGAACGATCCCCGACTGGAGGAGATGGCCGGCATTCGAGGCGACCGTCCTGATCTGTTGCTTCGAGCCGTCGAGGCCGAGAACGTATGTCCCCTCGTCCTCCCACCAGAACCGATCGTTGACGCGATCGAACAGCGTCCGGGCCTCGCGTCGGAGGCGCCGGGCGTCCTTCTGTCGCCCCAGGATCTCGTAGATGTCGCCCATCCGGAGCTTCGCGTCGTAGACGTAGCCCTGGAGCTCACAGAGGGCGATCGGCAAGGAGGCCAGGGTTCCGTCCGCCTGGGGGATGGCGTCGCCGGCGTCCTTCCAGCCCTGGTTGTAGTAGCCGTGCGACGAGCGTGTCTTGTACTCCTGGAAGCCATCTCGATCGCGGTCGCCGTAGTGGTCGATCCAGCGGAGCGCCGCCTCGGCGTTGGCGAGGTAGCGCTGGAGGACGGCTTCGTCGCCGAGCCACTGATAGAGGTAGGAGAGGACGATGATGTAGAGACTCGTCGCGTCGTGCGTCCCGTAGTACGGCTGGAACGGCAGGATCCCGAGCTGGGCCAGCTCGCCGTGGCGGACCTCGTGGGGGATCTTGCCGGGCTCCATGTCGCGCTCCGGATCGTCGTCGATCGCCTGCATCGCTCCCAGTCGGCGAAGAGCCCCGGCCGCGAACTCCGGATAGCCCGAGATCGACTGCATCGAGACGACGAGGGTGTCGCGGCCGAACAGCGTCACGAACCACGGAACCCCGGCCGCCGGGATGTAGACGCCGCGCTCGAACGTCGGGTCCTCGAGGCGGAGTGCGTCCAGGTCGCGGACAGCCTGCTCCCAGGTCCGCTTGACGGTCGTGTTCGGTGTCTCGATGGCCACCGTCGGGAGGGTCGGCCTGCCGTCCGGGCGTCGCAACTCGACCGCGTTGCATGGCAGGGTCGTCGGCCGCCTGCGGGTATCCGAGCCAGTCAGCGGCAGCCATTTGAGGCAGGTGTGCCAGACGCCCTTCGGCGGGATCCTGGCCACGAAGACGAGCCGGCCGTTGGCGTACTGAGGCTGCGAATCGGCCTTCTCGACGGCGATGACGAGCTCCCGTCTGAAGGTCGAATTGACGTACGTGGTCCGGAGGTCGCCGCGCGATCGGAACCAGCGCGTATTGATCTGGCCGCGCCGGACGAGCTCGTCCTTGCGGACGTCGAAGATGTCGGCAAAGTCGGAGTCGATCGCGATCTCGATCGTGAGGCGAACCGCTCGGCGGGCATAGTTCACGATGTCGAGGTCTTCGTGGATGCCGCCGCTGACGGTCCGATCGACGCGGATGGCCAGTGATTGTCGGTCGACCGGTCCGGTGTCGTCGAGGAACGCCTCGTTCGAGTACTCGAAGCGAGCCGAGAAGAACTGGATCGGCGCCGAGTTGAGCAACATCGGACGGCGGCCGTTGATCCGCAGGTCGTAGCCGGAGATCAGCCGCGTGTCGCGGGTGAAGAAGCCGTCGTCGATCCCACCGAGGATCCGGCCGTCGGGCTGGCACACGAGGAATCGGTCGTCCCGATTGATCGTGATCGCCGCAGGGCCGACCTGAACCGGGAACGTCACGATCGAAATGATAGGCGGATGGGGCGGTGACAGATGAGGGAAAGCGGGGCCGGGCAGCTCGAAGCAGGCCGGCGCGCGCGACGGAGCCGTCTCCGGCGGATCAGGCCTGCCCGATCGCGTCCGGCGTCGCGGCGGCCGGAACCAGACGCGCCTCGAGCTCGTCGGCGGCAGGCAATGTGACGTGGGTCGCAACGAGGGCCATGAACGCGACCGAGACCGACAGGAGGGCGGCAAAGGCGATGGCGCTCACAAGCGTGACCACGGCAAGGCTGGCCGCCAGGCTCGCGAAGCGGACTGGATACGCGAGAACGACGAGCACGGCCAGCCGGGCGCGCGCGGTGAGCGGCATCGCCTGACGTACCGGGTCGACGAGGAGCGGCCAGAACGCGAGGCCGACGATCCAGAGCGCGACGAGGCCCCAGGCCGCGAGGGTGGCGAATGCCCAGCCGATCGGACCGCCGCCGGAAACGCCCGCGACAACGTTCGTCGTGATGACGATGGTCGCGAGGACGACGACCATTCCTGCAGCGAGTGCGGGCCGCGCAAACGTGCGGATCGCGGTCGTGACGTCCGACAGGACGACGTCCTCGCCGCGCACGATCTGGGCCGCCAGCCGGGTCACACCGACAAGTGGCAGGCAGAGCAGGGGCGCGGTAACGAGAGCCAGGACCGGCGACAGCCAGAAGGCGATCGCGAGGACTGCCAGGAGGGCCGCGCCCCAGACCACATTGGCAGGGACCAGCCGGAGGGACTGATAGTAGAAGTCCGTGGCCGCGGCACGAAACGCGGCCCTCACGGTGGGAATTCGGAGCGGCGTGGTATCCACCTCGTTCAACCCTTGACGCCCGATGCGGCCACGCCCTGGACGAAGTAGCGCTGGAAGAAGATGTAGATCAGGAGGATCGGGACGATCGCGGCGACGGTCACCGACATGAGCGCCGGCCAGTCCGTCCGGAACTCGAACTTGAAGCTGAACAAGGCCAGCGGCAGGGTCCAGTGATCGGGTGACTGGAGGATGAGGAGCGGCCAGAAGAAGCTGTTCCACGTGCCCTGGAACGACAGGATGGCGACCGCCGCAATGGCCGGGCCGGCCAGCGGCAGCATCACCCGTGCGAATGTCGTGAAATGACCGGCCCCATCGATCTTGGCGGCCTCCTCGAGATCGCGCGGGATCGTCAGGAAGAATTGCCTGAAGAGGAACACCATCTGGGCCTGGATCGCCATGATCAGGATGACCCCGAGGTAGTTCAGCGGGCTGTCGGTTATGAGCCCGATGGCCCGGACGATCAGGTAGACCGGCACCAGGCGGAGCTGGTCGGGGATCATGAGTGTCGCGAGCACGAGCAGGAACAAGACCGTCCGAAGCGGGAACCGCAGCCTCGCGAATGCGTAGCCCATCATGCTGCCCAGGATGAGATTCGTGATCGTCACCGCGATCGCGATGACCATGCTGTTGAAGAACAGCTGGGGGATGCCGGGGTGAAGCGAGCCGAAGCCGCGCTCCCAGCCCGCGAGGGTGAACGGGTCGGGGATGATCGTCAGGCGCGCAGCATCGGGCTCCGTCTTGAATGACGTGATGATCTGCCAGGCGAACGGCACGAGCATCAGCAGCGCGTATCCGATCAGCAGGACGTAGACGACTACCCGCCGCAGCTTCCGGCCGCGCTCGCCGACCGGTGCGGGCGCGGCGGCCTCGATCGGCCGGATGGCTGCGATCGCTCCGGGGCTTGAGGACGTCGTCATCGCGTCACCAGGTCGGCGCGTCGCCGAAGACGCGTCGCTGGATCAGGGTGACCGTGAAGATGAGCACGAGCAGGATCATCCCGACCGCGGCCGCGAACCCGAATTCCGAGTCGCTGATCGCGGATCGGTAGATGAACAGGACGATGGTCGTCAACGCGTTGTTGGGCTCGCCCCCCTTTCCGCCGGCGATCAGTGCCTGGTCGAACAGCTGGAAGCCGCCGATGAACAGCAGCGTCGCGACGAAGAAGTGGGCCGGCCGGAGAAGCGGGAAGGTGATGCTCCTGAACGCCTGCCAGGCCCCTGCGCCGTCGATGGCCGCGGCTTCGTAGATCTCCTTGCTGATCGTCTGCAGGAACGTCAGGTAGAAGAGCATGATCGTGCCCGACGTCGTCCAGGCGTTGAGCGCGATGATCGAGTTCATTGCCGTGTTCGACGTTGCGATCCAGTTCTGATCGTCCGCAAACCCGAGCGCCCGGAAGAGCGGGTTCAGGCCGAAGATCTGGCGGACCTCGTTGAAGAGCCCGGACGGCTGGAGCAGGAAGATCCAGACGACGGTGATCGCCGCCGAGCTTGCCAGCGCCGGGAAGTAGAACGTCGCCCGAAAGAAGGTCTGACCGCGCAGCTTCTGGTTGACGATGATCGCCAGGAACAGCCCGAGGGCCATCGTCAGCGGCACCCAGATGATCACATAGTAAAAGGTGTTCGTGACCGCCTTGATGAAGATCGGGTCACTCAAGGCGGCTTCGTAGTTGGAGGTGCCAAGGAACGCGCGCGGTCCCCGCAGGCCCCACCGCCACAGGCTGATATACGCGGCGTAGAAGATCGCCCCGATGTTGAGGACGAGGAAGAGGAGCATCGGCACGCTGATCAGCGCGATCCCGGCGATCAACTCCGGGCGACGCTCGCCCTTCACGCCGCGGCCGGCCACGAACCGTGATGCCGTCATCAGGGCCCTCCCGTGTGCGTCGGGGCCCGGGCGATCGCGCCCGGGCCCCGGTTTTCTCGGTCGAGCCTACTTCTTCAGGGCCGCGTCGATCGCCGCCTTCGCCGCCGCGATGACGGGGGTCGGATCGTCGCTCTTGGCTTCGATCTGAGCCGTCATCGCGTTGTTGAACGCGTCGTTGATCTTGCTGAAGCCGGGGATGAAGCTCCACGGCTTGGCATAGTCAGCGCCCTTGACGAGGATCTCCTTTCCGGCGGCCGGCGGGACATCCTTGCGGGACGGATTGGCGATGCCGCCCTGCGTCCAGATCTTCATCCCGTCCGGGCCGGTCAGGTAGGTCAGGAGCACCCAGGCGGCGTCCTTGTTCTTGGAGTCGGCCGCGATCGAATAGCTCACGGTGAAGCCGAGAGTCGCCTGCTGGGTACCCTTGGGCATCTCGGCCCAGGCGTACTTGGTGTCCGGGTAGGTCGACTTCATGTATGGGTCGAGCCAGCCGCCCTCGAAGATCATGGCGACCTGCTTGAGGCCGAGCGCCTTGCCGCACCAGTCGTCGCCCTTGAGGTCGGCCGGCCGGCCGCCCTGACCGCTCTTGAACCAGCCGAGATAGGTCGTCAGAGCGTCCTTGACCTCCGGCGTATCGATCGTGTCCGTGGTCTTGTCGTCGCTCAGCACGGACCCGCCGTTCTGGTAGATGAAGGCGAGAGCCCGGTCCAGCGTGCTGCTCAGGCAGAACGCCCTCTGGTTGCCGGTCGTCAGCTTCGTCGCGGCGGCTTTCAGCTCATCCCAGTTCGTCGGCGGCTGCAGGCCGGCGGCTGTAAACATGTCGGTGTTGTAGGCCATGGCCAGCGTGTTGCCGTCCTTCGGGAAGCCATAGATCTTGCCGTCCGGTCCCGTGAATGCGGCGAGGTACCCCGGGAAGAACTGGCTCGTGTCGAAGCCGCGTTCGGTGGCCATCGCGCCGACGTCCGCGAGGACGCCCTGGTCGATCCAGTCGGGCGCCAGGCTCGAGTCGACGTAGAAGACATCGGGTGGCCCGCCCGAGCTGAATTTTGCCGCCATCGCGGTCGCGTAGTCGGTCGCGACGGGCTGGTAGTCAAGCTTGATGTTCGGATACGCCGCCTTGAAGCCGGCGAGGACGGCATCGAGGGCCTTTCCCTCATCCCCGGTCGACTGCCAACCGGACAGGACGACCGTCCCCGAAACGCTCGACGCATCGAAGGATGGACCGCTGCTCGCGGCGCCCGATGTGGCTTCCGCGCTGGTTCCCGGGTTGGCACCCGCCGAGCCGGCCGCCGGTGACCCACCACCGGAGCTGCAGGCACTGAAGATCAGAACGAACACCGCCGCGAGGGCGGCGACGCGCCAAAGTCGACGCATGTGCTCTCCTCCACCTTTGCTCTGACGTCGTCGCCCGACCGGCTGCATCTGACACAGGCTCACGGGTCCGGCGGCCGGGACGATCGGTCCCGGCAAGTGATCGCCGAGATCGCATTACAGCCGTATGCCAGTGCCGTCTCGGACCGATCAAGTCCGCGACAAATTGCCGTAGATGCGGACTCGCCCTTGTGTCACGACTCGCGCGAGACGATCCGGGACGACTGGGCCCGTGAAACTGGCGCCTGGTGCCCTGACAAACCTTTGACTGTTTACCTGAAGGGTTCCGCGGCGTACGATGGCGGTGCATTGGTATTTCGCGTCCTCCGGCTGGCCGCCGTGGCGTCGATCCTCGCGTTTGGCCTCACCGCACGCTCGATCACGCCGACATACGCGCACGCCGGTCACAAGGCCGCCGCGGCATCGGCAGCTCTCGTGGTGCCTCCGGGCAATCTCGGTGAGCCGCCATCGACCGAACCCTCGCCAACCGACTCGCCACCGCCCAGCGATCCGCCACCGAGCGACCCGCCGTCGGTCGATCCGGCACCGGTCGCGAGCGAGCCGCCGCCCGCAGGCACTGTTGGACCAACCGCAACCGACCCGCCACCGACCGACCCTGCGATCGCGTCCGGGCCGACGTCGACGCCCGCCGCCTCGGACGCGCCGTCACCGACCGAGCCACCGGTACCGGCCCCGACTGCAACGCCTGTCCTCGAGCCGTCACCGACCATCGCTGATCCGGCTCTCGCCAACCCCGACGCGGACGACCCGCCAGCGGTCGACACGCCGGCGACCGACCCTGCCGGTGTCGACACACCGGCGCCGACCGCCTCCGATGCCCCGTCGACGGGCGATCCTGCGGGGCCGGCCTCGACCGACACGTTGGTCCCCGATCCGGTGCCGGCCGTCGGCGATCTGGCGCCATCCGACCCGGCCGCAGCCGAGCCGGTTCCACAGTTCCCATCGGCGCATCCGCTGCCCGCCGCCGTCTCGACCGTGTCAACGCACGGCGTGGTGTCGGCTCCGGCTCAGACCGGATCCGGACAGTCGGTCCGCGCTACGGCAACCGCGGCCGTTCCGTCGGCCGCCGGCCCAGTGGATGCCGCCAGGTCGGTGGTCCCAGTCGAGTTGCCGCGAATGACGAACCTGACGCTGACGGACCAGCTGGAGCCGGTTGCGGCGGGGATCGTCGCCGGACTCGCGGTGACGAACCGGGCGCCGGCGAGCGTTGCCGTCGCAATCGAATTCGGACGCGCTGGCGGCGGGTGGGCTGGCGCGATCGTATTCAACCTGTGGCTCGGCCGGCAGATGCGCATGCGTCGGATGAGCCAGCGTCAGCTGGCCGCGCTGTCGGGCGTCGACCACTCGACGATCTCGCGCCTCCTGCTGCACGATCGACGTCCGTCGCTCGCGACAGCGACAAAGCTGGCCCGCGCCCTCAGACAGGTGGAGGGTGAGACCGACACGGCCGACTACTTCGAGCGGGTGCCGGAGGAGACGATCTTCCCCTCGAGGAGGGTGGAGATGGCCCTCAGGGCCGACGAGCTGCTCGACGACGCAGAAGTCCGGCGCCTGATGAGCCTCTATCTGGACGCCCGCCGGAGGCGTCAGGCGATTGCGGCATCGGCGAGCGGGCGGTGGTCGAACGGTCCCCCGTCGGCGTCGGCCAGGGCCGGGGGGCAGGCGCGCATCGCGCCCGTCACGCGCCGCTGAGGATTGGCTCCGGCGGTAGGACTCGAACCTACGACCAAGCGGTTAACAGCCGCCCGCTCTACCACTGAGCTACGCCGGAGCGAGTGACCGGAATCGGGTCCGGCCGGGACGTGCGCCGAGGGCGCTGCGCCGCGCGACAGGATAGCACGGGCTGATGGCCGATCGCCCCTTCAGGCGATGTGTCGGCGAACTCGCGCGAACCCGAAAGGTCCCCGAAATCGACAGTCCGCGCCATACTCCGACGATGATGCTCATCTCGGTCGAGGAGCTCGCCACTCGTCTCGACGACCCGACTCTCAGACTCGCCGACGTCCGCTGGTACGTCGGCGAGCCGGGGCGTGGCCGGCGTGAGTACGACGAGGGCCATCTGCCGGGCGCCGTCTTCGTCGATCTCGATCGGGACCTCGCGGGGCCAAGCGGGCCCGGTCGCCACCCGTTGCCCGACCCTGTCGCCTTCGCCGCGCGGATGGGCGAGCTCGGGATCGGGCCGGACAATTTCGTCGTCGCCTACGACGACTCGCTCGGGACGATCGCCGCTCGCCTGTGGTGGATGCTCGACAATCTCGGTCACCAGCGCGTGGCGCTCCTCGACGGCGGGCTCAAGGCGTGGCGGGCGGGCGGTTTGCCGTTGTCGGCGGAACGCGTGACGCTCCCGGCGGCGGAGCCGCTCGCGCCGGCCCGTGCCTGGTCCGGGGTGATCGATCGCCCGGCCCTTATCGAACGTCTCGGTGAGGTCGCTCTGCTAGACGCTCGGGCGCCGGAGCGCTACCGGGGGGAAACGGAGCCGGTCGATCCGCGACCGGGCCACATCCCGTCGGCCATCAGCGCTCCGGCTCGGAGCTCGCTGGGCAGCGACGGGCGCTTCCTGCCTCCGACAGAGCTCGCCGCGCAGCTTGGGAGTGTCGCCCCGCCGGAACGGCCGGTCGTCGTCTCCTGCGGCAGCGGTGTCACGGCCTGCCACACCGCGTTCGCTTTCCGACTGGCAGGCCTGCCGGACCCGATGCTCTACCCAGGCTCGTACAGCGACTGGAGTCGCACCGACCTGCCCGTCGCGACGGGGCCGGAGCCTGGCGAGCCGCTCGAGCCGACGGCGGAGGGCTGATCGCGCGACGAAGCCGCTGTTGCGGCGACGCGTGAAACGACGACGCCCCCGTCGATGACGGGGGCGTCGTGCCGGCGGTGGTTGGCGGCCCAGTGGGCCGAAGATCAGGCGAAGAGCGACTGCAGGAAGGCGACGATCCGGGCGATCGTCTCGGCCGAGAGCGGGACGCCTGCGCCGTCGCCCGTCTTGCAATCCTCGGAGGTCTCGTTGGCGTCCGGTGTCTCGCTCGCCTCCGGGGCATCGCTGGCCTCGGGTGACTCGTCGCCGTCGCCGGCCTTCGGCGAATCGGGCGCGTCACTCGCCTCCGGGTTCGGCACAGGCGCCGTGCAGGTGGCAGGCGATTCGGCCACGTCGGGCGTCTCGGGTGCCGCAGCCGCGTCGGTCGTGTCGCCGATGACGATCTTGCCGCTGCCGGACGCCGTCAACGTCGTTCCGGCGACGAGCGCCGTCGCGTCGATCATTACCGTTTGGGCCGCCTCGTTGGCGGGAACCGGCACGTTGCCGTGATACGCCGCGCCGCCACCGCTGCGCGTGAGAACGACGGCAACGTCGCCGCTGAGGAAATGGACGATGGCGTCGACGGTCAGGGGTCGGTCGGCCGGCGCCGCCTTGACGATCGCGAGGACGCGGAAGACGCCGCCCGGGTGGGAGGCGTTGCCCTTGGTCTTCAGGCTCGAGGGCTTGGTCACGGCCGCCTTGGTGACGCCGGCGTGGTTGGCGTGACTGGTCGACTTGCCCTGGGCGGGGTGATCCTTCGCCGCGACCGACACAGCCCCTGAGAGCGCAAGGGCTGCGGCGAGGACGGCGACGAGTGCCCGGGAGGTGTTTCGCTTCATGCGATGAGGGCTCCTTGATCGACCGTCGGCGGACCCATGAAAACGGTTCGCGCGACGGAGATGATTGCCACGGCCGACGTCCCCGCTGTCGACCGACCCGAGCGTCCAGCCCCCGGAACACTCGCCGCCGGGAGTTTCCCGGTCGACCCAACCCTAGTGCCGGACCGCGATTCTTGCCAGCCGGACCCTCGTACTGGGCGTCCCGAACCGATGCCTCACCGCGTTGCCGGCTGTCTCCGCACCTCGCAGCCGCAGACCCCACTGGACCGACCCCTTGACAAGCTAACAGCGTTAGCTCAACATGACGGACACCGAAGCTAACGTTGTTAGCTATCCTGAACCGGAGGACCGTGTTGACGACTGAACGACGCGACCAGATCGTGTCGGCGGCCCTGGATCTCTTCGAGGCCGGCGGACCGGACGCCCTGACAATGCGGGCCCTCGCCGACCGTGTCGGCATCCGCGCCGCATCCCTGTATCGCCATTTCGCCGACAAGCACGCCGTCGAAGTCGCGATGATCGCGGCCGCGTTTGCCGACCAGGCCGTAGCCGCCGAGGCCGCGATCACCGGGGCCGATCGACCGCTCGCGGCGATGGGCCGGGTCTATCGGAAGTGGGCGATCGCCCACCCTCACCTCTACCGCCTGATGACCGATCGACCGTTGCCCCGAGCCGAGCTCCCGGAGGGCCTCGAAGGGCGCGCGGCCGCTCCGCTCATCGGGATCTTTGGCGGGGACGTCGACCGGGCGCGTGCAGCATGGGCGTTTGCCCATGGCATGACCCTGCTCGAGTTGGCCGGCCGATTCCCCGAGGCAGCCGATCTGGATGCGGCCTGGGCCGCGGGCAGCGCGGCGCTCGAACCCAACCACGTGGTCAACCACTCAGTGGAGAACCAAGAATGAACGCAGACAGCATCCAGGTCAGTCCCCGGATCCGACGAATCGGCCGAGGAATGGTGAACAGCTACCTTGTCGAGGACGGGGGCGAGGTGACGATCGTCGATGCCGGCGCACCGGCATACTGGGGCCAGCTCCCGGCGGAACTCGCGGCAATCGGGCGGTCGCTCGACGACGTCAGATCCGTCGTCCTGACCCACGGCCACAGCGACCACATCGGGTTCGCCGAGAGGATCCGCAGCGAACGCGGGACGCCGATCCGGGTCCATGAGCTCGACGCGGCGCTGGCTCGCGGCGAGGTCCCGAACCCCTCGAAGGGCCTCGGCCCGACGCGCGTTCGGCCGCTTCTCGAGTTCATCCTCTTCTCGCTGCGCCACGGGATGATGCGAATTCCGCGGATCGCCGAGGTCGCGACGTTTGGCGACGGGGCGACCCTCGACGTGCCGGGCGCTCCGCAGGTGATCCTCGTGCCGGGCCACACGCCGGGCAGCGCCGCCCTGCTGTTCGCCGGACAC
>Ga0307307_10000268_pt1 | contig 11494 bp, 11 predicted proteins | sample ER_DNA_194_FD_194505 | JGI IMG/M metagenome (GOLD analysis project Ga0307307, IMG submission 194505) | Bulk soil microbial communities from the East River watershed near Crested Butte, Colorado, United States - ER_DNA_194 | ecosystem: Environmental > Terrestrial > Soil > Floodplain | place...
TGCGGCCGTTTAAAACTGCTCTACCCCGATTCGCCACGCTGGCTCAGTTAGCTCGTCGGCTGGTAGCCGGTCGTTGCGCTCGAGCAGGGTCAGCCCATGCATGAAGGCGCAAGCCGCACGGGCGCGGACGGGTCGCCAGTGGCACGCTGCAACCGCGCCGCGCTGCGGGCATCCAGCCTTTGGGCAGTTGCTCGCGCGGCAACGGCCGTTCGTCACCAACCGATAGACGTGGGATGCGCCTTTGCGAAAGCCCTGTAGGCCGCCGCGAACGAGCCGAGCGCGTCGGCCCGCCGCATCGAATGCTCCGGCGCTTCCTCGAAGCCGTCAATGATGATCGCGACCTCGAGCGCTGCCTGCGCGGGAAGTGCTTATACAGCGACGTGCGGTTGGTCGAATAGCGGGACGAACATCCGCTGGTTCTGGCGGAGTCCTTTCGGAGAGGACGCGGCCTTGGATAGTGTGTCGGTTGAACCGGATCGGCTTCAAACATCCCGCTGTTGCCTGGTGGTCTCGGGGATGACCTTCGGCACGTCCCATCGCTCAACGAGCTTGCTGTCGTGATCAAAGCGGCAGATGTCGACCTTGCATATTCAGTGATCAACAGGCTGTTTGGACAGCCCGGCGCAGAAGCGGAAGGAGCGGACATGGCCGATACGCAAGGCGGAGGCACGACGACCGGGAGGCCGGCGCTGAACTTCGAGAGGATCTACGGCACCACCGTTTCGACGGAGGAGGTTGCCCGGGCGCTGGCAGACCACTTCCGCAGACAGGAGTTCGAGGCACAGGTCTACCGGACCAGTGAGAACCGCACGGTGATGCAGGCTCGCAAAGAGAGCCTGTGGCGCCAGCTGCTGGGAGTCACCTACGCCTTGACCGTGATCATCACCCCCGGAGAAGGTCAGCTGAGCATCAGCCTCGGCGGTCACGAGTGGGTCGATGCGGCGGTGAGTGGGGCGATCGGGCTGGTAGCGGTGCCGCCGGTGCTGTTGGGCACCGCGTACGGCATTTGGAAGGAGAACCAGCTCGATAAGGAGGTCTGGCAAGTGATCGACAAGGCGGTCGGCGGCAGCTCGCCCTAGGTGCAATACGAGATGGGCCGAAGCCCGTTCGAAAGCAGCAGCCACTTCATCGACCACAGCCAGCGGCCTCCGACTGCGCGAGGAGCCGTTGGACAAGATCGACAAGGCGTGCCGCAAGATGGAACCGCTCTACGGGGCCCCAAGATGCGTGTGGCAAGGGTGTCGAGTCGCCGCGGTGTCTACTGCTGACGCAATGTATTGCTGACTAGGTGTTTTTGCTGTGGAGCGGGTGACGAGAATCGAACTCGCATGGCCAGCCGGCCGGGCATCCCGAAGTCCACTTCCGTTCACGTCGGACGCGCACATGACCGGCGTCACCAGCGTGGCGTCGTGGCGGGCGAAGAAGTCGCGGAAGACGCAGCGCCGAACCTTCATCTCAAAAACCTGAGGCGCTGGTCGCTCCAACGTCAACCGCGCCGCAGGTAGTCGTCTGCTTGATCAAAACTCGCGGTTATGGGATTGGCCAATCAATGTAGGTGCCGACAGCGATCTTCTCCTGGCACCTCGGCGGCACAACCGCCGTGCCAGTCAAAAAGGCGGAATGTTGTGGTTGATGTCGAACAGGTTGGTCGGGTCGTAGCGCCGCTTGACCTGCACCAGCCGGTCGTAGTTGCCGCGGTACGCGGCCTTGACGCGGTCCCGATGAGCCGTGGACCGGACCAAGCAGAAATGCGTGTACAAGGACGTTTGTCATCCCAGTCTGGAAGAAAATTTCCAATCCCCACGTACGCGGCGCCCGACCTGCGGTCAGCCCGGCCGAGTCGGGCTGTCTATAGCGAGTCGGGCTGTCTATAGAGGTGGCAGGACGCCGAGGGCGAGCAGGACGATCGGCAGATCGAGCACAAAATGGGTGATGATCATGAACACGACATTGCGCCGCCACAAGTACAGACCGGTCATGACCGCGCTCAATGGCAGCACCACGCCGACGACGTGGCCCAGATTCCACCCCTGCAGATGGAGCGCGACAAAAGCCGCCAGCCCGAGCAATGCCCCTGCCCATCGCGAGCCGGTGAGGCGGGCCAGATGCTCAATCGGGTACGCCCGGAAGAACAGTTCCTCGGTTACGCTGGCCGTTAGCACGATGATCAGGAGCAACCAGGCCGGCCCGCTGCTGGCCACGCTCTCCACTGTGCCCCCGTCGGATGGCGGCATAAGCCGATGTACGGCCGCGGTCAATGCAGCGACAGCGGCGACGAGCACGACGCCAAGCACGCCGGCCAGCAGTGCCGCTCGCCAGGAGATGGGGCGAAGACCGAGCCACGACCAGGGTTTGCGTTCCCACCAGCGGCTGATGGCGATCACCGTGCCGGCCAGCAGCCACAGCATGCCCTGGCTGAGCAACACCGCGTTGGTCGGACGAAGTGGTGATTGCAGGATCAGAGGCGCAAGGACGAACTGGACTAGGAACGGGCCGGCCAGCGCCACGATCAGGCCAATGGTTGTGGGTAGGCCAATGGTTGGGGGCAGGGCAGCGGGTGTCGTGGTGCTCATTGTGCGGTCGCCACCTCTACCGGGGACGGGGATCTCAGCCGCGCCAGCCCACAACGGACAACCACTCCGATGGCCAGGAGCCAGGTGATGAGCACGTTCAGCAGCGGTGCCGCTCCCCCAGACCCGACAGCTGTCGGCAGGAACGCCGCCAGGTTCACTGCCGCATGGAAGAAAATCACCACGACAAGGCTGCCCCAATGGCGAGCGGATGCCGCTGCACGAACGTGGGCGCGCGGGCGAGCCGGGATGGTCATTGTTGCCCGCGTCCTGCTTCGACCCGCGGCTCCATCGTCGGCCGCTCAGCTCTTGGCCGGGCCTTGTCGAAGTCTGAGCCTTTGCGGACCAACAGGAAGGCCGCGACCAGCACCGTGATGACCATGGTCACTATCCCGGTCTCAGTGGTCACGTAGGCCATCGCCGTCGCGGAGGTCACAATCGCCACGCTAGCGAGGCTCTCCATCACATTGTTGAAGACGCTGTGGGACAGACAGACCGGCCAGATGCTTCCGGACGACAGACGCAGCCAGCCATACCAGACGCCGGCCAGGGTGATCGTGATCATCACCATCGGTACCACGATCCAGCGTTGACCCGCGCCCTGATAGGTGGTGGTGAGCAGGAGTAGCGGCAGATGGAAGACGGCATGGCAGGCGCCAGTGAGAATGACCGCGTCCCGCGGGGAGGTGACCTCGGCCAGGCGAAAGAGCAGATACCCCGCCAACCGATCTCCGGTCTCCTGAAGCACGCCGCAGCCACAACGCCGGACGCCGTTACCGTCGCGACGTTGGGTCAACTCTCGATTCGGCGAATGTGGTCGCCCCGCCTGATGTCCGCTGTCGCGGGCCTTACCTCTGTCTCCCTCCGGATGACGAGCACGTCGCTGAAGACAATCGGCACGGTGCGTGTCCGCTGCATATCGAAATCTGGGTCCTTCTGGGCCTGGAAGTGTAGATGCGGTCCCAGCGAATTGCCCGAGTCGCCGACTGCGGCGATGGGCTGCCCGCTCAGCACACGATCGCCCTCGTTAACCCGCACGCTCCCTTGCTTGAGATGAGAGAGCATGGCGTAGCGCTCATCATTGATCTTGAGGATGATGTTGTTGCCCTCACCGTGTGGCCCTCTGAAGGCGCCGACAGGCTCATCCGGCTGAACGTCGCTCACGCTTACCACCGTGCTGTCCGCAGGTGCCAGTACGGGCTCGCCGAAGCCGTACCAGGACTCCGCTCGCTTTGGATCGCCGTGGTAAGCGCGCCCGTCGACGAGTTTTACGAAGTCGACGGCGTGCTTCTCGTAGGCATCTTTGTAGTGGTGGCTGAGGAACGGGCTGCGCCCACCCGCGGATACCGTCCAGTCGCCGGCCAGCGGGGCGTCGAGGGTCACGGGGTCAGCGGGCGGTGTATGTAAGCGCACCAGTTGGATGGCGAGGAAGACGGTGCCGACCGCCACCAAGACGTTGGTAGCAACCTGTATGCGGCGGTGGGGTACGAGCGCAAGCGCACCCGTTACGAACGCCCCGATGCCGAGTCCGATTAAGAGCGGCGGGTAAGGCATTCGGTTGGGTAACGGTAACCCGAACAGAAAGCCATCGAAGGCTGGGACGAGCGTGAAGGCGCCCGTGAAGGTAAGGGCAACAAACAGTGCCAAGAACAGCCAGTGGTTAGCGCATTGCAGCAGGTAGGGTCGAAGGTCCCGCCGGAGGGGCTGACGCAGGAGCCCATACTCGAGCTGTCCTCGTCGAGCGAGCCATGTCCGCGATGCCACCATCAGGGGAGGCAGAACGAGTAGCAGCAGGGCAAAGGCCTCGGGTAGGAGAGGAATAAGCCAGTAGGTACCGGCGAGGAAGAGCAATCCCAGGGATGCCAGCAACAAATTGATCTTGCCAAGCACGATCGAGCGGCTGCGGTGCTCATTGCGGTCGTGCTGAGGTTGCTGATCCGATTGATTGAGGGCGGTCATCTCAGTTGCTCCTCTCCTTCGCAGCCTAGGAACGGGCCAGCAGTGATCTCTTCCGGTGTGGCCAAGACCGCGCACTGTGTGGCTGAGGCCCGTCGATTCTTGTCTGGTGTCCGGACCGTGGTCATGAGAAGTCGGTTACAGCCAGGATCAGCGGGAACGTGCTCGATTGTGGTGAGGGATGGCTGTGGGGGCGCAGTTTCAGCGGGCCGGTTCCGCTGAAGGCAGCTAGGTATGAGTCGCGGTCGACGGTTTCGGCGACGATGTAATGGTCCAGCACGAACGGCAGGCTGTTTGCGGCGTCTGGGTGTGGACTGTCCAGCAGCCCGAAGTGCAGGTGAGGGGCCAGGGAGTTGCCGCTGTTGCCGAGCTTGCCGAGGATTTGCCCGGTGGCCACCTTGTCGCCGACTGCGACGGCAAGGCTTCCAGGTTGCAGGTGGGCGTAAAGCGCCCATGTATCTGGTCGAATCTGGACGATGACGTGGTTGCCTGCGGTGTCTGCACGGTCGATCCCAGCGGGCAATGCGTTAGGTGCCGAGTCTGGTAGCCCATCGCGCACTTCAATCACCGTCCCGCCGATGGCGGCGTGAACGTCTGAGCCGTACCCGTACCACTGCTGCGGGCGGGCGCCGTCGCCGGTGAAGGGCTGATCGCCGTGAAGCTGGATCCAGTCGATGGCAAAGGTCTCGGGTTTAGCAGGCGGCCCTCCCTTGTTCCCGATTACGCGCCCGGAGCGGTGCGTGGTAGCGGCGTCGCAGCAGCTGTTGGCCGACAGCCATCCTGGACCGCGCAGCGGCGGGCTGATCAGGAGCGCAGATCGGGGATCCACGGCCAACTCGAGGGAATTGATCGAGCGGGTGCTCGGGTTGGTTGCGGGTGCGCCCGTTCGCTCGTAGGCGATGCGGTGTATGAGGCGCGCCGGAATCTTATCCTGCGCGACGAGCAGGTCGACGACAACGGCGACCGATCCGGAGGCTGGGATCGTGGAGGTGGGCGTTAGACCATCGAGCGGTTGGGTTGCCGCCACAAGTCGATCGCCGTCGAGGTGCAGCAGGGAGCGATGGTCCACGTCGAGGACCTCGACCGACCTGAGTCTCAATGGGGCGGGTACCCTGCTGGCGACGATGAGGTCGTACTCCAGGTGCTGCATTCCGTCGCTTGCCGGCATGCCGAGTACAGGGGTCGCCGCCACCGAAATCGCTGAGCTGCCGCTCGAGTCACGGACATTCGCCAGTGCCACGACGCCGACGGCCAGGGTGATCGCGAGAGCTCTCGCAATTGCCCGCACGGGCGTACGCCGACCACGCCTCTTAGCCGGTTTGGCTTCAGCGGAACTCACGTCATTGTGCATGATCAGTCCCGTCCTTGTGAGTCACCGACATCAGTGCCAAGTTGAGATTGCGGATCTTGTTCAGCGTGCCGTGCAACGCGGCCTGATCCACGATCTCGCCGGAGATCACGGTCACTCCGGATGCGGTGTTGGTGATGGTGAGGCCCTCGAACCAGTCCGACCAGTGCGCGTCGACGTGGCCAACGACGCGGATGGTGTAAAGAGCCATGGTTCTCTCCTTCCAGGGCACGCCATGTCAGCATGGGCGCTAGATATCAGTTCGCGCTACGGGCGCAGTGGTTGATGCGAACGGACGGCTTGGACCAGTCACTATCAGGCATCGACGGGGTTGTCGTGGCCAAGTTGGCCGGCATGATCCGCGCGATCCGTGTTCGTTGAAGGCTCGGTCTGCCGTGGGCGGCGGGACAGGTGGGTCGGCCCGAACACCGCTACCACGATCAGGGCAGCCACAACCGTGAAGCCGGCCATCAGCCAGAACGGCAACAGCCAGTTCTCGATCCCAAGGGGCAGCAGCACCAGCGTCAGGGGTGCGTTCGTTGCGGTGTGGAACAGCACTGCGAGGAGCACGCTGCCCTTGGTGCTGTTGTACAGCCAGGTGTAGATCACGGCGAGCCCGATCGCCTGGATGAGGAAGGCTGGGTAGACGCTGAGCTGATGGTCAGCATCGCCTCTCAGCCACAATGGCAGGTGCCAGAGGCCGTGCAGAGATCCAACGATCAGGCTGGCGATCAGCGCGGTATGCCTGAATTGCAGCCTGGGAAGTGCAAAACCGCGCCAGCCGAGCTCTTCGCCGGTCGCGCTGCCGGGAAAGGTCATGAACGCCACAAAGAAGATCGCGTTCGAGAGCGGCATGGCGAGGGCAGCGGTCGGCCCCCCGCGCGTGATGGCGACCAGCGTGATGCTGCCGATGACGAGTGCGGTAGGCGCCAGAAGTAGGAGGTACCAGCGCCAGCCCACGCGCCAGATCAGGAGTCGTCCAAGGAGCTTTCGAGTGGCGCCCCTTCCGAGCCCGATGGCCGTGAGGGCGATCGCCACCGCCGATGGGATGTTCGAGCCGATCAGAAGGGCGAGGGTGGTGTATGGTCCCGCGGTGGCGTCTCGAAAGATTGCGAGTGGCATCAAGAGGGCCCACGTCAGGCCGTAGCTCAGGACAAGAAAAGCCGCCAGTGAATGTCGCCTGACGAATTGTGACAGGCCGGTGATCATGGAGCGGCGTTCCCTTGTTGCGGTTGATGTCGTCAACACGTCGTTGCCTCCTACTCGTGGTGTCCGTTATCTGCTACGTGCTTGCGGTGGCCAGCGCCGTCGCCGATACGTCACATCGGACTGGATTCACAGGCAGCCTAGGAATCCGCCGCCGGTATGACATCGACCTTTGGTTGGGAATTGGGGTTGGGCTTCGGGTCGACAAGGCTCCCTGCGTCGTCGAAGGAAGTTTCTTTACATCCGTGGGATGCTGGAACATGCCCCGTCGCGCACCCGTCGTGAGGTTGCGGGTCGGTGACCGTGCGGAGTTGGAGCGGTGGCGCGGGTCATCCTCGGTGCGGAGTCGGCTGGCCCAGCGGGCTCACATTGTGCTGCTAGCCTCCGACGGCGCCTCGACCCAGGAGATTGCCGATCGAGTCGGCGTCTCCCGGCCGACGGTGAGCATGTGGCGGTCTCGGTATGCCCAGTCGGGTCTGTCTGGACTCGCCGATCGGTATCGGTCCGGTCGACCGAGTCGAGCAAACGAGGCCACGATCAGTTCAGGTGGCGATCCACTCCTGGTGACGAAGTTGTCCGTCCCGGGAGCCCGCCGTGGCGTTGTGCCGCGCCATGGTCTGTACGCACGACTCGACGACGGGGTGTCACGAGCGGTGGTGCTCATCTCCGCGCCTGCGGGATTCGGCAAGTCGACGTTGTTGACCGGCTGGCTCGCCGAAGGAGTAACGCACGGGAGATCTGTCGCCTGGCTCTCCCTGAGTGCGGCGGACAATGATCCGAGCCTCTTCTGGCGCTACTTCCTGGCGGCCCTGTCCCGGGTTCATCCAGGGGTGGTAGCGACTGCTTCGGCGCTGCTCGGCTCGCCGCAGCCGCCCAGAATCGCAACCATCCTGACTGCCATGATCAACGATCTGCACTCGATGACCGGCGACGTGGTGGTCGTACTCGACGACTACCACCTGGTCGACTCAGCCGACATCCACGATGCGATGACTTTCCTGATCGAGAACCGTCCCCCTCGGCTGCACCTGTTCATCCTCACCCGTGCCGACCCTCCGCTTCCGCTGTCGCGGCTGCGGGCCCGCGGGGATCTGGTCGAGCTGCGAGCAGCTGATCTTCGCTTCGGACCAGATGAGGCGGAGGCCTACCTCAACCAGCTCATGGGACTGGAGCTGACAGGGCCGAATATCTCTGAACTCGTGAGGCGCACCGAGGGCTGGGTAGCCGGGTTGCAGATGGCGGCGTTGGCGATCCGTGACCATGCCGACGTACCGGGGTTCATCGCTGGCTTCACAGGCAGCAACCGCTATGTGATCGACTATCTGGCCGAGGAGGTGCTCGGGCGGCAGACCGATGCGTTGCACGCGTTTCTGCTTGACACGTCAGTGCTCGATCGGATGTGCGCCTCACTGTGCGAAGACCTCACTTCCAGGGAGGACAGCCAGGACATCCTAGAGGGCTTGGAGCATGCCAATCTCTTCGTCGACCCTTTGGACGAGGTCCGCGGCTGGTATCGCTACCACCAGCTCTTCGCCGACGTGCTGAATCAGCGCCTGCGTCACGAGCAGCCGGACCGGGTCTCGGAGCTGCATCGCAGGGCCAGCGCCTGGTATGAAAAACACGGACTGTTCACCGACGCGGTACAACACGCGCTCCTTGGCCACGATGTGGATCGGGCCATCCGCCTGATTGAGTCTGATGGGATGTCGCTGGTTCTCGATCAGCAGGTACAGACCGTACTCGCCTGGCTCGATGGACTGCCGGAAGATCTGGTACGCGCACGTCCTGTCCTCGGCACGATTCGCGCCCTGGGATACGTGTTCTCCAACCGCCCCGACGAGGCCGAAGCCAGTCTGCACGACGCCGAAAAATGTCTGGCGGGGGAGCGGCCCAACGACCAAGCCAGGGCTGTCCTGGGCCGAGTAGCCGTCATCCGCGCCGCCATCTTCCGCTTCTCCGGTGACATCGAGCGCAGTGTCAGCCTCGGGCACCACGGGTTGCAACTGCTGCCGGAGAGCGACGCGACGTCACGTGAGCGCGCATCTGCCTATGCTCATGTGGCGCTCACCTATCAAGTGACAGGTGACGTGCACCCGGCCGATGAACGCCCGCTAGAAGAAGCGGTCGCGGCCTTCTCAGCGGCACACACGCTGCTGCCCTTGCTGAGCAGTATCAACCGCCTCGGTAAGTTCAGGACAATGCAAGGTCGCCTTGGACCTGCACACGCTACCTACGAACGTGCCGCCGCAGCCGTGCGGGACCACGCCGGTGAAGTGGTGAACGGCGCGGCCTATTACGCCGGAATGGGCGAGATATACCTGCAATGGAACGACCTGCCTTCCGCAGAGCGGTATCTGCGTCAGGCAGTCGTCCTGGCCTCGGGCGGGTTGACCGTCGGTGCCGATGTAGTCACAGAGAGCTATCTCTCCCTGGCACGTCTGCACGAAGCCCGTGGTCACGCAGTCGAAGCCGGCACCACGCTCGACGAACTCCTCGGCATAGCTCGCCAGCGCGCCTTCTTCTACCAGCTGATAGAACGTGGCGAAGCCGCCCGAGCCAGTCTCGCTCTCCGTCAAGACGATCTCGCAACCGCAATCGAGTGGGCAGAAGGCTATGGCGATGCAACAGAGACGACGTACACCCGCGAGGAGCAGCATCTCACGATGGCGCGTGTGCTCATCCGCCGCGCCGAAAACCCCTCCGCGAGCTACTTGAAGGAGGCCCTGGTCCTGCTGGATCGGATGCTCACAGCAGCAGCGGGAGCCGGCCGAACGGACAGCGTCATCAAAATCCTGGTCCTCCATGCATTGGCCCTCCAGGCAAACGATGAACGAACCGCGGCCATCCAGACTTTGGAGCGAGCGCTTGTGCTCGGTGAGCCTGAGAGGTATGTACGCGTCTTCGTCGATGAGGGAGCGCCGATGGCCGCGCTGCTCAAGGACCTGATCCACGTGCGGCGCACTACCCTCAATGATCAACAATCGCGTGGCGAACTTCGGTACGCGCGGCGGTTGCTCACACACTTCCACCCGTCGGACCCACGCGGCAGCCCATCCACCCCCGTCGTACACGATCGCCAACAGCCGGCCAACGACACACTAACCAGTCGCGAACGCGAGGTCCTTGAGCTGATTGCCGGCGGACTCTCCAACCGGCAGATCGCCGCCCGGCTTTACGTTGCCACCAGCACCGTCAAGTCATACACCAACAGCATCTTCCGCCGACTCGGCGTAGGCAGCCGGACGCAAGCTGTTGCAGAAGCGAGAGCGCTCCACCTGCTCCCTGACTGATTGACCTGAAGCGAGTTCCTCTTGCCAGGGGTCTTACCGGACCCGACGGTCGCCGGCGGACAGCACCTCAGACGTTCCCCAGCCGAACATGGCGCGTCGTTGGCTGTCGCTGACTGAGGCCGACTTGGTTCGCGGTCAGTGGCGCGACCCGAGCCACGCACCGAGACCCTCCATGTCTATGCGGTCCGGTGGGTGGTCGAGCGCGAACTGTCTGATCGCACACGGGAGTTGTACCTCGGCCTCCTTGAACGTCAAGTGCTGCCTTCGCTGGGCAACGTCGACCTCACCTTGATCACCCCGCTGCGGGTAAGAGCTTGGCGGCAAGATCTCTTGGACTCCGGTACCTGGCGCGAGCACGGTGGCCAAGGTAAACCGCCTGCTGCGTGCGGTCATGAACACGGCGGTGATTGGCCGGAATCCTTGCCGGATCAAGGGTGCTGGAGTGGAGCCAACACCGGAGCGTCCGGTGATTGGGGTCGAGGCTGTCTTAGCTCTGGCCGATGCGGTGCCGGAACGCTACCGTGCTCTGATCTTGTTGGCCACATTCGGTTCTCTACGCTAGGGAGAGCTGATGGGCCCGCGCAAGTCTGACATCGACCTCAATGAGGCAACGGTCAGCATCGAGCGCTCTGTCGTTGAGGTTGGCGGCGGGTTGGTCGTGAAGGACCCTAAGACCGCAGCTGGTGTCGACGATCGCGTTGCCGCGGTCGCTGATGCCTGAGATCGCGCGTCACCTAGACCGATTCGCTGAGGTCGGACCTGACGGTCCGGTGTTCGTTGGCCCGTACGGGGTGACGCCGACCCGGCCGAGCTTTGGGAGGATTTGGGTCCGGGCGAAAAAGGAGGTTGGCGATCTGGTGCCGGCTTTCATTTCCATGATCTGCGGCACTCGGGGAACCATTTCGCCGCGGCCTCGGGCGCAGTACTCGCGAGCTGATGGGTCGTCTCGGGCCCGCGAGCATGCGGGCCGCGTTGATCTATCAGCATCGCACCATGACGCGGGACCGGGCCATCGCGGAGGCTTTTGGACGCTCTAATCGAACAGGGCCCGTCATGACTTTGGGCACGTTTTGGGCACGGAGCAGTACCGCGCATCACTGTTCGATTACCACTGGGCGCCGCGA
>Ga0307307_10000269_pt1 | contig 11483 bp, 8 predicted proteins | sample ER_DNA_194_FD_194505 | JGI IMG/M metagenome (GOLD analysis project Ga0307307, IMG submission 194505) | Bulk soil microbial communities from the East River watershed near Crested Butte, Colorado, United States - ER_DNA_194 | ecosystem: Environmental > Terrestrial > Soil > Floodplain | place: USA...
CACGCGGTAGCAGTCCTGCCATCAGCTTCCAGCGGCTGATCTGACAACCGTCATTGCGCGCGAACGTGCTCATCACGCGTTGGCCCTTCCAGGTGCCGCTGATGGTGGCTGTCTCCGGGCCTCCATAAATCTGCGTGCAGGCCTTGTCCTTCGGCACCGGCGGGAGTGCCGCAGCGCCGTTGGTCTCGAGAGCCTCGCAGGCCGCCGGTGGATCGGGATGGGTACCCCCCGCCGGATTGCAGGTGAGCCGCCAAGTCTTGGTCGAGCCCGAGCCGTCATTGATCACGATCGTCAGATCGGTGTCTCCTGGCTCAGCTGAGCTGCCACTGGATGTCGGGCCGGGCGTCGAGGAGGACGGTGATTCGGGCATTGTGTTAGTCCCTGTGGTCGGGCTGGATGGCTCGCCGATCTGGTTTGTACATCCTGCACCGAGCAGCAAGACAAGAAGGCCAAGCGCCATCAACCGCACTCGGTGCACCTCAGCCTTTTACATGCCCAGCAAATGTATTCGATATCCCACACCCCTCGTCGCCCCGCTGCTAGGGTCGAGCCTACTTTTGGTCGACCTGCTGTGCTCGCCGTTGGGGGAGTTGCGCGAGCGGGATCGAGCAACCTGAGCAGGCATCGGAATCAATCGGGGGATTTTCGTGCTGTTGTTGTCCCGTCGCGCCCGCTTCGCGGTGCTCGCCACAAGCCTCGGGGTCGGTGCGTTGCTGACCTTGGGCCAGTTGCCCGCGGCGTACGCGACACCTGAGCCGGTCAAGCCGTCGGCTCCGGCGCCTATCCCAGGCCGCTACATCGTCACGCTGACCGACAAGCCCATCGCCACCTACGGCGGTGAGGTCAAGGGTCTGCGCGCGACACGGCCGGACAAGGGCGAGCGAGTCAGCGTGAAGTCAGGCCGCGCCAAGCGTTATCGGGCCTATCTGGAGGAGCAACAGGCCGATGCGGCGGCGCGGGTTGGTGCCAAGCCGTTGAAGCATTACGCCGTCAGCCTTAATGGCTTTGCGACGAGCCTGACACCGGACCAGGCACGTACGCTGCAACACGCTCCGGGAGTTCTCTCGGTGACCGAGGACCGGCCCCGCAAGCTCGCCAGCAACAAGAACCCGGTCGACTTCCTCAAACTGTCCGGATCGAGCGGCGTCTGGGCGGCACTTGGCGGTAAGAAGAATGCTGGACGAGGTGTGGTTGTCGGGATTTTGGATTCGGGCTATTGGCCGGAAAGCAAGTCCTTCGCCGGTAAGCCGTTGGGCACCGCTCAACCCACCACGGCCGATCCGTACCAGCCGTATCGGGTGGGCACGGACACGATCAAAATGAAGAAAGCTGATGGCGGCACGTTTACCGGTACGTGCCAGGCGGGTGATTCCTTCACCGGCCAAGAGTGCAACACCAAGGTGATTGGGGCTCGCTCCTTCTCCACCATTTACAAGTCGCAAACCCCCGCCTCGCAGCGCACCGACTTCCTCTCGCCCCGAGACGGCGATGGTCACGGCACCCATGTGGGTTCCACGGCAGCAGGCAATGCCGGCGTCTCGGCATCGGTCGGCGGACACTCGTTCGGCAAGATCTCCGGAGTTGCGCCGGCGGCCAAGCTCGCGATCTACAAGGTCGCCTTCACCAGCAAGACTGAGCCAGAGGCCGTCGTCTACACAGGCGATGCCCTAGCCGCTATCGATGCGGCGATCACCGACGGCGTCGATGTGATCAACTATTCGGTCAGCAGCTCCGATACCCTCGACGATCCGGTCGACCGGGCCTACCTGTCCGCGGCGTCCGCGGGCATCTTTGTGGCGACTGCCGCAGGAAATGCGGGCCCGGGCGCGGCTACCTTGAACCACGTCATCCCCTGGGTCACCACCGTCGGTGCGAGCACGGTTGCGCCGTACGCGGGAACCGTTGTACTGGGCAACGGCAAAAAGTACGCCGGGATCAGTACAACTGTCTTCGGGAAGGTTGGCTCGGCCCGACTTGTGACCGCCCGGTCGGTCAAGCGGGCCTCAGCACCCGGCGGAGACGCGGATCTATGCGCACCGGACACCCTCAGTCACGCCAAGGCCGCCGGCAAGATCGTCGTCTGCGACCGCGGCGTGGTCGATCGGGTTGAAAAGTCAGCTGAGGTCAAGCGGGTGGGTGGCAAAGGCATGGTGCTGGTGAACCTCACCGAGAATTCGACCGATGGTGATACCCATGCCGTTCCGACGGTCCACCTGAACGTGCCTTTCGGTCCTGCCGTCAAGAAGTACGCCAAGAAGTCGGGAGCAACCGCCACGCTGAAGGACGGGAACCTGTCGTCGACACCAAGCAGGTATCCGCAAATAACGAGCTTCTCCTCGCGTGGACCCTCAGTTGGCACCGGAGGTGACCTCCTCAAGCCCGACATCGCCGCACCTGGCGTCTCTGTTCTCGCCGCGGTGGCACCACCATCAAATGAGAACCGAAAGTTCGACTTCTACTCCGGCACCTCGATGGCCTCGCCTCATATCGCGGGTATCGCAGCTCTCTACTTCGGCGTACACCCGAAGTGGTCGCCCATGGCGGTGAAGTCCGCGATCATGACCACGGCGTCAAGGGTCAAGAAGGCCAATGGCAAACGCAGCCGGGACTACCTTGCGCAGGGTGCGGGCAACGTACGCCCCGACCGCATGTTCAACCCTGGCGTGATCTTCGATTCTGGAGAGCAGGACTGGTTGGGCTTCCTCGCGGGCGAGGGCTTCGATACCGATACCGGCGTCGCAGCGATCGATCCGAGCGACTACAACTCACCTTCGATCGCGATTGGCAAGCTCGTCGGCTCCCAGACGGTGACGCGCAAGCTGACAGCTGTCAAGGCGGGCTCCTACCGGGCCACGATCTCGGTGCCTGGCTTGACCGCGACGGTGAGCCCGTCCATCGTCAACTTCTCAAGCGCTGGCGAGACGAAGACAGTGAAGATCACGCTGACCCGGAAAAACGCTCCCTTCTCGAAGCCGATCTTCGGGTCTGTAAAGTTTGCCGGAGCAGGCGCGGCGGCTCGGGTGCCCATTGTGGTTGTGGCAGAGGCGAACTGAAGCGGCCGAACCTGGGCGGGATTGCCGCCTGAGCGTTTTCGTCTGCTTTCAGATCTGTTAGTTGGTCCGAACACTCATCAGCCACGCCAACAAGTAGGAGCGACTGTTCCCGTCATCGATCCACTTCTCATCCAGCTTCTCCGCCGTAGCCAGGGCGGCCTGGCGCTGCTGTTCACCTGCTAACGCGGAGTACATCAAGAGATAGTCGCCAAACTTCTGGTCGAACTTGCCCCCCGTCGCCTCCACGACGTTTGCCTCGATTCGCGCCGGGTCGCCCCCTAGGTACGTCGAGGATGGGCTCATGGGGATCACCAAGATGCCCAACATTGCAGCGGGCTCAGGCGAAAACCAGGTGGCGTAATCCCGTTTGCCACCCCAGTTGAGGGGGACGATCTTGTGTCCGTAGCCGGAGTAGACAGGTTGCGACTGGTCAAAGTTGGTCCAGTAGGCCAGGCCCGCTTGTGCCTCGCTGGAGAGCAGCCACGTCGCCTCGGTTTCCAAGTTGGGATTGGCGCTCGCTTTAGCCCAGAGCGCGAGCCCCGTCCATGCTGTGACCGCTTCGGAGCTTGACTCCTGGTTGTTGCCATCCGCGAACGGTGCGGTGCCCGAGGCCCATGAGTGCCCGGCGTAGGCGTCGAAGGTACGGCGATCGGGGAAGTCGGTACCGCTGCCAGCACTGGCCTTGCCGCCGTTAGCCGACGACCCGATGTCCGCCGCGAGCAGGTTCATGACTGGCGCATACTGCCTGGCGAGAGCCGGATCGTTTGCCGCAAGCACGCCCGCGGCGTACAAGAAGTAGCCGTAGTGGAAGTGGTGGTCGTTGAACTCTTCCGAGCCGAACGACGGCGTCATGCCGACGACACCCTTGGCCCGCTCGTCGTAGACGAAGCAGAACGCCTGGCGTTTGGCGCAGCCTTGCGGATCTGTCCACTGATCGAGCGACTCGGTCAGCTTGGCTTTGAGTTCGGCCGCGGGCTGATCGGCGTCTAGCTGCAAGGCAAGTTGATAGAGCATTGCGGCGCGGTAGATCGCCTTACCGCCGAAGTAGCTGTCGGCAGGAAATGCCGGCAGCGCGGCTGCGTCCTTTTTGACCTGCGCGCTGAGCTCCTTACGCTGCGCAGTGCTGGTCGTTCCGAGATCGAGTGAGGCCTTGGGCTCGGACAGGGCCGCGCTCCAGGACAGTTCGGAGCCGGAGCACAACTTCATCGTGCCGTAGATGCTGGGATAGCTGCCGAGGTCGCACGTCGTGACGGACGCCAGGCTTTGCTGCTGATGGGGCATGGTGGCAAACGCTGTATCCCCGTCAGCCTCGTACGTCAGCGTGGTCTGCACGTGGTCGCCGTCGAGACGGTAGTCGAGCCCGCTGCCGGTGACTGGATGAGCAGCGAACTGAGCGAGCTTGTCGACCGACCCGTCTTGCGGAACGACGAACCAGGTGGCAGTCCCGCCTTTGTCGAGTTTGACGGTGCCACCGGAAACCTGCCCGCCGTTGACGACCAGCCCGTAGGTCACCTCACCTGCCTTGGCGGTCCATGCATCGCCAGCCTTGACGAACTGAAGGGTGCTGGTGATCTGGCCGCTCTGCGCCGCGGTATAGCTGACGAAGGGTGACCCTTCCGCGATCCGGGTATGACCCAGCACCTTTCCTGCACTATCCAGGGAGTCGACGGTCACCGTCAGCGTGTCGTAGCCGCTGACCTGAGCGTTCGCGGCGCCCACATCGACGGTCACGTCCGGCCGGAAGCCGCCGCTGATGTTCTTCTCGGTTGTCGTGACAACCGGCTGGCCAAAGGCAAAGCCGGAATCCGTGAGACCGAACGACAGCGGAAGGGGAAAGACCGGTTGGGGCTTGTCGCCGAAGACCAGTCCGGAGAACCAGCGGTTGGTCGGCGGTACGAGACCCTCGGCCAGGCGTTTCGCGGGGAGCTCTTTGATCGTCTTGTGGACGACCCCATCGACGGCCGGCCCAACCTGATCTTGACCAAATACCTCGCCGGCGGAGGCCTTGGTGTCTGAGGGGGAGCCGGCGGTTCCCGGTTCTGGACTGCATGCTGTGGCCATGATCGCCACGGCGAGTACTGCAACCAGTCCGAGGACTGAAAGGCGATTTCGGAAGTCGATCATGTCAGGCCGATCTGTTGGAGGAAGTCGAATGCCAGATCGCTGACACCGGCCAGCGGCCCGTCGTCCCGCAACTGGATGGTCGCGACGACCGGGGTTCCCGACTTTGTCAGGTCGCCGAGGTTGCCCTTTGTCAGCTCCGGGCTGTCCACCCGGACCTGCGTGGCGGCTTGGCCGTTCTCGGTTGCCACCTCGATGGTGCTCACGGTGCCGGCAATGCTGATGTTGTTGGGCAGCAAAATGGTGGCCTTGGCTCCCTTCGTCATCCGGCCGTAGTCGCGGGGGCTGAGCAGATAGTGCGCGTCGATGTACTGCGAGTTGGTGACGGTGATCTTTGCGAAGGGTTCACCCGTCCCCAGCGAGTTGCCGAGTCGGGCCTGCAGATAGCTGACCTCGCCGGCGACCGTCGCGCGGTAGGTCAGCGTGCCCATGGTGGTGTCCACGTCGTACGCGGGCGAGCTTTGTATCTTCAGACCATTGGCCACGTCCTGCTGCAGAGACACGCTCTGGATGGTGAAGAGCTTGTCGCCGGTCGCTACCGAATCGCCATCCCGCACGTACTGCTTGGTCACGGTGCCGCCGTACGCGGCTCCGACGCTGTAGGTGTCGGCGCTTATCGTGGCCGACAAGCTGGCGGCCTTGGTCTGCCGCTGGTTGAAGATCAGCGTGAGCACGGCGACCAGCAGCAACACGCCGAGCAGTCCGGCGAGCAGTCGAAGCCGATTGATCCAGGTCATGAGGAAACTGCCTCTCTGTCTTCGTGCGGCGCAGCGGCGCGGGAGCGGTCGAGCGCGACGCTCTCATCCGTGTGCTGCAGGCCGAGTGTCGGTTCCAGCTCAGGAGGGATGACGACCGTCGTCCGCGGCTGGCTCGGCAAGGCTCGCTCGCGGCGGCCGCTGACCTCAGGCTTCGGGTGCTTGACGCGCCACGCCTCGCGGCAGGCGACGATCATGAAGCTGCCCAAGATCAAAGTGTTGGTGACGTTCCAGGCGGTAGCCAGGGTCAGCTGGGAGTTGTCGAGATCGCGCCAGATGGCGACGAGCGAGGTCAGCAGCAGGAAGAAGAACACCAACACCTGCGGAATCATGAAGTTGAACGGCGATGAGGTCTTCGACGTACCGCCGGTCACGTGCCAGCGCTGTTGCTTGCCGGCAAAGGCGTTGATCAAGGCCTGCACGTAGATGGGGAACGAGACGGCAGCCAACATCAGCACCTCCCAGCGAAACGAGCCGAGGGTGTAGAACGCGAGCAAGATCTGCATCAGGTAGAAGCCGGCATAGAACAGCAACCAGGTCGTCACGTCGATACTCAAGTTGACCGGCCGGAGATCGAAAAAGATCTCCAGCGGCGGCACCAGCAGCAAGAGCCCGGGTGCAATGCCGGCCAGGTAGTGGGTGGCCGTGACCAGGTACATGATCCGCTGGTCTGTGGTCAGCTTGCGCCGTGGGCTGAGTGGGTTATGGGTGAGCATGATCTCGAAGCCGCCGGTCGCCCAGCGCAGCTGCTGCTTGGTATAGGCCTCAATAGTTTCCGGCGCATCGCCGATCGCCAGCGTTTTGGGGATGTAGATCGTCTTCCAGCCACGTTCGTGCAGCATCAAAGAAGTCCAAACATCCTCGGACTTGGAATCGGTGTAGATGCCACCCACGTCATTGATCGCGGAGCGGCGGAAGATCACGTTGGTGCCGACACAGAACGCCGCATTGAAGTGGTTGCGACCAGGCTGGATGAACTTGTAGAAGACGGCTTGCATGTAGCCCGCGCCGCGGGACACCATGTTGATCAGATTGCCGTAGGTCTGTGGCGTTTGGACGAAGGCGACATTGCTGTTCACGAAGAACGGCACGGTCTCGACGAGGAAGTCCGGCTGCGGTACGAAGTCGGCGTCGAAGACGCAGAAGAAGTCGCCTTTAGCGATCGACAATGCGTGGTTGATGTTGCCGGCCTTGGCGCCGTTGCTGCTGAGCCGGCGCACGTAGTGGCAGCCGAGTTCCTCGGCCAGCGCCTGCACCTCATCCGACCGACCGTCGTCGAGGATCCAGGTACGGTGCTTGCCCTTGATCGCTATCGCCGCCGCAGCGGTGGCATGGATTTTGGCGAGTTCCTCGCCGTAGACGGTGATGAAGACATCGATGGTGGTCTCCTTGCCCCGAAGCATGATCGGCCAGGAGTGCGGCTGCTCCTTGAGGCCAGCAGCCTTGATCGCTTTCTTGTCGAACATCGCGTTCTGCGACTCGTAGAAGGCAAAGTCACGCGGACTTTTGGCACCGGACAAGATCGTCCACATCGCCAGCAGCGCGTGCGTGATCAGGATCGTCTCTGCCGTGATCACCAGCGCGTACGGCAGAAAGTCACCTCGGTTCGCTGGGTTGAGCAAAAACTGGGCGTAGAGCAGGATGCCGAGCGTTGCGACCAATGCGATCAAGATCGTCACTGGCGAGTACGGGTTGGTCGTCTGTGCTCGTCGGGTAACGGGCACGTGTTTGTCGACGCGTGCATAGTCGTGGGCGGGTCTGGCCATGATGGTGACTCTCCACAGTTCAGGGTTGGCGGGGACCGTCGGACGGGAATGTGGCCAGCGTGCTGCTTCGCTTCGCTCTTGATCTCAGACTGCGATGAGGCCAAGTGCTAGGGGTGCTGCTCGGCATGCTGGCTCGACTCGACGTGCGCGGCTGCATTGCCACTGGGAGAGGATCGTGCCTTATTGGCGAAACCCCCGAGGCCGGCCTGCCCTTGGGCTCCCGGCCGGTTTGCTCACCGATCTGGTGAACGGCTCGTCGCGCTTAGTTCGCTGCCATGGCGTCTGTCTGCGCTTCGATACCTTCAGCGTAGGGGCTGGCCTGGACGAGTCAATCTGAGCGAAATGCCGGGTCTGGAAGAACGCATCCGAAACTATCCCGAGGGTGCGCTGGGCGCGCGTCAAGATCATGACTGGTATTACGTCCGTCGTCGGCAGCACCACGCGCGTCAAGCGGGTTCCTCGCAGGGCAGCATGCCTCCTTCGGGCTAGGCTCTCGAGCTGCTGATCGTCAACTGGTATTAACCAGTGATGGTTGAACAATCCCAGAAGGTAGCGGGCGGTGGTTGTGTCCAAGCTCACACATGATGAGCCTGGGCAGCGCCGCCACTGGTTAGGCTGAGCGCCATGGATGACCCGGTGGCCGAGGAGTTGCTGCGGCTGCGGATGAGCATCGACAACATGGATGCGGCCCTGGTGCATCTCCTCGCCGAGCGATTCAAGGTCACCCAGCAAGTCGGTGAGCTGAAGGCTGCGCACGGCCTGCCGCCCGCCGACCCCACGCGCGAGGCCCAACAGATCGCTCGTCTGCGGGCGCTGGCGGAGGATGCCAAGCTTGACCCCGAGTTCGCCGAGAAGTTCCTGAACTTCGTCATCGCCGAGGTCGTACGCCATCATGAGGCAGTCATCAGCCAGAACTCCAGCGAGTCTGAGGCGTACGTTTCCCACCACAACCGCGCAAACGAACGGCCCATTCGGTCCTGAGCAGGCGCAATCAGAGGCTGGCTGCCAATGCCCGGCCCGTAACACGGCCGGTGAATAAGCAGCCGCCCAGAAATGTGCATTCGAGGGCTCGGTAGCCGTGCATTCCGCCGCCACCGAATCCGGCCGCCTCACCCACCGCGTACACACCCCGCAGGGCCGAGCCGTCCGGGCGCAGGACTCGTCCATCCAGGTCGGTTTCCAAACCGCCGAGGGTCTTTCTCGTCAACACGTGCAGCCGGATAGCGACCAGTAGCCCGCCCGATCCAGCCCGACCGGCGCCCGGATCCTTGGGATCGAGCAACTCGTGCGGCGCGACGACCCGCATCAACCGGTCACCAATGAACCGGCGTGCCGCAGCCGTGGCTACCACCTGCGGATCCTTCCCGAGGCCACTGCGCACTTGAAGATCCCGCGCCTCGATCACCCTCCGTAGCGACTCGCCGTCGACCAGGTGCTCACCGACTAGCTGGTTCATCTGCGCAGCCAGCTCCAGGACTGATGCGGCCGAGACGAAGTCCACGCCGCGCTCCTGGAAAGCTCGCACCTCGGGCGTCGGACCGGGCCGCATCCGACCGGCAAGCAATCGAAGGTTCTTGGCTGTGAGATCGCCGTTCTGCTCCGATCCAGAGAGCGCGATCTCCGCTGCCAGCGTCGCTTGATCCAACACGAACCAGGAGTAGTCGTACCCGCTGCCGACGACATGTCGCAGCGCACCCAGCGCATCGAAGCCTGGAAATAGTGGCACAGGAAACCGTTTTCCCCGGGCATCCAGCCACAACGAGGATGGTCCGGCCAGAATCCGGATGCCATGGTGGCTCCAGACCGGGGAGTGGTTGAGGATTCCCTCGGGATAGTGCCACATGCGATCGAGGTTGATCACCCGGCCACCGGCGGCTTCGGTGATCTTCAGCCCTGATCCGTCCACATAGTCTGGCACCCCGGCGATCATGTGTTGCGGCGGCGAGCCCCAGCTCGCTGGCCAGCTCTGCCTGACGAGGTCGAAGTTCCCACCGATCCCGCCGCTCGCCACCACTACGGCCGGGGCTGAATAGCTGAACTCCCCGACAGAGACGCGCGAAGTCTGTACGCCGCGAGGTACATCGGTGGGCTCCAGAATCTGACCGGAGACGCGTACGCCGGAATCGTCCGCCTCCAGCGAGGTGACCTGATGTCGGCATCGAATGCGTACTCGCCGAGAGTGCATGACGCTGCCCGCGAACGGCTCCAATAACCCGGACCCGGTGCCCCAGGTGATGTGGAAGCGTGGCACCGAATTACCGTGGCCCGGAGTGGCGTAGCCGCCGCGCTCGGCCCACTGGACCAGCGGGAAGCCTCTACCTGATCGGCGCCTTGCTTCCCGCAGACCAACGCGATGTCGCGGCCATTGTGATCGACAAGATGTGGTCGAGTGGGATCCCGGGATTCAGCGCCAATCTCTTCGTCCTGGGCCACGTCCTCGGCGCGATCCTGATGGGTCTTGCACTTCGCGGCAGCATCGCCACCGTTGGTTGGATGGCCATGTTGTTGACCACACCGATGCACGTCCTAGCATTCGTCGTGCTGCAGATGCCGCCGCTGGACATGGCCGCTTGGCTGCTCATGACGCTGGCCTTCGTGTGCTGCGCGGTCAAGATCATCAAGACACCCAACGACGATTGGGACTTACCTCCGATCGGCTTGTCCGCCGGCGCGAGGATCTCAGAGCTCTCCTAGAACGCGATCAGACGACGAGGGTGGGGCTATGACCCCATCCTCGTCGTCTGCTGGAGTGACGCAGCTCGCCATGTGGGCCTACGAAACAAAACGCGTCACCTAGACTGCTCGCTCGCTGCTAGCATGCCGAGCTCGTTGCTCGAGGTCGGACGCATCCGGAAGTCGTAGCGGTAGGGCAATGGCCGGTCGCCGTACGCGGCCTGCCATAGCGTTCCTAGCGTCTCTCCCTCCCGAAGATCGGGCACCTCGATCCCGCTTTCGAGGAGGGCGCGAGCGTCGTCGACTCGCCCGACGGCCAGCAGGGCGCGTATCCGTTGCAGGACCACTCGGCCGTGCGCAGAGATCCGGGCCGGCGCGGCGTCGATCATCGCGAGGCACGCGGCTGATCGACCCGTGGTCAGCAATTGATCGGTGACTTCGACCAGCAGCGGCAGGCTGCTCGGCGCCTGGGCGACGGCGCGTGCGTAGAGGTCGGCAGCGCCGGCATGATCACCGCGTGCGACTGCGAGTTGGGACAGACCGCGGGCCGCCCAGGGCGTCGACCTGATCTTGGCTGAGCGCAGGTAGCCGAGCCGCGCCTCCTCGAGATCGCCACGAGCGTGGGATCGAATCGCCAACATGAGTTGCCCCCACCAGCCTTCCGTTGCACGGTCGAGCACCGCCTTCCAGTGATCTGTGATCGGTGGCACCAGGACCTCCGCACCTGCGACGTCCTGATCGACTTCCCCCGTACGAGCCAGTGCGACGAGGTGACGGAATCCGTCAGACTGCGGCTGTCCGAACGGGGTGCCCGGCAAACCGTCGGGATCTTTGCCGCGTACGAGGAGTTCGGCCTTGCCGGCGCCTGAGCCGGCTGTAATCTGTTGCGGCCCAGCATCGGCCACCTCGGCTCGCCACCAGTGGTGGCACTCGTCGAGCTGCTCATCGGGGATGGCCAGGGCCACCAGCTCGGTAACTTCGGCCAGCGCGTCCGGCCAAGAATCGTGTACGGCGGTGGGCGCCGCCTCGATTGGTGCGTACGCCTCCGCCCAGCTGATCTCGGCATTTCCCTCCAACCGCAGGTGCTCCAGTTGCGTCGTAGCCAGACCGGCCTG
>Ga0307307_10000270_pt1 | contig 11461 bp, 15 predicted proteins | sample ER_DNA_194_FD_194505 | JGI IMG/M metagenome (GOLD analysis project Ga0307307, IMG submission 194505) | Bulk soil microbial communities from the East River watershed near Crested Butte, Colorado, United States - ER_DNA_194 | ecosystem: Environmental > Terrestrial > Soil > Floodplain | place...
AATCCTTTCCGCAGCAGGCTGGCGAGCTTAGGCTCATCCTCGACAATCAGGACTCGCACGAGATTAAGGATTTCACGATCATCGACGGCGAGCCATAGCCTCGTTGGATTGGCACTCTGACAAGCTGTTCGCGCGTTCCGACTCCTTCGTCGCCTGCGTCGCAGAGCGGATGCTCATCGTGGCTGACTTCGCAAGCTCCTGCAGTCGTCGGAGCGACCAGCTCGTCATAGTGCCGCAGCCCGCAGGGTCACGGCTTGGGTTTACCGATTGGCCCGGTGCCAGCCGCAGGACCAGCCTGTTCGATCTTGACCAGCTCTTCGCGGGCAGCGCCGCCGGAGACGTCCAGCGCAAGCAACGGTCCGACAGCTGGTGCATAGAACTTGTACTCCACCGCGGTTTTCTCGACGTTGCTCGTGTCCATGGTGACTACTGAGCTCTTGTAGCCGCCGGTTTTGACCTGGACCAGTGCATCAGTCGCGATGACCTCGCCGTTGTCCTCTGCTTCGCCCTTCTTGTACTCCTGGCGGTACTTCTGGCCGTCCTGTGGCTGCGCAGGCAGCATGATGCCCGGCATCGCACCGTCCTTGCCGGCCTCCCAGGACCCCTCACGGCTGACGACCTTGCCGTTTTCGTACTCAGCCGTTTGCTCGCCCATGTACCAGACATTCCCTGCCTTGTCTTGGGCGTACCAGTCGATGGTGTCTTCGACGAGCTGGCCCTTGCTTCGCGCGGTGTCGCGAACTACCCGGGCAGTGATGCCGTTGGCCAACTTCTTCGTCTCCGTCGTCGCAATGACGTTGATGTCCTGCGGTGGATTGCCTTCCTCCACATTGCGGTAGACCCATCGGGTGCCGGGCTTCATGGGCCAGTAGGCGTTGGTGATGTCGGCGCTGAAATCGGCAGGGTTGAGGTTGACAGGCTCGGCACCGGTCGGTAGCAGCGGCTGCGCCGCAACCGGACTGGCCGGGCTCGGCTCCAGCGTGGACGGGCCTGCTGGATTAGCGCCCGAAGGCGCGGTTGGGTTGCTCACACATGCTGCGCAGGTGAGCGTGGCTGCTATCGCAAGCGGCCACGTGTGTCGTGCTTTTATCATCTTCAGTTCCTCCCCGAGTCCCCTATCGGCGAGCTTGGCAAGTCACCAATGAAAAACCTGTGAGAGGTGCCGCGTAGGGACCCTGTCGAGGCGGAAATACCCTGTTCGACTGGTACTTATGCCCGGTCACAAAATAAGTGCGCGTGCTCATCTGCAGAAGCCACGTTTCTCGTCTCAAGATGGCCCGCGCGCGCCAAATCGAGGTGAATCGACCCACTTCTCTCATCTTGGGAGGGGCTTCTCTTCTTCAGACGGCTGCCGGGTTCGTACGCGGAGGACCTTGTCGAGCTCAGGCTTGGCTGGTTTGCAAGGTCCGGATGCGGTCGAGAAGTCCCGGCATGGCTGCTTCGATAGCCGCAAGGGTGTCGTAGAAACCGGTGTCGGAACCGAAGTAAGGGTCCGGTACGCCAGAACCCGGCTCAGCAGCTGGATCGAAGTCCGTCAGCAAGCTGACCCTGCTCGGATCAGGCGCCAGTTTCAAGACACTGCGTACGTGACTGTCCTCCATGGCCACGACCAGATCGGCTGCAGCAATCTCAGCGGCGGTGACCCGGCGGGCCATGTGATCATGAAATCGATAGCCGCGCTCCTCCAGCACAGCGGCAGCCCGGCGATCCATCGGATCATCGAATTCTTCAGAGATGGTGCCAGCGCTGGAGAACTCGACATTGGTCAGGCCGGCGTCGGCGGCGGCCCGCTCTGCAACACGCTCCGCCATCGGTGAACGACAGATGTTTCCCAAGCAGACGAAGACGACGTGGATCGGACGGCTGTTGGATTCCTTAGCCACGTCTCGAGTCGTCCCGATCGGGCAGGAAGACGTTCAGCAGGAAGCTCACGATCGAAATGATGATGGCGCCCAGCACAGCCGTCCAGAATCCGTCGACCTTCCAGTCGAGATTGAACAAACCCGCAAGCCATGAGGTGAGCAACAACATGCAGGCATTGATCACAATGAGAAACAGACCCAAGGTCAGCAAGATGAGTGGAGCTGTGAACAACGCGAAGAGAGGCTTCACGATCGCGTTGAGCACTCCGAAGATCAACGCCACGATCAATAGGGTAATGATCTTGCTCGTGGTGCTCGAGGCGGTGATACTGATGCCTTTCAAGATCCACGTCGCGATCGCCAGCGCGGCAGCATTCACAAGCAGTCTGAGAATGAACCTCATGACATCGATCGTGCCATGTCCTGCAAACGTGCGCTGCGGCTTTGTCGAAGCGCCCTTCGACAGACTCAGGACCCAACTACAGGTTCAGGACCCAAATTGTCTGGCGCGGCACCACGCGGCGGCTTCGGAGACCGTGCTGACGACGCTCGCGGGCGGCCGTTCGGGGCGCTTGATGATCACGACGTGAATGCCAAGATCACCCGCGGCATCCAGCTTGGCCACGGTATGCGTGCCGCCGGAGTCCTTACTGAGCAGTACATCGACAGCGTGATCGCTGAGAATCCGGTATTCGCCGGCGTACGCATAAGGTCCTCGCGACGTCATGACCGTCCAGCGCGGCGGGACCGGCGCGGTGGGCGGATCGACCAGGCGGACCAACACCTCGCGATCGGCCCACGATGCGAAGCCCGGCAAGGATTGCCGTCCGGTGGTCAGAAACGGCCGGCAGGCGAAATCTGCCGCGGTTCGGGCTGCGTCGGTGTCGGGGACCCACGTCCAGCTGCCCGCGCGGGGGTGCTCGCTCCAGCCGGGGCGCTCCAATCTGATGAGCGCCACACCGTTGAGGCCGGCGGCCTGCACCGCGTTCTTGCTGATCATTGCCGCGAACGGGTGGGTCGCGTCCACCACGGCCGAGGCATGTTGGGCGTCAATGAAGTCAGCGAGGCCGTCGACGCCGCCAAAGCCGCCTATCCGGACACGTCCCGCCGGCAACTGGGGGCTGTTGACGCGGCCAGCCAAGGTTGACACGACATCGATCCCGGCTCCCGTCAGAGCAGCCGCGAGCTGCCGCGCCTCGGTGGTACCACCCAAGATCACGATGGTCATGATCGCCAGCCGCGGAACAGCACGGCCACCGCGAGTGCGCTGATCGACACCGCAGCAGCGAGGCGGCTGGCTCGCGCGATATCGGCGATCTCGACCGGGCGGCCGTCGCCCAGGAAGCCGCGATCCTCGATCGCGCCCTGGTAGTGATTGTGGCCGCCGAGTCGCACGTTCAGCGCTCCGGCAAATGCCGCTTCCACGACGCCTGCATTAGGACTCGGATGTTGGCTGGCGTCGCGGCGTACCGCGGTAGCGACATTTCCCGCGTTGCCACCGACCAGTGGTGCCAAGCCCGCCGCCGCCAATGCGGCCGCGCGCGCGGGCATCCAGTTGGCGAGGTCGTCCAGCCGGGCCGCGGCCCAGCCGAACTTGTGATAGCGCGGCGAGCGGTGCCCGATCATGGCGTCCAAAGTGTTGACAGCGCGGTATCCGAGCAGCCCGGGCAATCCCGCGACCGCACCCCAGAGCAGCGGCGCGACGACCGCGTCCGAGGCGTTCTCTGCAAGGGATTCGACGGTCGCGCGCGCCACCTCCCCGGTGGACAGCTCCGCTGTATCGCGCCCAACGAGGTGGCGGACTTGATCTCTCGCGGCGGCCAGATTCTGGGTCGTCAACTGCCCGGCAATCGTGGCAGCCTCTCGGCTCAACGATCGGCCACCGAGAACGGCCCAGGTGGCTGCCGCTGTGGATAGGACGGTGGCCGCAGGGCGATCGGCGATCAATCGTTCCAGCAGCACACCCAGCCCGGCCGCTGCTCCGACCAGCGCGCCTGTGTGCAGCAGCCCGGCCGCCTGCTGATCCGCGTACGTGTGGGTCTCCAGCCGGGTTGCGGCGGCGCCGAATGCCGCGACCGGATGGCCACGGCGTGGGTCGCCGAGGACCCGATCGGCCAGGTAGCCCAGTGCAAGTCCCGCCGCCGACGGCCAGCGCCTCGATAGAGTCATCGGCGATGACCAACCCATCGATCGATACGGAGCACGCTAGCCTCATTGATCGACGCATTCTGATCACCGGAGGCGTGCGTTCCGGCAAGTCCCGTTACGCCGAGGCGCTGCTTTCTGACAGTGCCGAGGTCAGTTACGTCGCGGCCGGTCCATCGCCGGACCCTGCTGCCGACGCCGAATGGGCCGCCCGCATCACCGATCACCGCGCGCGACGACCAGCGCACTGGAACACGATGGAGACCAGCGACGTCGCCGGGGCGCTGCGCACTGCACCAGGAGCGATCTTGATCGATTGCCTGGGCACCTGGCTGACCGCGGTCATCGACCGGCTCGGCACCTGGGAAGAGCCGCTGGCGAGCTGGCAGGGTGCTTTTCATGATCAGCTGCAGGATCTGATCACAGCGTGGCGAGCTCGGCACGGCCTGGCACTCGCAGTGACCAACGAGGTCGGCTGGGGACTGGTGTCGCCGTACCGATCCGGCCGGGTGTTCACCGAGTTGCTCGGACTGGTGAATCAAGAGATGGCTGCGGTAAGCGATGAAGTGATCATGGTCGTCGCTGGCCGGGCGCTGCGGTTGTAACCTCATGTGATCATGACAGTGATCATGACAGTGAAGGCAATTTCGATGGCCGCGCCCATCACATCGCCAGTGATGCCGCCCAGCCGGCATACCGATCGGTAGACCAGAAAGCCAACCGCTGAGGCGGCGCCCACGGCTGCGAGAGCACCGTTCGCCGGGCTGTGTCCGGACAGCGTCGCAGCCCCGGTCATGATCAGCAGCACAGCGAACCAGCTGACAGCGGCAGCCGTACGCGGCACGGAATTGGCAACCGCCACGCCGAGCCCGTCGCCACGGGCAGCCGGCACACCGCGTACGCACGTCAGGGCAAGAGCCGCGCGAGAGCAGCACACGGCCACGCCGACCAGCACGGCACCAAACACATCCTGGACCAGCTCGCCGATCGATACCGCTTGCAGGCCGAGTACCACGATCAGCGCGACAACACCCATAGGGCCGACGTCGCCGCGCCGCATCACCATTAATGACCGTTCGGCCGTCCAGCCAGAGCCGAATCCATCGACAGTATCGGCCAGCCCATCCAGGTGCAGAGCACGGCTGCCGAGCGCCAGGCCACCAACCATCAACAACCCGACCGCCAAGGCAGGCAGCCCAGCGGTGCGGCCGAGCCAGCCCAGCAACGCGACAGCGGCAGCCAGCGGCAGCACGGCGAGCGGTGCGATGATCATCGCGCGGGCCGCGGTGCGGCGGTCAATCTCGCCGATGGCGCCGGACGGCACGACGGTCAGCGTGCCGACCGAGAGCCGCAGCGCGTCCAGCATGACAACCTCAGCTGGCGGGGATGAGATCGGCAAGCAGCGCCAGCTCGCGGAGCATGAGGACAGCCGAGCGCAGCACCGGAAGGGCGGTAAGGGCACCGGTACCTTCCCCGAGCCGCAGACCAAGATCAAGGATCGGCTCCAGACCCAGCTTCTCCAGGGCGAGTCGCTGTGCCGGCTCCGTTGATCGATGCCCGGCCGCGCACCAGGTCACTACCCCGGGCTCCAGGTCCTCGGCGACGCATGCTTCGGCGACCGAAACGACCCCGTCCAGTAACACGGGCACTCCGTTGCGGGCCGCGGCTCGAAGGAAGCCCACGCCCGCGGCAATGTCGGCAGATCCAAGGGCGGCAAGGCGCTGGAACGGGTCCTCCGCACGCTCCCCGATCCGATCAAGCGCGGTCGCGATCACCTGGGTTTTATGCCGAAGCCGGTCATCGTCTACGCCAGTGCCGCGCCCGACCACCTCCCCAGCCGGCAGCCCAAAGGTCGCTGCGACCAGGGCAGCTGCGGGTGTCGTGTTGCCGATCCCCATATCACCGATGATCAACAGGTCCGCGCCGGCAGCGATCTCGTCCTCCGCGATCGCTTCGCCGGCGCGTAGCGCCTGCCGACAATCGGCCACCGTCAGGGCATCGGTCTTGTCGATCGGCTCGGCGGGCCCGAGGTGGTACGCCGAAACCTCGGCGGCTAGGTCTTCAAGATCATCATCAACACCAAGATCGAGGACCCGCAGCGCCACGTGGTGTTGCCGAGCGAGGCAGTTCGCACCAGCCTGGCCGGCCACAAAGGCCCGCACCATCACCGACGTAACCTCGCGCGGATAGGCTGAGACGCCGTCCTTGGCGACGCCATGATCACCCGCCAAAATCACCGCACGCACCCGATCGAGCGGGCGAGGCGGGCACGTTGCCTGGCAGGCCGAGACCCAGGCGGCTAGGTCCTCCAGCCGGCCCAGCGCACCATTCGGCTTCGCCAGCGTATCCAAGCGGCGGCGGGCCTCGGCGTACGTGCCGGCTGAGGGTAGGTTGATCACGTCAGAACGGCTGTTCTGCGTACTCGGGTTCGATGACCTCGAGCTGGCTGCGCCGTTGCAGCCGGTGCAGCAGCTCCCCCAAGATCACTGCGATGCTGCCCCAGAGTGCCAGCTGGGTGATCAGACTTGCTCTCCGGAACTGGTACAGCACGGTCGCCGGGAAGTCTGCCGGCACCTCGTTGTAGGTCGGCAGCAAAGCGATGGCGGTAACGGTTACCACGAGATAACCGGCGATGGCGGCGAGCATTGCATACCAGCCGCCCCATCGATTCGCGAGCTTGCGCCCGACCAACACTGCGGTGAGAGCGGCGATGATCGAGATGGCCACCATGATGAAGTACAGCGCACTGCGCATGCCGATGGTGTCGGGATGGCCGACCGCGGGCGGATTGGGCGGATAAGCCAGATAGGGCAGCAGGTAGAGGCTGACGAAGCCCATAGAGGCTACCGAGAGGGTGACACCGCGTACGCCCAGACCACCGAGGCGGCCCAGTGCAAGTGCGCTGATCACTCCTACCAGGCCACCGAGAGTGACACCAGCGACCAGCGTTGCGGTCAACAAGCCGGCAGTCGACTGAAGGGAGCGAGGCACTTCGGTGGCCGCCGGCTCATCGCTCGTGCTGGATTCCGCGGCATGATCATCGGCTGCGTGATCATGGGTCGCTCCGCCGGACTCCTCGATGGCGATTGAGGCATTGACCGACGGTTCGCCCACCAGGTACGCGACGCCAAAGGCCACTAGACCTGCAACGATGCCTGCGAGCAGACCTCTGACTAGGAAATTGCGTGCTGAAGTCATCGCGCGTGGCTCAGTGGCAGGGGAAGCCGAGCAGGTGGCGCCCGTCGTGGACCCACTCGTGGACGGCGGTGCCGGAGAAAATTGAGGTCGCACCCTGCTCAGCAGAGACGAAGTACAACGCGACGAGGAGGAGCACCGCCGCGAAGATCAGCCACGGCAGCACCTGGCTGAGAGAGAACGGGGGCGTCGCAACCGCGACGGGTCTGGCATGGGTGGCTTCAGACATTGATTCCTCCTCGGGGTTTCTGCGACCCGCGTTGACGGAGCTCGTCGGAGGTTGGGTCTGACTCGAGCAGTGCAGTACAACCCACATGCAGTGCAACTCACACAGTGGCGCGACCGTGCCGGATTCTCACCGAACTTCCAGATCCTCCGCGAACCTTTGCACTGTACCGTCGCGAGGCCGACTTGTCAGTCGTTCCAGGCCTTCCGATCCGCTAATTCACCCAGCCCGTCTGGGTATCGTGCGCGCATGGAGAACGGCGGGGATGAAGCGAGCTCCACACCACATCAGGTTGGCGTGTCGATGAAGGGCATGCCCACCCAAGGAGTCGTCGGACAAGTGGCCAGACACCCGTCCGCGATCTTGCTCGTGGTGCAGTTGCTTGGCGTGCTCATCTACCCATTCATCGAGACGGGTGGCTTGGGGGTGGTTCTCTTCGAGATCTTTGGCGCACTCGTGCTGGCGCTGGCGATCTGGGCAACGCGTGACTCTCCGGGGCCGACCTGGATAGCGGTCACTCTGGCCATCGCCGCGTCTGGACTCTCCATCGCCGATGAAATTAATCCCGTCCCGGCGATGGACGCGGCCTCGTCGGTGTTGCATGCACTCTTCTACTTCTGGGCCGCGGGCAGCCTGATGGTGTACATGCTGGCCGATCGCACCGTTACCACCGATGAGCTGTACGCCGTCGGCGCAACGTTCACGCTGGTCGCGTGGGGGTTCGCGTACGTGTTCGAGCTCGTCCAGCTGCTTCAACCCGGCTCCTTTATCGCTGCCGTCGATCCTGATCAACCACGTACCTGGATGGAGCTGCTGTTTTTGAGCTTCACAAACTTGTCCAGCACGGGTTTGTCGGATGTCGTTCCGATCACCGCACAATCACGCTCAGTGGTCATGATCGAACAACTCGCCGGCCTCGGTTATGTTGCGCTGTTCGTGTCCCGTTTGGTCGGCTTGACCGTCGCCTGGCAAATCAATCAGGCGAGCGATGACCGGCAGTCTCGCAGCTGATGGCGCAGCGGTTGCTCGTCGTCGCCCACGCCGCAACGCCGGCAACCCGGGCGCTGGTGTTCGGCGGCTCGGGCCCATTGGTCACTGTTGAGATCAAGCGGCTCAGCGGTCGGTTCGCGTCCTGGCTGCGCGGGCCGGAAGATGCTTGCGAGGCGACGGCCGTACGCCTGGGCCCTGGCGCGGAGCCCGTTGCTGAGCTTCGCGAGTGCGATTTCGGGGCATGGACCGGCAAGGCACTGATCGATGTTGCCAGCGAGGACGCCTACGGCCTCGAATCTTGGCTGCACGATCCGAATGCCGAACCTCATGGCGGGGAGAGTCTCGCGAAGTTGATCAATCGGGTGGGCCGGGTGCTCGATGATCATCCCTGGCCCGATGGTCGGAACATCGCCGTGGTGACCCCGCTCGTTGCCCGCGCCCTGCTCGTACACGCACTTGGTGCAGCACCGGAGGTGATCTTCCATATCGACATCGCGCCGTTGGGTCGAGCATCGCTCTCCCGCAGCAACTCTGCATGGCGGCTTGGCAAGCTCGAATCGGGCAGTGCTTAGTCGCTGTGCTGCTCCCGGAGATAGGCAAGTTCTCTCTGGGTGAACAAGGTGGATGGATGATCGGGGCCGAGGATTCGCTCGCGGTCGCTCAGCAGCTGAGTTTGTAACTCGATGGCCTCCGCGACCCGCCCGCTCCGGCTGAGGCAGACGGCGAGGTTGCTCCGCATGACGAGTGTGTCCGGGAGATTGGCGCCGAGCACCCGTTCCCGGTCGAGCAGCACCTGACTGAAGACCTCGAACGCCTCGTCCACCTGATCGTTCCAGCCCAGGCAGGCACCAACGGCTACCGAGAACCCAGTGTCGTGCATTAATGCTTGACTTTCCAAAGCCGGCAAGGTGACCGGTGTTTGAAGAGGTGGCCATGCCCAAGATGCTTCCGGTCAATATGTCGGTCGAGGGCGTGCATGCTGCCGCCGGCTTGCCGTCGAGTCACCAGATGCCGGTCGTGCCATCGGCCGACGAGCTGGACAACTGGACGCAGGAGAATTACAGCCTCAGTGTCAACGCCGCGGCGAATCTTGGCTTCCCGGTCGGGAATGTGGAGGGAAGCGTTCAGCACGACGCGCTGATGTTTGGGGCAGCTCGGTGGAAGGACGTCGTCAGCGGCGAGCACAGCTATCGATTTGGTGTTGCCCTACGGGCGCTCGTTGTGGTGTCCGACATCAAGGTGAGCGGCGCTCTGACGCTCCCGGTCGTTGCCGCGAAGGTTGAACTCGAGGGCGCCCGGGCCTCGGCTCAGTTGATGGTACGTGGCTACGTCGGCAGTGATCTTGCAGCGCTGCTGCCGACCTGGCAGTCCTTCGGGGTCGACTCCTATGCGCAGTACATGGGTGCCGTGTCGAGCCTGCAGAAGGCGATCATGAGCGATGCCGCCAACATCCAGCCTGAGCTCCTCGCCACCACTGTTTTCTCCCACAGGACTGCTGACCCTGGCGAGGCCGTAGGCTCGGTCTACGGGCTGGATGCGATCGCCGACGGCGCCACTCTCGCTCACGCCTTGGACAAGTTGGACGTTGATGATCTTGACATCTCGCAAGCCGTGAAAGCGATGTATCAGAGTGCGATCGGTGATGATGACGGAAGAGTCCCCAGCCAGCTGCAACGACAGAATGCACGAGATCAACTCCACGGCTTTCACCTGAGCCGGAACTGGTTCAGGGGCAGATCGGGACCTGATCAGTCCTGATTCTGGTCCGCGGTCAGGGCGAAGCCGGCAACCGCGCCAATGACGGTAATCGCGGGCGGTTTGATGCCGGTTTCTTCGGTGCGTACTGCGATATCGGCTAGCGTGCCGCGTACGGATTGCTGGCTTGACATGGCGGCGTCAGCGACGGTCATCGCCGGGGTCTCCCGGGCGAGTCCGTGCTTGATCAACTCCGTAGTAATGGCCGGCAGGGTGGCGACGCCCATCATGATCACCAAGGTCGTGTTGGCCCTGGCAAGTGCCTCCCAGTCCAAGGTCGAGCCGGGATCTCCCGGTGCTGCGTGGCCGGAGATGACGGTGAAGCCCTGGGTCAGCTCACGATGGGTCAACGGCACACCCGCGAGCGCTGGCCCCGCGATCGCCGAGGAGACGCCCGGGATGACGGTGACGGGGACGCCGGCCGCTGCGCAGGCCTGCCACTCTTCGCCGCCTCGGCCGAAGACGAAGGGATCGCCACCCTTGAGCCGGACCACTGTCCTGCCCGCTGTGGCGTGCTCGATGAGGATCTCGTTGATCCGCTGCTGAGAGGTCGACGCGCCGCGCGGAATCTTGGCCACCTCGATGATCAACGCCTCCGGTCTCGCGTGCTGCAATGCCGCCAGTGGAGCCAGCCGATCACACACAATGACGTCGGCTTCCCTGACCGCCTCCAGACCTGCGACGGTCAGTAGACCAAGATCACCGGGTCCGCCACCGACCAAGATCACGTTGCCGGCGCCCGTCGGCGTCTCGATCGTCGCTGGCGATGGCGAAACCGCCGGTACACCATGATCACGAGCTGCCGTCGCGATGGCCTGGTCACGCTCCGCGGCACCCGTGGCAGGAACAACCAGCACTACGCCACGGAAGTCATCGGGTGCCGGCGGCCGTCGGCGGATGATCAACAATTCGCGAGCAGCAAGATCGGCAACCGTCGCCCCGACCTCCGGCGCGACCACCGTCAGTGCTGCACCGGAGTCCAGCAGTCGCCGAATAGCCGACAGGGCGGCAGACCCTCCGCCGCAGACCAGCACCGGCAGACCGTTCAGCTCAAGGCTGGCGGTGAAGCCTGAAGGAAGCTGTTTCTGCATGGCGGCGCGAGGCTATCACTGGACTCATCTGCACTCTGCCAGGCAGCCCGCATGCTCAGGCGCCGAGCGGCAGCGCTGCTACCAGCCTGGGGCGCCACGGAGCATTCGGAGAGTGGAGAAGGCGCTCTCGCAGATCGAGCCTGTCGTTGAGTTCGGCCAAGAAGTCCGGTGACAGCGTGAACTCTCGTCGCTGAATC
>Ga0307307_10000273_pt1 | contig 11432 bp, 8 predicted proteins | sample ER_DNA_194_FD_194505 | JGI IMG/M metagenome (GOLD analysis project Ga0307307, IMG submission 194505) | Bulk soil microbial communities from the East River watershed near Crested Butte, Colorado, United States - ER_DNA_194 | ecosystem: Environmental > Terrestrial > Soil > Floodplain | place: USA...
CATCCGGGCCGTACCTTGACCGAACCGGCCGTGATGGCGGACTCAGTGGGCGAGCTTCCGGCCACCTACATCAAATGCCTACTCGACTGGCCTGAGCCGAACGACACCGTTGCCAAGCTGTTGACTGGTGATCGCTGGCGGTTGGTCACGATGGGTACGGGCCACTGGCCGATGTTCTCGCAACCGAGCGAATTGGCGCGGATTCTCCTCGACGCCGCTCGCTAGCGCTGGCTCAGACCCGCGTCGTTGCGTGGCATGGTCGACGCCAGGGCGATAATGCCGGCGGACAGCAACGCCGGTACGGCCATGGCGTGATGGATTCCGACCTGGTTGACCAGGAATCCCATGAAAGCCGGGCCAAGCAGAAATGCGGCGTAACCGAATGTCACGACCACAGCAAGCACTCGGCCGCCGCCGATATGGCCAGCCACTGCATAGACCTGTGGCGCGATCATGCCCACGCCGAAGCCAACCAATGCCCAGCCAACGACCAGCATGGGCAGGCTGCTCACGAGCGTGACCGTCAGATAGCCGATCGCCGCGAACAGTGCGCCGAAGCGTACGACCGTACGCCTGCCGAAGCGGCTCACCAGCCGATCGCCCAGCAATCGAATGATGATCATGAAGGCGCTGACCGTCACCAGGCCGAGCGCGCCGGTAGTTGGATCGACGCCGGCGACATCGGTGACATGCAGGGACGACCAGTCGGTCGCGGTGCCTTCGGAGAGACCGAAGGCCAGGGCCATGACACCTAGAATCCAGGCGGCCTTGGGAATCGGAGTCTTCACCCCGTCTACGGTGTGCTGCACGACTGCAGCCTTAGGTGTGATCTTGAAAAGGATGCCGAGTCCGACGAGTGCCAGCACGGCGATCAAGATCGACAGTGGGGTGACGATCGCTCCACCCTGCAAGCCAAGCAGGATGGCGAGCAGCAACACGGTACCGGCGCCGACGAATTGACCGATCGACCAGAAGGCATGGAAGAAGCTCATGATCGGTCGCTGTCGTGCGGCCTCGACCTGGACACCGATGGCATTCATCGCAACGTCCATCGCCCCGTTCCCCAGCCCGAGCAAAATGCCGCCAACGATGGCGACTCCGAAGACCGGAGCGAGTCCGACGGTGATCATCCCCGCGATCAGGAACGGAACAGCCGCCAAGGTGATTTCCCGTGCGCCGATGGCGTCGGCGAGTCGTCCGCCGATCTGCATGGCGAGGATGGCCGCCGCGCCACCGCAAAAGAGCATGATCGCGATCTGAGTTGCGTCGAGGCCGAGCTTGTCACGAAGCGAAGGGAGCGAGCCGCCAAAACCGCCGATCACAGCGCCGTTGACGACAAACATCAGGGTCACCGCAATAGCCGCGATACGGCTCGTGAGCTGGTTGGTGAGGGTTGCTGAGGCAGTCATCCGGACTTTCTGTATCGATTTAGTAGAAAGCACTACTGTACGCGTGATGGATTCTCATCGCAAAGCGAAGCGAGTGTGTCGAAACGCATCTGCCCGCCGTACCAGGTGGAAGCTGAGGACGCGGGCCGACTATCTGATGCGTACGCTGGGCTCTGTCCCATCCAAGGGGGCCGATCCACGGGTTGGTCAGCTGTGGGGCGAGGACATCTCGATTCGAAACCAACGGCCCGCGGGCGGGCTAGGTGATGGGAGGATTGGCCGGGCCACACATTCCCCGGTTGGTCTGTCGGCAGGGCCCGCCTGACTTTGAATCAGGATTAGCGACGTAGGTTCGACTCCTACCCGGGGAGCGGAGCGTCACTCAGCTAGTAAGGAGCCAGCTGTTGTCCGTCTACTCCGATCAAACTCCCAACCCCGTCGCAGCTGTCGTCATTCTGGCGGCGGGCGAGGGCAAACGGATGAAGTCCTCGCGCTCCAAGTTGCTCCACGAGATCGCCGGCCACTCGATGCTGAGTTACGCGGTGACGGCCGCGACGGCGGTGCAGCCGGAGCACATTGTCGTCGTTGTTGGTCACCTTCGTGATCAGGTCGAGGCCCATCTTGCAGAGATTGCACCGCACGTGTTGATCGCGGTCCAAGAGGATCAGCTCGGCACCGGCGATGCCGTGCAAGCCGCGCTAGGCCAGCTTGCCGATCTCAACGGCGACGTGATCGTGACCTTGGGTGATGTTCCGATGCTCAGCGGTGAGACCCTGGCCGCGTTGCTCAACGAGCATCGCACCCAGCAAGCTGCTGTCACCGTCCTCACGGCGCAGGTTCCCGACCCGACCGGATACGGACGAATTCTGCGCGACGCCGACGGCTTGGTGAGCGGCATCGTCGAGCACCGCGACGCCGATGATGCTCAGCGGCAGATCTCCGAGATCAACTCCGGGACCTACGTCTTCGATGCCACAATCTTGCGGGCCGCGCTGACCGAGATCGCGCCGACCAATGATCAAAGTGAGCTGTACCTGACTGACGTGCTGGCCGTGGTGCGCCAGGCTGGCGAACCGGTGGGTGCGTTGTTGATCGATGACCGCTGGCAGACCGAAGGTATCAACGACCGGATCCAACTTTCCCGGATGAACACGGAGGTGAATCGCCGAATTCTGCAGCACTGGATGCGCGAAGGTGTCTCGGTCGTGGATCCCTCGACAACGTGGGTACATGCCTCAGTTGATCTTGCACCGGACGTGGTCTTGCTGCCCGGTACATCCCTGGAGGGCGCGACCTCCGTTGCGGCGGGTGCTCAGATCGGCCCGGACACCACGTTGATCGATGTCGAGGTCGGCGAGAACGCGGTGGTCACCCGCACCCAGGGCTCACTGAGTGTGATCGGTGCAGGCGCCAACGTCGGCCCGTTCGCCTACCTTCGCCCCGGTACGACGCTGGGCGCGGGCGGCAAGATCGGCACTTTCGTGGAAGCCAAGAACGCTCGCATCGGGGCCGGAGCCAAGGCGCCGCACCTCAGCTACCTGGGCGACGCGGTGATCGGTGAGGGCGCCAATATCGGAGCCGGCGTGATCTTCGCGAACTACGACGGGGTACGCAAGTCGACAACCACAGTTGGGGCGTACGACTTCGTCGGCAGCAACTCGGTACTGGTCGCGCCGGTCGAGATAGCTGACGGCGCTTACATTGCCGCTGGCTCGACGATCACCGGCAACGTCGGACCCGGTGAACTTGCCGTGAGCCGTAGCCGGCAGCGCAATGTGTCCGGCTGGGTGGCGCGCAAGCGGACCGGAACCAAGACCGCGCGAGCCGCCGAGGCGGCGCTGGAACAGAAGGAGCCGTCATGAGCGGCCTCAAACGCCCGAACCAGAAGCACCTCATGCTCTTCTCCGGGCGGGCGCACCCCGAGCTTGCTAACGAGATAGCCGCGCTCATGAACGTCGAGCTCGTGCCAACTCGTGCGATCACCTACGCCAACTCCGAGATCTACGTGCGGTTCGAGGAATCGGTACGCGGCTGCGACGCCTTCGTGATTCAGAGCCATACGGCTCCGGTCAACGAGTGGACAATGGAACAGTTGATCATGGTCGATGCGCTGAAGCGGGCCTCTGCCAAGCGGATCACCGTTGTCGCACCTTTTTATCCCTATGCCCGCCAGGACAAGAAGCATCGCGGCCGCGAGCCCATCTCCGCCCGCCTGATCGCTGACCTGTTCCGCACAGCCGGAGCCAACCGGCTGATGTCAGTCGATCTGCACGCGGCACAGATCCAGGGATTCTTCGATGGGCCGGTTGATCATCTCTGGGCACTGCCGGTGCTGTCGGACTATCTGTCCACCAAGTACGACACCTCAGAGATGACTGTGGTCTCCCCGGACGCCGGCCGCGTGCGGCTCGCGGACATGTGGACCGACAGGCTGAACAGCTCATTGGCCATCATCCACAAGCGGCGAGATCCGGACGTGGCGAATACGGTCGCTATCCATGAGGTCGTCGGCGAGGTGGAAGACCGGGTGTGCCTACTGGTCGACGACATGATCGATACCGCCGGCACGATCTGCCAGGCGGCGGAGGCGTTGAAGTCGCGCGGCGCACGGGCGGTGATCGCGGCCGCGACCCATCCGGTCTTATCCGGACCGGCCACGGACCGACTCAAGGCCGCCGACTTCGAGGAGGTGATCGTCACGAACACTCTGCCGATCCCCGAAGAACGTCGGTTCGACTCTCTGACGGTGCTGTCGATCGCACCCCTGATCGCCCGGGCCATCCGCGAGGTATTCGAAGACGGCTCCGTGACCAGCCTCTTCAACGGCCAGACGTGATTGTCTAAGGCTGTCTGCTCGCGTATCGCGCGCTTTGGATCCACCTACTTCGTCGTCGCTCGCAGAGGAAAGCGCCTCTGCTCTCTCCTCCTCAGCACGGCGGGCGCGGATTTCCGACGCTCGCAGACTACGACTTTCTCTCGCTACGGGGTGAGTTGGCGACTATTGGATCTTGTCGGCTAAGGTTGAGCGGTTGCCTCGGCGAGGGTCGCGGACCGTGATCGACTAGGTCGAACGAACTGCGTCCCCTGGCTGAGTCTTGATCGTGATCACCGACGTTAGTTTGAGGAGTTCGTTCGTGCCCGAGGTAAAGCTCATCGCCGAACTGCGTACCGAGTTCGGCAAGGGCGCTGCCCGCCGGATCCGTCGCGCAGACAAGGTGCCGGCCGTGTTGTACGGCCACGGCACCGACCCAATCCACATTGCGCTGCCTGGTCACGAGACCCTGCTTGCGCTGCGTACCGCAAACGCGCTGCTGTCCATCGAGGTGGACGGCAGTTCCCAGCTCGCACTTCCCAAACAGGTGCAGCGTGACCCGCTGAGGCACACCATCGAGCACGTTGATCTGGTCATCGTCAGGCGTGGTGAGAAGGTGACCGTCGACGTGGCCATCCACCTGGTGGGGGAGGCCGGTCCGGACACACTCGTGGTCGTTGATCACAACACTGTTCCGGTGGAGGCTGAAGCTACTCAGATCCCGACGCAGATCGTGGTCTCGATTGAAGAGCTGCCGCCTGGTACCCAGATCCTTGCTCGTGATCTTCAGCTTCCCGACGGTTCGACAATCGATCTTGACCCGGAGACCTTGATCGTCAACATTACGAACGCGCCGACTGCGGAGGCCCTCGAGGCCGAGCTGGCCGAGGCAGAGGCGGAAGCTGGCATCGAGCCGACGATGGCAACGACGGCCGAGCCGACTCCGGACGAGGCGCTGGCCGAGTCCGAGAGCGCCTAGCTCGCCAACTGCAGACGCCATGACCTCATGGCTGGTCGTCGGCCTTGGCAATCCCGGCCCGGCGTTCGCCGCACAACGTCACAACATCGGCTACCGGGTCGCCGAGGAGATGGGCCGCCGGATGGGCGTGCGATTCCGGATAGCACGCGGCATACGGGCCGAGGTTGCTGAGGGCCGGGTTGGACAGCCGGGGGCAGACACTCCGCGGCTGATCGTGGCCAAATCGCGGACGTTCATGAACGAGACCGGCTGGGCAGTCACCCGGCTGCTCGCGTACTACAAGCTGCAGCCGGCCCAGATGATCACTGTGCATGATGAGCTGGACATCGACCCCGGGCAGCTGCGGGTGAAATTTGGTGGCGGTGACAACGGCCACAACGGCCTGCGGTCGATCCGTGCCTCGCTCGGCACCGGCGACTTCTATCGAGTACGCGTCGGCGTCGGGCGTCCCCCAGGGCGCCAGGAACCTGCCGACTTCCTGCTCAGCAACTTCCCTGCCAGTGCCCGCGAGGATGTTGAGGTGGAGATCAGCCGGGCCGCGGATGCGGTCGAGTCGCTGACCTTGCTCGGATTGGACCGAACCCAGAACGCCTTCAACAGCTGAAGCCGATGAATCTGGGGCTGTGCGGCCTACTGGTGCCCGATTCAGGCGGTGCTGCCCAAGATTCGCGGGTTCAGAACATATCCGGTTCGCGCGTTCGCGCGACTGCCCTGAGTGCCGTCCGAGCCAGCCGGTAACCTCTCTGGGTGACCCTCACGGGACTCGTCGATCTTTTCTGCACTGAACCCACCATTGTCCAGACCATCGGTGACGCACGTGCGCAACGCCCGTCCGTGCTGGACGTGACTGCTCCTGCGCCGATGCGGCCGTTGATCGCTGCCGCGTTGAGCGCGTCAACCGAGCACGGTGGCGGCAATCGTCCGGTGCTGTTGGTCAGCTCCACCTTTCGCGAGGCAGAGGAGCTGACAGCCGCGCTGCAGTCCCTGGTCGGTGAGGACGACGTGGCCTACTACCCGGCGTGGGAGACCTTGCCGCACGAGCGACTGAGTCCACGGTCCGATACGGTCGGCCGCCGGCTCGAGCTGCTGCGGCGACTGGCCGGCAACAGCTCCACTCCGCCCCCGCGGATCGTCGTTGCTCCGGTACGCAGCATCCTTCAGCCGCAAGTGAAAGGGCTTGGCCGGCTGATGCCGATCCGCCTCGCCGTTGGCTCTGACATCGATCTCACCGATCTTGCGGCGGCCCTGGTCGGCGCCGCGTACACGCGGGTTGATCTCGTCGAGCGGCGCGGGGAGTTCGCGGTACGCGGCGGCATCGTCGACGTCTTTCCGCCGACCGAGGAGCATCCCGTACGCGTGGACTTCTTCGGCGACACCGTGGAGGAGATTCGGTATTTCTCTGTCGCCGATCAGCGATCGACGGATGTCACCCTGACCGAGATCACCGCGTCGCCATGTCGGGAACTGCTGCTGACCAATGAAGTACGCGGCCGAGCAGCCGCGCTCGCTGAGCAACATCCTGAGCTGATCGAGATGCTGGACAAGATCGCTCAGGGACATCCGGTCGACGGCATGGAAGCACTGTCACCAGCCCTGGTCGACGGCATGGAACTGCTGATCGACCTGCTGCCGACCGACACCCACGTCCTGATCTGCGATCCGGAGCTAGTGCGTGGCCGGGCGATTGACCTGGTCAAGACCAGCGAGGAGTTCCTGCATGCGTCCTGGGCCGCCGCGGCGGGTGGCGGCCAGGCGCCGATCGATCTGGGTGCCTCGGCCTATCAGCCGCTCGCCGAGGTGCGTGCCGCCGCCCTCGCCCGAGGAATGGCCTGGTGGACACTGTCACCGTTCAGTGCCGGTCCAATGGATGGCTCTGCCGCAGGAGATGACGAATTCCAGCCCATCCGGACCGAGGACGGCGAGATCATCGATCTTTCCGATTTGGTCAGCGGACCAGGCGTGGACTCGCGAATCGTGCTCGGACAAGTCGGCGAGACCTATCGCGGCGACACCGATGCGGCGGTCAACGAGATTACGAAGCGCATTCGTGACATGTGGCGGGTGGTCGTCATGGCCGAGGGTCGAGGTACTGCCGACCGGATCGCCGAGGTGCTCACCGAACATGAGTTGCCTGTCCGCGTCCTAGCCTCGCTTGACGAGGCACCGACCGCTGGTCTCGCCACGGTCGTCACCGGCCAACTGAGCCATGGATTCCTGGCGGAGGAGATTCGGCTCGCGGTTTTCACTGCAGCTGATCTGTCCGGCCAGCGGGTTACCGACCGGGCAAGTCGAAAAATGCCGGCCCGCCGCAAGAATCAGATCAACCCGCTCGAGCTGATCTCTGGTGATGCGGTCGTGCACAGCCAGCATGGGGTAGGTCGCTACGTCGAGATGACGCAACGCACCGTGGCCGGTGCAACGCGGGAGTACCTGGTGATCGAGTACGCGCCGTCACGACGCGGCCAGCCGGGCGACCGTCTCTATGTTCCGATGGACTCTCTTGATCAAGTGACGCGGTACGTCGGCGGAGAGAGTCCGTCGTTGGACAAGCTGGGCGGGGCGGACTGGGCAAAGCGCAAGGGACGAGCTCGCCGCGCGGTTCGTGAGATCGCGGCCGAATTGATCAAGCTGTACGCCGCGCGACAGGCGACCCGCGGCCATGCGTTCTCACCCGACACCACCTGGCAGCGCGAGCTTGAGGACGCATTCGCCTTCGTCGAGACACCGGACCAGTTCGGTGCGATCGAGGATGTCAAGCGCGACATGGAGCAGATCGTTCCAATGGATCGGTTGATCTGCGGCGATGTCGGCTACGGCAAGACTGAGATTGCGGTACGCGCCGCGTTCAAGGCTGTCCAGGACGGCAAGCAGGTGGCGATCTTGGTGCCCACCACCCTGCTGGTGCAGCAGCATTACGCCACCTTCGCCGATCGTTACGCCGGCTTTCCGGTCAACGTCGCGCCCCTCAGCCGATTCTCCTCCGAGGGCGAGGCGAAGACGACCATCGAAGGCATCGCCGACGGCCGGGTCGACGTCGTCGTGGGCACCCACCGACTGCTGTCCGATGAAGTGAAATTCAAGGATCTAGGCCTTGTCGTTATCGATGAGGAGCAGCGCTTCGGCGTGGAGCACAAGGAACAACTCAAGCGGCTGCGTACGGCGGTCGACGTGCTTGCGATGTCGGCCACGCCGATCCCACGAACCTTGGAGATGGCCGTTACCGGAATTCGCGAGATGAGCACGATCATGACTCCGCCGGAAGAACGTCACCCGGTGCTCACGTTTGCGGGCCCGTACGACGACGCTCAGGTGACCGCGGCGATCCGCCGCGAGCTGCTCCGTGAGGGCCAGGTGTTCTATGTGCACAACAGAGTACAAAGCATCGACAAGGCCGCGCGGCGGATTGCAGACCTGGTGCCCGAGGCGCACGTTGTCACTGCGCACGGCCAGATGAGCGAGCAGCGACTGGAACAGGTCATGATCGACTTCTGGGAACGCCGAGCTGATGTGCTGGTATGTACCACGATCGTCGAGGCAGGCCTGGACATCTCGACCGCGAACACGTTGCTGATCGAACGTTCCGACCTGCTCGGTCTGTCTCAGCTGCATCAGCTGCGCGGCCGGGTCGGTCGCGGGCGGGAGCGTGGCTACGCCTACTTCCTCTATCCGCCTGAAAAGCCCCTGACCGAGACCGCCTACGACCGGATCAGCACCATCGCTGCGCACAGCGACCTGGGTTCAGGAATGGCCATCGCCATGAAGGACCTGGAGATTCGAGGCGCCGGCAACCTGCTGGGCGGCCAGCAATCAGGTCACATCGCCGATGTCGGCTTCGACCTGTACATCCAGCTGGTCGGGGAGGCTGTTGCGGAGTACCGCGGCCAAGACGTCGAGCCGGAACCCGAGGTGCGGATCGAACTACCGGTCGATGCGCACCTGCCTGCGGACTACGTCGAGTCGGAGCGGCTCCGGCTGGAGATGTACAAGCGACTCGCGGAGGTCCGTGCCGAGGCCGATGTGAAGGCAGTCGAGGCCGAGCTCCACGACCGCTACGGCGCACCGCCGCCGGAGGTGCTCAACTTGATCGAGGTGGCGAGGTTCCGACTCCTGGCACGCTCGACAGGGCTGCACGAGATCGTTGGGCAAGGCCGATTCCTGCGCTTCGGGCCCGTTCACCTGCCGGAGTCACGAGCGTTGCGGCTGCAGCGGCTCTACCCAGGCAGCGTGGTCAAGGATACGGCTGGGTCGGTGCTCGTGCCGCGGCCGGGAAGCGGCATCGGTGGTCAGCAGCTGAAAGACACTGACCTGCTGCACTGGGCGTCTGGACTGATCAGGGACATCTTCTCGGGGTCTTGAGGGTACGTTTCGCGGCACGGGTGTTGGAACGATCCGATCCGGCCGCCCCGGAGGGTGCGTTTCGCGTCCCCGCCGTCACGACGATCCCGAAGACTCCGGCCCAGGTCCCAAAATCCCGACCGGCCATCAGACTTAGCTCGCTGTCGTAGGATCACCTGCGTGCTCATGAGGTTTCTCGCTCGTCGCCGGCGCCGCGCGACACACATCGCCGCGCTGATCGGTGCTGTGATGGCCAGCGTGCTGTTCGCCGGCTGCGCCAAGGCCGACCCGAGCGTTGTGGCGTACGTCGATGGCTCAACTATCACCCAGCGCCAGTTGGACGACGCCCTCGATGGCGTATCCAGCATCTTGCAAGAAGGCCAATCGGTGTCCAGTCCGGCCGTCGTCAACGTCATGATCCATGGCATCATCGCGGACAAGCTCGCGGCGGCGAACAAGATCACGATCACCGATGGCGATCGCGACGCACTGATCAAGAACAGCAATCTTGCCGGTCTGCTCAACGTGCCCAAGGGCCGACCGATCGCTTACGACGTCGCCGATCAGCAAATCGTGGCGGGCAAGCTGGGGAGCGAGGCTTATCTTGCGGCGGCCGCCAAGGAGCCGGTAACTCTCAATCCGCGATTCGGTGTGTTGGATCCGAACCAGAAAACGATCATCAACGACAAGTCGGCATCGTTGGCCAAACCGGTGGCCACCCCGACGCCATAGCCCTGTGGCGCTACCCGAGCTCGAGCGACTCGTCGACGTGATGGCGCGGCTGCGCCGCGAGTGTCCCTGGGACGCCGAACAGACTCATCGGTCACTGGTGCAGTACCTGGTGGAAGAGGCCGCCGAAACCGTCGAGGCCATCGAGGTCGGCGACCAAGATCATCTTCGCGAGGAGCTGGGTGATCTACTGCTTCAGGTGATCTTTCACGCTGAGATCGCGAGTGAGCAAGCCGAGGGCTTCACGGTGGAGGACATCGCGCAGGGTATCGCCGACAAGCTGATCTCCAGACATCCCTATGTTTTCGCGACCGCGGCGGTGCCCGCCGACCTGCACTACACCTGGGAGCAGCGCAAAGCTGTCGAGAAGGGTCGTACGTCAGCGCTGCAGGGCATCCCGGATCAGCTGTCCGCGCTTGCCCGAGCGAACAAGATCATTAGTAGGGCACGGTCACGCCGCGTCGCCCTCGCTCTACCTGACGGCCCGACCACGGCCGAGGAGGTGGGCATGCAGATCTTGGCATTGGCCGCCCGAGCTCAGGCGTCCGGAATCGACCCGGAGCAGGCGCTTCGCGATGCCGTCCGCGGACTTGAGTCGCGCATCCACACCGCAGAGGCGGCCGCCAACGAATCAGGGACCTAAATCCCAGGCGCACTATCCTGTCCACATGTCCGAGCCACCGACCCAACGGCCGGTCCCGCAACCCAGTCCGCGGCAAACTCCTCCGCCGCAGAACTACCCACCCCAAAACTATCCGCCGCAGAACTACCCGCCGCAGAACTACCCACCCCAGAACTATCCGCAGCAGCCCCAGCCGCACAACTATCCGCAGCAGCCGCCACCCCGGAATCTCCCACCCCAGAATCTTCAGCCGTACCAGATGAATCCGACGGCCCCATACCCGGTGCCACCCCAATACCGGCCCATTCCGCGCAAGCCGAGCGAAGAATTGCAACGCGATACCGAGGCCGCTTTCGCAGCGCGGATGGAACTCGGGCCCGACTACGCCGAATCGGTCGCAGCCAACCTCGCTGAGCGGGTCGAGGATCTCGCGGAGGCTCGAACCGCAGAGCTGATGCGGCAGGCCCAGGAGGCCAACCGGGCGCAGGCCGCCGAGCAAAGCGGCCGCGCACGCCAATTGGCACTGGCCATCGTGTCCATCGTGATGGGTATTCCGATTACGGCGAT
>Ga0307307_10000279_pt1 | contig 11395 bp, 8 predicted proteins | sample ER_DNA_194_FD_194505 | JGI IMG/M metagenome (GOLD analysis project Ga0307307, IMG submission 194505) | Bulk soil microbial communities from the East River watershed near Crested Butte, Colorado, United States - ER_DNA_194 | ecosystem: Environmental > Terrestrial > Soil > Floodplain | place: USA...
TCGAGGGTCAGTGCACGCCACGGGTTGCTCTCGGCCGGCGCGCCACGGCGCATGCTCGTGACCATGTTGTAGAGGAAGACGATCGTCGACGCCCCGAGCGCAAACGACGCGATCGAGATGAAGAGGTTCCAGGTGGCGAACTGCGGCGCGTAGTCGGAGACGCGCCGGGGCATGCCCTGCGTGCCGATCAGGTGCATCGGGAAGAACGTCAGGTTGAACCCGACGAACGTCAGCCAAAAGTGCAGCTTCCCGAGCTTCTCGTTGTACTGGCGGCCGGTCATCTTCGGGAACCAGTAGTAGATCCCGGCGAAGATCGTGAAGAGCGATCCGCCGAACAGCACGTAGTGGATGTGCGCGACGACGAAGTACGTGTCGCTCGTGTGGATGTCGATGGGCACCGCACCGAGATAGATCCCGGACAGTCCGCCGATCACGAACATCGACACGAAGCCGACCGCCCAGAGCATCGGCGTAGCAAAATTGATCTTCCCTTCCCAGATCGTGGCGAGCCAGGAGAACACCTTGATCCCGGTCGGAACGGCGATCATCAGCGTCGTGATCATCATCGGGACGCGCAGCCACGGCGCCATACCCGAGACGAACATGTGGTGGGCCCACACCGAGAACCCAAGCACCAGGATCGCCATCAGCGACAACGCCATCAGCCTGTAGCCGAAAATCGGTTTCCGCGAGAAGACGGAGATCACCTCCGAGGCGATGCCGAAGCCGGGCAGCATCATGATGTAGACGGCCGGGTGCGAGTAGAACCAGAAGATGTGCTGGTACCCGAGCGGGTAACCACCCCCCGCAACATCGAAGAAGTGCGTGTGCATCACCTTGTCGAACATCACGAAGAACTGCGAGCCTGCGATGAACGGCGTCGCGATCACGACGAGCAGTGAGGTCGTGAAGTTCGCCCAGACGAGGAGCGGCATGCGCCAGAAGGTCATTCCCGGCGCGCGCATGGTGATGATCGTGACCAGGAAGTTGAGCGCGGTCATGATCGAGCTCGCGCCCGCCCACTGGACGCCCATGTTGAAGAAGATCGTCCCCATCGGCTGGTGGATCGAAAGGGGCGCGTAGCCCGTCCAGCCCGCCGCGAACGCTCCGCCGGGCGCGGCGAAGCTCGACAGCATCATGATCCCCGCGATCGGCAGCAGCCAGTACGAGAGCGCGTTCAGCCGCGGGAACGCCATGTCGGGTGCGCCCAGCATTAGCGGAACGACGAAGTTCGCCAACCCCGCGAACGCCGGAATGACGAACAAGAAGATCATCAGCGAGGCGTGGACGGAGAAGAGGCCGTTGTACGTCTGGTTGTCGAAGAACTGCATCCCCGGCTTCGCGAGCTCCGCCCGCACGAGCATCGCGAGGAGGCCGCCGGCGAGGAAGAAGAAGATCGTCGTCGCCAGGTACTGCATCCCGATCACCTTGTGGTCGGTATTGACGCGGAAGTAGTCCTTCCAGCTGTATGCGCCGTGCCCGGAGTGATCCTCGGGCTTCGTCGGCGACCCGATGGCGTAACGCACCCAGTAGTCGAAGGCGCCGATCCCCGCGAGGAAGCCGACCGGGGCGGCGGTGAGCGCGCCGACGAGCACGATGATCTCGCCGAACCAGATCGGGTGCCAGCCGCCCCACCAGCGGCTGAGCACGACGATGCCGCAACCGATCCCGAAGAAGAGCGGCGCCATCCAGGCGGCGCGGAGGAAGCCCGGGTAGAGCAGGCGCCGCAAGCCGCCGGGCGGACGCGGCGGCCCGTGCTGCATGGGGTGCTGCTCGTGCTCGGCGATGCTCGTCATGGCCCCGTCTTCGTTGCCCACTGCTCGAATGCGTCGGGTTTCATCACGATCACACGCGAGCGCATCAGAGCATGTCCGAGCCCGCAGAGCTCGGTGCAGATGAGCGGATACGTCCCGACCCGGTTCGGCGTGATGTGGAGTGTCGGGCTGAGGCCTGGCACGAGGTCCTGCTTCTGACGGAACTCCGGCACCCAGAACGAATGGAGGACGTCCTTCGCGTGCATCGTCAATACGACGGAGCGGTCGACGGGAAGACGCAGGATCGTCGAGGGCTTGTTCCCGTAGCCGGGGTAGTCGAAGCTCCAGAAGAACTGCTGTGCGTAGACGTTCACCCTGAGCGGATTCGCTCCGGCGGCGTCGTCCTTCGCAAGCACGATCGCGCTGACGATCGCGATCGCCGTGACCAGCATGGTCGGGATGGCCGTCCAGACGATCTCGAGCCCGGTGTGTCCGTGGATCGGGGGCCCGTCGGAATCGTCATCCGGCTTGGCTCTGAACTTCCAGACGGCATAGATCGTCACGGCGGCGACGATCGAGAAGACGAAGATGCAGATCCCGGTCACGAACCAGAAGACGAAATCGATGCGACCCGCTTCGCGCGACGCCGAGGTGGGTAGCCAGTTCGGTATCAGCGCAACGGCAGACGCGACGGCGCCGGCCAGGACGCCGATCACTATTAGCTGGACGATCGAGCCCCTACGCACTGACGCCCGCGAATCTACTTGACGGAACGGGTGGGGTGCAGCGGTTTCCGACGCAGGCCGCGTGGGCACTTGGTGCGTGAAATCACCAAGGAGGCTAAATGGGACTCGGAGTAGGAATCTTCCTGATCGCGGTGGGCGCCATCCTGGCGTTCGCGGTCAACGCGACCTCAGGCGCTGTCGACGTTCACACCGTCGGCTGGATCCTGATGGTTGTCGGGCTCGCGAGCGTCTTGCTGGCCCTGATGTTCTGGCAGTCCTGGGCAGGTCCGGGCTACTGGTCGCGCCGCCGGACGACCTACGTGGACGAAGGCCCCCCGGTCGGTCCGCCGGCCTAGGGAGACGAGTCGTGACGAGGCGGCCTGCGGGGGCCGTCTCGTTGCGTTTGCCGCTAGAGGGCTGATGCGAAGTTGGGCCGAGTCTGGTGCATCATCCGGCCCGGCCGAATTTCACATCAGGCCTCTCTAGTCCTCGGTCTCGCGACCGGGCGGCTCGTCGGGTGCAGGGTCTCCGCCGAACATTCCCTTGAGCCACCGGCGCAGCCTTCGTGACGCGAAGGTCTCGTCGACGGCACCGTGTGCCTCGGTTTCCTCGCCGTCTCCCGCGTCATCCTCGGGAACCTTGGTCCAGACGACTGCCATCACGAGAACTCTCGCACGGGCGCGCGGCGATTACTAGCCGCTCGCGAGTGGCAGCTCGGCGACGAAGGTCGAGCCGCCGCTTCCGCTCGACTCGACCCAGATGCGGCCGCCCATCCGCGCGAGCAGCTCGCGGCTGATGTAGAGGCCGAGGCCGGTGCCGCCGACTCCCCGGGTCAGGTCGGGATCGAGGCGGTAAAACTTCTCGAAGATCCTGCGGTGTTCCGCCGGCGGCACTCCGAGGCCGTTGTCCCGCACCGAGAAGCGCATGCGGGAGCCTTCCAGCGTGACCTCGATCCTCACCTTGCCGCCGTCCGGCGAGTACTTGACGGCGTTGTCGACGAGGTTCGTCAAAACCTGGCGCGCCTTGTCCGGATCCGCGGCGATCAGCGGGGTCTTCCTCGGCGCTTTGAGCTCGAGCTTGATCCCCGGCGGAATGTAGTGCTCTGCGGTGGCCATCACGCTTCGCGCCAGCTCGACCCCGTCGCACGTCTCGATCGTCGTCTGCATCGTTCCCGATTCGAGCCTGCTCGCCCAGAGGATGTCGTTCACGATCCGCGCCAGCCGGTCGGACTCGCTCGCGATCACCTCGAGCAACCCGCTGCGCTGCGGCTCGCTGAGCTGGACGTCCTCGCGCCTGAGTGTCAGAGCGGCGCCGTAGATCGCCGCGAGCGGCGTGCGGAGCTCGTGCGAGACGGTCGAGACGAAGTCCGACTTCAAGGTCTCGACCGCCCGCTCGGAGGTGAGGTCGCGGAAGGCGAAGACCGTTCCGCTTTCGAACCCGACGCGGGTGATCGAGAGCCAGAGCTCGCGCCCGTTGATCTCGACCGGTTGGGTCTGCGGCCGCAGCTCCGCGCTGTCGAGCAGCAGCGTGATGTTGTCCCAGCCGGAGAACACCTGGGTCGCGCTCTTGCCGACGGTGTCGGCAGCCGTGAGCCCGGTGATCTGTTCGGCGGCGGGATTCCACAGGCGGATGATTCCGGCGAGATCGACCAGCAGCACTCCGTCGGCCACATGCTCGACGACGATCGCCGCTTGTGCCCGTTCTTCGGCGGCCCGATAGAGCCGCGCGTTGTCGACGGCGACCGCGGCGCGGCGGCCGAGGTGCTTGGCGAACTCGAGGTCGTCCTCGTCGTAGAGACGTTCCGGGTCGGCAGACACCAGCATCAGTCCGCCGAACGTGCGACCTGCGGCGGTGAGCGGCACGACCATCGCGGACGCCATCCCGAGCTCGTGCAGGATTTCGTAGTGCAAGGGATCCTTGGTCGACGAGACGAGTAGCTCGTCGGAGATCGTTCGGTAGAGCACCGCCTCGCCGGTCCGGGCTGCGCGGCCTGTTCCCTCGGCTTCCTCGAGGTCCGGTGGATAGAGGTCGCGCGACTTTTCGGCCCAGACGGCCTTCGCAGGATCCTTGTGGACGACTGCGATGCGGCGGAAGCGCCCGTCGTCGTCGAGGATGTCGACCGCGTACCAATCCGCGAACCGCGGCACGAGGAGTGAGGCGAGGCTCGCGAGCGTCGACTCGTAATCGAGCGTCGAGGCAAGCGTCTGGCTCGCCTCCGCGAGTACCGACAGCCGTGCCCCCGTCCGCTCGGCGGCGGCGCGCGCCTGCTCGCGTTCGGAGACGTCCGTGATGACCACGCCGACGCCCATCTTGTGGTCGTCGACGTCGAAGACCGGGTAGTAGCTGACGAGCCAGTTACGAGTCTCGGTCGGGTTACCCGGCAGCGCGCGCTGGACGTGGAGATCGAGGATCGGCTCGCTCGTCTCGAGGACCTGGGTGTGGAGCGGCTCGATCTCGTCGGCCAGCGTGTCTCCGAGCACGTCTCGGAGGGTCCGGCCGAAGTGTTCTTCGGCCGGCAGGCCGTTCAGGGCGGCGAGGGCCTGGTTCACGCGGACGTACCGGAAGTTCGTGTCCATGAAGGCCAGGCCGACCGGTGCGGCGGCGAAGACAGCGTCGACGACAGCCAGTGATTCCTGCGCGTGCTGTCGTGAGGCCTGGGCGTCGCGGAAGAGCCTCGCATTGTCGATCGAGATCGCCGCACGGCGGGCGAGGTCCTGAGCCGTCGCCAGATCGGCCTCGCTGTAACGCCGGCCGCTTTCCGCCGACACGAAGGTGATCGCGCCGAGCGTGCGCTGCCGGGCGACGAGCGGGACACACATCGAGGACTTGAGGCCCAGCTCCTCGAGCGTCTCCTGGAGCTCGGGGGTGTCCGCGGTCGCCTCGCGCAGGAGCTCCGCCGGTATCTCCGCGAACAGCTCGGGCTGCCCGGTCCGGATCACGTTCGGGACGCCGTACGGGGCGTTCGGGTCCGGCGGGTACTTCTCGGCCAGCTCGTGGGCCCACTGCACTTTTCCGGGGTCGACATGCGCCACGGTGAGGCGTTCGATCGACCCTTCGTCTCCGACCACGTCGATCGTGCACCAGTCGGCGAAGTGGGGGACGGCCAGCTTGGCGAGATTGGCGAGCGTCAGTTCGTAGTCGAGCGATGACGCGAGCAACTCGCTCGCCTCCGCGACGAACTTCTGATCCTCGGCCCGCTGCCTTTGGTCCTGGTAGAGCACGGCGGTCCCGATTGCTGCCGCCGCGAGGTTTGCGAGCAGCGACGCGGAGCTCTTCTCCGCTTCGGTGAACGTGCGCGGGCTCCGGTAGTAGAAGGTGAGGGTTCCGAGAATCTGCTCGCCGTAGTGGAGCGGGAGCGCCATCATGGAATGGGTTCCTTCGTCGGCATGGGCCTTGCGGTGCTCCGGCGTGAGCCAGTCGGTGGTCGCGATGTCCTCGGCGACGATCGGGGCGTCGAGCGACACGGCGGCCGTGTTGCCGCGAATCGCGGCCATCGCCGTGTCGACATAGCCGTCGGAGAGCCCCGCATGCGCGCCGACGCGCCACGTCTCCGTCGCCGGGTCGTACTGCCACAAGGCGTAGGCGTCCGCCGCGAGCGTGCGGGCGGCGAGGTCGAGCACCTGCGGCAGCATCGCGTCGACGTCGAGGGAGCCGAGGAGCGTCGAGGACGCCTCGAGCAGCAGCCGCAGCCGCTCGAGATCCTCGGCGAACTGCCGCTCGGCTTCGTTCAGAAATTCGCGTTCGACGTGAGTCGCCAAGTAAACCCCCCGGGGTTGGGCGAACCCTCTGACTTTACTCCGGTCTGTTCGCGGGGAAACCCCTGATTCCCCTACGGCGTTGGCCTCGCTGTCGAACGCGACGAGCGAGACGTGTCGGCGAACCTTGGCCGTGGGCTGCTACGGGCCTCCTTCGTAGACGGTTGCTGGTTTAGGAGGCGCAGCCTGTGACATCAGAGTTGCCAGGTAGACCTCGCCGCTGCGCTTCACAGCGACGGCCGCAGGGAATGCGGTCTTCCCGAACGTGACGACGCACGACCAAAACGTGAGTCCCTCTGGAGGCGCTGGGCGAATCCGGCCGGTCTGAGTCTTCTTGCAGCTGTTCTCCCTTACCCGCGGGACGCCTGCTCCGACCGGGAAGGCGCCCTGCGGGCAAAATGTGCTGTTCAAACATGCCTGCGGATCAATGGTGCTCAGATAGTGCTGCAGGCTGGCCTCGACCTTCGTGCGGGGGTCACTTCCGCCGCAGGCGGTCAACAGCATTGCGGTGAGCGCCAACGCAGCAGCCAAGACGACGAAGCCCACATGCAGCGGATGTTTGTCCACAGAGACTGATTTTCCCGCCGTCCAGAAGGGATCACAAGCGGGCGACCGCGAAGACGTAGTGGTCGGCGGGGGCCGGAAGTTATGGGCCGTGCAGGGATCGAACCTGCGACCTTGGGATTAAGAGTCCCCTGCTCTACCAGCTGAGCTAACGGCCCTGGAAGCGGGGCAAGTGTAGCGCCGGCGAACAGAGCCCCCATCGCCGTCGCAGCGGGCTTTGCCCGGTGCGACTCCCGAACGTTCGCCGGTAGGAACAAGCCTCGAAGTCATCATGGCGAGGCCGCAGGCCGAGCCGGACTTCGAGGCTCTCAGTAGCCTTGTGCGCTCATGGGAGCAGACGTGGCCATCATCGGTGCCGGGTACGTAGGGATGCCGCTTGCGCGCGTCTTTGCTGACGCCGGCAAGGTCGTCCTTCTTGTCGACGTGGATCGTGAGGTCGTCGACGGCATCAATCGGGGAGCCAGCCACATTCCGGACGTCTCGTCGGACGCGCTCAAGCCGCTTGTCGATTCAGGTCGAGTGTCGGCGACGACGGACTACGACGCGCTGAAGGAGGTCGACGCGATCCTGATCGCTCTGCCGACGCCGCTCTCGAGCCAGCGCGAGCCGGACCTGTCCATCGTCAAGGGCGCCGTCGCCGAGATCGCGCCGCGTCTGCAAAAAGGTCAGCTCGTAGTGCTCGAGTCCACGACCTATCCAGGAACGACTCGCGAGTGTTTGCAGCCGATCCTCGAGCGGAGCGGGCTCAAGGCCGGTGCTGACTTCCATCTCGCCTTCTCGCCGGAGCGCGTCGACCCGGGGCGCACGGACTGGACGACAAAGAACACGCCGAAGGTGGTCGGTGGTCTCACGCCGGCGTGCACCGAGCGCGCGGCGGAGTTCTACCGCGCTGCAGTCGACACCGTCATTCCCCTCTCCTCGCCGGAGACGGCCGAGATGACGAAGCTGCTCGAGAACATCTTCCGCGCCGTCAACATTGCACTCGTGAACGAGCTCGCTCAGCTCTGCGAGCGAATGGATCTCGACGTCTGGGAGGTCATCGAAGCCGCGGAGACGAAGCCGTTCGGCTTCATGAGCTTCAAGCCGGGCCCCGGCCTCGGGGGACACTGCATCCCGATCGACCCCTTCTATCTCACGTGGAAGGCACGCGAGTACGACTTCTACACCGAGTTCATCGACCTCGCCGGCAAGGTCAATGCGAACATGCCGTACTTCTGCCGCTCGCTCATCTCGCAGGCGCTGAACCACGGCGCGCAGAAGTCGCTCAAGGGCTCGCGCATTCTCGTCCTCGGCGTCGCGTACAAGGCGGACATCGACGACGTGCGGGAGTCGCCGGCGGAAAAGATCGTCGGGCTCCTGCAGAAGGCCGGCGCGGACGTCGCGTATCACGACCCGCACGTCGACGAGTTCGACGGCATGCGCTCGGTCGATTACGCACCGGAGAGCTACGACTGCGTGGTGATCGTGACGGCACACAGTTCGATCGACTACGACGATCTGGTCGATCGCGCACAGGTCGTGGTCGACCTCCGCAACGCCACCGGCAGGAACGGGTCGAACCACGAGAAAGTCTGGAAGCTGTGACGCACATAGGTCAGGTCGGCCTGGGCCAGTGGGGCAAGAACCTCGCGCGCAACTTCGATCAGCTCGCTGACCTCGTTTGGCTTTGCGATGTCGACGACGAGTGCCGCGCCCAGGCGGCTCAGTCGTATCCCGCGGCCCAGGTGACCTCGAGCTTCGACGACCTGCTCGCGGATGACTCGGTGGAGGCAGTTGTCGTCGCTACGCCCGTGCCGACGCATTACGAGCTCGCACGGCGCGCACTCGCGGCCGGCAAGCACGTGTTCGTGGAGAAGCCGCCGGCAATGCGCGGAGCGGAGATCGAGGAGCTGTGCGAGTTGGCCGAGGAACGCGACTTGGTCTTGATGCCGGGACACCTGCTGCTCTACCACCCGGGCGTCCAGAAGCTGAAGGAGATCGTCGATTCAGGAGAGCTCGGCGAGGTGCTCTATGTGTACGGCAATCGTCAGAACCTCGGAACATTCAGGACGAACGAGAACGCGCTCTGGTCGCTAGGCGTGCACGACCTTTCCGTCCTGCTCTACCTGATCGAAGAGGAGCCGATCGAAGTGCGAGCGCACGGCAACGCTTTCCTGAGCAAAGGGGTCGAGGATGTCGTCTTCTGCTATCTGCGCTTTCCATCCGGGAAGATGGCGCACATGCACTTGTCGTGGCTGGATCCACACAAGATTCGGCGAATCACCGTCGTCGGCAACGAGAGGATGGCGGTGTTCGACGACATGGAGCGCGAACGGAAGATAACGGTGTACGACAATTGGCGAACCCGCACCGGTGACATCTACAGCCCAACTGTCGATGCAACAGAGCCGCTTCGCCGTGAATGCGAGCATTTCTTGCGCCTGGTGGCTGGGGAGGGCGCTCCGCACAAGGCTGCGCGCGATGCGATTCTCGTCGTCCGCGCTCTCGATCAGTTGCAGGCGTCGCTCGAAACAGTCACGGCGTGAAGTCCGACGTCGCCGAGACCGCGATCGTCTATCCGGGGACGGTGCTCGGGGACGGCTGCAAGATCCTCGACTACGCCGTCGTCGGCAAGCAGCCGACGCTCGGGCCACGTTCGACTACGAAGCAGGAGGAGCTGCCGCCGCTCGAGCTGGGTGCCGGAACCATCGTTTCGACGGGAGCGATCGTCTTCGCCGGGACGCGAATCGGTTCGCGCGCGATCATCGGTGACCAGGCGTGCGTGCGGGAGCGCTGCGACGTCGGTGACGACGTCGTGATCGGACGCGGTTCGCTTGTAGAGAACGACACCACCATCGGCGATCGCACGAAGATCCAGGCGGATGCCTACGTGACGGCGTACTCGACCCTCGAGGCGGACGTCTTCATCGCGCCGCGGGTAATCACGACGAACGACAACTTCATGGGCCGGACCGAGAAGCGACACAAGCTGCGCAAGGGCCCGACGATCAGGCGTGGTGCGCGTGTCGGAGCCGGCGCCGTGATCTGTCCGGCCGTGGAGATCGGAGTCGAGGCGTTCGTGGGCGCCGGCGCAGTGGTGGTGGAGGATGTCCCGCCACAGGTCGTCGTCGTGGGGAACCCTGCGCGGGTGCTGCGCGACGTTCCCCCCGAAGAGCTCTTCTAGCGCCGCGTGATCGTGAGCTCGTATGGCCCGACGCCGCGAGCGGTCAGCTTCACCTCGGCGTAGTAGAAACCGCTTGCCGGCGCCTTGTAGCCGATCGCGTGGGTCGGGCCCGGCCCGATCGCCTGTGCGGCGCGGAGGTGTTGCGCGCGCAAGTCGTTGACGTGCTTCGTCCCCGGCTTCCAGAGCAGGAGGTTCGAGGTCGATCCCTCGGGGCCGTTCAGCACGAGCTTGACCTTCTGGCCCTTGCGAAGCGAAATCCGGTAGACGTCGATCTGGTCGTCCCAGAAGTCGATCGTCGCCTTCACCGACGTGACACGGGTGCCGAGCCTGGCCGCGTTTCCCCCGGCGTCGTCGTTCGGCTCGAGCCGGTCAGGCGGCGGCAGAACGCCGTCGAGGGCAGCGATCGCCTTGGCGACGTCCAGCCGGCCCCAGCCACTGAACGTATCCCGCTGTAGTGGACACTGCTTGCAGCCGTTCGACGCATTCACATCCGTCGCGCTGCGCTCGAGGATGTTGATCACCTGATCCGGTTGAAGAGTCGGGCGGAGGGCGAACAGGATCGCCGCGGCGGCGGTGACCTGGGGCGCTGCGAACGACGTTCCGGCCGCATGGCGGAAGTCGTCCGGGCCGCAATCGGAGTAGCCCTGGTTCTGGCAGAGCGGGTGCAGCGCCGTCAGCGAGCGCGGGAGGGTCGAGTAGATCTCCTGCCCCGGCGCGGAGATGTCGTTGTAGATGCGGTCGCGGTTGGAGAACTGCGGCACGTTGCCGGTCGGAGTGAGTGCGCTCACGCCGATGACGTGGGGGAGCGCCGCCGGATAGCTCGCGAACGGCCAGGGAGACTGCGGCGCCTCGTCCGAGTTGCCGACCGCTGCGACGAGAACTGCGCCGCGACTGACCGCGTAGTTGATCGCGCTCGCCTCGACCTTCGAGAACGTGTCCCGGCGTGGGTTGAACGGATCGCGCAGGCCGCCGATCGAGAGGTTGATCACCCGTGCGCCGGCGTCGACGGCCCACCGGATCGCCTCGGCCTCGTCGCGCACGTCGATCGATTGATCAGGGCGCGCAATCTTCGCGATCACCAGTTGCGCCGGAAACGCCATTCCGGCGATGCCTTCGCTGTTGTTCAGGGCGGCGCCGATCATCCCGGCGACGAAGGTGCCGTGTCCTTCCTCGTCGGTGAGCGCGCTCCCACCGACCCAGCTCCTGGCCTGCGGCCAGATTCGCGATCTCGGAAACTCCGGATGGCCGCCGTCGAGCCCCGAATCGATGATCGCGACCCGCACGGGATTGACCACCGGCAGGTCGGCCGGGAACGCGTCGAACGCGTGGTCCTGCGTGAGGTAGTACTGCTTGGGCGCGAGTGGATCGCTCGGGAAGAACCCGCTGCGTACGGGCAGGGCTGCGGCCGTCGGCGCCAGGAGGAGCGCCAGCGCC
>Ga0307307_10000286_pt1 | contig 11259 bp, 11 predicted proteins | sample ER_DNA_194_FD_194505 | JGI IMG/M metagenome (GOLD analysis project Ga0307307, IMG submission 194505) | Bulk soil microbial communities from the East River watershed near Crested Butte, Colorado, United States - ER_DNA_194 | ecosystem: Environmental > Terrestrial > Soil > Floodplain | place...
CCTATTTTCCGACGATCTCACCGGTCTGGGAGACGCCGTAGAGGTTGCCGCTCTGCCAGTCCTTGCCGTCGGCGGTGAACTTGTTGAGGTTGAGCTGCTGCTCCGGAAAATAGGTGTCCCAACCGTAGAGCTTGGCGTAGTCGTCCTCCGGCCGCAGCAACCCGCCCGAGACGAAGGAGCCCATGTCCGGGTAGCCCTGGTTCGCCTGCACTACGTCCGGCGGATTCTTCGAGGTCAGAGCCAGTTTGAGCGTTGTCTTGAGGTCGGCGAACGAGCGGCTCACCCGCTCGATCTTCACGTTGGGATACTTCTGCTGGAACTGCTTGTTGAGCTCTTCCTGCGCGTCGTTGATGCCCGTGTCGGTGTTCTGGTCCCACACCGTCAAGGTGACGTCGCCGGCCGCCGACACGTCTTTGGACACCTGACTGGCTGAGCTGCTCGCAGCGGGCTCGTTGGTGGTCGAGCCGCCCGGGGCACAGGCGGTCGCCGCCAGAGCCAGAGCCAGGGACACCGCGAGGGTCCGGACCGTCTTGGTAGACCTACTCATCTGTTCTCCTCGGTAGTCATCGGAAAGCCTGTGACTCTGTTCAGCATGCTCAGTGTGTTCGCTGTGATCAGTGCCTGTGCGCCCGGGTCGCTGCCCAGGAGCGGATGGTCGACCAGTCCCCCGGCGGGGACTGGTCGGTCAGAAACCTGGTGATGTCGCAGGGATAGGGTGCGCTCGCCGCTCCCCCGAGGGTGCGCACGGACAAGGACGCCGAGAGTACGGCCAGCCGCAGCCGCTCCTCGACCGGCCAGTCCAGCGCCCCGCTCGCCATGAAGGAGGCGACGAACACATCGCCGGCCCCGGTGGGGTCGATAGCCGTCACCTTCACTGACGGCACCTCGGTCAGTTGTCCGGTGGACCGCTCGTACGCGATGGCCCCGTACGCGCCCCGGGTGACGACCGCCAACTCGACGTAGCGACCGAGCTCTCGGGCGGCCGCGTACGCATCGTCGGTCTGGGTATAGCGCATGGCTTCGACGTCGTTGGGCACGAAGACGTCGATTTGGTCGAGCCGGCCGAGCACCTCGCCGGACCAGATCCCGCTGGAGTCCCAACCCACGCCGCCGTAGACCACTGTGCCCTGTTCGCGCAGGCGCGCCACCCAGTCCGGCAGGTCCCGTTCCACACTGACGTGGGTCGCGCCGACGCGGGGTCGGTCGACCGGCCACTCCAGTGGGTCGGCCTCCTCCTGGTAGGTGATGAATTCCCGCTCGTGCGCACCCGTCAGCGAGACCGTGACCGGGCTCTGGAATCCGGGCGTCCAGCGCAGCCACGTGAGATCGAGATCGGGCTCAGCCGACAGAACGGCCACCATGTGCATTCCGAGCGGATCGTCGCCGAGCTGGGACAACAGAGCGGTCCGGGCGCCCATCCGGGATCCCGCCACGGCCCGGTTCGCCACGCCGCCCGGCGTGAGCTTGAACGCGTCGGCGTAGACCTCCGCCCCGGGCTCGGGCAGCGGCACGCCCGCGAAGACGAGATCGCAGAACACCGAACCGGCGAAGAGCAGGTCGAGGTGCGGCGTCTCGGTGCTGGGCACATATCCAGGTTACGCCAGTCGAGTAAAGATGTGCATAAATTGTCAGGAAGTCGAGCAGGATTATGCAAACTCGGTCACAGTGGTCATAGGCTGGGGCGGTGATCCTTCGCGAGCGTCAAGACCGCATTGTGAGCGCGCTGCGCTCAGGCGGCGCCGCATCGGTTCGTGATCTCGCGCAGTCGCTCGAGGTCAGCGAGTCGACCATCCGCCGAGATCTCGACCTCCTGGACCGCAACGGTGAGCTGACCCGGACGTACGGCGGCGCCGTGCTGCGGCCCGGCGAGACGGTCACCGCCTTCGGCGACCCGCTTCGGCGCGAGAGACCGTTTGCCGAAGGCCCCGGGATCGAACTCAAGCAGCGCGTCGCCGATCGAGCGGCATCGCTGGTGCCCGACGATGCGGTGGTGCTGCTGGATATCGGCACGACCACGCCGCTGCTAGCGCGGCGGCTTCGCGGTCGTCCGGTCACCGTCATCACGTCCAATCTGGCCGTGCTCGACGAACTACGTGACGACTCGACAGTCCGGTTGGTGATGCTGGGCGGGGTTTTTCGGCGCAACTACCGCTCGTTCGTCGGCTCACTCACCCAGTCCGCCCTGTCGCAGGTCAGCGCCGACCTGCTGTTCCTCAGTTGTACCGGCGTGCGGCCGTCTGGCCACGTGGTGGACAACATGGCCGTGGAGGCGCCGATCAAGCAGGCGATGATCGCCGCTGCCGACCAGGTGGTGTTGTTAGCCACCGAAGCCAAGTTCCCCGGCACCGGCGCGCTGCGCCTGTGCGCGCTCTCCGACGTGGACTCCGTGGTCACGACGGACGGGGCCAACCCCAAGACCCTCGATTTGTGCCGGAACGCCGGCGGACAGGTGATCATCGCATGAAGCTCTGCATCCTCGGCGGCGGAGGATTCCGCACTCCGTACGTCTACCAGGCCCTGCTCCGCGACGGCGGTACGCCGCGCATCACCGAGGTGGCCCTGTACGACATCGACGAGGATCGCCTGCACTCCATGACGATGATCCTCGAGCAATTCGCCGTCGGGTTCGACGACGCACCCAAGCTGGTGCCGACCACCGCACTGCGGTCGGCCATCGAGGGCAGTGACTTCGTGTTCGCCGCCATCCGGGTTGGCGGTTTGGAGGGTCGCCGCTGTGACGAGCACGTAGCGCTCGACCTCGGCGTGATCGGCCAGGAGACTACCGGTCCAGGCGGTCTGGCGTACGCGATCCGGACCGTGCCGGTGATGATGGAGGTCGCCCGGCTGATCAAGGAGCTGGCGCCGCAGGCGTACCTGATGAACTTCACCAATCCCGCCGGCATCATCACCGAAGCCATGCAGTCGGTGCTGGGCGACCGGGTGCTGGGGATCTGCGACACACCGTCCGGGTTGGGTCGTCGGGTGGCCCGGATCCTCGGGCTGGACCACACCCGGGTGCAGATGGACTACGTCGGGCTCAACCACCTGGGCTGGATGCGCCGGGTGCTGTACGACGGCGAGGACGTGCTGCCCTCGCTGCTGAGCGACGAGTCGTTGCTGCCGCAGATGGAGGAAGCGAAGGTCTTCGGGACCGACTGGATCCGCACCCTGGGCGTCATCCCCAACGAGTACCTCTACTACTACTACTTCCACCGAGATGCCGTCGCCAAGATCAACAGCTCCGGCGCGACGCGCGGCGACTTCCTGGCGGATACCCAGACCGAGTTCTTCGACGCGGCGCAGGCCGCCGGCGACCGGGCGGCCGAGTTGTGGCGCGAGACGGTAGACGCTCGGAGTGCCAGCTATATGGCCGAGGCGAAGGGCGGCGTTCAGGGTTCCCCGGCCACCCAACGCGAGCGGGAGTCCGATCCGGCCCATCAGGGCTACGCGGGCGTCGCGCTCGGCGTGATGGCCGCCATCACCCGCAATGAGCGGACAACCATGATCCTCAACGTCCGCAACCAGACCACCCTCGCGGCGCTTCCGGCCGACGCGGTGGTCGAAGTCCCGACCATGGTCGACGCCAACGGGGTCCATCCCCTGACCACCGACCAACCTTCGCTACACCAGATCGGCCTGATGCAACAGGTGAAGGCAGTCGAGCGCCACGCCATTGCCGCCGCTATCACCGGTTCCCGGGCCGAGGCGCTGCTGGCATTCGCGCTGCATCCGCTGGTCGACTCGGTCTCGGTCGCCAGGGACCTGCTGACCGGCTACATCGACGGTATTCCCGAAGTCGCCGAAGTGCTCCTCCGCTGACCTCAGCCCGCGGTCGCCCGCAGCCCGGCGGCCGGACCGGTACGTACGCCGGACGCTCCGATCCAGGCGAACGAGTCCGCCGTCACGCCGCTACGCACCGTCACGGTCCAGCATCCGCCGCCGCACCGACCAGAACAGCCCCGCCGCAAGACCGGTGGTGCAGACAATGATCGTAGCCAGCGGCAGTGCGGTGCCGTCATCCAGCGTGCCGACCAGCGGGGCGATAGACCCGCCGATCATGAACTGGGCCGCCCCTAGAACGGCTGCCGCGGTGCCGGCGATATCGCCGTGTCGGCTTAGCGCGACGGCTGGGGCGTTCGGGAAGGACAGGCCGGCCGCCGAGACCACGAAGAACAGCGGCAGCATGAAGCCCAGCAGACCGCCGAAGTTGGTCAAGGCAGTGATCAGTAAGGCGACCGCTCCCGTCAACGCTGCCAGCACGGCTACCGAAATTACCCGGACAGGGCCGAACCGGCCGACGAGCACCGGGTTCAGCTGAGTCATCAGAATCAGACCGACCGCATTGGCACTGAACACCAGGCCGAACGTCTGCGGCGACAGGCCGTACCGCTCCTGAAGAAGGAACGGGGCCCCGGCCACGTAGGCGAACAGCGTGGCGAACATCAGCCCGGCCACACCGACCATGACAAGGAACATCGGATCCGAGAACAGCCGTCCGTAGGCGCGGATCGAGCTGCGTGGCGAGGCCGGCTGGCGGCTGGCAGCCGGCAGGGTCTCCGGCAGCGCGCGCCAGGCCAGGAGCCAAAGGGCGACAGCGGCCAGCGCCAGCACGACAAAGATGCCCCGCCAGGAGGTGACGTTCAGCAATGCGCTGCCCAAAGAGGGGGCGAGGATGGGAGCCACGCCGAGGACGAGGATCAGCCGCGACAGCAGCTGGGCAGCCCGGATGCCGGTGAACAGGTCGCGCACCACAGCCATAACCACCACCGCGACCGCGGCGCCGGCCAGACCCTGGAGCGTACGGGTGACAGCTAGCAGGCCGATCGATGGCGCCGCCGCGCAGAGCAGCGACATGCCCCCGTGGGCGCCCAAGCCGATGAGCAACGGCTTGCGGCGCCCGAATGCGTCCGACAGTGGCCCGATGATCAGCTGACCGAAGCCAAGGCCGACCAGTAGACCGGTGATGGTCAGCTGGACCTGGGAGTCGGTGGCACCCATTTCGCTGCGGAGCTGTGGGAGAGCGGGCAGATAGGTGTCGATGGTGAGCGGCCCGATGGCCATCAGTGCGCCGAGCACAAGGACCAGCTGGACATAGCGGCGCCCGACGAAGGTGGAGGCCGGGGACTGGACGGCTAGGTCCTCAAGGGCCGAATCGGCCACGGATGTCATGGGAACCTTTTCTACGGATTGCTTCGGTGGCGCACGACACTGTGACCAAGATCATTCCATCGGGCCGGCGACGAGATATCGCAACGGGCCTTTGCTCTGGCAACCGCGGCCGTCCGGCATTCATTCCGCCGACGCGATCTCGGAGCCGGCCCTCGGATGCGTCGATGCTGGTCCTGGTGGGCAATGTTGGCCCTGGTGGGCAATGTCCGATTTGACGTCGGGTATCGACTGCTTATCGCGCTGTGGCGGCAGGTTTGGGCGTCGTCCCGTGCGAGTGAGGTCGAGAGGTTGCGGAAGGCGTTCGCTGCTCGTGGAGGTCGTTTCCCTTCTGTTCGGCGAGGTCGTGTAGACGCCTGCCACAACCGGTCCCGCGCACTGCACCAGGCGCCCGAGTAGGTACAGGTGGTGCCCCTAGCCCTACGGGTGACGGGGCCATGGGGCACGGCCGGACGATGGACCGGACGATGAGGGTGCACTTGGCGGAAACTCGCCGTTGACTAGACATCCCACCACTGGAAGCAGTCAAGCCGCCGAGCTGAGTTTGTCTGGTTCGGTGTGCCAGGCGTGGTGTTCGTCGTAGAGGGTGTGGGTTCGTAGGCAGCCGTGGAGGATGCCGACGAGCCGGTTTGCGAGGGCTCGGAGGGCTTGGTAGTGGGTGGTGCCGCGGGCGCGCTGTCGGTCATAGAAGGCGCGGGCGCCGGTGGAATTGTTGAGTGCGGCGAAGGCCTGCAGAAACAGTGCGTCGCCGAGGCGACGGTTGCGGGCGAAGCGGGCCAGCACCACCCGCTTCGTCCCGGACGCTTTGGTGATCGGTGACATGCCGGAGTAGTTCTTCCGCGCTTTGGCGTCGGCATAGCGGCCTGGGTCGTCGCCGAACTCGGCAAGCACCCGGGCACCGAGGATGACACCGAGGCCAGGTTGGCTGCGGTAGATCTCAGCGTCCGGGTGCTGGCCAAAACCCTGCTCCACCTGCCCGGCCAGCACCTCGGTCTGGGCCGCCATCGTGCTCAACACAGCGAGCAGCGCTGATGCGCTGGCGGTGTAAGCGGGGATCACACCAGGTCGGGCGGCCAGCTGCTCAGAGCTCAGCGCGGCCCGGATTTTAGCGGCGGTGGTGGAGATGTTCCGCTGCCGGCCGGCACGCCGCAGCAGGGTTTCGATCCGACTCTGGGAGAGCCGCCGGCCCAAGTCGGGGTTCGGTGCCGCGGTGAGGACCGCCAGTGCGTCGCGGCTCGCAAGGTCGCTTCCGAACGCGGCCACGGCGGCCGGACAGTACTCCCGCAGTGTTCACCTGCCGCACCCGCGACCAAATCATCGTCTGATGCGCCCGAGTTGCGATCTTGACAGTTCGAGCACGTGGAGGCCGCGCTCGAGCACGCCGGTGTTCGGCCCCGTCCGCCTCAAAATGCGGAGGCGGCGGTCTTTGCGGTCGGTAAGGCAAGCGGCTCGGTGCTGGGCGCTGGAGGCCCAGGCGGTATTGCGCAAAGAACGACCGGGCACCACGACCCGAAGCTTTGGCGTCGCGGTGATGACGGCGCTCGATGAATGTGATGCTGAGGCCGCCCGCATCGGTGGCTGGGGTCGTTTGGCTTTCGCGTCGCGCCGTGCAACTGGCCTGGGATGCAGCAGACGCCGAGGTGCCCATCCCCGACTCAATTCAGCGGGTCGCGGATTGCGCCGGAGGCGATGGTTCACAGCATCAATGCCGGGCATTGCCCGAGAACGGACCGGGCGAAGAAGGATCTGACTGAGATCGCCGACCACTTTCCCGCGCTCGGCATCTAATCGAGCGCTAAGGCCAACTCTCCCAGCGAGGGACTCCGGAAGGCAGCCGGCCGGCCCACCGCCAAGTGGCGGACACGTTGCATGTGCCCGCACACGGGACGGCTGTCGCGCCTCGGCGCATATGTCGCGGAGCTCCAACACCGACCGGAGGTTGGCACCGCCCGACCCGCAGCCAATGGTGAACGGCCACCGCCTTGAAGATGGCCGCGTCCCAAGAAATGATCGCGCGGTCCAGCGGGGTCGAGCCGCTCACCGCCGCGGAAGCGCAGTGGGACGGGCAGCTACGTCAGCGAACCCTAACAGGGTGGATGCGGCATCACCCTCAACGGCTGCGACGAGGCCGTGGGGGCCAGGCTGTCGGTGTATTCGTAGAAGGTGTCGACGGTCAGCACGCGGCTCAGGTGCGGGTTTTCGGCGAAGAGCGCAGCGGTACATCGTGGTCATGACCAACTGTCCGTTCCACACACTGGCTGTCGGCGAAGCCGAACCCGTCTGTCGGATGAACCGAGTTGGGATCAGCGGCGAGGAAACCCAGGAATGACGACGCCGAACGCTCAGCGTGGCGTCGGGGGCGGGAAGCACGGCGCTTTTCTCGCGCCTCGCCGTTGGTCAGGATGCGTTCCATCGCCAGGCGCAGGCCGTTGCCGCTGAGTCCGTCCTCGTGCAGGTGGGCTACGAGATCGGCGGCGATGGCATGAACCTTGCGATTGCTGCGTTGGCTGTGCCAGACCAGGAGCGCGAAGGCAGCATCCGCGTTCAGCTCGAAGGTCAGCATCAGCACTCCTTTGGCTTGCTCGATGACAGCGCGATGTCGCGCTGAGCTCTGGACCGCCTCGTTGGCGGCTCCTCGGGCGCCCTCAACTCTCAGCACGGTCAAATCGATCACATAACCTGTTAGGCAGAGATCCGCGATACCACGGTGATGATGTGACTGCTCACTGCTCCGCAGTGTCACCGGATTGACTGAGTTTTCCCCGTCGGAAGCGGATGTTTCCCCAAGCGTCAGGATCGAGCGCGTGGCATTGCCGACCTGGATGCGGTGTGACCAGCTGAACGGTCCAATGCGAGTGGTCGCCAGCTCGTACGCAGCCTGGGCGACAGTGCGGTCTTCTGGGGGGATGTGGCTGATGATCAGACTCCAGCTGGGAGTCACCGACCCAGCCGGGTAACCGAAGATCTCGCATGCGGCATCAGACCACGACCACCGTCCGCTCACCGGATGGGCGAAGAATCGTCCGATACCGTCGCGTTGTGCGCCGGCGAAGCGTCGGATCATCAGTTCATCCGCTGATTCACGGGGCACCTGACACTCCTGTTTCTGAGCCGTCGTTGATCGCTCGACTGGTGATACGGACACGCTTGCGGCAGCGTGTGACCTGGTCGGCAGGCCAGAGCACTGCCGACCAGGGTTCGCGCTGCTCAGCTGGAGACAGCTTGTTGTTCGCTCGTTCCCTCGATGGTCTGGTGATCGCCGTCAGTATCGATGTTGATCTTGCGGGGTTTGGCCCGCTCCGCCATCGGGATCAGGAGCTGGAGCACTCCGTCGCGGTACGCGGCAGTGATCTTGTCCAGATCTAGGTTGTCGCCGAGGATCAGCTGTCGGCTGAAGACACCTCGGGGGCGCTCAGCTGCCACCAGTTCGCTGGCTCCTTCGCGCATGGGACGGTCAGCGCGTACGGTCAGAACGTTGCGCTCGACGTCGAGGTCAATGGAGTTCGCGTCCACCCCGGGCAGATCCAATTCCACCACGAAGGTATCGCCCTCGCGCCATGCATCCATTGGCATGAAGGCGGGTCGCGCCGCGGTCCCGAAGACCTGCTGGCTCAGCCGGTCCAGCTCACGGAATGGATCAGTACGCATCAACACCATGAGTCACCTCCTGAGATCTAAACAAGTCGAAGTGTGATGCTTACATCAACGCTTATCTATAGCGATGACTATAGATCTGATATAGCATCATCACAATCCGAAGTCAAGCTTGAACGAGAAAGCAATGAAGTACAGGGGATGACGATGCGCGACCGCAATGTCGGCCCGGGCCGACCACCGCACTCGCGGGGCGTCTACGGGATCGCCGTCACCTCCGACCTGGTAGGCACGGGCGTGCAAAACCTCCGGGCGTACGAGAAGGCTGGCCTGCTCGACCCTGCCCGTACAACGGGTGGTACCCGGCTCTATAGCAGTGATGACGTCGCCAGACTGAGACGCATTCAGGCACTGCTCGCCCAAGGACTGAATCTGGCGGGCATCGCCATGGTGCTCGAACTCGAGGCAGAGAACCAACGCCTCCGCGATCAGCTGGCCCGCAAGCGGAAGCGACCCACGCGGTAGCTAATCGATAGCGTGTTGACATACCAGACTCCGACCGTCCGGCCCCCGTTCAAGGAATCGCTGTCTTGGTCCACGGGCTCCGGGGATTTCAAGACGATTGGCAATGGGTGACCTCCTTGCTTGAGGCAGAGAACCTGTCAAGAGCTCGGCGGGAATGCGGCTTCGCTCCACAGCTGGCCAGAGTCGAGAGCAAGTTCATTGACGATCATGTAGCCGGCGCCGATAAGCAAGGCGGAGTTCCGATCGTTGAGATTGGAATGGTGACCGCCAAGCCGGTCGGTCACAACTTCTGTGGAGTGTGGAGGACCGCCAAGAGCCCCGGTGAATGGCTCTTCGCCGCGCCGGCGGGCGGTCCGCTGCGGGAAACGAACTGGCAGCGGTCGGTCAGCTGGCGTGAGGCGAAGGTGATCATTGGGCGGCCCGACCTGCGCGTTCACAATCTGCGCCACACGGCGGCTTCGGTGTGGCTGGCATCTGGGGCTGATCCGAAAGTGGTTCAGCGAGTACTGGGGCACGCCACAGCGGCGATGACTATGGACTTGTACGGGCACATGATCGACCGCAATTTGTGGGACGCGCCCAGCGGCTCGGGGTGACCAGCGGCGCGGGGGTTCACAGCGGCTCGGGGGCACCACGGGGCACGGCCGGACGAGGGGACCGGATGATGAAGGTAGCGCGTTGGCGGAAAGTCAGCGTTGACTAGGGATGACGCCTGGAGCCGCCTCGGAGAATCGAACCCCGGACCTACGCATTGCGAGTTGCAAGCACCGCATCCGTGGCCTTGCGGGCCCGCTCCAGACCAGTCCACTGACGTCTGCAGCGCCCACGGACGAAACGGTGTCTAGGCTGCTCGCTTGGCTGCTCCACGGGGTCTGCTCAGAGGTTGGTCTGGGCCTCGAGGGAGAAGGCTGAGTCGGCCGCCGTGGAACTATTTCCAGCGCGGTCGCGCGATGAGGGTGCCTCCCGTCCTAATCAACGGCGCACCTGGGTCTAAATGTCGAGTGCTTCGGTGAAGACACGAAAGGTGTCGCGACGGATGTGCATGCCCCAGAGTGTGTCGGCGATGACGGCGGGGTCATTGGTGGGGTGTCCGGGGGTGATCGCGCCAGGGATGATGAGCTGGCCAACATGTACGTTCTCCGACGCGAGGACGTCGTGCAGCATGATCGCGTAGGCGCCCTCCCCGGCGAAGGCGATGGACGTTCCGGCGACTTGCGCGTTGGGACGCGCACCGCTCCCGCCGTTGACGAACAGCACGGTTCCACGGCCGAGGGTTCGCATGCCTGGCAGGACCTGGTTCACAGCAGTGACCGAGCCATACAGGGAGAACTCGACGGCCGCAGCCAGGTCGGCGACTGTCGTGTCAAGCACCGGGCGTAGGAACTCTCTTTGCGGTATCGGGCTGTACTGAAGGACTTCGATCGGTCCCAACTCCTGGCTCGCTTGGTTCAGCGCGGAGGCCAGGGTCGTGGTGTCTCTCACGCTGGCCGCGTACCCGCGAGCCGAAAGGCCCTCGCTGGCGAGGTCCGCTGCCAGGGCGTCGACATGTTCCTGGCTGCGGGAGATCAAAGCGATGTCGAAGCCCTCGGCGCCGAACTTGCGAGCGGCGGCTACGCCGAGGCCGCGGCCGGCCCCGACGATGGCGATGGTCGTCATGGTTGTCCTTTCTGGACGGATGCTGGGTCGTGCAGTTTCTGGTCGCCTACCCGGTCATCCGGGTGACTCCGATAACGCCTTCAGGGCGAGTTCCGCTGGTGTGCTTCAAAGGACTCAGATACTCGATGTCTCCTTGAGGTTCGTTCAGCCGGCCAGCGGGTCGGGGGATTTGCCGCCAGCTGGCGGCAAGGGCAAGGCCGCGGTCAGATCACAGCAGCCGTGGGTTGTTCATTGCGCGGTGTAGCCACCGTCGATAGGCAAAGCGACGCCAGTCACCAGGCTCGACGCGGGACTGGCGAGCCACAGAACTGCGGCGGC
>Ga0307307_10000291_pt1 | contig 11177 bp, 7 predicted proteins | sample ER_DNA_194_FD_194505 | JGI IMG/M metagenome (GOLD analysis project Ga0307307, IMG submission 194505) | Bulk soil microbial communities from the East River watershed near Crested Butte, Colorado, United States - ER_DNA_194 | ecosystem: Environmental > Terrestrial > Soil > Floodplain | place: USA...
ATCCGATCCTCCTGGTCGAGCCGTCCCAACACCATCGCGCACGGACAAGGCTGGTCGGCTGTTCGGCCTCCGAATAATTGTTCGCGCAACGTACAATGCCGCGATGGCGGATGCAACGGCCACGGGCGCTGGGAGCGACGCAAGCACGTCGCTCCTGACCTCCCTGCACGGCCTCTTCGACCGCCTTCGGGCCGCCGGGGTGCCAGTGTCCATGGTTGAGGTGGTCGACGCCGTGGAGAGTCTGCGCCATATCGATGCCGCCAACCGCCGCCAGTTCCGCTCGGCGTTGGCGGCCACGCTCGTCAAGCGGCCCGAGGACTTCGCCACCTTCGACCAGCTGTTCGACGTCCAGTTCCCGTTGCGACGGGAACCGCCGGTCAGCCAGCCGGGACCGACGGTCGCTCCCGAGGAGGGACCAGGCGACGGCCAAGCCATACCGGCTGACCCGTCTGGGGATCTGCTGGAGGCGCTGCTGGACGCCCTGCGGACCGACGACGAAGGTGCGCTGCGGGCGCTGGCTGGCCTTGCCGTGGACCAGCACGGGGGCATGGAGACCCAGCGTCATGGCTCTGAGCGCTACTACATGTACCGCATCATGCGGCAGCTGGAGCTCTACCGTCTGCTCCAGGCGGTCACCGGTGCGGAGCCCGGTGCCGAGGCCCTCGATCGGGAACAGCTGAAGGCGGGCATCGACGACTTCCGCCGCCTCATCGCCGAGCAGATCCGCCATCGGCTCTCGGCCGTCCGAGGGGCCGAGGAGGCCGCCGAGCTCTACCGCGACCGCCAGCTCGACGACCTGGACTTCCTCGACGCCAACGCCAGCCAGCTGCGGGAGCTCCGCCAGGCGATCCGGCCGCTGGCCCGCAAGCTCGCCGCCCGCATGGCCAAGCGGCGTCGGCGGCGCCGCCGTGGCCGGCTCGACGTACGCCGCACCCTCCGCCACTCCCTGGCCTACGGCGGCGTGCCAGTCCATCCCGCGTTCCGGGCGCGCAAGGCGTCCAAGACCGACCTGTATGTCCTTGCCGACGTGTCCGGGTCGGTGATCGAGTTCGCCAAGTTCACCCTGTCGCTGCTGCACGCCATGAGCCAGGAGTTCTCCAAGCTCCGCTCGTTCGCGTTCGTGGACGGCGTCGACGAGGTGAGCAAGATGCTCGACGAGGCCGGCGACGTGCTCGACCTCCAGCGGCTCTTTGTCCGGGCCAAGGTCGTCTGGGCCGACGGCCACTCCAACTACGGCAACGTGTTCGCCACCTTCGAGGAGCGCTACGGCGCCGACCTTGACGGACGCAGCACGCTGCTGATCATGGGTGACGCCCGCAACAACTACCGCGATCCCGGGCTGGAGGTGCTCGGCCGCCTAGCCGGCCGCGTCCGCCACCTCTACTGGCTCAACCCCGAGCCGCAGCACGAGTGGGACACCAGCGACTCGATCATGAGGGCCTACGCCCCCCACTGCGACCAGGTCTTCGAGGTCCGCAACCTGCGCCAGCTGGTCGCCTGCGTCGACGAGATCACCGCCGGGTGATGGCAGGTCGTCGAGGGCGGGACGGCTTTGGCGTCAGGGAGGTGGGCGGCCTCCAGATCGACAACGACCATGTCGGCCGTCGTGGCCGGCTCGTCGATCGATTGGGCAACGGCGTCGGCGGACGCGCCGGCAAGGGTTCCGGCGGGCCGTAGCACGGCGGTCAGCCACACCCTGGACGAGGGGTCACTGCCAGGGCTGGGATCCGGCTCATCGGTGGGCTGGTGGGCATGGCGGGGACCTCCTCCCCGACGCTATTCGTGGCGGAGGGCGGTGGCGGGGTCGAGGGCGGCGGCCTGGTTGGCGGGGCCGAGCCCGGCGAGGATGCCGACCAGGGCGGAGATGGCGAGGGCGAGCGCGGCCGCCGGGTAGGAGACAACGGTGCGCTGGTCGGTGAGGTGGGGTAGGGCGTAGGCGAGGGCCAGGCCGGCGGCGACCCCGAGGAGGCCACCGATGACGCTGAGCACGGTGGCCTCGGTGAGGAACTGGGCCACGATGTCGCGCCGGCGGGCCCCGACGGCCCGGCGGATGCCGATCTCGCGGATGCGCTCGCGGACCGCGACCAGCATCACGTTGGCCACGCCGATGCCCCCGACGATCAGGCTGATGGCGGCGATGGCCGTGATCAGCCGGGTGAAGTTGGTCGAGGAAGCCTGGCGGGCTTCGATCAGGTTGGTCGGGTCGAGGGTGATGAAGTCGTTGTCGTCCTCGGGGCCGAGCTCGTGGCTGGTCCGAAGGGTCGCGGTCACCTCGCCTTGGTAGCGGTCGGTGGCGCCGTCGGCCGCGGCGACCCGGAGCTGGCTGACGCTCGGGGAGGCCGAGACGAGCCGGCCTTTGATCGCGTCAAGGGGCACCAGCATGCTGTCGTCCTGGCTCTGGGCGCCTTGGCCGGTCTCCTTCAGGAGGCCGACGACCTGGTAGCGTTCGGTGCCGACGTCCAGGGTGGTCCCGACCGCCCCTCGGGCGTCCAGGCCGAGGTCGGCGGCCAGGCTGGCCCCGAGGACGGCGAGCTTGAGGCCACGCCCCTCGGCGAAGCTGGAGAAGAACGCGCCGCCGGCCAGCTGCAGGTTGTCGACGCTCTGGATGGCGGTAGTGGTGCCCTTCACGCCGGCCTGGACGCTGGTCACGCCGTTGCTGATGGTCTCCTGGGTCTGCACCAGCGGGGCGACGGCCCGGACCGAGTCGAGCCGCCGGACGGCTTCCACGTCGGCCAGGGTAAGGGTCTGGTTCGACCCGGCCGTCCCGGCAATGCCGCCGCCGAAGCCGCGGCCTCCCATCACCGTCATCGTGTTGCTGCCAAGACGGCTGAACTGGTCATTGACGTCAGCGGCGGAGCCGTTACCGACCGCGACCAGGGTGACCACCGAGCCGACCCCGATCACCAGGCCGACCACGGTCAGCAGGGAGCGGAGCGCGTTGGCTCGCAGCCGCCCGGCGGCCAGCCGGACCGCCTCACCGATCATGGGGTGCCTCCACCCGTGCCACGACCGCCGCCACCACCGGGGAAGCCGCCACCACCGCCGGGGCCGAACAGCCCGCCGCCGCCCTGCTGGTTCTGGTTGACGGCACCGGTGTCGCTGGCGGTGATGCCGGTGACGACCTGCTCGCCGGCCTGGAGGCCGGTGAGGATCTCGCTGCCCTGGGTGGTGACGAGCCCCACGACCACCGGCCGGGTGACGGTGGTCCCGTCCTGGACGACCTGCACGGTAGGGTTGGCGGTGGTGCCGCCGATGGCCGACGACGGCACCACCACGACGTTACGGCGGCTGGTGGTGACCACGCTGGCCTGTCCCGTCATGCCGGTCCGGCCGCCGGTGGGCAGCTTGCCGATCCGGACGGTGACCGGATATTGGACGACGGTCGTGGTCCCGGCCGAGCTGTCCGAGGAGGTGGGGCTGTCGGCGATCTCGTCCACGGTGCCGCTGGTGTCGGCGCCGTCAAGGGCGTCAAAGGTCAGGGTGACCCGTTGGCCAACCTTGAGCTTGGCCACATCCAGCTGGCTCACGTCGGCGGTGGCGACCAGGCTCTGGGTGGGGGCCAAGGTGGCCAGCTTGCCGCCGGTCTGCATGCGGTCGCCGACCTTGACCGTGACGTCGTCGACCACCGCGCCGGGCTTGTAGGAGACGAACGAGGCCAGGTCCAGCCGGCCGGTCTCGTCGAGGCCGTGGTCGGCCTGCCAGTCGGCCAGGGCGTCGGCGGTGCCGGTGCCGAAGTCGCCGTCGGCCTCGCCGGGGTCATAGCCGGCGGCGGCCAACGCCTTCTGCAGGGCGGTCACGTCCGGGCCCTCGTCGCCCTCAGCCAGACCGCGGTAGAGCGGGTAGCCGGAGGGGATGCCGTAGATGGCGTTGCCATCGACCCCGGCCAGCTTGGTTAGGGCCTTGACGGCCTTGCCCTGGGTGATCGCCACGCTGGTCACGGTGCCGGCGGCCGGGCTGGCGAGGGTGCTGGTGCCGTCCTTGGCCAGCGCGAAGGAGGCGTCAACGGTCTGGGTGAGGGTCGCTCTCCTGGCTGTCGCCGTGGCCAGCGACTGGGCGGTCGGGGTGTCGTCCCCGCGGGTCATGGCCCATGCGGATGCTCCGGCGGCGACCACCAGGACCGCCGCTGCGGCGGCCAGCCAGCCTCGCCGGCCGGGTCGCCGCCGGCTCACTGGGCCGGCTCCTCGGTCACGCGTGCCGCGGTGACGGTGCCGGCGCCGCCGTTGGAGGCGGTCGTGTCGAGCCGGACCGAGACGCTGTCGCCGACGGCAAGATCGGCCGCCTTGCCGGCGACCGCCTTGAGGATCTCGGTGGATCCGGTGAGCTGGACCTTCAGCTCACCGGCGCGGGTGGACACCGTGAGCACGTTGCCGCTGCGGGCGGTGATGTCGCCTTGCACCGACGGGCCACCCGGCCCTTGGGCCTGGCCACCCTGGGTCTGGCCGCCCTGGCCAGCGCCGGGGAACCCTTGGCCGCCAGGAAAGCCCTGGCCGCCACCGGGTCCCTGCAGGTTGCCCCGAGGTAGCTTGCCCTGCTGGGCCAGCTGGAACGCCTCGGCCAGGGTCGCCGGCCCAGTCGGCGCCGTCGACCGGCCCAGGAAGAAGCCGGCGGCGGTGCCGACGACCAGGCAGAGCACGCCGGCCACCAGCCGGTCGCGCCATGGGGAGCGACCGCCACCACGGTCGTACACCGGGACGCCGGTGGCGTCGGGGCTGGTCGGGTTCTGCTGCACTGGGTGCTCCTCTCGGTCGGATGGCGTGGTGGTCAGGCGGCGGCCGCTAGCCGACCGGCATCCAGCACCAGGCGCCGCTGGGCGCGGCTGGCCACCACCGGGTCGTGGGTGATCATCAGGACGGTGGTGCCAGCCCGGTGCAGGGCGGCGAACAGCTCCAGCACCTCGGCGCCGGAGCGGCTGTCGAGGTTGCCCGTCGGCTCGTCGGCCAGCAGCAGCGCCGGCTCCCCCACCAGCGCCCGGGCGATCGCCACCCGCTGCAGCTGGCCCCCGGAGAGCTCGGTCGGATCGTGATCGGCCCGATCGGCCAGCCCGACTCGCTCGAGGGCGACGTGGGCTTGCGTCAACCTGGCCGCCCGGCGGATCCCCCGGTACAGCAGGGGCGCGGCCACGTTCTCCAGCGCGCTGGTCCGGGGCAGCAGGTTGAAGCTCTGAAAGACGAAGCCGATCCGCCGGTTGCGCAGCTCGGCCCGCCTGGTGTCGCCGAGGTCGGACACGTCCTCCCCAGCCAGCTCATAGACACCGGCGTCAGGCCGGTCGAGGAGGCCCAGGATATTCAGCAGCGTCGACTTGCCCGACCCCGAAGGGCCCAGCACGGCCAGCCACTCCCCCTCGGCCAGCTCCAGATCGACCGCCTCCAGCACCGGCACGGCGATCGATCCCCGCAGGTAGGTCCGGGCCAACGCCCGGGTGCGCACCACCGGGACAGACATCGAGATGCCTCCCTCCAGGTTCGGCTGCCGCTACCTGGTCCGGCACACTGAGGAACCGACCTTGAGGCAGCCTGGCCCCTGGCTGAGAGTCTCCTGGGAATCTCCGCGCCGGTAGCGCTCAGCCAGCAGGCACATCGGCTGCCCTCGGGCCGACTGCCGACCGTCACCGACACCGTCTGCTCGGTGCCGCCTTGTCGAGCTCGTGCCAGAGGCGGCTGCCTGCTCCGATTACGAGACGGATGCTCGGCGTCGATCTGGACGGCTCCAGACGGATCCAGCCTGCTCACGTTGCCTGCCTCGTCGGTCCAGACGGCTCCCGACGGATACAGAAGGATCGTCTGGATGATCATTGGGATGATCAAGGCGCATCCGACACAAAATCGGATGGCACGCCAGGCGATGAGGCCAGCATGCGGGTTGATGCCGAACGCGGACCTTAGGTCGGCTCAAGGCCGGTCGGCGCCGATCAATCCGTCGCATGACCCTCACTGCTCAGCGCGGCCGCACAACTCCGGCCAAGGGGCGAGAACTCAAGGCAGCTGCTGGCAGCTGAAGGGCTAGGCGTGGTGGCGTACCGGATCGAGATTGCTGGAGATGGCAGTTGACGGCTCCGATGGCCAGACCAGCTCGACAACCAGTTCGGAGAGGACGTCGACCACGGCGGGGTCGAACTGGGTGTTGGTGCACTGGCGGAGCTCGGCGATGGCCTCCCCGATGGTGCGCTGGGCGGCGTGGGGGCGGGGGGAGGTCATGGCCGTGAAGGCGTCGCAGACAGCGATGATGCGCGCCCCCAGAGGAATCTGGTCGCCGGCCAGCCCGTCGGGATAGCCGCTGCCGTCGAGGCGTTCATGGGTGGAGCGGACCAGCTTGGCCGCGGGAGCCAGGGCGGGCGCGGCCCCGATGATGCGCTCCCCGATCAGCGGGTGACGGCGCACGAACACCCACTCCTCAGGCTCCAGCGGGCTCGGTTTGTGCAGGATCTCCTCGGGGATAGCCAGCTTTCCGACATCGTGCAGCTCGGCGGCTTGGCGGAGCTGGGCCCGTTCCTCGGCCGCCAGGTCCATGCGTTCGCCGATGACCTCGGCCAACCGGGCCACGGCGGCGTGGCGTTCGGCCAGCTCGGGGTTGCGCTCCTGCAGGGCGCGCAGGAGCACATCGCGGCTCTGGCGGTCAGGCGACCGGCGGCCGCTGGTCTTCTGGGCGTACATGCGCTGGTCAACCAACTGCATGGCCTCAGTGACATCCTGGCTCTCCTCGGGGAGCAGGATCGCTCCATAGGAGGCGGTGATGTGGAACCCGCCGCCGTGTTCGGTCAGGGCTTGTGAGGCCGCGGCCACGACCGGGGCGCTCCGGCCTTCTTCAACCCTTGCCAGGACGCAGAACTCATCCCCGCCCAGCCGGTAGGCGCTGCCATCCAAGTTGGTCATGGCGGTGTCCAGGGCGGTGGCCAGCCGGATCAGCAGGGCGTCGCCGGCGGGGTGGCCGAAGGTGTCGTTGTAGGCCTTGAAGCCGTTGAGGTCGAACAGCATCAGCAGCAGCGGCTTGGCCGGGCTGGCCTCTTTGAGGCCGCGGTCGAGGTCGGCCTTGAGTTGGCGGCGGTTGGGGATCCCGGTGAGGGCGTCGGTCATCGAGGTCGCGACCAGCAGGCGATGCTGGGCCAGGAACAAGATGGTCGCGACGCCGAGCAGGGCCAGGGCCACCACCACCAGCGCGATCGACCAGCCGCTGACCCCGTACAGGGGACCGACCGGCACCCGGGCGGTGGCCAGCACGTACCAGTCGTTGGCGTTAGTGGGCTGCTGGTTCAGGCGCTGGTAGACGACTGGACGGTCACCCACCGAGGTTGACCCTTGGCCATTGCCCGCCCGCAGGATCGAGCCGAAGCGGTGGTCGTCGGGGATGCCCAGGGGCGCTCCGATCTGTTGGGGTCGGCGGCTGTCCAGCACCACCTGGCCGCTCCTGGCCTCTACCACCGTGATATCGAACTGGTTGGCCAGGCTGGCCGCGACCTTGCGGAAGCTCTCGATGGTGACCTCGAAATGGACGATCGCCCGTTTCGACCCGTCGCTGGTCGGCATGAGGGTGGAGTTGGAGATCACCCATTCCTTGGTGTCGGGCGACACATACGGCCTGGCCTGGTACACCTGCCCTTGACGCAGGGCGAAGGTCGGGGCGAAGAACGGCGCCCCCGATTCATCGGCCGACAACTCTTTGGGAGTCGCCCGGACCCCCCGGACCATGCGGGCGTTCTCGGGCCCGGTCCGGTCGATGAAGCAGGCCTCACCGATGCTGGTGGGGAACAACTCCTCCAGGCGGCCAAGGGCCTGGTTGACCTCATCCAGCACCTGGCCACCGGCGCGGGCCTTGGCCGCCCGGTCGCCTGGTAGCTCATAGAAGTGCCCGAATGCCGGATTGCTGGCCGTCAGCAGGTCAATCGAGCGGGCCCGCGAGAAGTAGTCCTCCAGCACCTGGGCCTGGCCGTTGGCGGTGTTGGTCAGCGCCCCGTCCAGGGCAGCCACGGCATGGCTGTGGGCCGAGGTACCGCTCCCGATACCGACCGGGAGCAGGCAGATGGCCACCAGCAACACCGACAACGAGAAACGACGCATACGAAGGTCCCGGGGCAACGTAACGGCCTGATGGATGTTCCATCGGCAGCCACCCCACGGCGTCTTAGAACTTGAGGCCCACCCGAGAGGCGACCCGCGGGCTGGACTCGGATTCTGCGGTGATCCGCTCATGGGAGCAGGCGCTGCGTCGACTACTTGTTGCTGGCAATCGACCGACTGTGCTGGGCCTAGCAGGTCAACGTCCACGCTGTGTGTGCTTCGGCCCGGCGAGCCGTGGAACGGTGTGTGCTTATGTCGCCAGCATCTGTGCCGAATCGATTACCTGAACAGTTGACTCGCGGTCAGGGGACGCGGCAGCCGCTGAGTGACCGCTGCCGGCTGGGGTCAACTGCGGATGGAGTCGGTCTGTGACCGGTGGGTGGTGACCGCGGTTAGGCCCTGATGCGGGGCGATCTGGTGGCACAGACAGCGGCCCGCCAGCTGGCGAGCCGCTGTCTTGGTGGCGGGTGAGCATGCCGGCGGTGATGTGGTCGCTGACGTGGCGGTGGAACAGTCCGTGGGCCGCGCGGAGCAGGGCCGACGATTCGCCGACGCGCAGGTGTGCTGGTGGGTTCGTCGTCGCGGTACTCGACGGCCAGCGCGAGTCGCTGCAGGATCTCGTTGTGGGCCGCTTGGACCTGGGCGGTGCGTTCGCGGACCCGCTGCTTTAGCAGCTGGCCCTGCCCGCGCAGCTCCAGGTGCAGCCGTCGAGTCTGGAGCAGGTTGCCGATGCAAGCAGCACCTCGGTGCTGTCGAAACGGTTTGACCAGAAAGTCGCTGGCCCCGCCCGACAGGCCTGCTGTTTGGCCTGGTTGTGTCGGTGGTCAGGGCCAGGATGGGCACGAAGGTCCCGGTGGGAATCAATAGGCGAACTGGGCCATGACCGCGGACCCTTCTAGGTGGGTCAAGAAGTCGCAGCATCGGTCGATCAGGTCGGTATGGATGCGTGGGCCCTTCCGGCGCGGCGCCGCTTTGTGGCCGAGTGCGCAAGTATCAGCGTTGTCGCCTTGCTCTGGCTGGCCAGCCTGGTGTTGGGGGTGGGTGGCCCGCGGGCCACCCAGGCGATCTCGAATTTTGGGCTGATCGCCGCGGCCGGGTCGGCGGGACTGGCCTGCCTGGCAACGGCGCGGCACGGCACCGCCCAGCAGGAGCGGATGTGGAAGCTGCTGGGGATCTCGGCGCTGTCCTGGGGCAGCGGCCAGGCGGCCTGGACCTGGTACGAGACGGTCCTGGGCCGCGAGGTGCCCTTCCCCTCGCTGGCCGACGTCGGCTACCTGGCCGCGGTGCCACTGGCCGCCGCGGCGCTACTCAGTTTGCCGTTCGCCGCCCAGAACCTCGCCGGACGGGCCCGCCAGGTCCTTGACGGTCTCATGATCGCCGCCTCGCTACTGCTGATCAGCTGGGTCCTGCTGCTGCACACCGTGTTCCAGGCCGGCGCCGACAACGGCCTGTCCCAGGCGATCAGCCTCGCCTACCCCATCGGGGACGTGGTCGTCGGTACCATCGTGCTGTTCATGCTGACCCGGGCCCGCGGCACCAACGGGGCCACCGAGATCCCGCTGCCCCTGCTGGGCGGCGGGCTGGTCGCCTGGGCGGTGGCCGACAGCGGCTTTGTTTACCTGACCGCGGTCGGCTCCTACTCCTCGGGGGCGCTGATCGACGCCGGCTGGTTCCTCGGCTACCTGCTCATCCTGATCGCCGCTCGCAAGCCCACCCCCAGCCCGGCCGACGAGGAGGTCGCCGACGCGAGCGTCGACCGCATGGATCGGCAGGCCGGCGGCGACCGGGTCGGGCTGTTGCTGCCCTATGTCGCGGTGGCCGGGTCGCTGGTGGTCAGCACCATTGGGCAGCTGCAGCACGGCAGCCTTGGTTCGTTCGTCGGCTGGGTCCGGTCATTCATCATGCTGGCGCTCATCGGCCGCCAGGTGCTCACCCTGCTCGAGAACTCCTCGCTGGCCCGACATCTGGAATCGCGGGTGATCGAGCGGACGGCCGAGCTGCGCGCCAGCGAGCAGCGGTTCCAGGCGCTGGTGCAGCACAGCTCCGAGGTCGTAATCCTGGTTAACCGCACCGGCCTTGTCGAATATGTCAGCGAATCCATGGCCAGCGTCTTCGGCTACAGCCAGGCCGACCTTCAAGGCCGACCGCTCAGCGACATCTTCCATACCGACGCGGGGACACGCCTGCGCGAGGGCCTGGCCGAGGTCGCCCAGCGGCCCTACGGAGTCCTGGAGCTGGAACTCCTCCTCCAGCACCGCGACGGACACGCCTGCACCGTCCAGCTCACCATCACCAACCTGCTCGACAACCCCAGCGTGGGCGGCCTAGTACTCAACACCCGCGACATCTCCGAACGCCGCCAACTCGAAGACCAACTCTCCCACCAAGCCTTCCATGACAACCTAACCTCCCTGGCCAACCGAGCCCTGTTCAAGGACCGGGTCGAGCACGCCCTCAAGCGGACCCTGCGGCAGACCCCGTCGGTGGCGGTGCTGTTCCTGGACCTGGACGGGTTCAAGGAGGTCAACGACAGCCTCGGCCACGCCGCCGGCGACCGCCTCCTCATCCAGGTCGGCCAGCGGCTTGGCGCCTGTGTCCGCCCCAGCGACACCGTGGCCCGCTTCGGCGGCGACGAGTTCGCGGTCCTGATCGAGGACGCCAGCGACGACCCTGAGCTTGCCGTGGTGGCCGAGCGGATCCTGGAGGACCTTCGCCAACCCTTCTTCATCAACGACCGCGAGCTCCACGTCAGCGGCAGCATGGGCATCGCCCGAATGGACCCCGACGTCGACGGGGTGGATCAGCTGCTGCGCAACGCCGACCTGGCGATGTACCGGGCCAAGGCCGCCGGGCAGGGCGGCTTCGAGCGCTATGACCCCGGCATGCACACCGAGCTGGTGCAGCGGGTCCAGCTGGAGGCCGACCTTCGTAGGGCCTTAGACGCTGGGGAGCTATTTCTGCACTACCAGCCGACCCTGGACCTGGCCTCGGGCCAGATCATGGGGGCCGAGGCCCTGGCCCGCTGGCAGCACCCGACCAGGGGGCTGGTCCCGCCGACCGAGTTCATCCCCCTGGCCGAGGCCAGCGGGCTGATCCGGCCGCTGGGGGCCTGGGTGCTGCGCGAGG
>Ga0307307_10000297_pt1 | contig 11106 bp, 9 predicted proteins | sample ER_DNA_194_FD_194505 | JGI IMG/M metagenome (GOLD analysis project Ga0307307, IMG submission 194505) | Bulk soil microbial communities from the East River watershed near Crested Butte, Colorado, United States - ER_DNA_194 | ecosystem: Environmental > Terrestrial > Soil > Floodplain | place: USA...
CATCACCCTTGATCTCGCCGAGAGCAACGACGCCCATCGCGAGGCGTTGCGGGAGAGCATGGACGAGCCGTACCGTACGGTGCTCGGGCACTTTCGGCATGAGATCGGTCATTACTACTGCGAATTGCTCGCCCTGAGGAACGGACGCCGCGAGGAATTCCGAGAGCTTTTTGGAGACGAAACCATATCCTATGAGGAGGCGCTGCAGCGCCACTACAGCAGCGGCGGCGGTCATGCATGGCAAGATCATTTCATTAGCGCGTACGCGACGATGCACCCACTCGAGGACTTTGCAGAGGTGTTCGGCCACTTTCTACACATTGCAGACACCTTGCAAACAGCGGCCGAATTCCGGCTGCTGCCGCAACCAGCGCAGGACGATGTGTCCACGTTGCACGAGATCGCGAAGAAGCCGCGAGTCGCTCTATTGGAAAGGCCTTTGGCTGAATTGATTGCACAGACCTGGTTGCCATTGACCAAAGGCCTGAATCAGATCAACCGAAGCATGGGCAAGGCCGACCTTTATCCGTTCGTTCTGGCCGAGCCGGTGATCGCGAAGGTTGCCTTTGTTGCAGATCTAGTCGCCACAGCTCAGCTGCAGCCTAGCTAGCTTGCACAGATTGCTGCGGCAGAAGCGCATGGGCGCTTGACTCTCCTGGCAAGAAACTGTTTGTCAGATTGCATGCTGCGGCACAAAAACGTGCAATCTGTCGACACTTTCTCCAACGGTTAGCCGCGAGCCACGGCGAAACTGGCCAGCTCGGCGCGCGCCTTTCCGAGTTCACTCCAAGGCCCAGGCACGCTGACGACCGCAAGTCCGCTAGTGGGAAATTTACTGTCCATCTGAGCCCAATCACGTGATGGGGTACGGACGCAGACGTGCTCCACAAGGTCCGGGATGCCCGGAGCGTGTCCGAGCACCAGCAGCGTGTGGATCTCGTCGGGAACCTCTCGAATCAAGGCCAACAGCTCGGGAACCCACGCGTGGTAGACCTCGCGCCGGTATTGGACCTCGCCAGCGCTAGCACCACCAGCCATCGCATACTCCCAGGTCTGTTTGGTGCGGACTGCCGTCGAGCACAGCACTAGATCGGGACGCAACGATCGTTCGGTAAGCCAACGACCGATCGCCTCAGCGTCGCGGCGCCCGCGCGCCGATAGCGGCCGCTCATGATCATCGACGTCGAGGTCCCAGGAGGACTTCCCATGCCTGACGAGAACCAGCGTTCGCTGGCTGTTGAGCGCGAAGTCCATGGCGTCAGACTAGAGGTCCGCGCCGTCTGGCGGCAGTGGCTTAAGCCCCTGAGTCAGTCTTCGCCCTCGCCGGGCTCCAGCGACTCCCAGATCTCCTGGCATTCCGGGCAGACCGGGAACCGCTCTGGGTCACGGCTTGGTACCCAGACCTTGCCGCATAGCGCGACAACCGGCGTACCCATCACCATCGCCTCGGTCAGCTTGTCCTTCGGTACGTAGTGCGAGAAGCGCTCATGATCGCCCTCCTCAACTCGGTAGTCGGGGCGTTCCTGGATACGCTCATCGACAATCGTTTCGGCACCGGGACTTGGTTGCTGACTCACGTTGGCCAGTTTAGACAGTCGCACCCCGAATTGACCTTGAGTCGGCTTGAAGTGGTGGACTGGTGGAATGGCCACCCAGGAGACCGCCGATACGGCTGCGGAAGCGGCGCCGCGGGTCTCCCAGCGTGCGCTCACGATTGGTCTTTGCGCGACGATCGTTGCAATCGCCTTCGAGACCATCTCGGTGGCTACCGCAATGCCAGTAGCCGCTCGGGATCTCAACGGCCTCAATTACTACGCCTGGGCATTCTCGCTGTTCTTGATCGGGATGCTGTTCGCCACGGTAATCTGCGGCAGGCTCAGCGATCGCATCGGACCAGCAAAGCCGCTCCTGGCGGGGCTGATGATCTTTCTTGTCGGCCTGGTGGTATCGGGGACCGCCCAGCACATGACACAACTTGTCCTGGGTCGCCTGGTACAGGGATTGGGCAGCGGCACCATGAACGTCGCGATCTTCGTGTGTGTAGCGCAGGCTTACAGCCCGAAGCAGCGGCCCAAGATGTTTACCTACATCTCGGCAGCCTGGGTGCTGCCATCCTTCATCGGCCCACCCGTTTCAGCGTGGCTGACCAACCGTTTGAGCTGGCACTGGGTGTTCTTCGCTGTGATTCCCTTGGTGATCTTCGGTGGTGCCATGGCGTGGCCCAGCCTGCGGCAAATGATCCGTCTGGGCCAGCCGAGCAACGACAATGCCTCCTCCAGGCCTGCACCGTTGTGGGCTGCCGCGCTTCTCTGCGGTGCCACGGCGGCTTTGCAACTCGCTGGACAGCGGCTGGGCTGGACCGGGCTGGGCCTGCTGGTGATTGGGCTGGCCATGCTTCTGGCTGCACTGCCGCGGCTCATGCCGCCCGGCTTTCTCCGGTTCCGTCGCGGACTATCGCAGGTCATTCAAACTCGCGGCTTGCTGCCGGGCGCGTTCTTCGGCGCCGAGGCTTTCGTGCCCTTGATGCTGGTCGAGCAGCGGTCCATTCCGCTCTTCCAGGCAGGTGCCGTGCTGACTGTTGGTGCTGTCGGCTGGACTGCCGGCTCCTGGCTGCAGTCCAGACCGTGGTTCCCCATCCGGCGCGACGTGCTGATCACACTCGGATGCTGCTCGGTGGCGTTCGGCTTGGTGCTTGTGACCTTGGTCGCCTGCGTCCCGACGCTTCCGTACGTCTTGGTCGCGGTGAGCTGGGTCTTCGGGGGACTCGGCATGGGACTTGCCACGTCCAGCACTTCGTTGGCTGTGATGAGCCTCTCTACGACGAGTGAGCAGGGCAGGAACGCCTCATCGCTGAACGTCTACGACGCACTTGGCTCGGCCATCTTCATCGGCGTCGCGGGGGCGATCTTTGCGGCGCTTCATCCGGGTGGAAACCTGGCCTTGACCTTCGGCTTCGTTGAAGGGTCCATGGCCGTTGTCGCGCTGCTCGCTGTGCTTACCTCGCTGCGGATTGGCATCGTGCGAAACGAGTTCAGCAGCGAGCGGAGTGACCAATTCAACGCAGCACGAGAATCGTGACGAACATTGAGACGGCAAAGAGTGCCACCGCAGCAAGGGCCAGAAAGATGTAGTAAGACACCGGGCGGACAGGCTCGACCGCTTCTGGAGCCGATGCGGTTGCCTGGCTCATCGCGTACGGCGGGGCGGAATTGAGATAGCCGCCGGTCAGCGGCTGGGATGGGCCTTGGAATGCCGGCTGCGCCGGCGCCGCGGGGTAGGGACTGGCGGACTTGAATCCCGACATCGGTGCCAAAGGTGGCGGGGCGAATGAGGGATACGGTCCAGTCACTGGCGGCAGGTCAGGCGCAGTGACTTCAGCAGCGAGTGGCGACTCGATCCGGGGAGAGGGACGTGCGGTCATGATCGTTTTCGGCACCTGCTCGAATGCCCCCGCCGCCTCTATCTGGCCGGCGATCATCTCCAGCGCCTCCGCCAGCAGCAGGGCCGTTGGCGGACGTCGATTCCGATCGGCAGCGAGTCCTGACACCATGACAGCGTCGAGGGTGTCCGGTGCGCCAAGCCGCTCCGCGATTGGTTGCGGCGGCTGGGAAGTATCCCGCGCCAAGATGTCGGCGATGCTTCGCACCAGAAAAGGCGGATGGCCGGTCAGCATGGCGTAGGTCACTGCCGTCAGCGAGTAGATATCGACCCGTCGATCAAGCGGCGTTACGCCCATTGGCTGCTCGGGCGCCATGTAGGACGGAGTACCAGCCGTCATCGTCGCCCCAACCGCGTCCACCATTGATTTCGCCACGCCAAGGTCTGCAATGAGTACATGGGTGTTGCCATTTGATGCCCTGCTGATCAGCAGGTTTCCCGGGGTGACATCGCGATGGATGATGTCGTTGCTGTGCAGCACATCGAGCGCGCGGCAGGCATCGGCGCACAGCTGCAATGCCCGTACCGGATTAATGCCTTGCCGACGAAGATCATTCAGCGACCCTCCATCGACGTAGTCCATGACGAAGTAGGGCCTGCCGTCATCGAGGGTGCCGATGTCGTAGACCTGAACCAGCCGGCGGTCATGAATCCGCCGCATGATTCGCGCCTCGGCGAGGAAACGGCTGCGAACGTCGCTGTTGCTTGCCCAGTTGTCGGCGAGCACCTTGACGGCCACGGGTACGTCCAAGTCATCGTCATGGCCGAGCCACACCGTTGCGAACGATCCGGCGCCGAGGCGCCGGATCAGCCGATACCGCCCAATGGAGTCGATCGCAACCATTCTCACTCGCCGGCACCCACCTGCGAGTCACCAAGAGTCAGCTGGGCCAGCTTCTTGACGAAACCTCCGTGCACGTAGGCTGCTGTCGCTCTGCACAGGTTGCAACCTAAGCAGACCGTCAGCAACCTAGGTGAACGTAGATTTCTGACAAGACGTTCGCTTGGTGTCTAGACCGGAGTGGAACGCGTGGCGAGGGCTTCGAGCGTGGCCCGAGCGCCCTTGCTGTGCAAGGAATTGAGGGTGTTCAGGTACGGCTCGGTAAACGCCGGCTCAGCGGCCAGATCACCAAACAGTTCACGATTCTTCACGAAAGCCAGCGGGTCATCGCGCTGCTGAGCGGCAATCTGCTGCAGTGTGTCGGCGAGCCGATCGACCACCTTGATCGGCTCGCCCTGCTCGTCAACACCCTCGGCATATCGGGCCCAACTGGCAACCACGGCCGCCGACAGTGTGACATCACGACTAGCGGCCAGATTCTCCTGGATCACGGGAAGCAGCCACTTGGGAATGCGATCGGAGCTCTCCGCACACAGCCGAGCAACCGTGTCCCGAACCGCAGCATTGGAGAATCGCTCGATCAACTGCAGCTTGTACTCGTCCAGGTCGATGCCCGGTACGGGGGCAAGGGTGGGAGTGGCCTCTCGGTTCATGTAGTCCAGCAGGAAGTTGGCAAACAACTGATCTTGGGCAACCTCATGGACCAACCGGTAGCCCGCCAGATAGCCGAAATAGCACAGCGCCTGATGGCTGGCATTCAGCAGCCGCAGTTTCATCAGCTCATACGGCATAACGTCTGGCACAACCTGCACCCCGACGTCCTCCAACGGCGGGCGGCCCGACGGGAATTTGTCCTCCAACGCCCATTGGGTGAACGGTTCACAGACCACCGGCCAGGCATCCTCGACGCCGAAGCGTTCACTGATCTGCGCTCGGTCGTCATCGGTGGTGACTGGGGTGATTCGATCGACCATGGAGTTGGGGAAGGTCACATTGCTCTCCACCCATTCGCCCAACTCCGGGTCACGGAGCCGGGCGAATGCTGCGAACACCTCCTGTGCCACGTGCCCGTTGCCCTGGATGTTGTCGCAAGACATCGCCGTGAAGGGCTCGATACCGCGGGAGCGCCGCCGCACGAGGGCTTCGGTTATGAGACCGAACGTCGTCTTGGGAACTGCCCCGGGAGCCAGGTCAGCCTGGACATCAGGATTAGTGTCATCGAATTCACCAGTTACTGGATGGAAGTTGTAACCGCCCTCGGTCACCGTCATTGAGACGATGCGGGTCGCCGGATCAGCCATCTTTTCGATGACGGCCTCTGGATCGTCCGGCGCGTAGAGGTATTGAACGATCGACCCGATGATGCGTGGCTCCCAGCTTCCATCAGGGGCTTTCTCAACCAGCGTGTACAGGCAGTCCTGAGCCTGCATCGCCTCCTTCATTCTGAGGTCGAACGGCATCACACCGACACCGCAGATCCCCCAGTCGAGTGCCGTGCCCTGGTCCATGAGCTGATCCAGGTACATTGCCTGGTGCGCTCGATGAAACCCGCCAACACCGAAGTGCACGATGCCCACCTTGACCTGCGAGCGGTCATAGCTCGGCACCGGAATCGACAGTGATCCCAAGCTGGCTTGGTTGAGTGTCATCTGACCCGCCCCTTTATTTGACTGCGCCGAGGGAGAGGCCTTGGACGAGTTTGTCTTGGGCGGCGAAGCCGGCGATGATCACCGGGAGTGAGACGACGGTGGCTGCGGCGCAGACTTTGGCGAGGAAGAGGCCTTGGGAGGTGACGAAGCTGGTGAGGAAGACCGGTGCGGTGCCGGCGATGACGCTGGTGAGGGTGTTGGCGAGGAGGAGTTCGTTCCAGGCGAAGATGAAGCAGATGAGTGCGGTGGCGGCGATGCCGGGGGAGATGATGGGCACGATGATGCTGCGGAGGGTGCGGATGAGGCCGGCGCCGTCGACGGCGGCGGCTTCGAAGAGTTCGACGGGGATGTCGGCGAGGAAGGATCGCATCATCCAGACCGCTATGGGCAGGTTCATGGCGGTGTAGAGGATGAGTAGGTAGTTGATGTTGTCGAGCAGGCCGAGGTATTTGGCGAAGATGTAGAGGGGGAGGAGGCCGGCGACGGCGGGCAGCATTTTGGTGGAGAGGAAGAAGAACATGGCGTCGGTCCATTTGGTGATGGGTTTGACCGAGAGGGCGTAGGCGGCGGGGATGGCGAGCACGATGACCAGGATGGTGGAGATGATGGAGGCGGTTGCGGAGTTGATTAGTGGTGGCCAGGGGCTGGCGCCGGAGGAGGCGCCGAAGAATTCTTTGTAGCCCTGCAGGGTGAGGGGGGCGAAGAAGCTGGGCGGGTTGGTGGAGGCGTTGACCTCTGAGTGCAGGCTGGTCAAGATCATGTAGAAGACGGGGAAGACGAAGAGGATGCCGATGGCCCAGGCGGCGATGCCGGCGATGGTGTTGCCGCTGCGGGAGCCGAGGCTGCGGGCGCGGTTGGTGGATCGGCGTCGTTGTTGGGCGGTTTGGGTGGGGGTGGGGGCGAGTGCGGTGGTCATTAGGACTCCTCGAACAAGGTGGAGACGGTGCGCAGTAAGAAGGTGGCGATAGCGATGGAGAAGATCACCACGACGACGCCTTGGGCGGAGGCCAGACCGTAGTCTTGGGCGCTGTAGAGGGTTTCATAGACGGTGTAGGGCAGGTTCGCGGTGCCGAGGGATCCGGCGGTCATGACAAACACCGAGTCGAAGGTTTGCACCACATAGATGGAGCCGAGCAGCCCGCCGAGTTCGAGGTAGCGCCGCATGTGGGGCATGGTGATGTTGGTGAAGGTTTGCCAGGCGTTCGCGCCGTCGACGTTGGCGGCCTCTAACACATCACCGGGCCGAGATTGTAGACCGGCGAGCAAGATCAAGGTCATGAATGGGGTCCAATACCAGATCAGCTGGACCTCGATCGCTAGCCGGGGGAAGTCGGTGATCCAGTCTGGTTGCGGGCCGCCGAGCCAGGTCAGGATGCCGTTGAGTAGGCCGTAGACGGGGTTGTAGATGGCGTGTTTCCACAACAGTGCGGCGGCGACCGGCACAATCAAAAACGGTGTGATCATAAACGTTCGGACGATGCCGCGGCCGAAGAAGCTGCGGTTCAACAACAACGAAATGCCCAGCCCCAACGCCAACGACACGATCACCACTGTGACGGTCAACACGATGGTGAAGAACACACTGGACCGTAAAGCGGCATCGGTGAAGACCTGCACATAGTTGTTGAGGGTGCCGAAGGCGATGTCTTGGGGATAGTTGGCGTTCCAGTTCATAAACGAGATGACCAGGGTCGCCAGGAACGGGATCTGGGTCAAAATAATGATGAACACCAAAGCCGGCAGCAGCGGTATCCGCCGGCTCCAGCCCTGCCTGTCCAACCAGCGTTGGCTGAAACTGGGTTTCGGCTCCTTCTTCTTAGCCGCCTTCTTGGCTGCCTTGGCCTCAGCCCTAGCATCCAGCGGCGCCGCCGTTGTCGTGGCCATATCCGCCATGCCTCCTTACCAAAATATGTGCCGGTCACAATATGAGGGTCACAATGTGCGGGTCACAATGTGCGGGTCACGATGTGAGGGTGAGCTGTCGATGATGGCCCCCGGGCCCTGTCGACACCTCCACACCCCACCGTGTGTGTTGTCCGATTGTGTTGTCGGAATGATCGAGGGCTGCGGCAGGCTCCGGCTGCACCGGGTGAGCCTGAGCCTGCCGCGGTCCTGGTGATCGTTGTTACTGGCCTTGGTATTTCTTGGAGACCTGCTCGGCCAGCTTCTGGCCGTTGTTGAGCGCATCATCGACACTCTTCTTGCCCGCGATCACCGCCGAGACATCGTTGCTGACCTTGGTGCCCAAATCGGGGAACTCGGGGATATCGACAAACTGGATACCGATCGTGGGCCGCGGCTGCACACCCGGATTCACCGGATCGGCAGACTCGATCGCCTTCAACGTCGCCTCAGCAAACGCCCCAGCCGCCTTCTTATACTCCGGGTTCTGATAGGTCGAAAGGCGTTTCCCGGCCGGCACCGTCGCCCAACCATCCTGGGCGCCCACCAACTCCTCATACTTCTTCGACGAGGCCCAGGAGATGAACTTCCAGGCGTTGTCTTGCTTGGCGCTCTTCTTCTCAATCGCCCACGACCAGGCATACAGCCAACCCGAAGACTTCGTCATCTTCACCGGCGCCTGAACATAGGCCATCTTGCCCTTCACCGGCGAATCCGGCGCCTCCAAACTCCCCGCAGCAGAGGTCGCGTCATACCACATCGCCACCTTGCTCTGCGTCGTCGCGGTCAAACACTCAGCAAACCCGGCCTGCGCCGCACCCGCCTCACCATGCGCCTTCACCAAATCGGTGTAAAACGTGGTCGCGGCCTTAAACTCCGGCGCGTTCACCTTCGCCGTCCAATCCTTCTCAAACCAGGTACCGCCGAAAGTGTTCACCACCGTCGTCAACGGCGCGAACACCTCACCCCAACCAGGCAGGCCCCGCAAACAAATACCCTTCATGCCCGACTCGGCACCATCCAACTTCGCCGCCGCAGCAGCCACCTCATCCCACGTCGGAGTCTCCTTAAACGACACCCCCGCCTTATCCGCCACATCCTTCCGATACATCAAAAACGACGACTCACCATAAAACGGCTCACCATACAACTTCCCATCCGGACCCTTCAACGACTCCGTCATCGCCGGGAAAATATCGGCCTGATTAAACTCCTTATCATCCTTATACGCCTGAATATCATCCAACGGCCACAACCAATTATTCTTCGAATACCACGGAATCTCAAAATTCGACAACGTCGCCACATCAAACTGGCCCGACTGATTAGCAAACTCCTGCGCCGCCTGATTACGCATCTCATTCTCCGGCTTCACAGTAAAATTCACCGTAATACCAGACTCCTTCGTAAACTCACCCGCATGCTTCTGCAACGCCAACATCTGCGGATTATTCACCATCAACACATTAATCGTCTTATCACCACCACCACCCCCACCACCACCGGCACCACCAGCCCCCGCACACGCCGAAGCCGACACCAACAACGCCGACAAACCAACAACCGCCGCTACCTTACGATTCCAGCGCATCTAGAGTCATTCCTTTCCCAGTCGTCCCTCTTCAGGGGTTTGAGGCCTCATGGCCGTTTCGTAGGCCGATCGTGCAGCCACAGCAGGGATGCGGGCTGCACACGAGCATTGCGTACCAGCGGACTCGAACGCACAGTCCCTTGCCGTCGCGGATCAGTGATGCTGAGCTTGATCAGCTTCGACAAACGAGCGTGAGAGGTTGGCCCGGTCGGAGTCAGGACAGGTCGGCAGGTCGACCGCTTCGACTGATGCGTCGCTGCAACGGCCCATGCATTCACAGCTGATCTCACGCTGATCAGTAGTCCTTGCTCAATACCCGCTGGCTTTGGGTGCCTTGTTTGTCCATGTATAACGTAAAGACCCCGGGCTTGCCCACTCTTGTTGGAAGGAAGCCCGAATCATTTCGAAACTGCAACAAATGGTTGTTGTGGTTGATGGGTTTCGCCTGTGCGAATCCCTATAGCCGACCCGTACTCAGCCGTTGACCATCTGTGCTTTCGCTGAGGGCAGGCGCCAAGACGACACTACGATTAAGAGGTGTCTGACATCCCTGTAGGCTCGCCGCCTGCCCCGCCCGGACGCCACGCCGCTCCGAGCGGCTGGTACCCGGATCCGGTCAACTCGGCACAAGAACGCTACTGGGACGGCTGGCAGTGGTCCCGCAACACGCGGCCAACCGAGCCTGCCCCGCCCGCCGGACGCTTCGGGCAGCCTTCGTATGGGACTTACCCTTCACCTGACCTGACCCGCCCGGCGGCCTATGCGCGACCGCGGCCCAGTTCGCTGCAAGCGACCATGACTGCCGACGGCGTTGCGCTCGCTTCGTGGTGGTGGCGGGCGCTCGCAGTGATCATCGACTACGCGATCATCTCGGCGATCGTCACCGTTGTCACGTTCCCTATCTGGCGATCGCTGTATGCGGCAATTGCCAGCTACTTCGATGCGGTAGTAAATGCCCAACGGTCGGGGAGCGCACCGCCAACGCTGAGTCCAGCCGATCTGATCCCTGCTAGCAGTCAGCTGATCTTGACCGCGGCGACTGTCGGTGTCGCCATGCTCTATCACGTCGCCTTTTTGCGGTGGAAATCGGCAACACCGGGGAAGTTGATCTGCGGGCTCCGCGTGGTGCGGGTTGATCAGGGCCATGATCCCGGCCCCCTGCCGTGGAGCTCGATTTTCATCCGGGCCGGCATCTGGGTGCTGCCCGGCATCAGCTCATTGCTGAGCTTGATCACGGTTGTGGATGCGCTCTTCCCGCTATGGCATCCCAAGCGGCAGGCTCTGCACGACATGGCCGCAAGAACACAAGTAATCCGATCGCGCTGAACCGGGTTATATCTCAGGTCTGTCACGGTTCAGAGGCAAATAGCTGGAACAGCCTGGACACTGCAATGCGTCTGACTATATTGAGCCGAGGTCGAGCGTTCGGGGCGCTCTTACCCGCAGCCTTCGGGCTCGGGGACCACGTCCGATGGGGTTGTCGTGCTGCCTACGCGCCATTTTCAGCGCTCAGCCGCCATCCTGGCGGGACTCATCACATTCATCGGCATCACACTGGTCGAGATGGTGGCGCTCCCTCTCTCGGCAAGCGCCGAACCCACGGACGACACATTGACGGTCATCGTCAACCGCGACATCGACCGCGACGGCAACTACAGCGCCAGTATTGATCAGCCACAGGCCGG
>Ga0307307_10000300_pt1 | contig 11088 bp, 6 predicted proteins | sample ER_DNA_194_FD_194505 | JGI IMG/M metagenome (GOLD analysis project Ga0307307, IMG submission 194505) | Bulk soil microbial communities from the East River watershed near Crested Butte, Colorado, United States - ER_DNA_194 | ecosystem: Environmental > Terrestrial > Soil > Floodplain | place: USA...
TCACGGCCGAGGCCGTTTGCGACCCCAGGGTGAATGCGATCGTCCGACTGCCGAGCGGCGTTCCCGTCGCGTCGACGAGAACCGCCGAAAGCGTGATCGTCTTGTTGGCGCCACCGGTCAGCGTCCCGGTGTAGGTCGTCGCTGTCGCCTTGCGGGCGATCGCAACGCTGCCGGTCCCGGCCGCCGGTGTGTAGAGCGTGTCGCCGGCAAAGCTCGCCGACGTGCCGTAGGTCCCGGCCGCGAGGTTCGGGGTCCACGCGGTCGAGCCCACACCGGACGAGTTCGTGACCGCGGCACCCGAGTCGGCGCCGTCGACCTTGAATGTCATTGTTCGGCCGTTGACGGTCTGGCCGAACTCATCGACGAGCGAGGCCCGGAGATGAGCATCGGTGGCGAACGTCGCCGCCGTGTCGCCGATCGCGCCGACGCTGACGTCCCGGGCCCTGACGACGATGTCGCGGATATCGGTCTGGCAGGCGCCGTTGCGGTCGCACGCCGTGAAGTACGCGGTGTAGGTACCGGGCGCGGCGTAGGCGTGGGTCACGCTCGGACCGGACGTCGCGCTTGGCGTGCCGTCACCGAACCGCCACTGGTAGGTCAACGTCGACTGGTCGTCCTTGCCCGGATCGACGGCCTGTCCATTGAAAGCGACCAGCCGCCCCCAGGCCGCCGTCGTGTCGAAGCCGGCATCGACGACCGGTGGCAGGTTCCCGATGTCGACGCTGAACGCCTGCGTCGCGGTCAGCCCGGTGACGTCGGTCGCGGTCAGGAGACCTGAGTAGAGGCCGCTGCCCTGGAAGGTGTGCTTCGGGTTTGCGCCGAATGCAACGCCGCCGTCCGAGAAGTCCCAGCGGATGGTCGGGTCGCCGCAGACGCTCGTCGACAGCGAGTGAAAATCGACCGGCGTCCCCTGGATGCCGCTGTAGCTGTGGGTGGCACCGCCGCCCGCGTCGGGAACGGGAGGGATGTTGTTCTTGGCGAGGCTGCCGAGCGTCACCTGGCCCGCATCGCCAGTCAAGCTGAGTCCGGCGTCATGCGATGCTGCGCTGATGGAGGTGAGGTCGTCGCCGAAGACCTCGAATTTGGGCCCGATGATCGGGTTCACCACGGCAGCGGCATGGAGTGCGCCACGACCGGCCATGGCTGTCGTCGGCGTGTAGGCGTTGCCGGCGAGGTGATAGATGACGTCACTGCCGGACGGCTGGGTGCACGGCAGGAAGATGGGGTCGGCTACATCCGACGGGGACGAGCCGAGGAACGTGAGGGTTCGGTCGATTGACCCGCTACCGCCGACGAACGTCACCTTGCGGGCTTCGATCGTCCCGTCGCTGCTGATGCTGAACTCGAGCCTGAGCTGGATCGACAGGACGATGTCGAGGCTGCCGATCAGGCTGGCGCCGATCGTCTTCGACGCGACCTCCATGTCCTGCGTGTTCGAGACGCACAGGAGGGGACTGTTGCCCGGCAGCGGCATCGAGCAGCCGGTCGCCGTCCAGGTGGCCGCCTTGTCGATGTCGTCAGACCCGCCTGACGGGCCCCAGTTCGAGCCGCCGGTCGGGTCGTTGAGGAGTCCCGCCGAGCCCTTGACGGTGCCAGTCGCGACAATCACGCCACCCTGCGGCGTGAGGATGTCGTGCAGGTCGAGGGTCTGACCCTGGCGCAGCAGGGCATCGTCGTAGTGCTGGTTGGTCTGGGTACCCGCAACCCAGTGGAGGTCGTCGATCGTCGCGGTCGTGGTCGCGCCATAGGCCCAGCTGCCGGAGCCGAGGACGATCTTGAAGCCATCCGGGATGCATGCGTCGCAGACGCCATTGACGTCGAAGCTGTAGGCGGGCGTGCTGTCGCCCTGGTAGGTCAGGTTGATCGTCTTCGCCTGCGGCGCGGCCGCAACAGGGGCCGCGGCGATCATCGCGATCAACACAGCGCCAAGGAGGGCTGTCAGCCGCCGTAGAGGCCGGATCTGGTGACGGGGTCGGGACATCTCGCTTCTCTCCACCCAGGGGCGAGTTCGCGACGCGTAGCTTCGGTCACGGTTCGCCATGGCTCACGCTGGAGGTAGGCGGTGCGTCGTCGCATCGGGTGATTCCCTATCGAGCGCTTCCGTTTCCGCGCATCGCACTACTGGCGGCTAGGCTGTGCGGCGATGGGCACTGAGATCGTCGGGCGCTCGGCCGAGCAGGCGGCGATCGATCGATTCGTTGCGGCGTTCCGCGACGATCGCCCCGCTGGCGAGGTCCGGGGTCCGCGCGGCCTGGCAATCGAGGGCGAAGCGGGGATAGGCAAGTCGACGCTCTGGGCGGCGGTCGTCGGCGCGGCTGGGGACGCCGGTGCCCTCGTCCTGGAAGCGCGACCGGCATCGCCTGAGGTTCGGTTGTCGTTCTCGGGCCTGGCAGACCTCCTCGATCGCGACATCGACGCCGTCCTCGATCGGCTGCCACTGCCCCAGCGGGCCGCTCTCGAGATCGCGCTCCAACGACGGCCGGCCGGTGACGGGTCCGAGTCCGGGATCGTCGGCGTCGCCGTCCTCCACGCCCTCCAGCTGCTCGCGGCCACACGAGCCGTCATCGTCGCCGTCGACGACCTCCAATGGCTCGACTCGCCGTCCGCAGCAGCATTGGAATACGCGATCCGTCGGCTCCGGACGGAGCCGATCGGGGTGTTGACGGCGAGGCGGATCGGGCCTGATGCGCCCGCCGTTTCCGAGGCGTCCGAAATCCCGGAATTGGTTGCGCTCCTGCCACCGGGTGGCACTGAACGGCTGGGCCTCGGGCCGCTGCCGATCGGCGCGCTGCATCATCTCCTCCGGACCCGCCTCGACCTGTCGTTGCCGCGACCGGTCCTCGTTCGGGTCAACGACCAGTCCGGCGGCAATCCGCTTTACGCCCTCGAGCTGGCCCGCGACTGGGCGCGCGTCGGGAAGGACGGAGCGGCCGCAGGCGCTTTCGAGCACGAACCGGCGTTGCCGGCGTCGCTCCGGGACCTGCTGCGGCGTCGCCTCGACGGGCTACGGCCCGCGACGCGCGACGTCCTCCTCGTCGTCGCCCTGGCCGGCCAGCCGACGATCGGTACCGTCCTCGGAGTGACGGGTCGGACCAGAGCCGCGGTTCGCGACGATCTCGAGCCGGCTCGTCGAGCGGGAATACTCGAGCTCCTGCCCGACGACGAGATCCGCATCGGGCACCCGCTGCTGGCGGCGGCGATCACCGAGGCCGCATCCCCGTCAGAGCGACGGATTGTCCATCGTCGGCTCGCCGATCTCGCCACAGAGCCGGAAGGACGGGCTCGCCATCTCGCCGCCGCGGATGACGGTCCGGACCTCGAGACAGCGACGGCGCTCGCCGACGCCGCCGACATCGCCGCAGCCCGCGGGGCCACTGCGGCCGCTGTCGAACTCCTCGACGATGCGGTTCGTCGCTGGCCGCCTGATCATCCGCTCGGACTTGAGAGGGTGCTCTTCAAGCGTGCCGAGCGGACGTTCCTCGGCGGTGATACGGCCAAGGCGATGGCGGAGCTGCGTGCCCTCGTCCCTCGCCTCGTCGATCCCACAATCCGGCCCGACGCCGAGATCCTGCTCGCGACGGTGATCGCCTACGACGGTGATGCGGCCGAGGCTCGCCACCTTCTCGAGGAGGCCGCCGAGCGAACCGTCGATCCGGCGAGCCGCGGCAGGATGTATTCGCGGCTGACGTGGATCTACGAGGACGACCTCGCGGCGTCCGCACAGGCCGGTCGGAAGGCCGTGGAACTGCTCGACCCGGATGTGGATCCGGCAGCCTACTCGTTTGCCCTCATGAATGTCGCCGCCGTGGAGCTCCAGCTCGGCCTGCCGCCGGACCACGCTGCGATCGAGCGCGGCCACGAGATCCAGGAGCGGGCTCGCGTCTGGGAATACAGCACCTTGCCGGCGAACTGGTCGAAATGGATGGACGATTTCGACCGATCTCGCGAGCTGACCGAGCACTACATCGAACGTGCTCGCGACATGGGCGACGAGAGCTCGATGGCGCACCTGACCAGCTATCTCGTTGAGCTCGAGTGCTGGACGGGGCGGATGGAACGGGCCGAGGCCCTCGCAGACGAGGGCGTGGACGTTGCCGAGCAGACCGGCCAGCGCGCCTCAGTCTCGGCGGCTCACGCCCGACGCGCGCTGGTCATGGCCTACCGTGGCAGGCTTGACCAGGCCCGCCCGGAGGCCTTGCGCGCCGAGCAGCTTGCCACCGCCGTGAAGAGTCCGACCCTCGAGGCTCTCGCGCTGGGCACCCAGGCGTTCATCGCGATGTCGGACGACGATCCCGCGACAGCGGCGACCGCTGCGGATCGGGCGATGGCGATCATCGATGCGACCGGCATGATCGAGGCGCCGATGTTCCGATTCCAGGCCGATCAGATCGAGGCGCACATCGGCCTGGGTCACCTGGACCTGGCTGATTCATTGCTCCAACGGCTCGAGCGGCGCAACGGGGTCGCGCCTCGACCGTCACTCGCAGCAACTGGTGCACGCTGCCGGGCCATGCTGGCCGCCGCGCGCGGGGAGGTGCCGGAAGCCCTTGAGGCCATCGATCGCGCAGTCGAGGCGCACGCACGGGTGGACATGCCGCTCGAGGCCGGTCGTACGTGGTTGGTCGCCGGTCAGCTGCGACGGCGAGCGGGGCAGCGTCGAGCGGCGGCGGCCGCCTTCGCAGAGGCCGAGCGAGGGTTCGCGGCATTGGGTGCGTCGGTCTGGCTGCAGCGCGCGCGGAGTGGGCTCCGCTCGCTCGGCAACGCCCGAGGATCTGCGGCGGCGCTCGCGGCCGACGATCTGACCCCATCGGAAACGCGGATCGCCGAGCTGGCGGCGAGCGGACTGACGAACCGCGCCGTCGCCGAGCGCCTGTTGATCAGCCCCAAGACAGTGGAGGCATCGCTCGCCCGCGCATATGCGAAGCTCGGGATCCGGTCGCGAGCGGAACTCGGGGCGCGGCTCGGCCCGCGATAGGCGATCGCGCCATCCGAGCACGAGCCGTCCCCTTGACGCAACCGAGTCGCATTGGACAGCACCACCGCCATGTGGCAGGGTGATGCTGATCGAGCTTGGATCCCGTTGGGTCGGCCGGTCCACCCCTTCAACAACCCACGAGGTATTCCTGTGTTCGACCGTGTCACCGTCCTCGAGCTCATCGACCGCGCATTCGAGGATCAACGCTTCTGTGAGGCCTGCGGCGAGCCGACCATCCTGCGGAATGACGGCGACGCCGTGATCCTGGAGTGTTCGGATATCGGCCGCCCCGGTATTCGAGCCCGGATCGCGAGCTTCCTCATGCCGCACACGCGGCGAGTCGTCATCGATCATTCCGAGGATCTCGCCGCCTGATCCGCGACGGGGCGCGTCGCGCGGCAAATCCTCGCCCCACCCGCGCACGCCGCGGATAAGCTCTCAGCTTGATCTCACGCCACGCCGACCTCCGCCGTGCGATCGTCCTGTCCGTCGTCAGCGTCGCTTGGAATGGCGTGGCCGGCGGATCGGCGGTCGGCCTCGCCCTGTCGACGGGCAGCCTGTCGCTGCTCGGTTTCGGCTTCGATGCCGCCGTCGATTCGATCGCCTCGATCGCGCTCATCTGGCGATTCCTCGCCGAACGCGACCAGCCGCACCGAGCGGACCGGGTCGAGCACGTCGCCGCGGCTGTCGTCGGTGCCGTGCTCGTGATCCTCGGCGCGTACCTGGGATTTCAATCAGTCCAGGCGATCGTCGGTGGGTCGGAGCACGAGACGTCCCTCTCCGCGATCGTGCTGCTCATCGCCTCGGCCATCGTCCTGCCGCCGCTCGCTATCGCGAAGCGCCGGGTCGCCGACCGCCTCGCCAGCGGCGCTCTCCGAGGGGACAGCGTGCTGACGCTCGTCGCGGGTCTGCTCGCCGTCGTCGGGCTGGTCAGCGCGCTGCTGACGGCGACGCTCGGGCTGCGCTGGGCGGACGCCGCGGGAGGACTTGCGGTGGCGGTCGTGCTCGTCCGAGAAGGGATTGGCGGGTTGCGCGACTGGGCCGCCGCGTAGCAACGCCACGCAAGGCGGCGCCCAGCTCCCAATCTTGACGTGGCCGGTCGCCGCGCCGCACACTGCCGCCGGGGTCAACCAGAGGGTGCAGGTGCCGACGACCGGACTGATCGTCCGCAACGCGCGTGTCCATCCGACGCTGGGCCGTCCCGTCGACCCTTCCGACATCCTCGTCGAGGGCGACAGGATCGTCGCGATCCGGCCCGCCGGAACGATCGCCGCCGATGGCCGGGCGGAGCTGGACGCGGCGGGTCGACTCCTCTCGCCGCCGCTCGTCGATCCCCACGTCCACATGGACGCCGTCCTGACCGTCGGCGAGCCGCGTCACAACGAGTCGGGGACGCTCATCGAGGGGATCCAGACCTGGGCCGAGCGCAAGCCGTCGCTGACCCATGAGGACGTCAAGACGCGAGCCCGGGAAGCGATCCTCTGGGAGGTCGCCCAGGGGACCGGCCTGATCCGGTCGCATGTCGACGTGTGCGACCCGTCCCTGACGGCGTTGCGAGCGCTGATCGAATTGCGCGACGAGGTTCGCGACCTCGTCGAGCTCCGGCTGATCGCATTCCCCCAGGATGGGGTCCTGTCCTTCCCGAACGGCAAGGAGCTGATGCGGGAGGCGATGCGCCTCGGCTGCGATGTCATCGGGGGGATCCCGCATTACGAGTGGACGCGCGAGGATGGTGTCGAGGAGGTCAACTTCCTGTTCGACCTCGCCCGCGAGACGGGCGCCCCGATCGACCTCCACTGCGACGAGACGGACGACGAGCAGTCGCGCTTCCTGGAGGTCGTCGCCGCCCGGACGATGCGGGACGGAATGCAAGGGCGGGTCGTTGCCGGCCACACGACTGCGATGGGCTCGTACAACGACGCCTATGCCTTCAAGCTCCTCCAGATCCTGAAGCGAGCCGGCGTGACGATCGTAGCCAACCCGCTCGACAACATCGTCCTCCAAGGTCGGTTCGACACCTATCCGAAGCGGCGCGGGATGACCCGCGTCAAGGAGCTGGATGCAGCCGGCGTCAATGTCGCCTGCGGGCACGACTCCATCATGGATCCGTGGTATCCGCTTGGCCGGGGATCGATGCTCGACGCGCTGTCGATGCTCGTCCACGTTGCCCAGATGACCGGCCGATCGGAGCTGTTCCGGGCCTGGGAGATGGTGACGACGAACGCAGCCCGCGCGGCCGAGGTCTCGTGGGGCGTCGCCGAGGGCCTGCCGGCCAACTTCGTCGTGTTCGATTGCGCCGACGAATCGGAGGCGATCCGCCTCCGCCCGGCGGCGCGCTGGGTCGTCCGCAATGGCCGGGTCGTCGCCGAGACGGAACCGGCTCGGAGCACCGTGCACGTCGACGGGGTTGCCCAGCCCGTCACGTACCGGCGCGATCCCGTCAGTGCCGGCGGCGCAAGATCGGCGTCGGCGGAGATGGTCGGCGCGGGCCCGAGCCGCGCAGGGAGCGAGGAAGGAATGGACCGATGACAGTCGGCCCTCAGCAGGGAAGGGAGTCGTTCTGGCGATGGCAATGACAGATTCGATCACGCAGGAGGGCATGCCGAGAGGCGAAGGCGACCTCTCGATCGAGGCTCGGGGCATGGAGCCGATCCCGGAGAACGCTCGTTACGGCTCGGTCGGAAGGATCTTCACCGTCTGGTTCTCGCCGAACCTGGTGCCGGCGGCCTTCTTCATCGGGACGCTGGTGACGCTCGACTTCCTGAAGCTCGGGTTCGTCACCGGTCTGCTCGCGATCATCGTCGGTAACCTGGTCGGGTCGTTCTTCGTTGCTCTCCTGAGCACGATGGGCCCGAAGCTCGGCCTTGCCCAGATGCCGGCAGCCCGTCTCCCGTTCGGCAAGTCGATCGTCGTGCCGGGCATCCTGAACTGGCTGAGCACGATCGGCTGGGACGGCATCAACAGCCTCTTCGGCGCATATGCGCTGACGATCCTGATCCCCGGCCTGCCGTTCATCGCCGGACTGCTGATCATCGTCCTCTGCCAGGGCGCCCTCGGCATCTTCGGCTACGAGGCGATCCACACGTTCGAGAAATATGCCGCGATCGTCCTCGGCGTGATGTTCGTCATCCTGACGATCTCGATCCTCGGCAAGGCCGACACGAGCCTGACCGACGGCTTCAGCGGCGCGGACCAGATCGGGGCCTTCATCGCGATGGTCGCGATCGTCGCGAGCTTTGTCCTGGCCTGGGCCCTGTACGCCTCCGACTACTCGCGCTACCTGCCGTCGAACACCTCGACGCGATCGGTTTTCTGGTACACCCTCGCGGGCATGACCGTCGCCTCGGGCTGGCTCGAGATCCTGGGTCTCCTCGTCGCATCGAAAGCCACAGGCGGCGAGTCGAGCCAGACGATCTACGACGTCCTCGGGGGCAGTGGGGCGATCGTCGCCAGCCTGGCAATGGTCGCCATCGCCATCGGCACCGTCGCCGTCAATGCCATGAACGACTACACAGGATCGCTGTCGCTCCTGGCGGCCGGTCTCCGGATCAAGCGGATCTACTCGGCGGCGACCGTGGCGGTTCTCGGTTTCCTGTTCACGCTCGTCCTCAACACCGGCGACTTCGCCACGAACTTCACGAACTTCCTGCTGTTCATCAGCTACTGGATCTCGCCGTTCGTGGGGGTAGTCCTCGCCGACTGGTGGCTCCGACGTCGGCAGGCGGACGCCAACTCGATCGTCGATTTCAGCCGGCTGCCAAGCGGCACCGTCGCTCTCGTCGCCCTCGTCGTTGGCTTCGTGGTCGGCATCCCGTTCCAGAACTCCTCGCTCGGATATTCATGGGGCGGACCGTTCAACTACGTCACCGCCACCTACCTCCATGGCGCCGATCTCGCCTACTACGTCGGCGGGGCCGTCGCTTTCCTCATCTATTGGTTCGGGGCGCGATCGGCCCTTCGTCGCGCCTGACGAAGCGGCCCCGCTCAGGAGCCGACACAGCGGATCCAGGACCCCGACGACGTCGTCGGGGTCCTTCCCCGTCGGGCCGGGCGTTAGCCGGGCAGGATCGGCCGGCGATGCACGACCGGCTCGAGGTCCAGCGTTGCCACGTGTGCGGCGATCTCCACGGCCGTGGCGATCCAGAGGCCGTCGATCGCCTGCGCGCGCTCGATCAACTGCTCGAGGGCGACGGCTCGTGACGCTCGGCCCGACACGAACGGATGGTTTGTCAGCACGAACAGCCCGCCGTCCTCGACGAGCGCCTCGAGCTCAAGGGTCCAGCGGGCGAGGACGTCGGCCGGGCTCGAAATCACCCCGGAGCCGGTAATCCCGGGCAGGTAGTTGTAGGGCTCCCAGTCGTCGAGCGACCAGTGGCCGGGCAGCTCGACGAGGGTCGCGGCACCCGGTTCGGCGGAGGTGGCGAGGACGTACGGGTGATCGGCATCCATCAGGCCCGAATCGTAGACAAAGCCGTGGCGGGCGAGGATCGCCGGCGTCTCGAATGTCAGCTCCCAGTTCGGTCCGCGGTAGCCCGTCGGGTGGACTCCAAGGACTTCGTCGAGCGACGCCAGCCCATGCAGGAGGTGCTCCTCCTCGACCGCCGGGGTCGCGCCGTGGGCGCCCTCGTGCAGGTAGCCGTGGTGGGCGATCTCGTGGCCGGCGTCGCGGATGGCGCGGCAGATGGCGGGCCAGCGCTCGGCGCTGTAGCCGGGAATGAAGAAGGTCGCCCGAATGCGCCGGCGATCGAGGACTCGAAGGAGGCGGGCGATCCCCGTTCGGGCTCCGTAGGCCTGGTGGCTCATTACACCGAGCCAGGCCGCCGTCTCGGGATACTCGAAGAGGATCGGGCTCTCGGCGTCGACGTCAAAGGTGAAGCATGCGGCCGCTCGGATGCCGTCCGGCCAGCGGAAGCCGCGCGGCATGGGCAGCCGCCAGTCGATTGGCTCGGTCACCAGTCGGACCGCTGCCGCTGCCGCGCGACGATCGACAGCACCTGTCGCGCGGGGAGAGCGCAGCGCATTACGGATCGTCCGTCGGGTGGATCGGCTGCCTCAGGACGACCGGGTCGCCGAGCCACGAGGCAGCCGGCGTGGCCCAGTACCTCGCCATCGCCTCGAGGCGGCTGGCATAGGTCGCCCGCGCAGCCTCGAACACTGGCCATGCGCGGTCACGGTCCTCGAGCGTGTAACCAGCCTCCTCGAGCCGATCGCAGGCCGCATTGAAGTCGGATCTGTCCAGGCCGACGGGGTCACCGGCGCGGAAGCCGAGGTTGAAGATGTCCTCGACGAGATGAGCGCCCACCCGCTTGAACAGCTTCGCCTCGCCCCGCGGCACTTCGCAGACCGTCGTCAGCACGAGGCTGGCGGCGTCGAGCATGGTCCCGAGGGCGCTGATCCAGGACAGGTTGTCGTGGCTCGAGCGAAAGAAGCCGAGCAGCGGGTATGCGACGTGGGAGTCGAGCACCTCGACCGCCCAGCGCTCCCAGTCGATGAACAGGTCCGGTAGGCGCCCGATGAGACTCAACTGGGCGTACGTCTCGAGGAGGGCAACCGCCGACGGCGGAGCTCCGGCCGCGGCCTGGAGGGCAACGACCTGCATCTCCCGCCGCTGGTAGGAGCCATAGAGGGAGAACAGGAAGGTCACGACCAGGGCGACGACACCGAGGCCCGTGATCGCGGCGCTGGTGATGATGATCCTCGCCGGCGCACCGACCGCCACGAAATCGCCGAAACCGAGGGTCAGGACGGAGGTGGCGGCAAAGTACAGGGCACTTCCGAGGCTGGCTGGGACGGGCTGGAGCTCATCGCGCAGCGCGTACATGATCAGGCCGTAGCCGAGGATCAGGGCCACCAGCCACGCCCCGAGGAGCGTCACCGTCATGGCCGGCGCGAACAGCCCAAGGATCCTGTCGAAAGACCCGTTTGGCCGGCGGTCCCGGATGGCTCTCAGCCCGCGCCACGAACCACGGATGATGTACCGGCCGATGCGAAACCAGCCGGGCGTCGGTCGCGGAACGACGACCGTCTCGAACAGGTCCCAGAACGTGAGCGCGAGCAGGAACACGCCCACGGCGAAGGCGACGATCTCCATCGGCTGCCGATCATCCCACGCC